>Ga0210394_10000177_pt1 | contig 154079 bp, 151 predicted proteins | sample IncBWC12MmetaG_FD_160121 | JGI IMG/M metagenome (GOLD analysis project Ga0210394, IMG submission 160121) | Forest soil microbial communities from Barre Woods Harvard Forest LTER site, Petersham, Massachusetts, United States - Inc-BW-C-12-M | ecosystem: Environmental > Terrestrial > Soil >... | reverse complement strand
GCAACTCCAGGCTGCTCCGTATGGGCGCAGTCCCGGCAGACGAACCGACCATCCTTATAAGCGATCATGGGCCTGCGCTCGACCAGAGAGTATGGGCAGCAGATCACTAAGGTTGTGTCCGTCAGAGTTGACATTAGGTTAGAGGATGCGGATGCTGCACTCCGATGGCCGTGCGCCCTAGCGTGGGCAACATAGGATCGTAACATTGCTCACATCCAGATTGAACAGAGCCGTCGCCGACATTTCGGCAGGAGTGCCGACACATCGGCAGATCGCCCCGCATTTCTATGCTACTGCGCCTTGATCTGCGCGGAGTCGCCACGACTACGAACACATCCACTAATCCGCAGCGGGAGTTCGTGCCGTGCTGGCACCAACGTGCAGCGGCGGTAAAACCAACGTGCCAGAGACGGGCGGCCGCGCCTCGCCGATACTCTCGTAAAGCCTCTACAACTTGGGCACAGACGTAGGCCGAGCATCTGTGCGGAAGGTATCACGCACATGGACTATGTCACGCCAGCGAGTAGTTCTCCGCCGTTCACCAAGCGTCCGAAGATTCTCTTGGTCGAAGACGACGCGTTCGTCATGGAAGTGACCCAGGTGTTGCTGAGAAAGCATTTCGAGGTCGTCTCAGCAGCGAGTGTCACAGAAGCTACATATCAGATTACTGCCCAACACTTTGATGTTCTTCTGACCTTCTGACCGACCTTCACCTGCCTGGGGATGGAGATGGTTACGCGCTCGTAAATGTCATGCGCCAAACTCAACCTGAGGCAATGATTTTATTGGCCAGCGGCTCTATGGTGGACGCCAAACTCGCCGGTGCGCTGCAGATAGATGAAGTCATAATGAAACCCTACGAGGTCGATGAACTGGCTCAGCGCATCGTTCACAAGCTCCAGCCTGCAAACCGTGGCCGCGAGCGGAGCCAGCACGCTTAGCGGAAGGTGGTCTAGCGCATGGCTACACGCGTTCTCGTGGTCGAGGACTTCGAACAGTTCCAGCGATTCATATGTTCGACGTTGGGGAAGAAACCGGACTTCCAGATCGTCGGTGAGGCGTCAGACGGATTAGAAGCCGTTCGCAAAGCCGAGGCCCTGCGACCCGACTTGGTTATGCTCGACCTCGGGCTTCCGACCCTGAATGGCATCGAAGCCGCCCGGCGAATCCGCAAGCTGTGCCCCGACTGCGCAATACTCTTCGTGAGCCAGGTATCTTCAGCCGAAGCCGTGCGAGAAGCTCTCAGCACAGGCGCGGCGGGCTACGTTTTGAAGACGAGAGCTACAAGCGATCTATTGGCTGCGGTCGAAGCGGTGCGTGAGGGCAGGCAGTTTGTCAGTGTTGGGTTGCTGGGTCAGGATCTCATCCACGCGCCCCGGCCGCCGATGGACGCTTAGCAGCCTTAGACGGTGCGCTCGCTTCCCTTAATGGCTGCAACTCTGGGCACGGCCACAATGACGGTCACGGATTTGACCATGGTGAGCGACACCTGCCAGAAGTAAGACGGGCACTCCGGAAACCAGGGCGCCAGAGCGGTGCCCAGTTGCGGCACAAGGTCGGGCTGCGTGTTCGGATTTCGTAACAAACACTATTTGATATTGTTTTTCGTAGCTGTCCGGCGCACGATCTTCACATCGGGATTTTCCGGTGCGGAGCGTTGTATGTCGTCTATCAAAGCACGGACATTTGATCCTAGGGCATTCCTTAGCGAAACCGGACTGGGAAGAACGATCCTGCAATATCTAAAGAATAAAGTGATCTTCGAGCAAGGAAGCCCTAGCGATGCCGTTTTCTATATTCAAGCAGGTCGAGCAAAACTCACGGTCCTATCTGTGCATGGCAGAGAGGCGACCATCGCCTTACTGGGAGAGGGGGACTTCATGGGTGAGGGTTGTATTGCCGCTGACCAGCCTCTGCGAACTGTGTCTGCGACCGCGATCACAGATTGTTTTGCCTTAAGAATCGAAAAGGACGCGATGCTGAGAGTACTTCACCAGCAGCACGAGTTTTCCGACCTATTTGTCGCGTACCTCGTTGGTCGTCACAACCAGACTCAGGCAGACTTGGTCGACCAGCTTTTCAATTCTGCTGAGAAGCGGTTAGCTCGGACCCTCTTGTTGCTGGCCCGCTTTGGAAAGGAAGGGAGATCGGAGATCGTAATTCCGAAGATAAGCCAAGAAACGTTGGCGGAAATGGTCGGTACGACCCGAGGGCGAATTAACTTCTTTATGAACCGATTTAGACAACTAGGTTTTATTGACTATAACGGTAAATCGGGTTTGGAAGTTCACAGTTCGCTACTCGACATCGTGCTCCACGAGTAATGTTTCTCGTCTGAAAGAATCTGGGGGCGTTGGGAGAGAGGTGTAAACCCTCCGCCAGCACTTCCTATCGGCTTCGGGTCACCGCCCCCGGCTCCTTTTAAGCTGCGCTCTTTACCCTCGCCCACCGCGCTCTCTGCGCCGCCGCAATTCTCCGGCGCCCCGCCGCTGAGATCGTTCTCTTCGGCTTCGGCGCGTGGCCCTTCGCCTTCGCCCATCGAGCTTTTTGCGCCAGGCTGATCCTGCGACGACCGGCTGCGGACATCGTGCGTGGTGCGCCGTTGGAGCTGCTGCCCAGCGCCGCGAGTGCCTCGTCTATTCGCTGGAGCTGCTTGTGTGCGTGCTGACGCTCTCTTCGTAACTGCTGGACTACTGCTGACATGTGATTCATTGGGAACCCCCAGCGGAATGACAGCAGGGCTACCGTTCGTGCGAATGAAATGCTCTTGATCCTTGGTTTTGGTTATGGGGTTCCGGATATGGGATATTTCACCATAACCGAAAGGGCCAGTCCTAACCGCTACACCCTTGAGGTATGCGTACTGGCGCTGTTGTCGTCGAGTTTCACCGAAGTGGAGGTCACTTATGAGCGAACAGACAATCGCTGAACGCTTTTGCGACACAACAAACTCAACCGCACGCCAATTTACTGCAAGACGAGGCCGCGATGCTTGGCGCACAAGGTCTGGTTAGCAAACAACTCGAAGCCGAGGTAACCTGTGCACAGAGCTTTACGCTGCCGCCCTGTCACGTGATGCGCAGCTGTGCGCTCGTTCGATGATCGGTACCAGCCTTTCCGACAGTTCGCTCCTCATCACGTATTCATCCACCAGCCACAGGATGCGCTCGGGCATCTCGGAATACGCTGACAGCAGAATGATGGGCAGGTTGGGAAACCGTTGCTTGATATGCCAGGCAACGGCTTCCGCGTCCATGCCTTCCTGTTTGTATTCCAGTAGAACAGCAGCCACTGGTGCGTCCTCCAACAACTTCATGGCGGTGTGGCCACTCGATGCGATTTTGACGCAATAACCGTGAGATTCCAGAGCGCTTTTGCGAAGCTCCAGGGCTTGGGGAAGGTCGTCGATGCACAACACAACGGGGGAATCCATGGCCCATCATCTCCACTGGACAGTTGCAGACTAGCTTGTGCTCGATGTGGAGCGAGCGATGTCAGTGACCTGCAAGGAACCACAACCCATCACGACCAGATGACCCATGTACAGCGAAACCGTCCGGCCCATGATCACAGAATCTACTCAGCAGAAGAACGCGTGTCTGTTCAAAATTGACCACTCTCGTTAGGCTGGTGCGGGACCGTGTTCACCTAATCGAGCCGGACTCGGACTGGGTGACCATCGGGCTGCCGGGGATGAATCCAACATCTGTTGAAGGCCAACAAAAGCGGAACCCGTGGAGTCCACGATAGCAGTGAAACCCGCAAACACGCTGACCGGCTGTCTGACAAGAGGTGATCAGCCGGGAGGAGTTACTTTCACCGGCAGCAGACGGCAAGACCCGGGACCTGCGAAGCGACAGCGTCAAACCCGAGAAGCACATTGGCCATCAGGTAACAGCGACCGGCACAGTCACGCGTGAAAGCGAAGGCTGAAGAAATGAAAGAAGGCCAGATCGAGAAAGCGGCCAGCAAGGAGGCCTACGGCGATTTGAACGTCACCGAGGTGAAATGGTCAGCGAGACTTGCACGAAGTAGTGATTGCGTAAGACCGTTCATAGGTCGGCCCTTACGTGCTGGCCTCTTTTTTCGTGCGGCAGACCGCCATCTTCCGCATGACAGTGCACACGCCAACGCAAACCGAAGCAGGCAGGCGTCTTAAATTGTTCCGCACGGTTTTTCGCGAGTGTACGAGCTCAGTTCGGCTTGCAATTTCTAGTAAAAATCTCCCGGACCAGTGGGACTGCTGCGCGGCCATCGCCCCTTGTTCTAGCTCGGATGTGCCTCATTGCTTCTAATTACCGTTTAAGTGATTGATTGTGTATTACGGTCCCCTTTGCGTCCCGGACCGGATGGCACGTGCAATCGATACTGAGGCAGTGATTGGGAAGAAGTTCTCCCTTTGGCGAGCAGGGCGCTACGTGAGCAAAAACTCCCCATTCGATGCTCTTGTCCGGCTCATACACAGAGGCATGAGATGATGCCGCCTTTTCGCGCTCCAAGAGTGTTGCTCCTTCCAGATCACAGAAATGCGGGATGGTTAACGGGATGACAACACTAACTACAGTTTGAGCCACAGATATCCAACGATCAACAGGCAACCGGAGATGAGCGCGCCCACTTTCATCTTATAACGGTGCGCCTTTCCCTTCGCATCATCAATCTGCAACAGGGCTCGCTCTCGGGTTCTGTCGATGAGTTCGTCGGAAGGATGTTCCACGCCCGTATCGCGTAGCCACTGGGCATATCGTTCTCGTTTTTCCGGCGTCATGGTTGCATTGCTATTCAAGGCTTTTCTCTTTTCGCAAAAGTGCCGCTTGCAATACTTCTGGTCGTTGCATACATGCCTTAAGGCTACGCTCCGTCGATGGCCGGTGCCGAGGGCATTGGTACACTGCCTAACGACTGCGCACCATTAACCATAAAGTGATCCTGATCACATTGGGCACCGGTAGAGATTCTCTACTCTTCTATTATGTACCGCATCGGCAGAGATCACACAGGCCCGACTCTCGTCTGTAGAGCCTGCACACACTCAGAGCGAGTCCAAGACTTTAATGGAAGCTTCGGAAATCCGCGAACGCTGGCCGCCCATGCAATGCTGAAACACGCTCATGCCGAACATAGCCGCGAAACTCACCTGCGTGCAATGGCGATGGTAATGGAACGACACCATGCGCCCCGATAGCCCTCCGCACTTAGTGAAAGAAGAACCGAAGAACGGCCCAGAGGAGAACCTGCCTTTGGGCCATTGTTCGGCAAGGATAGCTCATAATGCGAAATGTGTTTTTAGAGAAGTGGACTACGCTGGTAAAGGTCGTGCTGGTAGTCGGTGCGGTGCTGTTCGTCATGATTCGCTGGGCTTGAACAAAACCGTTCGAGACGCTGCCCCGCTACTTGGCTTTGTAACGGACCAACGTTGATCACGATCACCGTTGCATTGCAGCATTGCTCGCCCGCTTTCTGCCACTGCAACCTCAGCGGTCGTTCCAAAATTCCATTGAACGGCGCCTTCGGAAGTGATAAGTCTTCGCGAAGTAGGATTGGCTTCCCCATCGGCTGACACCTGTCTTGACGACGATTTACATAGCTCGGCATTTCAACACCTGTTCAAAATTGACCGGACAACCAAACACTACGCAGTTGTAAGGTTATCTTCTATATTTACCGAGCGGAATGTCCGTGATGGGAACGCGGCTCCGTTTCGGTCACCTGATGCGATGGGTTCACACAACCCATCTGAAGTTCGTCTCCATTGGTGGCGTAGTGGTGCTTCGCCTCGACTGACATCCACTACGCAACCACCTTATTGTGGTGAAAACCTGTCGCGCAACGACCACTCATGCCCTCCCTAGGGACGTTTTCTGCGTATCGACGAAGCACGCGCGTCCCGGTGAAGGTCGTAATCGCCATTCGCACCTTCGATGAGAGGAAGTTGGAAAAATGGCTACTCAACTATGCCAGAAATTGCCAGCCGACGCATCCCGGTCGCGCTTGCGATTACGACGAAAAAGCTGAATGTGCCGAGACGATTAGCGTCAATGAGGTTGCCCAACCGCATTTCGAGCCATCAAAAGAAGAGAACGATTGAGATTCGTTACTCGTTTAGAAGGTGGAGTTCGCGCTCCAGCAGGAGGAGGCGCCTTTAGAGCTCAAATAGTGATCGCAAGGAATTCTCATCAATCTGGCTGTCAGGCGCGAGCCAGTGAATAAACTCTCCGGCACTGATGTGCATGGGCCTTTGAACCTCTTTTTTCTCAAGGCCAGACTCAAGGTCTGCTTGTTTGCCCGTGTTGGTGATCACTGTCCATGTCCTGGTCTTCATTGTGCTCTTTTCTGTTGACCGCCGCGCAGCCCACTTGCAACTACCTATCATCTCCCCTCTACCGACGTTGCGATGGTGACCGAAGTCCGCACGTGACGACCCTTATGTCTGGTGTAATTCAGGGATGACGATAGACATGCCCTTTACCCCTCCGAGTCCCCCGACCCACCAGTTGCCCCACTGATTGAAACGAGAAGCGTTCCCAGGCGACCACGCGGCAACTGCCGTATGGCTGACGGTTGTCCGAACTGTTACGCCAGTTTGCTTGGCAAGAACGGAAGAACATGAGGAAAGTCCTAATCGTGTTGCTCTTGTGCTGCACGCTTTGCTTCGCTCGTAGCCGAGCAGCCAAGCACACGTTCGAGGTTGAGACTGGGTATACGAGTGGCCGATCAAGGTACGTGGTTGAATACAGAGTCCCCCTGGCTTGTGGCGGCGCGGATGCCCTATACAACATGCAATAGCAAACGATTGCAGGCGGCAAGGCACAAGCCAAACGGGAACGAAAAAGATGTAAGAAACAAGCACTATAAAGAAATTCCTCAACACTCACGAAGCATTGAAACTATCACTCTAGGGGGCGGATTGCCGAAGAAACTCGCGGGCTCCGCGACAATCTGAAACGCCGCGGCGTACCTTCAAATGCCTACAAGCTGATCTTGTCGAAGATTGCTCGCTCGGCAGTGGATTCATCTCGGGAATCAGATGAAACCGTCCGAGTTCCGCAAGAACCAAGGCTTAACCTCGTCCGAAACCTCCAAGCACATGAATTTGGCCCTATCCAGAGCGTCGGCGACACTGCTACAAATATTCTCCGATCCGAGATAGTTGTGGACTTCGGCCTCTTGCAGTCTCTTGGCGGGCTGTTCTCGTGCTCCGCAAAGAATAAGTCTCCTGCCGGACGCACGGACATCGTCAGCAAGCTTCTCCAAGGCCTGAAGTCCAGTGGAATCAATTGCGGTCATGTTTCGGAGCCTGAGAATGATGATGGGGGGCAAATCGGGCAGGCGGGAAACAACTGCATCGAGCTTATCCGTTGCGCCGAAAAGAAATGGTCCGTGGATTCTAAAAATGCTCACGTAGCTCGGGATTTCTTTGTGCTGCAAGATATGAACATGACCTTCCCGAATGTAGGCCGCTGTCACTTCTGACACGGTTGTGCTTTGTGTAACTTTTCGTATGAACACAAGCGCAGCAAGAATCATCCCCGCTTCAACTGCGACGGTCAGATCGGCAAAAACAGTGAGCAGGAAGGTCACAAGCCAAGTGCCAATCTCGAACCGGGACAGTTTCAAGAGTTCCGGAATCTCGTGCCATTCGCCCATGTTGTATGAGACAACCAAGAGGATGGCCGCCAGAACCGACAGCGGAATAAACCGGGCAACGGGTGCGGCAAAAAGGACAATCGCCAGAAGGGTCAGCGAGTGGATAATCCCGGCGACTGGAGTCCTACCACCGGAGCGAATGTTGGTCGCCGTTCGAGCGATGGCTCCCGTGGCCGGAAGTCCGCCGAACAAAGGAGACAGAATGTTAGCAATCCCTTGGCCTATGAGTTCGACGTTCGAATTGTGCTTATCTCCGCTCATACGATCCGAAACCACGGCAGACATCAAGGATTCAATTGCTCCTAACATCGCAATGGTGATGGCTGGGGAGATTAGCGGACGAAGGAGGTCTAAGTGAAAGTGTGGAATTGTCAGGGTTGGGAACCCTGACGGAATACCACCAAACCGAGTGCCAATTGTTGCCACAGGTAGTTTGAAAACAACAACTGCCGCCGTCCCAGTGAATAGCGCGACGATGTAACCGGGGACTCTCTTCACAAAGACCATAAAGAAAATAATCACAATGAGCGCACTGGCTGCTAGAGTTGTCTCTGCCGAAGAAAACGATGAAGAATTGTGTGCAAGAGCGAGAATGCGAGATGCAAATTCACCTGGTACCTTGTCTATCTTGAGGCCAAAGAAATCCTTGACTTGAGTGCTGGCAATGATGACGGCTATGCCATTCGTGAAGCCTACCACCACGGGACGGGGTATGAACTTGACGGCCGTGCCCAAACCTGTCGCGCCCAAGACTAGCAGGATGATTCCAGCTAACAAGGTGCACATGAACAACCCGTTGATGCCGAATCTTGAGACAATTCCAAATACCACCACCACGAACGCACCAGTTGGGCCGCCGATCTGTGTTGAAGCCCCTCCCAAAGCAGAAATCACAAAGCCTGCGACGATAGCGCAGTACAGACCCGCCTGTGGCGGCATGCCTGAAGCGATGGCAAAGGCCATCGCTAACGGAAGTGCGACGAGCCCAACGGTAATACCTGCAAGGAGGTCAGCCATGAATAGACGTGGCGTGTATTCCTTGAGACAAAGCACCGATTTCGGTAACCACGCCATCTTGCTTCTCCCGTCTGGGACCTGACTCCCCTCAATTACACCAGACACAGGGTCGTCACGAGCGAACTTCGGTCACTATCGCAGCGTGCCGAGACTGGAAAACAAATTGAGGGCGCACCAGCGCCAGGATTTTGGCTGAGTGCCGATATGTCGGCACATGGCTTCAATTGAGCAGTCCCGGTCGGTATCAAAGTAAGCAAGGCGGCATAGGTCGACTGTCAGTATCGCGTGTGTAACCATCTCTCTTCCATCGGGCCATCGCAGTCTTTCTCGCAATCCTTGACGTTCTTTCTCCCCTGCTTGCGCATTTATTGATCTGCGTCATGCTGTCAGGGCATGCAATCACGCATTCTTTGATCGCATCCAAAGCCAATTAACAAAACACCCCTTCCGACCGCAAGAAGCAGAAAAATGAACGTATTAGGTATCCCCAGAGACTCAAAGCGAGATCGATTTCGTCAAGCTCGGGCTCCCCGGAGTTCCAGCCAGATCAGGCACTGGCGAAGATCGATCCAGCGTGTTCTGAGGAATCTTGGCGACTGGTCTCGGGAAGTCGATCCTTCCGCCGCGGCGGTCCACGTAGATTGCTAGTTCCAGGCGAGTCCAGACTCCAAGCTTGTCAAATACACTGCGCAAATGGTTCTTAATCATTTGCTCGCTAGTGCCGACGATCTTTCCGATTTCGCGATTGCTCAGGCCCTCCCAGACCAGAATAGAAATCTGACTTTCCTTTGGGTTGAGGCCGGCACCAAATGTGATGACTGCACTCTCGGCCTTGTGAACATAGCGAACCAACTTCACACGTTTCCGTCCATCGAGAATTCCGGCGCGTAAAAACAGGGTGCGAAGGTGTTGTTTTACAGTGCGGAAACTGATATTTAGCTCGCATCCAATTTCCTTATTGCTACATCCCTGCGCCAGCAAGTTCAAGACTTGTTGATCGCGGAGCGTGGGCTTGACTTGATCGAGATTGGTCATGATCGGCACTGGTATTCCTTTAGTTCCTTGGCCATCTTTTGTGCTAGCTCATGGATCGCGCCCAGATGTGTGGCGGACCGGGAGCCTTCCATAAGATGTTCGCTCAGCAGGTCGCAGTAGCCGACAACGACGGCCAGTTTGTTAACCAGATCACGTACCAACGACCGCGTATGCTCATGACCTACCTCACTTGCCTTCCCCACACCAATAACACCACTTTCTCCCCTCTGATGATTCAAGGAATGTATCTGCGGTTCATCTGCTGCGAGCAGTCGGCAGTGGCGATGCGACTCAGGGCAAGCCATTGAGGAGCACCTGCGCTGACCTTATTCCTTCCTAAATAGCATAGACAATGCCTCATGCTGCGGTGCCTCCGCCCTCACTTCGTCTTCGGATTGTCGCTGCCGCAACCGGTGCGTACTTCGTCTTTGCCAACTGACCGCACTTCATGACTATCGACGTCCACATTCACATCTTCGTGGCTCACCACTGTAGAGCCATGCGGAACCACGACCGCCCCATCTTCCGGCACAGTCATCCCCACGTTTGCTAGCCCCGTTAGACTCGTCGCCAGCGCGTGCAATTCCTTTATGGTCTCCCTCGTCTTTCCCAGTGCCTTAATGTAGTCCCCCATTTCCAAGTAACTGCTTATCAGCTGCAGATGGCTCGTCATTCTGTGAATCGAATCCTTCACGGCCTTCAGCAAGTCAGTTCCTCCTTCCCGTCCCACGGAGTATCGGGCGAAACAGCCTGAAGCCACAGCAGGTGCGTCGTCTTGATCGGTCGGCCACAAAGTAAAGCAGCTTCATGAATCGTTGTCCCTCTTGTGATCAACGAACGGCCACAGACAATCTGGCGGCCACTGGAACGCAACCTTTGGTCTTGTGACGGGAGGCTCAGGTGGATTGGGTTCCTCAGCCATTTGTTCCGGATCAGGCAATGAAGCGGCAAAGTGTATTCTGTTCACCATGGGACCCACAAGAGCGTGGCGCAGCGTTCCATTAGTCTGCGCCACCAAGAGGAACATGCGGACGATGGAGGAAAATATGAACTACTGTCGCATCGGTTCCTCTACGTCTCCGACGATTCGCCCATCCTACCAACGTCACTTATGGGCTGTCTGTGCAAGAGTGTACATGTGTGAAAGTAATATCGACCTGTCTCAGGGTTAATCTGAGTGTTCCTTCCCGATGACTAACAGTAATGCCCAAGAGTGAGATCCCAGCGCCGCAGCATGGAGTCATTGTCTATGCCATAGGAAGAGAACAAGCCCACCCATTGTTGAACGACCCCCGGGGAGTCTGCGTTCTGTCCGTTTCTTTCATCGGGCTAAAGCCTTGGACCACTCGCCAAAATGAATCCCTAAGTCCTCTGTGGACTCATCTGAAGGAATCAACTAAAGCAATCCATAATCTCACAGTCAGCTTGCTCACCGCCGACCTATCGGCACTGCTGCCGATATGTCGGCAGAGACTCCGTTGGGGCGGACACGTCTTCTGATGGGAATGACAAGGATACCGATCCCTAGCTCGGGGCCTGCGAATTGCTTACCGAAGATGAGCGAAACCAAAGAGCTTACGACACACCCATTGCGCTCGTCCCTTGTTCATAACAACGCCCAAGTGGAGAGATGCAACTTTAACGCTCCGCACCCGCGCGCACATCGAAAAGGGCGAGCAGGATGGCAAAACCCTTCTCGAGGCGATGACCGATGGCGACGCCGACGGAATGCAGCACTTCGATGGCGAGATCGAAAAGCTCGTCCGAGTTGGTGTCGTCGACATCACTACCGGGTATGCCTATGCTACGAATCCCGGAAATTTGCGGCTCCTGATGACCGACATGGGTAGTGCTCCAACGGAAGGGTAGCGCAACAGCGCCGAACCGTGAAGGGTGGCGAATGTTATTTTGGTTTTGCAGACTCGACGTGTAGAGCCGCGTAAACTTTCAAGAGCAACAATCTCCTGGTGAAGGGCTTCTCCAGGAAATGAGCCTCTTCGATTAGCACGCCTTGTCGCCCGACTAAATCGCCCGTGTATCCCGACATGAACAGCGAACGGAGCTTGGGATGGCCTTCCTCGGCCCGTCTCACAAGCTCAACTCCGCTCGTTCCGAGCATCACGACGTCCGTCAAGAGCAAGTCGATTTCTGGTTGAGAAGCCGACATGATTCCTAGCGCGTCTTCCGCATCTTTTGCTTCGACCACTCGGTAGCCGCCATTTTGCAAGAGCTTGACCGTAAGTTCGCGCAGAACCTTATCATCTTCAACCACCAATATTGTTTCTGATCCTCGCGGGGGCTCGGCTTCTTTAGAGGGCACCACAAGCATTTCGGCCTTGTCGTACAGTCTCGGAAAATAAATCTTGAACGCTGTGCCCTTGCCGGGTTCACTGTACGCAAGAATAGAGCCTTCGCTCTGCTTCACAATTCCATACACGGTCGAGAGTCCGAGTCCCGTTCCCTGCCCAACCGCCTTGGTGGTAAAGAAAGGCTCGAAGATTTGTGATTTGACACTGTCATCCATGCCGCACCCGGTGTCGCTCACCACCAGGACAACATGTTGTCCGGCTTCGGAACCAGGGTGCCGAGAAGCGTAGTCCTCGTCCAGTTCAGCTTCCCCTGTCTCAATGATGATTTTCCCTCCGGCCGGCATCGCGTCGCGCGCATTGACCACCAGATTCACTAGGACTTGTTCAATCTGGCCCGGGTCGGCCCGGACGCTGCCGAGTGGGATGGTCGGTCGAAACTCAATTTCAATGTCCTCTCCGACCAGTTGCAGCAACATACTAGTTGCGTTATGAACCACGTCGTTTAGGTCCAGGATTCTGGGGAAGACAACCTGCTTGCGGCTGAACGCCAATAGTCGGGTTGTAAGCAATGCAGCCCGTTTTGCGGCCCTCTTGGTTTCCGACACGTAGCGGTTCATCGGATTCTCCGGCGCAATCAGACCTAGCAAGAGGTCGCTGTAGCCCATAATAATGCTCATTACGTTGTTAAAGTCATGCGCAACGCCCGCAGCCAAACGCCCTACCGCCTCCATCTTCTGGGCCTGACGGAACTGAGCTTCCAGTTGTTGGACCTCTGTAATGTCGCGAGTGATTGCCAGCACACAGGGTTGCCCGCCCAGTTCGATCGACTCCGCCCACACCTCTGCTTCTCGACTTTCTCCTTTCGAGGTCCTGTATCGCGTTTGGCGTTTTGTCACTCGTTTGTCATCCCTTAGCTGTCGCAGCATCTCGATGCGATCCAAGGGCTCTCTCCAAAAGTTCAGTTCTGCCGCGGTGTGACCAATGACATCCTGGCGCCGGTACCCGAGCAGACCGAGGAAAGCGTCATTCACGTCCAGATAGCGCCCCTCCGCTTCCGTCGAAATCGTGATTGCCAGCGGGTTGTTGCGAAAGGCCTTGCTAAACCTCTCTTCCGATTTGAGTAAGGCCTCTTCCGCTAACTTCCGCTCCGTGATCTCCCGGAAAGCGACCACTCCACCATTCACTATGCCGTGCTTGTCCTTCAAAGGGCTGGCTTGGGCTTCCACGAAAATACCCTCGGCAAGCGCAGGATTGCGTACAAACATCACGGCTGTGCTGGCCTCTCCGTAAATGGCGCGGGTCAATGGGAGTTGGTCAGACGGGAAAGGTGTCACCATGTCAGGCAAGTACAACCCGTAGTGGTGGCTCCATTCCTGAATATCTATCTTCGCCGCACCCAGGCCAAGCAATTTGTCCGCTCCCGGATTCCAAATAACGACTTTTCCCCGCTCATCCGCGACAACCAAACCGTCAGACATACTATCCAGCACGGATTGGAGCATCAGCGTCTTGTCTTCCAAGGACTGCCGCGAACGTCCTAGTTCCTCGGCCTGACTAGCCAATTCCCTGGCTTGAGCGGCGAAGCTTTCTTCCGCCTGCTTACGCTCGGTAATATCACGAATATTGCACTGAATTACGCGCTTGCCGTTTACTCCGTAAACGTTACCGACGAACTCGACGTTGACACGCCGCCCACTCCGGGTCTCAAGTGGCAGATTCTCATATCGGATATACTCTTTGTCCTGCAGCTCTCGAACTCCTGCCTTCGATTCTTGAATTTGCCTGAATGGACCGATGTCCCAGAGTGTTTTGCCGAGGAAGTCTTCTCGGGGATAGTCCAACAAACGAATCAAGAAAGGATTAACGTCGGTGATCAATCCCGAGTGCGCATCGAGAATCAGTATCCCATCCTGGGCTGTTTCAAACAGTCGACGGTATCTAGCCTCAGAAGCGCGAAGCGCGTCATCCGCGTCTTTGCACTCCAATGCGGGATCATCTTTTTTAATAGGGTGTGCCACAATGACTACTCCCCCCCTCGTGTGGTGGTTGCACAAAGCGTAGAACCTATCCAAAGCGGCCTAACGGGGGAGGGCCAGGCAACATTTATCGCCGATCTTCGTGCTAACCGCCTTCTTGCCCGGCTGCAAAGCTCAGCAACCATGAGCAGCAACGGTCGGCTCGCTTCAAACTTTGGTACAAAGAGCATCGACCAGAGCTAACGCCTGCGTTGGTCCTTCACTGCCGCGTCAGCTTCGTCAATGCACAACATGATCTTCTTCGAACGTGGATAAAGTCGGGATCATCGTGGCTTCCTGTCAGATGATGGGCCGCTTACAAGCGTCTTATCTAGATCGTAAGTCTGATGCTATACGGGCCTATGGCTAGCGCAACTCAACATGGAATACCGAATAGTACCAACAAATCCATGTTCTGTTGTGTTCAGAAGTGAACACTGTGATCATTCTTGATTCGCCGGGAAGGTCCGTCTACCCTGATCCGCAGCGCTGTTGTACTGCAGTTGTCGTTGGTTAACTGTGAGGGGGTTCCTTCCCTTTTCGTTATTATTCCCTCGCTGTGAACTCGAATTCCTACCAGACAATCGGCAGCACACTCCGGCTGCACCGGGCGTTTTGCAGGAATCTAACAGCGCCTTCGGCGGTGAATCTGCCTACGGGCAATGCCAGCTTACGGTTGCTTGTCATCTGGATGGGAGTCGAATCAACTCGCTGAAAGTATTCGGAGGCGCGGTACCGCGATCATGCGGCAATCCGCAGGCGAACAAATGGTCAATTATGCACGGAGCCTTTGGATATTTGGTTCTATACCGCCCCCTATATTCGTGGGTATCCGGCTGAACGGTGCGGGACGACTATAGGCTTGAAGTGTGGGGACGGAATGCCGAGTGCCGCGAACACCTCGTCCAGGCTATGTACGATCTGCAGCGGTGTGCATGTAGGCTCTCTCAGGAGTTGAAGCATGCGAAATAGACCAAATGCATATGTTTGCGGGGCAACGACAATGCGAGGGTCAGTCTTGCTTGGTTTCTGACGTGCCCTTTGCCGGATAAGTTCAGTGGACAGGGCAAACTCCGTAACGGATGACAAGTCCACAATACTCATTTTGGCAGTAGTGGTTGTCGAATACTTTCGACTTGCCTCGTCAAGCTCTGTCAGCGATTCATCCGTGAGCCGCCCCGCCACTCGTATCAGCAGGATTTTGGTTTCTAGGTCAAACTCAGCTCGGAACCTCGTCGTCGATGGTGTCATACCGGCTTCTCCCCTTTGCATTCTCCAAGAGCTTCGCAAAGCGTGTGGACGGTCATTGCACAACACAGCGGAGGAATCCATTTGCCACATCTCCAAGTGGAATGGTTTACGAACTGAGATTCTAGCCCGATGTTGCTCGGCTCACACCTGTGAAGCTCTTTCAAGGAGCCCGAAAGAGGAGAAATACGTGCTTCCACTTAATGCATGTAAGTGGCCCTCGGCATCAACCGCGCAATGTATTGTTTCCAAAGGAGATCCGGTATTGCGGATCTGGTTCCGTCGTGTACTTTTGGCGGAAAGAAAGCACAAACGGCAATCAGTCGCCCTTGCGGCTTTGGTTTTGCCCCTGGACGACTGAACGATGGCGTAGGCTTCGATGATTTGTTTCAGCGGGCAAAGCCAGGCGGTTCGGAGATTAGCGATAGTCATAGTTTATGGAGTAACAATCCTTGCGTGTTTTGGCGTTGCGATGGTTGTCGATAGATCCTGGTTTCATTCGTGACGGGTGGTCGGGAGTAACTTTAGTTAGGAGTCATCCACTGAGACAATCGACTACAATTAAAGCTGTGAGACATTACACCATCAAAATAATGAACGGCTTTTCCAAATTCAAGTGCCCGCGGTGTAAACACTTCGTCACCACGCGGGAGTTCAGCAGCCAACACGGAAGCTGCCGCACCCAAGCGGCAAGGGCAATGAATGAGCATGCCACGGCTGCACACGGCTGCCCCGTACCTATGTCATCTCATGACTCGCCGATGCGGCACGTGTATTAAAACGCGCATTTTGCCAGCCAGAAGCAATGAATGGGCGGCGCGGTATGACTAGCCGCCAAACCGACTACTCTCGAAAGATCGCTGACATTTGTTATGGAATGGTTTCACTGATCGACTGATAGCAAGGAAGGGGTAGTCGCTGTTTGAAATGCTGGGTTCTGCTAACTTATGCTTCCGCGATGGACTTCAATTTGCGAAGGTTTAGAGTTTCACTCGGCGTTTGGAGCTTCGAACGTCTCGTGTTGAATCTTGTTTCATTTGGATCTGTCCTGCTGCCCTCTTCGGACGCAGATGACGTGGGTCACTGAAAATAACATCTGATTCGCATTCCAACGACTGGGATCGCCCAGCGTTATTATGTGGATGGCCTTCAAATACTAACCCAGCCCCCTGCGGGCAGACGGGGAGTATCTTCCACGCCTCTGAGTTCATCCACTACATTTTGCACGGCTTGAACTAGACTGCTCCCATCCTTGTCCAAGTTCAGGAGTGACTTCTCGAAGTAAGCCACGGCTCCTGCCGTCTTGAGCTTTTCCTCATTCTTCTGCGAGAGGCCGGACAGAACGATAATCGGAATGTGCGTCGTGAGCGGGTCCTGCTTGAGTTGGCGCAGCACTTCCGTGCCTTCCAGCGTGGGTAGCATCATGTCCAGCAAGATCAGGTCGGGCCGGTTATCCTGCGCGCGGAGCAGGCCTTCCTGGCCGTCTCCAACCGCAATCACGTGGTAGCCAGCCTTGACCAGTATCCTCTCGATCGCCAGACGAAGAAACCGGCTGTCTTCAATCACAAGTATCGTCATATAAGTAAGGGACCCTCCAAACCGACCGCCTGACCGTCCTCTGAGGTTGCGCCGTCGGCATCGAGGAAGAGTTGCAGCCTCTGCCGTGAATCTTGCGACAGGGTGTTGAATTCGATGCCATTCCCAAAAAGGGGATGACGTGTCACCACTCTTCCGGCGATTGCTAGTTTTTCGTGACCGAGCCACAGGATGATGTTCAACGCCGTCCCTACGTCAAGAGTGACCGCCATTTCAACATAGCAGCCACACATGCTGATGTCGGCCGTCTCCACTCTGATGGGCATTTCATTCCCCTGTACACGCAGTTCCGTCTGAACTGCCACGTGTAAACGCTGAAACTGTCTTCGATCGCAAAGTACGCTGGCTACACCATCCTGGAAAGCACTGGCTGTGATCATCCCATCTCCTTTTTTGTTATCCCCCGCCGCGAGAATACGCGCTCGAAGCCGGATCATCCGTTGCAAGTTGCCAACCGTCCGCTCGTGAGGTTCTTGACTTCGTGTTCCCCGCTCGGGATCCATTCACCGTGGAAACGAGTGGGGCACGGTCGACCCCTGGTCCAAACCTTCCCGGGCGGCGTGCTGACTCGCGAGAAGTTGTACGACCATGTCCGCGGCGACCGGTCTGGAAAACAAATATCCTTGACCCAGTTCGCAGCCAAAATGTTTAAGCATTTCCATCTGCTCCCGGTTTTCGATGCCTTCAGCGACCACTTTCAGTCCGAGGTTGTGAGCCAAAATGACGATGATGCGGACAATCTCGTGAGTCTCAGGGTCGGAGTCCATGCCGGCGATGAAACTTCGGTCGATTTTCAATGTATCGACGGGGAAACGTTGAAGACGAGAGAGAGAGGAGTAACCCGTGCCGAAGTCGTCGATGCTCAGCCGAACGCCAAGCGCCTTCAACTCCGAGAGAACGATTGCGGATCTTTCGGCGTCCCCCATTGCGATGTTCTCGGTAATCTCGAGATCTACCCAGCTGGGATCCATCCCCGTTTGCTCAAGAATCTCCTTAATCTGGGAATCCAGGTCCGGCTGTGCGAACTGCTTGGCCGTGACATTTACGCTCATGTAAAGTGGCGGATCGGATGGAAACAGTGACTGCCAACGGCGAATTTGCTGGCAAGCCTCTCGCAGCAATTGGCGGTTCATAGGCAGTATTAGACCAGTTTCGTCGGCGACAGAGATGAATTCCCCCGGCATGACAATGCCTTGCGGCCTTTGCCAACGAGTAAGGGCCTCGAATCCCACAATCCGAGTGTCTTGCAATGACACGAGAGGCTGATAATGGACGCGGAACTCATCGTACTCCAGGGCCTTGCGCAAGTCGGTTTCGAGTTGCAACCGTTTGACGGCGTCAGCCTGCATCGCATTGTCGAATACTTCACAGCGAGCTTTTCCGGCATGCTTAGCGCGATACATAGCAATCTCGGCGTCACGCAGTACATCTTCGGCATCCGCACTACTGCTGCCGCTGAAAACGATGCCGATGCTAGCCGTGATGACAATCTCGCAACCTTTCACGGCGAAGGGGATGGCCAGACGCTGCTGAAGGCGCTCGGACATACGGATGGCGTCGCTGGGGTCGCGCAATTCCGGGGCCAGCACAACAAATTCGTCGCCTCCGGGTCGGGCTAGCGTATTGTCGCCGGCCGTGGATTGTGAGTTGTCAGTTCCGCGTGCGAAAGTGTCGGCACTACGGATACAGGTTGTCAGGCGCCGCGCAATCTGGATCAGAAGGTCATCTCCGGCCGCGTGACCCAAGCTGTCGTTGAAGACCTTGAATTTGTCGATGTCGATGAATAAGACACCGAATTTGAACTCCCGGTGCCGCTGCGAGACCGCGATCGCTCGTTGCAGTCGATCGAGAAAGAGGGCTCGGTTCGGAAGGTTCGTCAAGCCGTCGTGGAAGGCGCGATGGTCCAGCAGGGCTTCTGCTCGCTTGCGTTCAGTGATGTCCCTGCTGACGATGACCAGACCATCCGCCTTGCCATTCGGGCCGGGAATCGCACTCGATGTGGACTCAAGAACGCGCCAGGAGCCATCTTTGTGGCGGATGCGGTATTCGAGACTCTCTCCGCCACTCGTGAAATAAGCCTTTTGAGCGACCTGCAGAACGCGCGCCCGATCGTCGGGATGAACCTGTTCAAAGGAGGAAGTGGACGCTAGCTCTTCTAAGTTGTATCCCAGTATCTTTTTGTAGGCGGGACTGTTGTAAAGACGATTTCCCTGCCTGTCGACCACCGCGATCATGTCAGCCGCGTTTTCAGTGATTAGATGAAAGAGCCGTTCCCGTTCAGCAAGCCGGCGGCGGATACGCTGGAGCTGTAGATGCTGATAGACGGTGTAGATGTCGAATAGCAAGACCAGCGCAGCCAGCCCGCGTACCCACTCCTTGAGAGTCTGGGAACGGAAGTCGTCCCCGGGCAAATGAAAACCGGGGAAGGTCAAAGACAGTATGCCGCATGTCAGGACCAGAGTCACTGCTACGGCGAACCCCCATAGCCACCACTCACGACCCTCTACTTGGCGGATAGGGATCGGAGTGTGATGTGCGCTAAACCCGGGTTGAGAGTGGTCAGTCATTGAATATGGGGAAGATGAGATGTCCGCCCATGAGCATCTCTCCCTTAAGGGATTTGGGGCAGCCAATCATTTGGGGGAACTGCTGGAACCGATCAGCAAGCACATGCATGCATGGTGGAGGCCAAAGACACTCGCCTGCCGGATCCCTCTATGGCTATGAGTGTGTGGGAGTTAAGTCGACATGGCCAAGAAGATAACGCACGCAGGCAGCGGGAATCGTCTTTGTCTCAGACTCTTGTCCGCCAACTGGACACTGGTTTTATGGTTTGGCATGAACCTCGCCGGATCACTCGACGAAAGAGAACCGTTAGACACACAGCCTGACAGCTATGCGGTCCCTTTTTTGGGCTCTTCAATCTTCATTCTCGATAGGAGTTGATAGATGGTTGCGCGACCAATGCCCAACACTTCTGCCGCTCGAGCTTTATTGCCACCGACACCCTCCAGCACGCGCAGGATATGCCGGCGTTGCAGCTCTTCGAGAGAGAGAAACGTCTCGTCTCCCCCCAGATCCTCACTCAGCGGTCCGCGCAGCCTCTCCGGCAGATCGCCAATATCGATCAAGTTTCCATCCGCCATCATGCACGCATTGCCGATCACATTCTCGAGTTCCCGGACATTTCCCGGCCAGGGATAGGTTGCCAATCGAGTTTGCGCCCTTCGTACGAGTCCTGCGATCGGTTTGTTGTATTCCGCGGAAAACTTTTCAACGAAGTATCGTTCCAGTAATGGCAGATCTTCGCGGCGTCTTGCCAGCACTGGGAGCGGGATTTCGACAACCGCGAGACGATAGTACAGATCTTCACGGAACTGACCTTCGCGGACCATTGTTTTCAAGTTGCGATGTGTAGCTGCGATCACGCGGACATCGATGTTGCGAGGGGTCACTGAACCTACGCGCTGCACCTGTCGGTTTTGGATGACCCGCAACAGTTTAGACTGTGCCCCGGTCGCAAGTTCCCCGATCTCATCCAGGAAGATCGTTCCACCGTCCGCGTGTTCGAACAAGCCGATTTTGTCCTGTGTGGCGCCAGTGAACGCTCCCCGGACGTAACCGAAGAGCTCGCTCTCCACGAGGTTATCCACCAGTGCGGAACAGTTACAAACTACAAACGGGCCTCGTGCGGCTGGACTGAGCCGATGCAGCGCTTTGGCCACGAGTTCTTTGCCCGTTCCGGTAGCCCCTGTCACCAGCACGGTTCTAAAGTGCGGAGCAATCCTTCGAATCCTTGCGTAGACCTCCAGCATAAGAGGGCTGCGCCCAACCATGCCTTCGAATTGATATGCATCAATGAGTTCTTGATCCAGGCGCAAACTCCTCTGTCGCGTCTGAGCTTCTTCCAGCAGAGTGGCAATCCGGGACCGGAGCTTGTCGATATCAATCGGTTTCGTCATGTAGTCAGAAGCGCCCTTTTGAATCGCCTCTACCGCCGACTCAGCGGAATAGTGCGCGGTAATCAAGATCACGTCTACCCCAGGGTCAACGCCCACCATGCGTTCCAATATCTCAATCCCGCTGACTTTCGGCATCACCAGGTCCAACAAAACAATCCTTGGCCTCGTGCGCAAGAATATGTCGAAACCTTCTTCGGGATCCTCGGACGTCATAATTTCCAGGCCTTTACGCTTGAGCGCCAACTTAATGATCTCGAGGTTCTGGACATCGTCGTCAATCGCCAGCAACTTGAGAGTAGTCGATGAAGTCATTTGGCACTCCGGCCTTTGAGACTATTCCTCTGACAATGATGGCAGGTTGAGCACGTCTGAGTGGAGCTGCGAATGGCGGGAATCGAGAGCGGGAGTTGAGAAACACAGCATGCCAGCATGCAAATCTCGCCTTTCCGTAGCGAAAGTAAGGCTCCTGCGGTCAAAAGAGCGGTGCCTGGGTCACGTCGTAGCCGTGCTGAACCACGCCCCCTCCGCAGGGGGAAAGGACCTGATAGGAGGCTTATAGCAAATGCCGGAAGCGAGTCAAGAGGCAAATTCTGGTTTGTCGGTAGCACATGATATGTCCGGTTGAGATAGCACGTGAGATGTCTGCTTTTCGGGCGGCGAGGATAGGAGATCAGGCCGGGCATCATTCTACATCCGAGGGCCGCTGTGGAGTGGGCGATGAAGGTACAAGAAGTGAAATTGCGGGCGATGGCGAAAGAAGATCACGTTGTGGCAAGCTGCCGAGATCCTGGGGATCGGCGACCGGCACATGAACCTGAGGAGGATTTCCACGCGCTGGAATCTCGTCCAATTCCTGGAAATCGCTCAGATACCCTTGAGCGTCCGTCTCGTGAGGAAATTCATCTTTCGCTTGGACTAAAGATCAACCGGCTCGCGCCTCTCATCCAGCATATCTTGCATCGCTGCTGCAACCGCAGACACCCCGGCCTCGAATGTTGGGAACAGGTCAGCCGCAGGTTGCAATATGCGCTCATGCCCGAGATGCTCAAGGTCCTTGGCTTTCTGCGCGGCATCTGGCAGTCCCAGATAGCCCAGTTCTCCCTTTAGATTGTGTGCGATTCTCTCGATCTCCTCCAGATTGGCTGTTTCGATTGCTTGCTGCAAGCTGGCTATTTGCTTGGGGCTTTCTTTCAGGAAAATCTCCACGAGTTCGCGCAGGAGCGGTTCGTCGCCATCCACGCGCTCCAGCGCCTTGCTGCGATCCCATATCGGCGGAGCGTCCGGAAGAGGCGGAGAGACCGAGATCACCTGGGCTTGGGCTTCCACATGGAAGACCTCGGCGATCGTTTCTGCGATTCTCTGGCTGGTCACGGGCTTGCTGATGTATGCGTCCATGCCCGCCTCCAGACATCGCTCCTTATCGCCCTTCATTGCGTGAGCTGTCATGGCGATGATCGGAATGCGATTCCCCGTTTGCATCTCGCTCTCGCGGATCTTCCGGGTTGCCGTTAGGCCACCGATCTCGGGCATTTGCACGTCCATAAACACAAGATCAAAGGTCCCCGCCTCGAGCATTGACAACGCCTCCCGCCCGTTGGGAGCGATTGCCGCTAAGTGTCCCATTTTCTCCAACATCCGCACGACTACCCTCTGGTTCACCGGATTGTCTTCGGCTACCAGAATCCGGAGCTTTAGTGATGTCTTGGGTGGGCTGCATCTTGTCACTGAGCCGGGTCCGGAACCCGGCGATGTTTGGCCGAGAACTATCAGGATGGCCGACAGCAGTTCCGACGGTCGTATGGGTTTCTGAAGATACGCCGCGATCCCCACCCCGCTGCGGCGTTCGGCCTTCCCGCTCCGGTCGTCAGCAGTCATCATCATGACAATCGTGCCGGCGAGACGCGGAACCTGCTTGATTCGCTCCGCCAACTGAAATCCATCCATCTCGGGCATGTGACTATCAATGACCGCAATACGAAAGCCGGGGCCACTCGCCTCGGCTTGATGGATAGCTTCCATGGCGGCGCTGCCACTCTCCACAGGAGTCGGGTTCATGCCCCAACTTTTCGTGATTTCCACTAGAATTTGCCGGTTCGCCGCGTTGTCATCAACCAGCAACACGGGTAGGTTCACAAGCGCAGCGGTTTGAGCCGGAACTCTAGGAGTCCGTTGCGTTTCAGCAGTGTTGAAAACGACCGTGAAATGAAATGTGCTGCCCTCACCCACTGTGCTCTCCAGCCAGACTCGCCCACCCATCAGTCCAGCCAGCCGTGAGCAGATGGCTAGTCCCAGACCAGTGCCGCCGTGGTTGCGCGTTGTACTGCCATCGGCCTGTGCAAACGCCTCAAAGACGAGAGAATGTTTCTCCGCGGCTATGCCAATGCCGGTGTCGGCTACGCTGAAATGAAGGCCAAGTTCAAGATTGCTGCAGGAATCCATCTGTATCCGGACAACAACTTCTCCCTGGGACGTGAACTTGATGGCATTGCCCACGAGGTTGACCAACACCTGGCGCAGTCGCCCGGAATCGCCGACTATATAGTCGGGCAGCTGGGGATCAACGTGGTACGCGAGTTCGAGGTCTTTCTCATGCGCTCGCAGGGCTAACCCTCTCAGCGTCTCGCCGATCATGTCCTGCAGACTGAATTCAACAGGGTCAAGTTCCAGCTTTCCAGCTTCCACTTTGGAGAAATCGAGTATGTCATTGATCACACCGAGCAGAGAATCCCCCGAGGATTTCAGTATCAGGAGGTAATCACGCTGTTCATGCGTCAGTTCGGTGTCGAGCACCAATTCCGTCATACCGACAATCCCGTTCATCGGGGTGCGGATTTCGTGACTCATATTCGCCAGAAACTCGCTCTTGATCCGACTGGCTCCCTCCGCCTTGTATTTAGCGGCAATCATCTGAGTATTGGCATCCACCAATTCGGCGCTGCGTTGGAGCAACTCAACCGCGAGGCGTTGCCGCTCCGTTACCGCCGATCCCACGATGAGTCCTGTAGCCGAGACTACAAACATGAGGAGGCCGTATTCAGGGAGCAAGACGGCCGTCGGCGTCGAGAAATGCAGCGCGACTACAATGCCAAAATTGAGTGCGAGCAAACCAGAAACTACTCTCTGGACTCCCTGTCGCATCGCGATCCAGATGATTGGAACGAAGGTGATAAAGAAAACCTGAAAGTGCAGAAATGGCGCTCCGAACAACATCCATAAAGAAAGTAGCAGTGCGCAGATTTGCGCTCCCAATTCCACCAGCGTCCAAAAACTCCACGTTCTCTTTCGCGAATACCTCTTCTGCGGATCAGTTTCCAAGGGCTCCGGAGAAAGTTGCCTGCGCACCCAGGGAAATACGTGAATGAGAAGAAAGGGCGCAACCCCCAGCAACCCGATCTGGTCGCCAAGAAACCACACCGAAGCGGACTGCCAGAATTCGTTCCAATGGATCGCGCGGTCTGCAACCAGGCAGACAACACCAACGCCGGTGGATACCAGTGCGGCCGCCGTAGTCACAGAGATGTACAGAACGACGTCTCGCCGTCGGCGTAACCCAAGATCGATTTGCAGCGGGCCGCGTAAAGCGTATGCGGCCGCGGCGTAAATGCCCGCACCAACCAAAGCCTCGACCGTTCCGCTGAATGTCAGGATGGGCTGGTCGTAGATCAGTATCCCCGCAAGAGCGACAGAAAAACTGACCGGGAACACGTACCACGGGCTAATCCCCAGCAAGATTGCCAGGGCCAACCCCGTAGCCGGATACCAGACCACCGCACCGAGGCGGGAGATTACAATGACTTCCGGACGGTTGAGCAGAAGAAATACCAGCACGAACGCAACGGACAGAAGAGCGTGGCGAAGGGTGACCCGCTGTTTAAGCATGAGAGAGTTGCAGAAGCCGGCGAAAAATGGGATCGTCTTCCGCAACAAGGATGGTTTCGGAAGCCCAACTGCGCGGCTCGGATTCCGGAATAAGAATCCCGTCTTTCTCAGCGATGGGGATTGCGATTCTCCAGTAAGTGGTTTAGGGGCCGAAGCATCACGCTACCGGACTCCTCAGAAACTGAGCAGTAGTCTCCGGGTTCGAAGTGTTGAACTGGGCAAGCTTCAATTCCAGACCAATGCTCTTGTCCAGGCAGCCTATGGAGGACTGGACAACCCACAAGTGACTCGCGAAGATGGTTTTCTCGACCCGATGCCTGATTCGCAAGGACCGGTTGCTCCTTGACCGCGGCCTGTAACTCCAAGATCCGCTCCCCTACTCTCACCCGGGCTCGGAGTTCCGCCGGTATGGGGGGTTTGGTTATATAGTCATCCGCACCCGCACGGAGTCCGGAGACGATGTCCGCCTCATTATTTCTCGCAGTCAAGATGATCAAGTACATAGCAGATAGAGCCGCGCATGCTCTCACCTTGCGGCAGACCTGCGGCCCGCTCAGTCCAGGCATCACCCAGTCAAGGATCGCTAACCGTGGCGCATCGGGACGCTGGAGGATCGCCCAAGCCTCATTTCCGTCATGGGCGATTTCGAGTTCATGATCAGGCGTGAGAACATGTTGCAGCATCTTTTGGAAAAACAAGTCGTCTTCAGCGATCAGCAGTTTCACGCTTTACTCCTTTGGTTTTCTAACTCCTCAATCTCTCGGACCGCAGCCTTCTTGGGTAGCGCTGAGGCAAGATAATCGCACCTTCGCCTGCCTTGGCAGACGCGGTCGCCAAGAGCAGCCGACTGACGCTGGCTAATTTTGACCTTCGACATGGGCACAAGTGGATCGAACCTGTTTGTGCACGAACCCTGCCATCGAATACAGGAGGGGCTTAATGCCTCAAAACTGTGACACTTGGTAAGTTGTTGTGGTTGGAGCATCTTGCGAGAGAATAAACAGGGTTCAGAATCCTCGTTGCCGCCGGACTGCGCGCGGGTGTCTGCTTTCAAGGATTGATGTCCGTTTACGAGACAGCGCTTAGACGCACGGGCCACCTAAGGGGGCCATGTCTCACGTGATGACACGGCGAGAGTGTAGCTCCATAAGGGCCTGGCCTAATCGACGATGACGCTTTCTTAACGAGCCGTGCACGCTGCGTCTGGTTTCAGGGCATCTTTACAGACCTACAGACAAAGCGGCTGAAGCGTGCGCGGGTTATCGTGCTCAAAGTACAGAGGTATTTCAGCCATCGGTTGTGGCATCACGCTTGCGTCGAAATGGTACGAACTCAATGCTGCATGCAACAGCGATCTCATGGCAAGCGCGAGAAATCATAAGGAAAATTCATGGAAACCTCTCCAGCCAAGAAGACAACAGTCCGCATCGCGGTGATCGACAGCGATCCGCTTCGGTTTTTGGGATTCCGCGCTCTATTGAGCTCAGAAACCGATTTCGAGCTTCGGGCCGTGTCTCTCCCTGAAATCGGTAAAAATCAGGAAGTAGACGTCGGTCTGCTGGGCAGTCATTCCGGCAGGAATATCCTCGAAGTGCTGAGCACTCTGAAGGCACTCCGCCCCGGCCTGGACGTCATCGTGACGGGATGCAACATGGATGAAGCTGCAATGCTGGAGGCGATCGTAGCAGGCGCGAAAGGCTGCGTCGACGAGGCTGCATCGGTCGGCGAACTCGTGCGGGCAATTCGAATTGTGCAGGCCGGGTCGGTTTGGGCTCCAAGGCGGGTCCTCGCCATGTTCGTCGAGCAGGCATCCTCGGGGCGCGATGTTTCTGTGGGCCATCGACCGTTCACCCGCCGGGAAAAAGAAGTACTCAGGATGCTGGTGGCGGGCTGCTCGAACAAGGAAATCGCAGCTCCTCTAGGAATCGAAGAGCGCACGGTGAAAGCGCACGTGGCCAAGCTTATGAGAAAAGTCGGGGTACCGAACCGAGTCCTGCTTTCTGTACACGTGATTACGCACTCACTGGTCGCCTCCAGAGAAGAGTTAATGAGAGCCGCTCTTCAAACCGCGCAACCAGCAGCGATAACTGGCCAGCTGATTTGATAGTGAGTAACCCGCGTCAACGCGGACCGAAGAGCGCAAATGAAACAAAGTTCACGATAAGGTTTCGGCAGGCTCATTAGGGGTCGACAGGAACCGAGGAATATGAGTATGAAGTACGTGATGACTAAACCGTGTCCCATCTGTAAAAAGCAATTAACCAAGCAACAACCTACCGAAACCGTACCGTGCTGCTGCGGTAAATACGTGTGGCAGGGATAGTGCTGTACTCGTACAGTTTTTAAGGATGCGAGACGATTCCAAATCCTCGTACTCGCCAAGCTGGCCCTTAAGCCGAGACCTGACCAAACCAACCTGAGACTTAAGCAAGCAGCGCCCGTGATGTCCAAGAGTGGGACAGTATTCCCGAATCGAGCCTCCGTTCAAGCGGCCTCCGCAATGAGCTTTCAACCGGGTTACAGCCCTAATCTCCGTTGGGTCTTAGGGCTACGTGCCATCCCTCACATCAGAACCCTTCGGCAGTCATCGTGCAATAACTGACGAGTGCGAGAGCGCTGGCGAACGGCTCCCCTTGCCGCTTGCTTAGATCAAGCTATTCGAGTGCGAGGGACAATGATGCGACTCAGGAACATTGCGTGGGTTCTCTTTTCGTTCGTGTTGGCAGCGATGGCATCGTTCGCGCAGCAGACATCGGGACCGTTGCCGCCGAATGTCCGCACCGCTTTGAGTGCGGGAACCAACACCAACTATGGCAAGCTGTCCGCCGTGTTCGAAGCGAACCAGGGCCAGGCCGACCCGCAGGTCAAGTTCTTGTTCCGCGGCAGAGGATACACCGCGTTTCTCACTTCAGGTAGTATGGTGCTTTCTTTGCGTCCGGCCAAGGTCGTGCCGACCCCACCGACGGACAATTTGCCGACCACCAACGTCGTATCGGCTTCCAATACAACCATCCAGTTTCGGTTGTCGGGAGCAGCCAAGAGTCCCGTAGTCATCGGGGAAGATCGAAAACCCGGCAAGGTAAATTACTTCATCGGCAATGACCCCACTAAGTGGCGAACTAATGTGCCGACCTTTACCAAAGTGCGATACAAGAGCGTTTATCCCGGAATTGATCTCGTCTACTACGGAAGCAGCCGACAGCTGGAGTGTGACTTTGCCGTCTCACCGGGAGCAAACCCTAACCGAATTCAATTTGAAATCACAGGGGCCAGAGAGATTCGAGTCGACGCAGCAGGCAACCTATTGCTGAAGACAGACGGTGGAGAGCTGCACTTCGAGAGCCCGGTTGTCTACCAAGAGTCCAACGGCCAGCTCGTCGTCGTTGACGGGGGATACGTCGTGAATGATCCGACACACATCAGTTTTCACGTGGCTCCTTACGATCGAGCGAAGCCGCTGGTGATTGACCCCGTGCTCGTCTACTCGACGTACCTGGGAGGAAGCGGTACCGACCAGCCTGCGGGAATCGCTGTGGACAGCACGGGCAGCGTGTACGTGGCAGGGTCTACAGACTCAGCCGACTTCCCGCTGGCGACTCTGGGCTCGCTTCCAACGGGTACAGACCACGTTTTCGTGGCGAAACTTGATCCCTCTGGGTCGAACCTTTTGTACGCCGATTACATCGGTGGTAGCAACGCGGATTTTGGCTACGCCCTGGCACTCGATTCTGCAAATAACGTTTACGTTACCGGCAGTACGGCATCTGCCGACTTTCCGATGGTCAATCCGTTTCAGGGAACCTATCCCGGATCATCGAACGGTTTTCTCACTAAGATCTCTCAGGATGGTTCGTCGCTCCTGTACTCGACTTACTTCGGGGGAAATGGTTCGGATCTACCGTCCAGCGTCGCCATTGACCCTGCGGGAGAAATGATCATCGCCGGATACACATCCTCAACAAATCTTCCGGTTGCCAACGCTTATCAATCCAGCGTCTCAGCCAACCTTGGGGGGATGTATGGCAGCTACGGGTTTCTGACGAAGTTCAGCCCGGACGGATCGTCCCTGTCCTACTCCACTTATTTCGGTGGCAATTTGAACCTGCCGCTCAACTGCGGGGGAACTCCTTGCTGGATACCACCTGCCAGCTTCATTCTCGGCATGGTGCTGGACACCGCGGGTAACGCTTATGTTACCGGCACCACGAATACTTACAACTTTCCTGTCACGCACGGCGCTTATCAGACCACAGATTCTACCCAACCGGGGAGTGGCACAGTAGGATTCGTCAGCAAATTCAACGTCAGCGGAAGTCTCCAGTATTCAACGTATTTCTTTGATCCCAGCGGGCTGATAACCGAGCTAGAGGCGCTAGCAGTAGATGGGTCTGGCTCGGTCTATGTAACCGGAGTCACGATCGGTAACGGAACTTTCCCCATCACTTCGACCAGCATTTGTGACCCCAGCGTTTATGGATTTGGATGCAACTACGCGTTCGCTACTAAGTTCGACGCCGCCGGTGCGACACTGACGTACTCGACGTACCTCGGTCCAAACAACTATGCCATCCCGCAGGCCATTGTGCTCGACGGAAACAATGATGCCTATATTCTGGGTTTCACAGGAAGCGGCTCATTCGGCACGGTGAACGGGATCGAAAGCTTCTCTAACGGAAATGATGTTTTACTAGTGGAGATTGACCCGACGGCCAGCACACAGCTATTCGCCACATATCTCGGCGGCAGCGGGAATGATCAGCCGGCGCCAGCAGGAATGGTTCTCGATGCGAGTGGCAATCTTTATATAGCCGGTATGACGGATTCCAGTGATTTCCCGGTGACACAGTCTGCGTTCCAGAGTGTATTGGGAGGGAATACTGACGCCTTCATTCTGAAGATGGGAGCCGCGTCCGCTCCTGCCGTTGCCTTAAGTCCCGCTTCTTTGCAGTACGCCAGTCAGGCGGTCGGCTCAAGCAGCCAGCTCCGAACTGTCCTGCTGCGCAACATGGGCAGTTCGCCGCTGTCGATTTCATCGATCACAAGCAACGGAGATTTTGCGGAGACCGATAATTGCGGGGCCAGCGTACCAGCCGCTGCTAGCTGCACGTTTTCTGTGACCTTTACCCCCACCGCCGTGGGGGCCCGCTCGGGATCAATCCTGATTCAGGATGATGCAGCGGGGTCGCCCCATGCCGTCAACTTGAGCGGCAGCGGCTCCGGTGCTGTTGCCGGTCTGAGTCCCGCAAGCCTGGTCTTTTCAGCTCAAACGGTGGGAACCTCCAGTGCGGCTCAAGTTGTGACCCTCACCAACACCGGCAACGCAACTTTGAACATTAACGGCATCCAGTCGACGGGAGACTTCGCCCAAATCAACAGCTGTCCCGGTACATTGGCTCCCAACTCCGGTTGCGCCCTCAACGTGACCTTCACACCGAAAGTAACCGGAAGTCGAAGCGGAGCACTGACCCTCAGTGACAACGCTCAGGGCAGCCCTCAAACCGTGACTCTTACCGGGACTGGTTCGGGCGCGCCCGCCCCCATCGCCACCGTTACCCCCACGAGCTTGGCCTTTCCTGGACAACAGGTGGGAATCTCCAGTGCAGCACGAACCGTAACCCTCACCAACAGTGGTAACGCGGCATTGAGTATCAACAGCGTCCAGTCGACGGGAGACTACGCGCAAACCAACACATGCCCGACCGCGATAGCCGCTAGCTCCAGTTGTACGATCAGCATTACGTTCACTCCGACAGCTTCTGGAATGCGCAGCGGGGCCCTGACCATCAACGACAACGCTCTGGGTGGTCCGCAAATGGTCGGACTGTCCGGCGCGGGATCAGATTTCTGGCTGACGGGTTCACCGAGCAGCGACACGGTTAAGGCTGGCATAACAGCCAGCTACACACTGACTCTTAGTCCACTGGGGGGACCGTTCACCAGTGCTGTCCAGCTCAGCTGTGGCGGGGCGCCCGCTCTGACGACCTGCAGCCTATCGCCGACCAAGGTGACCCCGGGCGGAAACCCCGCAGCGGTCAACCTGAGCATTTCCACGACGGCAGCTGTCGCGCAGGCAGCTAACCTTGGTTCAACCCAAGACCGTCCGATTGCAATATGGATCCAGTTACAAGCCGTTGGCCTATTCGGAATTATTCTGGTGGGTTCCCGGCTTCGGTCGAGAAAGCTTCGGATGATCATCCTTCTAGTTCTTGTGAGCGGGGCTCTGGTCTACATGTCTGGATGCGCCGGAGGAACCGGCATCGTTTCGCCGCCCCAGTCTGGAACAACTCCTGGAACCTACACGATCACAGTCACAGGAACTTCGGGCGCTTTGCGACACTCACTGCCTGTAACGCTCATCGTCAAGTGAAAATCGGGAAGCGAATGCTCGACTAGTTGCATGTGGCCATGTTTTGGCCCACGCCTTGAAGGCTGAGGATGGAGTTGGCCACCAGTGGCAGGCTCCAGAACTTGTTGTGGTGTTTGCGAAAGTAGTACGCCGCAAACACAGAACTGATGCTTTTTGCTGATGCCACTGCGTACGCACGCCCAACGGTCGGGTGGGTTCCATATAAGTAAGCCGATTGAACCTCCACATTGCAGACTCCCTTTTTTCCGGCTAGCCAATTCTGGCGGGCAAACAGCGTCGTGTATGAATCGGCGAATGTGCTACCCGTAGAGATGACAGCCAGGCTAAGGAACGTCTTGTCGATTATTTTGACCTTGGGCCTGGCCGCTGCAGTCTTTGGCACTTGGACTGGTTCTATAGCCTCTATCATGTCTGCCCGCCCGACCCCGCTGGGGGCTTCCGGGAGCTCGGCAGCCATCGAGGTCGTAACCAGCGCCATCACGGCTAAGCCAATGCGCAGTATCGATCTCACCTTACTTGTTGGCTTGCTTTCACCCGCCGCGACTGTGCTGTGCAGTTGGCTGGTCTTCGCGGCTGAGTCCGGTGATTCGTTACGATTGGTCATGGCCTGAAGATATGCCCACACCCTGCAGCACACAATGGCGAGACCGTAATAGAAGGTAGTAACGTATAGTAACCAGCCGGTTGTGCCATTGCCGCCCGAGGTTCCGACAACCCACCCAGCACCAGAATCGACTCGGTTCCCTCCGACCTTCTCTGTATCAACGTTAGGTCTTCATCACTCTGGAACTCCGTTCTCTGTATCGAGCCGAAATCATCCCAATGTTTCTTCGCTGGACCAACGGCTGCGACCTCATTGCACGGCCGACTTCAACCACTGTAGGCTCGTCCCGCTTGGCTGCGCGATCTTCTGACTTTGCCTACAATTGCCAAAGGGGTCCTGCAACCGGGCAACCTAGAAAAGGCCGTCCGACAACACCTAGGAGAGGCCAGCATTGACGACTGTTACTTCATGGGGACGCGCATTGAGTTCAGTGCCCTAAGCCGCTGACCACGCGGTCCTAGGCGCGGGTCCGATGTAGCTGAGCATAGCCTGCTTCAATTGCGAATCCACTTCGTCCGCGATGGTGACAACGTCCAGCAGCAACTTGCTGAAATCCACCTTTGTCAGATTGTTTTGTAGGGTGTTAAAGATACTCACCTGTAGGATTCGCGACTCCTCTACCAGCATCGCGGCGGTGTAACCTTGTCTGCGCCGTAGATCTCCGTGCTGGCGTGCTGCGATGGAGATGTTCGCTCTTGCTGTTGGCGGGAGGCGTAAGCGGTAAATTAAGTCAGAGAGCAGATTGGGAAGATGACCGGTGCGGTCCTGAAAGCTCAACGGGACACAGATCAGCTCTTCGTCCTGCTCCACCAACGCCAACCAGTCCCGAATCGTAGCATCGAGGTCATGCTCCAGTATGGAGGCTACACTCTCCGTGGGCACCTGCCTACGGAATACCGGGTTCGCGAGTTTTTCGCGGATAAGTGCCCGAAGGGAAGCGATTTCGATGGGTTTCACAAGGATTTCGTCTGCCTGTAAGCGAATGGCGGTCAAAGCCTCGTCCAGCGCTGGGTAACCGCTGAGCACCAGAGTTACTGCCTGTGGGTGGGTGTGGCGCATGGCGCTCACGACCGTGAAGCCATCACCGGCTTGGGGCATGTGCAGGTCGGAGATTAGTACGTCAAAGTTCTCGGCTGCAATGGAAGCAAGCGCGTCGCGAACGCTCGCAACGGCAACGACCTCAAAGCCGTCGCGTTCCAGCATTGCCCGCAACATATGGCGGACAGCATCGTCGTCATCGGCTAGTAAGACTCGGCTCATCGCTGCACTTCTTTCTTCTTTGCTCTTGAATAGTTCACTCCAGGATTTCCGACACAATAGACTAGGTCAATCAACACTGTCTGTACAAAACTGCACAGAATTAGGTGCACGAGCTGTTAACCCAATAGATTCTTTCTCCGGTTCCCCGTCAAAGATTCCCCGCCTCCCGATCTAACTTATTTTCTCTAACCTGTAGATCTAACAGAGCTAAAACTCCGGTCGCGGACCCCGTTCCGCCACAGCGCCGGGCTGCTTGTTCGGATTTCGTAACAAACACTATTTGATATTGCTTTTCGTAGCTGTCCGGTGCACGATTTTACATCGGGGTCGTGCGGGAGCGTTGTATGTCGTCTGCCAAACCACGAACATTTGATCCCAGGGCATTCCTAGCCGAAACCGGATTGGGAAGAACGATCCTGCAATATCCGAAGAATCAAGTGATCTTCTCGCAAGGAAGTCCAAGCGATGCCGTTTTCTATATTCAAAGAGGTCGAGCAAAACTCACGGTCCTATCTGCACATGGCAAAGAGGCTACCATCGCCCTACTTGGAGAGGGGGACTTCATGGGTGAGGGGTGTATGGCCTCTGACCAGCCTGTGCGAACCGTGTCTGCCACAGCGATCACAGACTGCTTTGCCCTAAGAATTGAAAAGGACGCGATGCTGAAAGTACTTCACCAGCAGCATGAGTTTTCCGACCTGTTTGTCGCGTACCTCGTTGGTCGCTACAACCAGACTCAGGCCGACTTAGTTGACCAGCTTTTCAATTCTGCCGAGAAGCGGTTGGCCCGGACCCTTTTGTTGCTGGCCCGCTTCGGAAAGGAAGGGAGATCGGAGAACGTGATTCCGAAGATAAGCCAAGAGACTCTGGCCGAAATGGTCGGTACGACCCGAGCGCGAATTAACTTCTTCATGAATCGATTTAGGCAACTAGGTTTTATTGAGTACAACGGTGGGTTGGAAGTTCACAGCTCGCTACTCGACATTGTCCTTCACGAGTAATGTCTGGGAAGAATCCGGGAGCAAGCTGTCCACATTTGAACAGTTCCGGGATTCATGAATCAGCTTAGGTGCAAACCGCTCAAAGGCAGTGTGGTCCTGAGTTTCAAGACCTCTTGCCGTTGGCTTTTTCACAGCTACTGTTGAAAAAGCCGTCTCCTTCCAATCGGAAACGGTTGTTCAATTTAGGACATCAAGACTGGGTCACTGGACCCAGCGCAAGGCGTGCGTCTTTCTGAGTGGGCTCCTGAACGATTACGACAGACAGAGAGGGTTAGAATATACAGAACTGCTTTGCTGGAACTGGAACGCACAGGTATGACGGGTCGAATCAGTGACGCGCATACCGAAATCGAGGCGCGGCTTCAGGAGCTTGAACGTCAAGTCCCTCTCCCTCTCATGCAATCCGAACCCATCCCTCTTGCGATTGTGCTGTTTTGAACAGCTTTTGAAATCACTACATGCAATGCTTCCGCGTAAGCATTGGCACGGCCATAGGAGTACCGCATGATGGAATTGAAGACAGTATCGACTGTGGCGGACATATTGGAGCGGGAAATCGAACCTACGATCAAAGAATGGCTTAGGCGGGTGAATCTGGTTCCAGAACTGAGCCGCATCTCTCTAAGCGATACGGAGCGCACTGGACATCTGCCCAAGCTTTACAACGACCTGATTAGCCGCCTGCGCCTCGCTAAGGATGCTCATTCGCCCATCTCCGTCGCCGCTGCTGCGCACGGACAAGTACGTCGTGCGCAGGGCTACTCTGCCGCGATGCTCATTGAGGAATCGCGGGTGTTCCAGGTCGCCACATTCGGAACATTACATCTCCATAAGAGCGAACTCGATCCGAACCAGGTGCTTTTAGCCGCAATGGTCATCGCGGACGAGGTGGATGCGCAACTCATGGAAACCGTGCGCAGCTTGATGGGAGCGAAACCAGCTGACGCCGCAGCCTAGCGACGGGCACTGTTTAGACACTACCCAGCAGCGGCATCCATTTGACGTGCACCCTCGCTGTTGGATCGCAGGCGGCGATAGGGCGGCCCTTATCGGAAGCTGATGCGCAATTCTCGTGACCGCCTTCTAATGCGAGTTCATTAATTTAACCGAACCCACTCCACCGTTCGAAGTGTTGGCGAGAGGACGCCAAGTGTTGCTCACGCCTCGTCTAGGCATGTCCTCTCGTTTCACGCCAGGCCGAACTGGTGCTACCCCCCCTTGGGCAGGTTATGCAGGCGTTTTCGGAGTAGGTGGACGCGTTAATATTCTTGTGGAAACGAAACTAAACCGACCCGATCAAGTCTTGAGAAATGTGCTCGGGCAAGCCCTCGAATTCTATTCGGTTGCGACCCTTGTGCTTGGCTGAGTAAAGAGCGTTATCGGCGTATTCCACGAGGGCGTTCCAGTCAGGAGGGTTGGTACCTCGAAATCCGGCAATTCCGAAGCTCGCAGTCTCCGAAACGGTGCTGTTCCCAAAAGTGAACGTTGTGTTTTCGAATTGTTTGCGAATCCGTTCGACCGAGGTTTTCGTGCCGCACCTGTCGGAATGGGTCATCATTACGAGGAATTCTTCCCCTCCCAAACGGGCACAAATGTCGGACTGGCGTGTATGCGTCTTGAGAATCTCCGCGAAGGTCTTAAGCACGGTGTCGCCCGCATCGTGCCCGTAGGTATCGTTGACTTTTTTGAACAAATCCAAGTCAGCCAGCACTACCCAAAAGGCAAAGTCGTGCCTAGCGGCGGCACTGAGTTCACGTGAAGCCCAAACATCAACAGCACGGCGGTTTGGCAAACCTGTTAGGGCGTCCGTCAATGCCATCTCTTCCAAAAGTCGATTCTTTGCTTGGATTTCGCGGTGAAGATCAACGATTCTGCGGCCCACTGCGATACGCGCCACAAGCTCACCGGAGTGAAACGGCTTCGTGAGGTAGTCATCGGCCCCGGCAGCAAGCCCTTCCACGAGTTGCTCTTTATCGCTGTTGCTTGTAAGCAGGATGAGATGAGAGTGGAAGCCTTGGAAGTTGCGGCGAATAAGCCTGCATAGTTCCAGTCCACTGATATCCGGCATGCTCCAATCCGTAATAACCACAGCAGGCCGGTGCTCTGCGAATAGGTCTAGAGCTTCCCGACCGTTCTTCGCAAATAGCACCTCGTACTGCTGCCCGAGGAGAGACTGCTCGACCAGTTTGCGATAGATCGCCGAATCATCAACCGCTAGAACGGTGAAGCGCTGGAAAGAAGGATTCATGGTCTCGATCTTGTCGTTCACGGCCGTCATTTAGCAGAGTTCTGCCTTTCGGAATTGTCCGGCAACGCCTTCGGGAAGCGTTTCTTCCAACTTTTCTGACAGCCAGACCTGTAGCACCGACTTCTGTTCGTCAGAAATGGATACGAAGCGAACTCCCATATTGCCTGTTTTCGACCAGCAGATCGTCGATTCTGCTGAGAGGGGTACTTTGTGATCCGGCAAAGTGAACTGAACGCAGACGTTTTCTCCGGGAAGGAACGGAACCTGTGTGCTCAAAGCCATACCTCCTCCGCTGACATTTACGCTGTTGCACCAAACCTCCTGCATGCTTTTGCTCCGGATGATGACTGGAATAGAGACCGGGCAGCGAAAATACCGCCGCCGTTCTCTCAGGATGAGTCCATAAGCAGGCTTGAGAGTTTTGTGGATTGATTGGGGAGAAATCGGTCTCTCGAAGACGAACTGCGACTTCTTTCGAAAAGCTGCGGTAGCTTCAGCGTCATTGTTGCTGATGCCGAAGCTCACCGCCGTTCTGTTCGATGCGGAAAGATGCACCTCGTCCAGAATCTGTCCAGACTGCTCTCCCAGTTGGAGATCAACGATGACGGCATCGAATTTTCTGCGCTTCAGCAGGAGACCTGCGCTTGCCGCGTCCTGACATGCGTCCGGCGAGATAGACAACTCTTGCAGGGCGAGGCTGAATTGCTGAACTGTATCTGGATCGGTGGACACCAAGAGTGCAAGTCCTATCGACATAAGTGAAACACTCACCTCATTAGATTTGTTGTCATGATTGTCTCCCACGGGCTGCGGTACGGCTTGCGTTTCGGCGACGTTGCCTCGCAGCTTGCCAGCAACTTTGTCAACCGCCAGGGGCTTGCTGAAATAATAGCCTTGAATCTCGTCACACCGATTTTTCCGCAGAAATGACATTTGTGCTTCGTTTTCGACGCCTTCGGCAATCACTTTGAGCCTCAGACTTTTTGCCATGCTGATGATTGCGGCTGTGATCGCAGAATCATCCGGATTCGTGGCAACGTCGCTGATAAACGAGCGGTCGATCTTGAGCTTGCTAACCCCAAACTGTCTCAAGGACGTGAAGTTGGAGTAACCAGTTCCAAAGTCGTCAATCGCCAGCGTCAGCCCCATAGACTTCAATTCCCGAAGGACCGAGAGCGTCACATCCGCGTTGGCTAGGAGTAGGCTTTCCGTCAGTTCCAGTTCAAGACATTGCGCGGCCAGGCCAGTCTCATGAAGCACACTTCTAATGAGTTCGCAGAAGCCCTGTTGGCGAAACTGGACCGCTGATACGTTGACTGCTACCGAAACCGCGGGGAGGCCTTCATCCTGCCATTTTCTCGCCTGACGGCAGGCCGTCTGCAGCACCCATTCGCCAATTGGTACGATCAGTCCGCTGTTCTCGGCAATTCGTATGAACTTGTCGGGTGGCACTAGACCCAGGTCCGGATGCTGCCAACGAAGGAGCGCCTCGAGTCCGGTGACTCTCCCCGTGACCACATGCATCTGGGGCTGGTACATGAGAAAGAGTTCTTTTTTGCCGAGTGCCAATCGCAGGCTGTTCTCCAAGCTCAATCGCTCGCCCGCCTGAGCGTTCATATCTTCGGCGAAGAACCGGAAGCTGTTACGTCCGCTATCCTTGGCACCGTACATAGCTGCGTCGGCATTCTTGATCAGCGTTTCGCAGTCCGCACCGTTTTCAGGGAAGATACTGGCACCGATGCTGCAACTAACATTGAGGGAGTGACCTTGGACGTCGAACTCAGCGGTCATAGCATCCATCAGCCGCTCAGCGGCAACCGCTACATCGGGTAATTCCTTTACCTGCGTCAACATTATCAGGAATTCGTCGCCGCCTAAACGGGCAACGGTGTCCTGCTCACGCCCCCACTTCTTAAGTCGTTCCGCAACTTGTTGCAGCAGGAGATCGCCGACCGAGTGCCCCAGCGAGTCATTAATGATTTTGAAGCCGTCGAGATCGAGGAATAGAAGCGCGATCTTACACTTTTGTCGACGAGATCCAGCGATTGCCTTACCCAAGCGATCTTGAAGAAGAGTCCGATTGGGAAGGCCCGTCAGGGCATCATAGTAGGCTAAGAATTGAACCTGTTCCTCGGCGATTTTGCGAGTCGTGATGTCCTCGTTCGTTCCCTCATATCCCACCAGAACGCCATCTTCGGAAACGGCTCGCACATTCGCCGAGAACCACATCTTGCTGCCGTCTTTGCGGTAGACCGCGCATTCAAAGTTCTTGACCTGTCCCTGCTCTCTCAGCAGCCGTGCTAATTCTTCTCGACTCGTGGGATCGACATAGACTTGTCGGGAAATGTCGGTGATGCTTGCCACTAGTTCTTGAGGAGAGTCATAGCCCAGCATGTGGGCCATCGCTGGATTCGCGTTGATATACCGCCCATCGGGCGTGCTCTGAAAGATGCCGACGACAGCATCTTGGAAGATAGCACGGTACTTTTCCTCCGCCTGCCGAAGCGCTTGCTCAGTCTGCTTGCGTTCGGTGATGTTGTCAAAAACTGCAACAAAGCATCGCTCTCCCGCACCATAAGCTGAGATCGAGAACCACATTCCTAGGGCTTTAATTTCGATCTCGAATCGTTCTGGCTCACCCGTGAGTGCCACTCGGCCGTATCTTTCGAACAATTCTGCCTGCGAGTCCTTTCCCCCCGGGACAACCTCGGTAAATCTCTTGCCAACCACATTCCTCAGGCCGGTCAACTCTCCAAATGCACTGTTGACATCGAGATAGACAAAATCCATGGAACGGCCACGGTCGTCAAGAAGCATCTTGCAGTATGCGAACCCCTCCAACATGTTTTCAAACAGCGAGCGATAACGCCTTTCGCTTTCTGCCATCGCGTCTTGCGCTCGCCCATTTATGTCACGCACTTGATGGTCTGTTTCACAGCGTTGCGCCGGCGTACTTCGTTCGCGGGGGAATCCTGCTGAGGCTAGAAGGAAAACAAGAGCGGCGTAAGCCAAGATTGCCGCAACATGCCACGGCCAAGCGGAAAGACCAGGAACGGGAGTGTGCCTCAGTCCCTCAAGTGCAGAGGCAAAGACCAGTGCGATGGCTGCGCAACGAGATGCCCGAAGAAAAGGATACTGTTTGGACATAATCGGTCAGAAGTGCAGGCTGGGCAAGGGTATCCAACCATGGCAGGAACTGCACTTGGGCAACCAATTTCCGGCGCAGGCTAAGCCACTGATTCAAATTGTTCTGCCGGAGTGGGGGGATTGGAGACAAACCAGATTTGTCTTTAGTTCGGACAAGGCTCCAGATTGTGGACGAAGCGGAAGCCTGTCCCCAGGGCCTAGGCAATCCCTCAGTTGGCGACAACTACAGGGGAATGCCCTCGGCCGGGGCAAGTCATGGTAGTCCGGTATTGCGTCTTCCAGAACTGCCTCGGCGTTGTTGATCGCTTCACAATCACGACATCTCCCGCGCTTTACAAAAACGATAATCCTAAGACGAAGTGAGGACGGAGCTGTTCTTCCGTCGACGGCGGCTGTATCTTATATCGTGGAACTCGCTGAAATCGTGTCGTGCAACCAAAGGCGTGAAGAGGACGTAGCCTTAACTGAAGGAACTCGCTATTTGTTTGCTCTTCTGGTTGTCACCGATATCACGTATGCCTTGTCCCAATGTTCTAATGTCCTCCTCAATAGCGTGTGATAAGTGCTTGAGTCCTTCCAACATGTCGATGACACCAGGATCAGCGGCATTGTTTCTGGCCTTTTCGAAATGACTCCTCGCTTCACTATAGCTCATTAGATTCCTCCTCTGAATTCATTTGTCTTCAAGATGTAACCAACGGCGGCGACAGCCCTATGTGGTCGCCAAGGCGGGGAATTGGCCTGCCCCAACTTCTTTCTGTTCAACCAACAAGGCGGCACCACTGACCTTCACCAGGCCGCTAAATTCGTGCTGTTGTTCCTGTTAACACCCCCTCAATCACCTGAATTTAGGACCGCTGAATTGTCGTCCCACGCTTTCTCCGATCTCATAAGAAACGTGGCTGCGCCCTCACTCAGGAACTCGGCGTCATTGGCTTGACCCAGTCCGCTTAGCACGATGACGGGGGTGCGTTTTACGAGCACAGCGAGCTTAAGAGCCAGAAAACATCGAGTCCTGATACTTGGGGCAGCATCATAATCGAGCAGAATTAAGATCGGGAATATTCTCGCGAGCACCCTCGAAGTGCCTGAAAACCGGTGTGCCTCCTAACTAAACTTAAACGCAGGTACAAACTCACCCGCAAACAGGGGATGTTCGCTGGACACTGCTACAGAAGCATCCAGGACGTTCTCGTTCAAGGCGTCGGCCAGCTTTTGGGCTTGTTCCAGTGTAAGACCACTCAGAAGATTAAAGCTCAGGGCAGCGTGGTTTAGTATTGACACGGTTCCATGGAACAACTGAAGGGTGATTGTTGGCCGTCCACCCTCCCCTCTTCGTGCGACGAAACGACACGTTCCGCGCTCAATTCTTGTATCCGGCAAGTAAACCTCCAAGGGTACCGGAGCCACCGGGCATGTTTATGTCGAGTACGATGGCGTCTGGTGCAGTACGCCTCGCGGCCATCCCTGCCTGGCAAGCTTCTTGGGCGACCACCACCTCGAAGCCTTTCTCTTGCAAGGCCTTCGTGAGTAAAGTTATTTGAAAATGGGAGTCGTCTGCCACGAGAATCCTAAACTATAGTATGTTGTTATTTCCTCACTCTTGAAGCAATACGCTCACAACGGTCTGTCGTCACGGTTGGGTGCGACCAAATTCACAGAACAACAGCACCGTCTCGTTGCGGTTTCTTCCAGACGCAGCGATTTAGACCGGAATCAAGGGCTTCTTGAACCGGTACCTGCTTTCCAGCCAGGCATGCAGAACCTGCAGGTCGCCCGGGGCAATGGTGCCAAACTCGCAGCCTGCGGCGCCATAGGAGCGGGTCCAAAGAACGCGGGCCTGAACGTGAATTTCGCTCCCCAATCCTGGCAGCGGCACACGAAAAGACCAGACGCTCCCGACTGCCAGCTTCTTTTTGGTAGTAAGCCCAACTCCACCTTCGCCAATATTGGTGACAATTGCGGAGAGTGTCAGGTTGTTCTCGTCGCTGGCCAGAACAGGCGTCATGAGAGCAAACCTGGTGTGCTTTCGATAGTCCTGGAGCATTCTTGAATAAGCTGCTTTCAGTGACTTCGCTCCGGATTCAGGCGTCACCGGCTTTCGAAGGACGACGTGGACACCGGGTATGGCACAATCCATGGCTGAAACCGCAAGGACGGTCGGTTTTTGCCCCATACGGGACTGGCAAATCTGATGCATTACTTCCGATGAATCTTCGCTTTGTAAGTCAATCACGATGAGGTCCGTGTTACCCTCCGCCAATAAACTGGCAACTCTTGAAGAGTTCGAGCAGACGTTGGTACGGATGGAGAAATCCTGCAGTATGCGATCCAGGGTGCAGAACACCGCTGGATCCCGGGAAAGCAGCAAGCATTCAAATGCCATTTCGGGTGTCATACGCGCCTTTCAAGGAAGCGCAGTAGAGATCAGGCTGCGGACCCTCGGTATCGCCAGGACTACTCGTCATAGGCAGGTACTACTTTTCTCGGTCGCACATGAGGGTCCATTTTGTCGAAAGCCTAACTCCTTGATCCTTTACGCAATGGAAGGAACATGATCAGCCAGTAATGTCTGCGGATGGGACGATTGTCCAAAACCTGAGCAGTCGCCCCCTCGAAGTATAGGAAAATCAAAATCTCGTGTTCTGTGCACGAACTATCCAGGCGGGTCGTGGGGGTGCGGTCTCTTGACGTATAGGAAATACAAAAATCGATTTCACGTTGCCTGAGGGATATTGCGTGGTGGTGTTCGATCCCAATCGGGAACATGAACAATCGGAGAAGAACGCGAAACAAATAGCCAGCAGCGCGTCGAATTTCAGTTGGCAGACAAAGGGCTGTGAAAATTGTTCTAAGGGGCGGGCGGGAGCTGTTGGTATCAGGCCGCTTTGACCGGTGCTCGACGGCCAAGCCGCCGACGTTCGGGGCGATTCGAAATTCCTCTGGGGTCCCTCAAAAAGCCCCCAAAGTCGGAAGAGGTGCCAAGTGCCGCTGTGCAATAAGCCCCTGAAAAGATATGGCTCCTCAGGTAGGATTCGAATCCGCGTGACAACGTTATTACAACAACTTAGATGGCAGCAGATGGCACGTAATACCTTGTTTTCGATGTAAAGCAGTGCGAGCGGCACGGAAACGGCATGGGGGTGAGGCGAACTTCCGACTGAGCACGCGTGCCGATTCGAACTCCTGACCTCTACGGTGACAGCCTATGGTTCAGAGGTAACTGAGTGAAAATCTACGGTGCCGATCGCCAGTTTTGGCGCCCAAGGTAACCGTCGGGAAGTCTTATTGCACCCAGATCGCACCCAGAATGGACGGCCGAAAAGTGTGACGCTGTTCAATCCCGACCATTCCGGTTGCACGTGATCCCCCGCAATCAGTGGAAGAGCCTCTGACAATCTGGCCCACCTCCTGAAAGCCAGCTCGTCTGGGTTAATGAGTGTAATGGGGATGTTTCATACAATTGGGGACTTCACTTAGCCAGATGGCGCGATAAACTAAGTCTCGAAGTCACGCTGGAGAGAAATATCACTATGACTTACTACGGAGCGAGAGAGCTAGCGCAATCGTTCCGCACGGTTCGCAACAATACGATCAAGATTGCCGAGGAGATCCCAGAAGAGAAGTACAGCTTCCGTCCGGCGACGGGATGCCGCTCTGTAGGGGAGACGCTGGTCCACATTGCGGTGATGACGCGCGTGGCTGCTCCAGGGTTTCACCTTCCAGAAGCTCTGAAACGATATAGGGCGTGCCGTTATGATTCCCTAAATCGTAAATAGCGAGGACATTGGGATGATTCAGTAAGCCTGTGGCACGGGCCTCCTGCTCAAAGCGGCGCAGGCGATCCGAATCGTTCGACAGATATGCTGGGAGCACCTTGATGGCTACATACCGACCAAGACGGTGATCACGAGCGCGATATACCTCGCCCATGCCGCCCGCGCCGAGCGGCGATTCGATTTCGTAGGGGCCGACTTTGTTGCCCGAGCTTAGAGTCATGAGTCGGCGCAATTATAGCCCTGCAGCAAGTCCGAAGATGCGACGATTCTGGGCGGGTGGTCGGCAAAGCTATCCGAGTTGCGGCGGATAGGCAGGTGTCTCAATTGACGTAGCATCTCGTGGGTGTTGAAAAACTCCTGTTTTGTCAAAATGGCTGGAATTTGGGAGATAGAAAATGTGTACCAAAACGGAGATCGTCGTTTGTAGGGCTTTCTATTGCAAAGTTTTTTTGACCATTTTCCGGTGAGTGAGTTTTTCAACAGCCACAGCATCTGATGCTAAGCGTCTGCGATTCTGGAGCCGGCTTCGTCGTGCTCCCAAGCCTCGGCAGGCTCACTCTCAGGACCCGGTCGGACGTCCGGATTCTGCATGATCACGCGCGCACAGGTGTTCCATCGCAGAATCGCATCGTCGTTCCCGGGTATCGCAAAACTCATGGCCTTCTCATAGTGATCCATTGCCTCCCGCAGCGCGTGATATGCGGATGCGCCGGCTCCAGCGCCGCCGTGGCGAATGCGTGCATTTCCGAAACGCTCCCAGATGATGCCCTGATAGTAGGCCCGCTCGTAGTCGCCCTTGATCCGCGCAAGAACCTCCTGTGCCGTTTTCGCATGGACATCAGAATCGAATTGGTCGGTTCGCGCGAGCAGAAGTGAAATCAGCGCCTGTTGATGGTCGGGCACGATGGCCAGAATATCAAGGCAAATGCTCTCCGCCAAGCTGGGTTCATTCAATAGTCTGTAGCGCTCGACCTTCGCCAGAGCTTCGGGAATGCTCTGCTCGGAAATGGATTTCAGTTCGAAATGCATAACACCTCCTAGGTTTTCGAATTGCTGAATACCCGGAATAGTTTCGACAGCGGATCGAAAAAGCGATCCACAACGCGCTCCTTGAGCGGGATGATTGCGTTGTCGGTGATCGTGATGTTTTCAGGACACACTTTGGTGCAGCACTTGGTGATGTTGCACAGACCGACGCCGAATTGCTTTCTCAGATCTTCCACGCGATCTCCCACGTCCAAGGGATGCATTTCGAGCGCGGCCGCATACAGCAGAAATCGCGGACCGATGAATTGCTCGTGCATGTGATGGTCGCGCAAGACATGGCAGACATCCTGACAGAGATAGCACTCGATGCACTTTCGAAACTCCTGCACCCGTTCGACGACCTCCTGGGCAATGCGCCAGGTGCCATCGGGTGCGTCGGGCGGCCGCGGCTCGAACCTGGAGATGCGCTTCTTCACTTCGTAATTCCACGATACGTCCGTGACCAGGTCTCTCATGTGCGGAAACGCCTTCATGGGTTCGACGGTCACAGGCCTATCCAGTGGAAGCGTGTTCAGCCGCGTCATGCACATCAATTTCGGCATACCATTGATTTCGGCCGAGCACGAGCCGCATTTTCCTGCCTTGCAGTTCCAGCGAACCGCGAGATCGCCGGCCTGTTCCGCCTGTATTTGGTGCACGGCATCGAGGACCACCATGCCCGCTGAGACTTCTGTAGGGTAGTCATGGAATTTCCCCTGGCCTTTTTCCCCACGCCATATCCGAAACGTGGCCGTCGCCATTACTTCATCTCCTGGATGATTTGCTGCAGATCCTCTCGCATCGGGGGAATGGGCACGCGGGTGAGCTGCATTTCTCCACCAGCGCCTTTTCGCACCACGATGTTGAAGCCGTCGTACTGCTTGTCCTTGGCGGGAAAATCATCGCGGAAATGCGCCCCACGGCTCTCTTTCCGTTCCAGCGCAGCCCGAGTAATTATTTCGGAGACAGTCAGCAGGCTGTGCAAGTCGAGCGCCGTGTGCCAGCCTGCATTGTATTCCCGGTTTCCATCTACGCTGACCCGCTCGCTGGCGCCTTTCAACTCTCGAAGGCGCTCGAGCGCTTGCAGCATCTCCTGTTCCTGACGTACGATCCCCACCAGTTCCTGCATCACATCCTGCAATGTATGTTGCACAGCGTACGGATTGTCGGCCCCCTTGCCCTCGAAGGCCCGCAGTGCCCACTTTTCCGCGGATCCGAGTTCATCCGTTTTCACCGCGCCCAGCGAGTTCTCTTTTGCATAGGCCGCGGCGTACTCACCTGCCCGCTTGCCGAAAACTAATAAATCGGAAAGTGAATTCCCGCCGAGCCGGTTGGCGCCATGCAAACCAGCCGCGCACTCTCCCGCTGCAAACAGGCCTGGCACGTCCGACATTTGGGAATCAGCGTCCACCTTCACGCCTCCCATCATGTAGTGGGTCGTAGGACCAACTTCCATCGGCTCCTGGGTAATGTCAATGTCGGCAAGCTGCTTGAACTGGTGATACATACTGGGCAGCTTCTTCTTTATATGCTCGGCCGCGTTCGGAATTCTCGCCTTGATCCACGCAATGTCCAGGAACACACCGCCGTGAGGACTGCCCCGCCCCTCTCGAACCTCCTGCCGGATGCAGCGAGCCACGTGGTCGCGGGTCAGCAGCTCGGGCGGACGTCTCGCGTTCTTGTCACCCTGCGTATACCGCCAGCCTTCTTCTTCGGTGTCGGCGGTCGAGTTGGCGTACAACGGCGGAATATCTTTGAACATGAATCTCTCGCCATTCCGATTACGCAACACCCCTCCCTCGCCGCGCACTCCTTCGGTGACCAGAATGCCGCGCACGCTTGGAGGCCAAATCATTCCTGTAGGGTGGAACTGCACAAATTCCATGTCCATCAGCGCCGCCCCGGCATGGTAGGCGAGCGCATGGCCATCGCCCGTATATTCCCAACTGTTGCTGGTGATTTTGTAAGCTCTTCCAATTCCTCCCGTCGCCAGCACTACGGCCTGGGCGCGGAACAGGTGAAATCGGCCGCGCTCGCGGTCGTATCCAAACGCGCCTGCGATGCGGCCGCCGTCCTTCAACAGCGTGACGACTGTGTGTTCCATGAAAACGTCGAGCCCCAGATGAATTCCATGGTCTTGAAGAGTGCGGATCATCTCCAGGCCAGTACGGTCGCCCACATGAGCAAGCCGAGGATACCGATGGCCACCGAAATTCCGCTGGAGAATTCGGCCGTCGCCCGTGCGATCGAAAAGTGCGCCCCAAGCTTCGAGTTCGCGCACGCATGCCGGAGCTTCTTTGGCATGAAGTTCCGCCATCCGCCAGTTACTCAGGTATTGACCGCCGCGCATCGTGTCGGCAAAGTGAACGCGCCAGTTGTCCCGGTCGTCCACATTTCCCATGGCCGCAGCTATGCCGCCCTCGGCCATGACGGTGTGTGCTTTGCCAAGAAGAGATTTCGAAATGACCGCGACCTTTGCGCCAGCGGCCGACACCTCGACGGCAGCCCGCAGACCGGCGCCCCCGGCTCCGATGATCAGGACGTCGTGCTCATGCGTGATGTACTCGCTCACTAGACGATCCTCCAATCCGTCCAGATACCCATCGAACACATCCGCACGTACAAATCAGAGAACGCTACCGAGCAGAGGGAGCACCAGGCAAACAGCATGTGGCGCCGGTTCAGGCAACTCACGCAATCGTAGACTCGCTTGCGAGTGGGCGCCCCCGCCAACCGATCGCGTAAACCGCCGACCAGATGGCGCAAGGAATGGCATCCCAGAGTGTAGGAGCTCAGCAGCGTCAGATTCGTCAACAAGACGAGAGTGCCGACGCCGATGCCAAACTTGCCCTTGAACCAGAAAGCATCCCACACGTCCCGCGCTAGAATTACAAGAAACACCAGGGCCAGATACAGAAAATACCGGTGGACGTTTTGCAGGATCAGAGGGAACGATCGTTCGCCGAGGTATGTCTTCCGCGGCTCACCCACGGTGCAGGAAGGCGGATCGGCCCAAAAAGCCTTGTAATATGCCCCGCGATAGTAGTAGCACGTCACTCGAAATCCGCCCGGCGCCCACAGAATGAGCATCGCTCCCGTCACCCAGACCGGCATCCAGCTTGGGTTTCGACCAAACCAACTCCCATGGGTGGGACCGAACAATTCGGGAGAATAAAACGGTGAAAGATAAGGTCCGAACCTGAAATGCTGTCCCTGCAGAGCAGCCCAGGTGGAGTAAACGATGAATGCCGACAACCCAAGAAACACAACCAGTGGCTGTACCCACCAATAGTCGGTTCGCTGCGTTTTTCCGAAACCCGCGCTTGATAGTGGGACGTCAATCTGAGACATCGAGCCTCCTCACGCGTCGATGCGGACCTTGCTTCCACGCGATCAAGCGCTAGCCTGATGCGATTGAATTCGGGCGGTAGCCATGATACAGCGAAATGCATTGTCATTGTTCCCGGAAACGATGCCTCAACTAAACGGTGGGAGCAGAATGAACCCGAGAGGTCCGGAGGCCGCAATCGAACTCCGGTACGAGCGCGCTATGGTACAGTTTTCGTGACTGCCGTTTGAAGACTAGCCCACGCTGGACTGAAGATGAGTACAGGACGTGAGATTCGCAGCTTCGACTATGTTAACCGTCCCTACGAGCTCGTCCGCGATGCGTTGAGGCAGAACGCACTCACGGTGTTCCAGTCGGCTACGAAGGCGGCCGCTTCCCGCGCGCAATCGGTCGCCGCTGAACTGCACGTCGATTTTGGCGGTATTGGCGTGAAGACCGACATCAATATCTCCGTGAAAAGCATTGAGGAAAAAGTCGTTGACGCCACTTCAACTCCCACCACCCGTTTGCTGCTGGAGTGGGAGGCCACGACCATGCCGGGATTGTTTCCGCTCATGAAGGGCGAGCTTTCCGTGTATCCGCTGACCTCGACCGAAACGCAAGTGGATTTCTCCGGGATTTACGAACCACCTTTCGGCGCTTTGGGAAAAACCATGAACGCGATCGTCGGCCACCGCATCGCGGAAGTGTCGGTGCATCGCTTCGTTAGCGACGTGGCAGGATATCTCCGGCAGGCCCTTGCCTAGATAGTTACAGCCGCTCGACTCGCAGCGCTCAAAATGGGCCTCATTTTGACCGCCGCGTGAGAAACGAACGCGGTCCAGAAACGGGATTGAAGAGATCGACCGAGATCTCCGCCAAGCCCGGCTTCGGGACAACGTCGTCGGAGTCCGCGCTAGAACGTAACTTCCGGTTAGACCGTCAACCGGCAGAAATCGCCATCAGGTCCGGTAAGCCGACTTCACTTGACCAATCCGGCCAACTTCCGTGCGCTGTTTTTCGTTGCCGTTCAATTGACCGGCGGCAGGCCAATTTTGGTGAGTAGTTGCTTGAATGCTGGATTCCCGTGAAGGCTGGTGAAGTCCTGGTCATCGCGAAGATTCAGCACGACCTGGTCATGCGACTGGACGCAGATGGTCAGATACTTGAGCGCTTCGCGCGTGTTGCCGAGCCGGGCGTCGGTCTGCGCGACAAAATAGGGTGACAGCTTCCGCTGTTCGTAGAGCTTCCTCTGTTCCGAAAGTTGCGCTTCGAACAAGCCGTGTTCGCCACCCCTGGCGAAGCCATTCGCCGCTGCCTCAGCCACTGATGATTGCGCCGCATCGTGGGTCAGCAGGGCGTCTTTTTTCAACTCCACGATGTAGTTGGGATAATCGCCAGTTTCGAAGTAAGCGAATCTCAGGTAAAGGTGGGGCGAAATGAAATCTGGTTCGGCCGCCTCAAGTTGTTTCAGCAATTGCAGCGCTTGTTCGTGATGTCCCGCACCCCATTGCAATTCTCCCTTGTCGGCGAGGATGGAGGAGGAATCCGGGGCAAGTTCGCGCGCCAAGCCAATCTCGGTCAGAGCTTCATCGTAGCGGCCAAGGGTATGCAGAAACGTCGCGTACCAGTGATGGGCCTTGGCGTTGTTTGGATCGAGTTCGATGGCGCGGCGAAATTCTTTTTCGGCGTCGGCAGCGTCCCAAATTCCAAAGAACGTCACAAACGCCAGCGAGGCATGCGCCTCGGAAGACTGCGGATTCAGGTCAACCGCCTTCTTGGCAGCCGCAAACGCTTTGAAATAGGCCTCATTCCCCGGCATGGCGGAGAACTCCCGCAGCAAGTTGTAGCAGTCGGCGAGGCCAACGTAGGCGTCGGAATAGTTGGGATCGCGCGCAATAGCCTGGGTGAAGGCTTCCAAAGCCTGATTCAGGCTCTCGGGAGTACGCTTGTTCAGGTAGAAGCGGCCTTTGAGGTAAAGGTCTTCGGCCTCGCGATTGGCGGGTGGATGCAGGCTCTGGCTGTGAGGCTGACTGAGTTTCGCGCTCGCTTTGGTTTCGCGATAGAAGGGACGGAAGATCCACACCGCGAAAAGAAGCGCCAGCGCTGGGAGGACAAAAACCAATTTCCGCCACGAGGAGACTCCTGAAGAGACTCCTAACGTTAGCGGCGCTGCCTTTGGAGACGGTTGTGCTTCCGCCGATTCTTTTTCCAGTTCCGGTGCTTCGCCCCCGAGAGGTTCGGCTGGATGGATGGGTGCGATCCAGCGGTAGCCGCGGCGTTCGATCGTCTCAATAAAGATTGGATTGTCGGCCGAGTCCTGCAAGGCGTCGCGCAGTCGCATGACGGCGCTGCTGATCCCCTGCTCAAAATCCACAAAGATGTCTGAGGGCCAAAGCGCCTGACGGAACTCCTCGCGCGTGACCACCTCCCCGGGACGGGCGAGCAATAGCGTCAGCGCCCGAAACGGTAGATCTTGAAGACGGACCCTGACGCCATTCCGCCGCAGTTCGCCCGCGCGCAGATCGGCTTCAAACATACCGAAGCGAACGAGAACCCGAACTGCCTGGGGAGAGCCCATAGGGACGGTCGCAGGGGGATGGTCAGTGTAGCACCGAACGTAATGCTGTGAAACCACACTTTCGGGCGGATCCCAACCTGTTTTGTCAGGCAATAAGTTCGTGTAAGCACCTGTAACTAAATATCTTATCTCGCCAGACACGTACCAGCCACCCGCTATCCTCAGTCTATTGACCGAAAGCTTCTTTTCGGGCGACAGTCGCCGCAGCGTGAAGGCGGATCCCCCGAAACAAAGCCTGAGCGCGACTCACTCTCAGGAGACAAACAATGAAGTCGAATCATTATCAAGGTCAGAGCTCGGGCGTGATTGCAATGGCGCTCACCTTGCTCGCGGTTGTGGTCATATTCGCCGGGGCCGTTCCGGCGCAGGCGCAAACTCCCACTGTGCTGCACAGCTTTAACCTCGGTACGCTGGACGCCTGCGCTCCTCGCGGCAACATCGTGCAAGGCCGCGACGGCAATATGTACGGGGGTGGTGCAGCCTGCGGAGCTGGCGGCACCGGCGGCGGCGCGATCTACAAGATTTCTCCGGCGGGAATGGAAACCATGTTTTTCAACTTCCCGCAGGGATGGACCAATTGTGGTGGTGCAGGGCTCACGCTGGGCAGCGATGGAAATTTTTATAGCGTGTGCGAGGGTGGGAATCCGGCGACCGGCATGGGCAGCATTTTCCGGCTGACGCCAGCCGGAGTGTTTACCGATCTGCATGACTTCACCGGTGCGAACGGCGACTCCTTGCCCATATACCCGCCGATCCAGGGCGTCGATGGCAATTTCTATGGCGTAACTGGCAACGAGGTTCAGGTCTGCGGGAATGTTTACAAGCTGACCCCGGCGGGCGTGTACACGAATCTCCATACTTTTGTCTTTAACAACGGAGAATGCCACGCTTCCAATTTGTTCCAGGCCAGCGATGGCAATCTCTATGGCACGCTCGCGGACTGTGAGGTGGTCCAGGGAGCGGGCTGTGTGTATAGGATCAGCACGACAGGTGTTTTCAAGGAAATTCACGATTTCGCGTTCACAACCGGGGATGTTCCATGTACCGGGTTGATTCAGGGCAAGGATGGAAAGCTGTATGGAGCCACGCAACAGGGAGCGCTGAATGGCAGCGGAAATATCTACAAGCTGACCACAGCCGGAGTCGCTACTGATTTTCACGATTTCACCAATGCGACCGATGCGTCCTGCGTCAATAATTCCGGTCCGCCGGTGAATCTGCTGCAAGTGGCCGACGGAAGCTTCTATGGAGTAAACCCGGCTTACGGGCCCATCGGAAACGGCAGCATCTACAAACTGACATCGGCTGGCGTGTTTACAGCGTTTTTGTTCCCGAACCCTCCGGTTGATGGGAACTTGCCCAGTTCCACCCTGATTCAGAATACGAACGGGCTGTTGTATGGAACGACCCCTAGTGGCGGCAACCCCGCCTCCTGTGCCTACGTCTGCCAAGGCACGTTTTTCAGCGTGGCAACGGGTGATGAGGCATTTGTGAATATGGAGCCGACGCAGAAGACGGGCTTTGTGGGCGCGAGTGTGGGCATGTTCGGGCAGGGCTTTACGAGCGCGTCGGCGGTGAAGTTTGGCGGCGTCGCGGCGACGAAGGTGACCCGATCTGGCACGAGTTACCTCACGGCCGTGGTTCCCGCAGGAGCGCACACGGGCCCGGTTACGGTGACGACGGGCGCGACGACACTGACCAGTCCGCAGACGTTCAAAGTGAAGCCGAAAAGCACGAGCTTTTCGCCGCCGAGCGGTGCTACGGGAACGCTGGTGACGATCAAAGGCTCAGGGTTGACTCAGGCCACTGCTGTGAAATTTGGCACTGTGAAGGCGACTACGTTCACTGTGGTTTCCGACTCTGAGGTGACGGCGGATGTGCCCTCAGGACTCGCGCCGGGAGCTGTGACGATATTCATCACCACACCGGGCGGGACCGCCAACAGCCCGACAAAGTTCACCGTGAACTAGAGTTGCAGAGAAAGGTTGACGGGTGGCCCATTCAAGCCTGATTTTGGCTTGAGTGGGGCACTTCGACCGCTGGACAGAGTCTTCCCGCTGCTCGCTCGCGGCGGGTGGCCCAGGCTTTTGATCTCGCTGGAATCACCAGCACAGTGGGGTGCCCCGTCCTTCGCGTCCTTGGCGAAGGGCGGGAGTCGGAAATGCCGGCGCCAAGTGGTTTTGATCACGAGGGGAACCCGGGGGGAACCCGGGAACAGACGGAACGTTCCCCAATTTTTTCCGTGCGGATCTGTTGTCGGAGATTAGGGCGGACTCTGCGGGCTTACACGGGCAGCGAGCGGCGCTGACGCATTCAGGCCGGGCTTGCCAGAGTGTGCTCGATCCCTCTACTTCTCGCCCATCCGCTTCTTCCCTTCCATCATGACTCTTCTCAATATCCGGTTGATTCGCGTCTGGTAGCCCGGACCTTTGGACTTGAACCAGTCCACCACTTCAACATCCACGCGCAACGAGACTCTCCGCTTTCGCGGCCGGTTCCAGCGCGCCTCCGCGCCCGTCTCCCCATCCGCCAGCAATAACAAGTCGTCTTCAACCGATGCCTGCAGGTCGCCAATTTTCTCCGGCCGCGGGCGTAACTTTTTCCGCTTTGCTTTCTTGGGCTTGGCTGTCATGACGTTATCGTACACCCCGTCCTGTCATGACGTTGTGTTCCTGCGGGAACATGCAAACGGAGCGCGCGTTGATGCGCTGAAGCAGTCCCCTGGAGGCACATCTTAACGCTAGCACTCCACCCGGCATTCGTTTGAGCAAGAGTGCTCATCGGCGGAAAGCATCGAGTTGAACTCATTCGTTCTGCTTCGATGTGAGCGGTGTTGAACAGACGTTGAGAAACGTGCCTGATAACGTTGCATCGCTGGTTCTCAACGTTGGTTCTTAACGTTGTGACCAGAAGAACACGCACTTGTCGCTCAGGAGCATCATGAAATTCACACTCAAGACTCTGTCGTATTTTGTCGTGAGCGCGGCGATTCTGCTTGGCACATCGACCTCGATCGCAGCCAAACGCCCGGCCCCGCCAGCTCGGGCCGTCGGGCTCGCAGACCTTCAATTGCAGGTCCTTCTGGATCGAGCCGACTTCTCACCAGGACAGATCGACGACGAAAATGGAAGAAACAGCCGCGAGGCGCTGGCGGCGTTCCAAAAAGCACGTGGGATTGCTCAAGGTGCACGGAGCCGCAAGGCGCTGCTCGCGGCGCTGGGCGCTGGTGCAGTTGAACCGATGGTGTCCTATACGATCACCCCGGAAGACGCCGCAGGGCCGTTCAATAAAACCATTCCGGAAGACGCGACGGAGCAGTCGAAACTTCCGGGCCTTTACTACACATCCGTGCTGGAAGAGCTCGGCGCGAGATTCCACTCGGCACCTGCGCTGCTTAAGCGCTTGAACCTCCGCGCCCGCTTCACAGCGGGAGAACGCATCCGTGTCCCGAATGTGCTGGGTGTAAAACAAGGTGAGCCGGCCCATGCTGGCGCCGTCAAGATCGTTGTCTCGAAGAAAGCCTCGGTCCTGATGGTTTATGATCGGGAAGGCCAGGTTATTTTTTACGCCCCGGTGACAAGCGGCAGCGCACACGATCCGCTCCCGTTCGGGAATTGGGTGATCACCGATGTGGTGCGAAATCCAACCTACAACTACAACCCAGACTTGTTCTGGGACGCCAATCCCGCAAATGCCAAGGTCAAGATCGCAGCGGGTCCAAACAATCCGGTGGGCGTTGTCTGGATGGGAATCAACGTACCGCACTACGGGATCCACGGCACGCCGGAAGCGGGGGAGATCGGACATTCCCAGTCTCACGGGTGCGTGCGGATGACAAACTGGGACGCCAACCGAGTCGCCGACCTGGTCAAAGATGGGACACCGGTTGTGTTCGAGGAATGAGAAGGCGAAGCTGCGACCGCTCAGGGAACGCAGTGACCACATCGGAGCAGGTTCCTCAACGCGATTGCTATCGCGCCCGCTTCACTGCAGCAACCAGACCAGGATAAGGGTTTACGGCCTTCCCCTTCCACCAAAGCTTGTCCGGTGACAACTCGAAGATCGCAAAGTGCAAGTGTGGCGTGCCTGGATCCGCATTTCCCGTCGATCCAACGAAACCAATGACGTCGCCACGCTCAACTCGCATCCCCTCCCGCAAACCTTTCATGTATCTGTCCAAATGCGCGTAGTAGTAGCAATACTGTCCCACTTCATCGAATTGGTAGATCGTGTTGCCGCCCGGTTTGCTGAGGAACAATTTGTGGACCGTCCCGGATACCGCTGCATGCACGGGCGTCCCTCTCGGCTCTAGAATGTCGATTGCGTTATGCGGGTGTCCGCTATGAATTTCTTCGAAGGTGTCTTGCAAACTTGCGAGAGCCAGTCCGGTAATAGGGGGGGCCATTTCGAGAATGGAAGAGGGCGCGCCAGCGACAAGAAACAGTGGAAAAAGAAATGCGATGTAAACGCAGAGCCTCACGCTTCCTCTTCCAGAATGCCGCGCCGGACCGTGCCCGGACGGGATGGCGATGGACTCATCATGTTCTTCCGAAGGCTCCCGATCCACACTAGGCTGGCGGGACGGTCGGAGCCGATTTCTTGACAATCTTCTGTAGTGTCCTTCCGGATCGCCTCGAACCTCTAGCCCACTTTATGCCTGCTGAAGGTTTATATTGTGAAGTTTCGTAGCCCGTATCCCGGCGAACTTCAGGTCTGACTCCAAGCTTACCGGCCGTCCGAACATCCAACTGCCCTGTGACCGGTAGACTCACTGCCTTCTGGAATTCACGGATGCTCGCCCGAGTTCGTAGACCGAACACGCCGTCGACTCTGCCTCCGTAGTGTCCTTTGTCCCGAAGAGTCTGTTGCATCTCCTTGACATGGTCCCCAGGCGTTTCCTTTGGCTCTTTCGAGCTCCAACTGCCAGCCACCACCAGTTCTCTGCTGAGATTGGCTCCCGAATCAAGTGGTCTCGGACGTGGTCCTGAGATCCACGGCGTCATCAACACGAAGGCAATCCCAGAGCAAACAATTTTGCTGGCAAGAAACATCCCTTTCCCTCGATTTTGTAAACAGGCGGTCTGAATGCAGGGCCTGGGTGCGCAGTGTCCATGTACCTTCAACGGCACTTGGATCTGTCTCGAACCAACTCCAGGGAGGCAGGTCGGGCCGTCTGGTTTGGCGGGGACCTGCCCTCTTGAGGTACTAACAGATTCGCTCGTTCCCTCTGCGAATACTGTGCAGAATGGCTCAGAAGGCTCGGATTTATTTACTCCGAGGGGTTGGAAGGCAAGAGTGCGGAGTTCTCTTATTTGGTAGCCTGGGAATGTCGCGGACAAGCTCACGTTAGTCACTCGCCAGCTGTTGCATGCGGTAAGCCCGCTATTCCGTTGCTGCCGTGTTCTTACGTGAGTCGGCGCGCCAAACGTACAGATATTTCTCGTCGCTCACTTCTTCGTCGCCTTTGCTGCAGAGGCGAATCTTCTCCACTGCCAGTCTCCTTTTATCTCTTGCGCTTAGAGCGCGTCGATAACTTGGGAGCGTACAGCATCCCGTCGGAGACCGGCCTTCTCCGTTGAAAACACCCATGACGGGCGAGTTCATTCTCAGCCTAGCGGGCGGACGAATGCCGCAGGGAATCAAGTCAGCAACAAAATACTTCTGTCGATCTCCGATAGCGACTACAGCTCACTTCGTCCCCATCTCGAATACATCAGCTTGCCAAACCATCTAATCCTTCACGAGGCGGGCGGAAAGTTGAAATTGCGTATTTCCCGAATCGAGGTTTGATTTCTCTTGTAGTCGTAATGAAAGATGGAAAAACGGCCGAAGCTGGCATAGTTGGAAATGAGGGCTTACAGGAACACTGGCGGCTGTTGGCCTGAGCAGAAGCCCGCTTCAAGCGGCGGTACAAATCACGGGAGATGGGTTCCGGGTAGAGGTCGGAGCTTTGCAAAACACTTTGGAATCCGCTCCACTCCTTCGATTGATGTTGAGCCGCTATGCCGCAATTCGGGGAATTCAGGTTGCACAAACAGCCGCGTGTAATCGGCTGCACGATATTGAGCAGCGCCTTGCGCGGTGGTCGCTGGCTTTCGTCTACCGTTGATGGGCCACGCCGGAAGGACCCGGGGTTCGCGAAGACATGCGCCTTCAGTTCGACCAATACGCATCGACCGATCTTCACCATCTGTACCTCTGTGGCTCAAGTGGACTGACAATCACTCGAAAGCGGCAGTTTTGCCAGGAATATCGCCAGTCCAGTGCACCACTGGGGGCCAGGTGTAGAGTTCATTTGGCTTGCGAGCGCGCCTGTTGCACCATTTCCACCAGGACTTTCCGGGTCTGACCTTGATTGCTTACCTCCCTCAAGAAGGCGATGCGGGCGCCACGCATGCCCTCAGCGGTTTTCAAGCGGACATGAAAGCCGAGGCGATCGACTGTGGTCATCGTTGCTTCCGTTGAGTCAATGTGAGCAAATGTCCGGGCAAGCATGACGAGCGCATCCTTGTGGTCGGCGTTCATGTGCTGAATGATTTCGGCCATGGAGTCCGCAAGAGGGTCGGGTTGGCTGCGGTCATAATCGGATGCGGATACCCAGCCCATCACTCCGAAGCCTCCCACGTAATAAACATCGACGACGTCCATGCGGTAAAAAGAAAAGTCTTCAAAATCTACCCAATATCTGCTGTTGGCATGACGCTCGAGGTAGAGCTTGCGAGCCTCGGCTAAATCCGGCTTCGGCACTGGCAGAACGTTCCCAAGCAGCGTTACCCGCGATGCTCCAAGTGGTTCGCCCCCGGTGTCCTGCTGCGTGACAAGCAGACTGGCATGGGGATCGGCCTGCAGGTTCTGCGTGTGCATGGCCATGGTGCTGATCAGGAAGATGGGACGGCCATGATCGTCGAGTCCGTAGGGCATCACCGAACCGAAAGGGAATCCTGGCTGTTTTCGCGACAAGGTGGACAGGCTGCCCATGCGACCCAAGTAGGCCAATGTCCGGGCACGCTCGGCGAAAGTGAGCTCAGGAACAGGCGGCAGGTCAGTCGCTGGCCCCGGCCCCGCGTGTTTTCTAGATGATGAGTTGGTCATTTCTTGTCTAGCCTCTCCTACGTTTCGTCGTCGGGCGGACCCGCCGCGCCAGCAAGGTCCTGAGGCTTAACCTTCTCCACATTGAATTTCGCTACGCGCTCGCGCATTGTTTTCAGAACATCTTCGAGAGGTGGAGGTTCACCCTTGATCCATCGCAATGGGTTGATGCGCGCGACCACAAACGATCGCAAGTACGGACTCACCAGCCCGCGCTCTTTCAACTTCTTGACGACGGCGGCGACCTTCTCCTCGAGATCGAGCACGATCGTTGCTCGCTTCTCGTGCTGCTTAAGCGCAGAGCGCAATGACTCGTCGCTAAAGTCCTCAAGGCGGCGAAGGATGGGATGGTAAGCGCCACCGCCGAAGCGGGTGACTCGTTCGTAGCAGACGCCCAAAGTGACGAGTGCAGCTTGGTCGAGATAGAAGGCAAATCCTGATTCGGGCCGCGAGCCATCCTCGTCGACCAAGCCACGGTAGATCCGTATGACTTCTAGTGAGCGCTCTTTGAGGTTATGTGCTTTCTCCGTATTTAGAGCCAGGATCTGCCAGGCAACCTCGCGTTCCGGGATGACCAGTGCCGTGATGGATTTAGCGCCAAGGCGACGCATGGCCGCAAGGCGATGCAGGCCGTTGGGAGTCCAGAAGCCACCACCGGGGGCGAGGACTGCGATGAGCGGGTCGAGAAAATATCCTGTCTTATTAATGACGTCCGCTAGACGTTTGTGGTGAGTATCGGAGAGATCGCGTTGAAACGGCGTCGGCTCGATCTTGTCGATGGGAAGAATGGAAAGTAGCGTGGGATGACCGCCGAGGGGCTCCTTGTACTGACCCACCACACAGCCCCCAGCCTTCTCGACTGCTTCTGCAGCTTCTGCGGCAGATCCTTCTGACCGCTCCAACCTGCACTGTGCTGGATCGAGGCCCTTGGTACCTGGCTTGGCTTTGCGGGGACGTCGGGCAGGTGCGCGCTTTGGCATCTAGAGACTCTACCTTATTCTGCGGCGGGCTTTTCGACATTAGGGTCGCTTTTTGATGAGTCCGGCATTGTCCTTGGCGAAAATGGGGCTGTCCTTTGTTCCGGCCTGGAAAAAGTTCTTGAAGTCCATCCGTCAAATGTTGAAGGAGCGGGAGCGACTTGCGAAGGAACAAGCCCAAGTCAGCCAAAATGTTCTTGTTGCAATTCGCCATGTCTATAACTTCGTGCGGGACGACTTGGCCGATCGAGAGAACGAGATCGAAGCCGCCACGTGAAATGACCGGTTCACCTGCGCCGGCCACGAATAGTTCAGCTGGCCTCCCGATTGCGCGTGGATGAACTCGGCCGGGCCCTCCCCGAGAGTCTCGACGTCGGTTCGCCCTCTGTGGATGAGAAAGAGCGATTGCGGCATGGGACGAAACAATTCGTGCGATCTGATCGGTCTGCATGGCCGCATGCGTGCCAAGAGCAGGTAGAGCCGCTCGCAACCAGTCGGTGTAATACTCCCACGCGTAGCGCGTCAGGTCGCCAGAGCGAGAATGCACGCCGCTCTGATCAGGAGGTACAACGAGCACGCGATTCCTTTGCCCCAGCTCGGCCAGACTCTCTAATTCGCTCCATACCACTTGCTCTCGTTTTTCCGCAGACATTTTCTGCTGATTTTTGTTGAGCAACCGGTTGGGAAATATCCTGTTGTCCTTTCTCGTCGTGCGTCAAGGTGCGTCCAGCCCGCTCAGAGCAGACACAACCGGCGAGCGCAGTCCGCCATGATTTCTGCCTCCCAAGCAGAACGCTGTGGATTCCTGGGGTGGGTGCCAGCGCTGGGAATCCGTCCGATCAGGTTTAAGAACACTGCGGCAGAAAATTTGTACGCGGGAACGGGATCACGAAACGCAACATTTCCCAAGTACTGCAGGGCGTCGGAAAGGGCGTAGTACTCCGGGTCCCCGGCCTCCCAGAGCCGGTCTCGGGCGGCGAATTTCTCCGGCGCAAAAGCGGCAAGGCCCAGCAAATACTCCGACCCATATTCAATCATATTGATTCCCAGGTCGTTCCCGGTGTAGATGCGAAAGTCTGGCCGGTGCACATCGCGAAGAGCGAGTCGTTCAAACTCCAGAATGCGGTCGAGGGAAGAGTGTTTCATCCCCTTGATCTCTGGGATGTCCATCAAGCGGCGCACAGTCTCGGAGTTCCATATCTCGCCGTTGGGCGCAAACATCGAACCCAATTCGAACGCCAACACGTGCGGATAGTCTCTGCATATATCTCGATAAGCTTCAGCGATCTCTGCCGGAGACTTGCCGTGCAGACGAGCGGACTGGAACAGGATCGGAATGCCACCAAAGCGAACGATGGTGTCGATCTGCTGTCGGTAGAGCGCGACGATGTCGTCGCCGGCGAGATGTTCAATGTACGCGCCGGCCACAAACGGAACTCCTTTCCCGAGAACCTCGCGCGTCCAGCTCAGCACCTCTTGTTTTTCTGTATCGCTCAAGTAATTCACGTAGCCGGTGTCCATGTTGACGGCATTCATCAGCCCGGCTCGGTGTGTGGAAGTCAGCTGCTGCGAAAATGCATCGACAGCGACCCGGCCGTCGGCCTCGTACGGCAACAAGGCTGCGGCAATACCCTCTACTTTGCGTCGTGGCTTTTGGCGTGCTAGCAACTCGTCAACTGTCATCCCTGTCCTTATCCTTGGATCCACCATGGGGTCGGCACTCAGCGCGACAGAACCGATGTCAGCGTTTCTTGGCCTCCTTGAGTTTGTCGGCCATGTCGGAGTCTTTGTAGTATTCGTCGAGCGGATAACAACCGGAGGGCAGTCCGTTCCGTGGTGCAGTGGTGCAATCGCTGAAGGTTCTGCAAACACGCTTGCGTTGCATCTCGCTCCCCTCGGATGTTTCCCAAAGGATCTCAGGATAGGTCAATACCATCCTGCCGAGCCCCACGAAGTCGGCCCACCCTTCGCGCACAGCAGCTTGTGCTACATAAGGTAAAAAGTCCTGCAGATAGGTGTACCCCGATCCAACCATGAGCAGGTTTGGGAACCGCCGCTTTAGCTGACGGGTCACTGCCATCTGCCTAGCAACTCCAACCAACGGGTCTTCTGGTGGCAGATATCCGTCGGAAGGTGGGTACAGCGCCGGGCGTTGGATATGCGGATTGTAGTAAGGACTGCCGGCGGTGATATTCACCAACTGAATTCCAAGCTCTTCTAGTAATGATAAAAAACACTCTGGCTCACGCAAGTCGCTATCCGTCGGGTCGAGCGGATTCACGCCAAACCCCCAGCGGTAGGGAAGTAACTCCGGGCGCGTCTCTGCAATTCCGATGGCGGATTTCCCGTTCACGCTCTGAGTCGGGTCACTGCGGAATGGGACGGTGTCGATCGCCGAGAGCCGCACTCCGATGTGCAATTCAGGACAGTGCGAGCGGATGCCTTGTACGACCTCGCGAAGAAAGCGCGTGCGGCCTTCGAAGGCGCCGCCGTAACGTCCCTCCCGCGTGTGAGCGCTCAGAAATTCATGACCCAGGTAGCCGTGGCAATGCTTGATATCTACGAAATCAAAACCCAACTGCCAAGCCATTAGCGCGGCCCAATGGAAGTCTTCGATGATCGACTCAATTTCGCCGTCGGTGAGCAAAGGGTAGTCGGGAGGCAGTTTCAGACGCTGGTCGAGAAATGGATGGTGATAGAGAATGCGCGGTTCCGGGCGGGTATGCTCATTCGGGCGGCAGTACCGGCCGGAATGCGTCAATTGCAAACCGATTATCAAACCATCGTCGGAACCGGTTGTCAGAATATGCTCGCGTATTACAACGTCTCGCAGGTGTGCAAGCGCCTGCTGCGTGCGCGGCGCAGCGAGAAGCTGATTTGGGTTCGCTCTCCCTTCGTGGGAAACCGCAACCGCTTCTCCACCCCAAATCATCTTGCCGCCACTACGGCCGAACCGCTGCCATCGCCGAACGGTATTTTCAGAAGGCAACCCATCCGGAGTCGCGTCCCAGCCCTCCATGGGCTGAACCGCGATCCGGTTGCCGATTTTGAATGGCCCGCGATTCAGCGGCCAGCGCAGCGGGGATTGCGCTCCTGTCACGATCTGGGCATCGCAGGGGATCTGTAGATCGAGGGCCTGCGCGTGAGCCTGAAAGCGTTCAACGTTCTTCAGGCCCCCCAGGCGAAGGATTGCTCCGGTGCTCATGCTGCCCTCCGCCGGCCGGGTAAACCCAAAACGGCAATTCCGCCCAGCAATGCGATGCCCACTAGCACAAAGCAACTCTCGCGGTAACTTCCACTGGAGTCTCGTAGGCGGCCTATCAACCAAGGCGCAACTGAATCCGCAATGCCGCCGGCGGTCAGGATCACGCCCAGCAATCTTCCCAGGATTTCAAGCCCAAAAAGTTCCGCTGTCATTAGCGGAATGATCATGTAATCGCCACCAAGACCAATCCCAAAAATCGCAGCGGAGATGTAGAGCGTTAGCCGCGTATTCCCGAGGAACAGCAGAGGGATTCCCGCTGCGACCAGCAGATACGTCAGCAGCATGACGTACTTCTTGGAGAAGCGGTCAGCGAGCCAACCAATGAGTAACCGGCCAGCAATACTGAAGGCCAGCGCCAGCGATAGGACACTCGCGCCATCCCGCTGTGTGAAGTGCCGGTCGAGGGTTAAGAAAAGTTTCAGGTTCTGTTGCGTGCCGCTGACTGCGGCGATCGAGCACATACTCCCCAGGGTAAGCAGATAGAACGACGATCGCTTGAATGCTGCCATCGGACTCGGGGACCTAGCCGAGGGAACGCTCACTTTCGCGGGGTGTTCTTTCAGCAGGAGTACCAGGGGCAATGACACGACCACGAGCAACAGGCCGAGAATCCGCAGAGAGGTCTGCCATCCGAAATGCAGGGCGAGCGCGTGTGATATCCACGGGACGGTTGCCCCGCCGATGCCGATCCCGAGATAGGCGAACCCCATCGCCTTTCCGCGCGATCGATCGAACCACTTCGTCAAGAGGACCTGGTTGGGAAGCGGCCCCCCACAAACGTAGCCCAGCGCGTTGAACAAGTAAAAGAAGTAAAACATGCCAAGGCTTGAGATGGAGCCCAGTCCTACCAATGCTCCCCCCGCCATCAATATTCCAATCATCATCAAGCGACGGGGCCCAAAGCGGTCCACAACCCATCCTGCGAGGAACCCGAAGATAGGTCCGACCACGAGCTTGCTCAGTGCGTTACCTGACGTCACTTGAGCACGCGTCCAACCGAACTGTTGGACCATTAAGTCGTAATAGAAAGGCAGGCCCCAGACGGAGACTCCGACAACAAAGAAGAGCACTACAAATGCTGTCGCCGCTGCCTGGTACGCCTGGCACTGGGTTGCCGGAGGTTGAGTGGCAGATGACCCGCGTCTTCTTGACAGCTCGCCGATCGACGCCGTCGGCGCAGCAGCGCCTTCGCTTTCCGGTCGTGTCATGGGGTGTTAGTGTAACGTAGAGGCCTTTGATCCGGCGTGAGATTTTGCGGTCGGATCAGTCCCCAATGGGGATCACTTGCGTTTGCAGAATGGGCTCTTCGCTGGTTCCAGAGAAGGTTTCTGAAGCGGCAAGAATCAGGAATGAAGGTGGCTGCGGAGTCGGCGCTCCATTGCCCAGTTTTCAGCGTGGCATGATAAAGCTCGTAAAGCCCTGACATTCTAGTGTAGTCAGGAGAGACTTGATCCGGCTTTGCTATCCCGTCCGCAAGGGTTGCAATTGCCTGCAACCGGTGCGCAAAAATTATCAGCCTTGACAGTTCCCGGCTTCGCGTTAGAGTACGAGATGTGGCAGGGTGCCATACTCTGCACACTCAGCCTTCCCCCCTTACCGTCCGCAATGGATGAGGGAGAAGTTAATGAAGTCAAATTTCAGGTTCTTAGCATCGGCACTGTTGGCATCCTTTCTATGTTCAGCCCCTAGCGCTCTTGGCCAACCCACGGTCAACGCTAAGGTTAGCGACGGCATCTTTCTGAGCCAGACGGCAACCACTGTCCTCGTTCTCGCTCTCGGCCCCGGAGACCACTGGGGCGGCGACGGAGACCACGGCAAGAAGGGTTGCGGCGACCGGGACAGGGACGGACGCCGGGGTGGAAACTGCAGCCAGGTTCCCGAGGGTGGCACCAACTTTATGTACTTGACGCTGGCGGGCCTGTGTTGCCTCGCGACCGGAATTTTCACGATTCGGCGCCGGACTCGGTTGCCAGGAACGAACTGACTCGATATCCCGCGTCGAGCTCGTCGCCGTTCTTGGCCTTCTCAAACCGCACAATAATCCATCACGAGATAACCAATTCTTGGCTGTGCAATGTCTTGCAACCAAGCGATTGATGACTTGAGGGGATAGTTGCAAATCTTGGACATAAAGTGCAAAGTCTTGCACTTCCTCTTAGAATGCGGGCTGCGCCCACAGGAGCGGCCACCCCGACTCCCCTTCGGGACCAGAAGCCCCATTTCTCGATGTGATATGGACCGTAACCATAACATATTAAGTAGCTTATGCTGGGCAGATGCAACACTTCCGCATCGTCCACATGACGATCGCAGAGGAACGAAGGTAGCGGTCGGGTGAGCAAGTTTGCACCCGCCCCGGGGCCACTTCGGCACCGGTTACTTCATACCGCTTGCAATGATCTGCAATCCGATGTAAGCTGCTTGTGATCAGGGCAAGCCAAAGATTAGTTGGCATTTCCTCTCCCCCCCGCCCTTTGGTTCTAGCGTGATTTTCCATGCAGGTGAGGTCCATCAGAACACCAGCTTGACACGATTGGCCGAATGCTATAAACCATATAGGATTAGTAGACATTAATCAGCCCGACTAATTTGGCACTCAATTTGCTTAATTAGCTAGGGTAAGAGATCTGAGTCAGTAAGCGACGTAACTACTTCCTCCCCCGGAAATGGCCGATAGGGACGTCGTTCACGCTTTAACGCAACTAAGTCCCCTGGTTGGATTCTCCCCCCGTGAGATCTCCAAGTTGAGGTCTCGAACACTGGTAGTCCTGTGAATTCTTTTAGAGTCACTTTGAGACTGTGACTTAGAGGGCGAAGCTATGGCTGTAGCGACAATGTCTTGGGATTTGCGCGAGCCGGCTGCAACGGTTGAGACAGGAGCCGAAACCTGGTACGCGCTGCACACGCGCTCGCGGCACGAAAAGATTGTGGTCCAAAGACTCGAAGAACGAGGCGTCACCACGTATCTGCCTCTGGTCACCGAGGTGCATCGCTGGAGCGATCGTAAGAAGTCAGTGCAGATGCCGTTGTTCGGTTGTTATGTGTTTGCGAAGTTTGTTCCGAACCGATCAGAACGCCTGCGGGCGCTGCGGGTGGATGGCGTGTTTGGTCTGGTCGGCGGCAAGGGCGAAGGCATCGCCATCCCCGAGGAACAGATCAATGCGGTTCGCAGTCTGGTCGAAGGGCAATTGCCCTGGTCTTCCCATCCTTTCCTCAAGATCGGTCAGCGGGTGCGAATCCGTAGCGGAGCACTCGATGGTCTGGAAGGCGTACTCGTCCAACGCAATGGGGACCGCACGCTGGTAATTTCCGTGGATGCGATCCAACGATCGCTCGCTGTCCGTGTAGAAGGATACGAAGTCGAAGCGGTTTGAAACACTCTTGAAGTAGTAGCCCTCTGAAGTCGTCGTCCTCCCTTTGGGAAGGATTCCTACCTTGATAGCCAACAACACCGAAACAGCTCGCGTGCTCGTCGTGAGCCGGGAACCGGCTTTCTTTCGCCTGCTCGGGCCTTTGGAAGCATCCGGGGCCTGGCATCTGGAAACGGCTTCGAACGGCTGGGAAGCGATGGAGCACATGCAATCCGGCGCGGCATCCCAGCTTCTAGTGCTGGATATGTCGCTCAACGACGCCGAACCGTTGTACTTCATGCGATGGTTGAGCTGCTTCCGGCCGGATTTTCCGGTTGTACTCCTGTGCTATCCCGACGATGCCGACCGGGTGAAGGAAGCGACCGGTCTGGATGGAGAGAGCATTGTATTCAAGCCGTTTGATACGAAGCGCCTCGACAAAGTGATTCAGCGGCATCTCGATCGGGCGGGAAATGGCTACGTAGACACAGCCAGCAAGAATATCGAACCACTCGGCCAGGGCTCGTGTTTCGTGAGTGCAAGTCTGATCATGCAGAAGCTCCGCGTCCAGGCGGCCCTGCTGGCGAAAACCGATGTTCCCGTGCTCATTGTGGGAGAGAAGGGAACCGGGAAGTACACGGTCGCGAGTCTGATTCACAAACTTTCGGTGCGTTCCGGATTCAAGCTGCTCCGCGTGAATTGTGCGGCGATGCCGGAGGCTGTGCTGGAAGCGGAACTGTTCGCAGACCCTCATGTTGCAGCTTCGCGCCAGCTGAGTCTGGGAAAATTCGCAGCCGGAGAAAAAGGCACGATCCTCCTCGAGGAAATCGCAGAGATGCCGGCTGGCGTGCAGTCCAAGTTGTTGCAGGTTTTGCAAAACAACGAACTCAACACCGAGGTGGGCGCCGACCTCATGCCGGCCAATGTGAGAATCCTTGCAACCAGCAGCACCAACCTTGATCGCGTCTTGGCGGCAGGACAGCTTCGGGAGGATCTCTACCATCGCCTGAGCGCATTTACCTTGCAGGTGCCATCGTTGCGGCAGCGTAAAGATGAGATTGCCACCTTGCTGCGCTACTTCATGCACAACCTGGCAAAGCACTACGCTCTGCCTCCACGCGGATTCTCGTCGAGCATGCTCGCCGCGTGCCAGCATTATTCCTGGCCAGGAAACTTAAAAGAAATGGAAGCGTTTGTGAAACGTTACCTGGTTGCGGGCGACTATGAATCGATGCTCAGTGAGATTGCTATGGACCCTGTAGCTAGAATGGACAACGGTTCAGTCTCGATCTCGATGGAACTGGGGGCAACTCCAGAGGGAAAGAACGGGACCGGGCACAGGGAACCCAAATCCGAATCGCTAAGAGCTCTGATCCAGGATGTAAAGTCGGAGGCAGAGCGGAGTGCAATTGGGGCTGCTCTGATGAGGACGGGCTGGAATCGAAAGGCTGCCGCACGCTTGCTCAAAGTCAGCTACCGCACCATGCTGTACAAGATCGAGCAATACAAAATGCGTGCTCCTCAGCCCTATCTTTCTCCGCTCCCGGGTGGGGAATTCCCGGCTTACGCCGAAGTCAAGGGCAACGGGAAAGCAAGCTAACCATGCGACGCGTAAACTTTACGGAAGGCCGTCTCCAAGGATCTGCTATGACCACAAAAGCTGGCATCTGGTGGGCTGAACGAATGGCAGTACTGCTGGTTGGCGCTGTGTTGGTCAGTTCGGTGTGGGCGCAAGATACGCCGGTCCCCACTTCGGTTCAAAGCCCCTCGACCTCGGCGGACAAACCCGCTGACAAGCCGCACGACAACAGTTTTGTAATCGGTAATGACGACGTGCTGGCGATCAACGTGTGGAAAGAGCCCGACATCTCGCGCTCGATTCCGGTGCGCTCGGATGGAAAAATCTCGCTCCCGCTGGTCGGAGAAGTCCAGGCAGCTGGGCTGACTCCCTTAATGCTGGAAAAAGATATTGCCACTAAGCTGAAGAGTTACATTGCTGAGCCGGAAGTTACGGTGATGGTGCAGCAGGTCAACAGCCAGAAATTCAATATTCTGGGACAAGTAGCCAAGCCGGGAACTTACGTGATCGCCAATTCTCCAACCGTGCTCGACGCAATCGCACTGGCGGGTGGTTTCCGCGATTTCGCGAAAAGGAAATCCATCTATGTTCTCCGGCACGGCGCAACTGGAGAGACTCGCCTTCCGTTCAACTATAAAGATGTGAGCCAGGGCAAAAACATGGCGCAGAATATTAGGCTGCAGCCCGGCGACACGATCATCGTCCCGTGATCATGAGTATCGACAATTTCGTAAGGCTCGGCTTGGTCCTGCTGGTGAGCGCACCGGTGTGGGCGCAGGACGATAAGCCCAACGTTGTGGTACCGGCGGCCAACGGCCCCCTGATTTCCGCCATTACGACCAATGACAACAGTACCAACGATGTTAGTGAAGCCCCAATGCTGACGCCTCCTCCAGTGAGCGGCCAATCGTACCCATTGGCGACAGCGTCCCAGGAACGTTCCAACTACCTGCGAGGGGCTATAACCTTTTCGAGTGCATACAGCGACAACGTTTTAGGAGCGACTGGACCGAACTCTGCGCCGGTGAGCGATGTCAGTTATTCCGTTTGGCCGAGCCTGGCTCTGGACGAAACCACGACTCGGCTGCATTGGACTTTGAATTACGCTCCGGGATTCACGTTTTACCAGCGCACCAGTTCTCGGAACGAACAGGACCAGAACGCATCGATTAATTTACAGTACCGCATGAGCCCACATGTAACATTCAGCGCAGTGGACGGGTTCCAGAAGACCTCGAATGTATTTAACCAGCCGGACCTGGCATCGGCCGGGGCGGTATCGGGTGGAACGCAGGGAGCGAATTTTTCGGTGATCGCCCCGATTGCCGACCAATTGCGCAATTCCGGGAATGTGGGCATCACGTACCAGTTCGCTGCCAATCAAATGATCGGAGCGGGCGGAACATTCACGAACCTGCACTACCCGAATCAAACTGAAGTGCCGGGCTTGTTTGATTCAGAATCGCAAGGCGGGTCGGCGTTCTATACATTCCGCGTCTCGGCGAGGCACTACATCGGTGTGACCTACCAGTATCAGAGGCTGCTCTCGTTTCCGACGCAGGGTCAGAACGAAACCCAGACGGACGCGATTTTTCCTTTCTACGTCTTCTCTCCGTCGAAAAGGTTCTCGATCTCAATGTTTGGCGGACCGCAATACTCAAATATCGGTCCACAATTCTTCGTCGGGTCAACCGTTCCGCAGCCCGGCTCACGAACCTGGACCCCGGCTGGGGGAGCGAGCATGAACTGGCAGGGACAGTTCACCAGCGTGGCAGTGAGTTATTCGCACATGATTGCGAGCGGAGGGGGACTGATCGGTGCGGTCAAGATGGACGCCGTGAGTGTGTCCATCCGGCAGCAGATCGCTCGAGCTCTGAGCGCATCCCTCTCCGGGGGGTATGCCCAGAACATTGTCGTGGGCAGCTCGTCCCAGACAGCGGAAGCTAGCACCAACGGACATTCGGTTTCAGGAACCGCCTCGGTGCAGCGGTTGTTCGGCGAGCACGTGAACGTGCAACTCGGATACACCCGGCTCCACCAGAGTTATAACGTCCCTGCCATCTCTACGAATCCGGACACGAATCGCGAATTTGTTTCGATCTCCTATCAATTCGCACGACCGCTGGGAAGATAATTTATGGTTGACGATCTCGATGAGAAATCGGAAGGTTTTGACCTTCAGCGTTACCTGGGCGTAGTGCGGCGGCGCCACCTCCACTTCCTGATCCCACTGTTTCTGGGTTGGGCCATGGTGTGGGTAGCAAGTTGGATCCTGCCCCCGCGCTACCTATCGAGCACGCTGATTCTGGTGGAACAGCCCACCATGCCGAAAGACTACGTCACGCCTAACGTAAACGACGATTTGCAGGAGCGGATGCAGAGCATCACGCAGCAGATTCTCAGCCGCACGCGGCTGTTGCACATCATTGACCAATACAACCTTTATGCCGGCGGCCACGCCCAGCGATCGCCCGACCAGAAGGTTGACCTCATGCGCAAGGATATCAACATCGATCTTGTACGTGACGAGCGCAATCAAATCACTGCGTTCAATGTGTCCTACTCGTCGCGCAACCCCGAGATGGCCCAGCAGGTCACCGGCGAACTGACCAATCTGTTCATCAACGAGAACCTCGAGGTGCGTCAGCAGCAGTCGGAAGACACTACCCAGTTTCTCGAGACCCAATTGGAAAGTGCCCGCAAGACGCTGGCCGACCAGGAACAAAAGATCCGTGAGTTCAAGGGCCAGCATGTTGGAGAGATGCCCGGGCAGCTGGCCAGCAACCTCCAGATTCTGCAGGGTCTGCAATCCCAGTTACAAAATGAGGAAGACGCCCTCAATACTGCCCGACAACAGCATGTCTATCTGCAAACCTTGGCGGACCAGTACCGGGCGGTGCAAGGGACCTCGAAGGGTGCGGACGGCACTTCGACGGGGCTGCCTGCTCTCGAACAGGAACTGGAAAAGCTCAAGGCTCAGCTCGCCGACCTTAGCTCTCACTATACCGACCGCCACCCCGACGTGCGCAAGCTGAAAGATCAGATTGCGAAGACCGAGAAAATGCGCGATCAACTCCTCGCGAGTTTGAAAGCAAAGGGGTCGTCGAGCAGCAGCGATGGGACCGACGCCACCGATCCGGCAAACCTGAGCGGAGATCCGGCGCAGGCGTCGCTGATGGCTCCGGTACAAAGCCAGTTGCGATCCAATCAGCTTGAAATAACCAACCGCGAACACGCCGTCGGGACTCTGAAGGCAAAAATCGACGACTATCAGGCTCGTCTGAATCAGGAACCGATCCGCGAGCAGCAACTGGCCGACCTGACTCGCGGCTACGAACAGTCCAAGGTCAACTACGACGATTTGCTGAAGAAAAAGAACGAGTCCAAGATGGCCACGAGCATGGAATTGCTTCAGCAGGGGGAGCGCTTCCGTGTGGTCGATGCTCCGAGCCTGCCCAGCAAGCCTGATTTTCCAAACCGGCTCAAGTTCTGTGCGATGGGATTGGGGTTCGGCTTTGCTCTCGGCCTGTTGGTCGCTGGTGCTTTCGAAATGATGGATGACCGAATCTATGACGAGAAAGAATTGCAGAAGCTGCTGCCGGTCGCAGTGCTCTCGGAAATTCCGGCGATTGCGCGTCCAGAAGACGAACGTCGGGCGCGAGGACGGATGTGGCTAGGATGGGCGGTGGCGGCGCTCGTATCTGCTACCATTTTGGCGGGGTCAGCCCTGAGCTATTTGCGGGGCTAGCGGCACAGACACATGTACAAAGCCTTCTACAATTTGAAGCGCAATCCTTTCGAGATCACCCCCGACCCTTCGTTCCTTTTTCCGACCAAGCGGCACAACGAAGCATTGGCGGCTCTCTACTACGGGGTGAGACGCCACAAGGGTTTCGTTGTTCTGACGGGCGAGGTCGGCACGGGCAAGACTCTGCTCCTGCGCTGCCTGCTGGAATTGCTGAAGCGGAACAATGACGTTGAGTATGCCTACATATTTAACGGCAAGCTAACTCCGGTTGAGTTCCTGCAATATGTCGCCGGGGATCTCGGACTGCCGGCCGTGGGGAAGAATAAGAGCGAACTTCTGCTGCAGTTGGCCAGGTACGTCATCGCGCGCAGCCAGAAGCAGCTGACGACGGTGCTTGTGGTCGACGAAGCGCACCACCTCTCAGCAGATATTCTTGAGGAAATCCGGCTGTTGACGAATCTGGAGACCGCGAACCAGAAGTTGCTGCAGATTCTCCTGGTGGGACAGCCCGAACTGGATGACAAACTTGATTCGATCGAGCTGCGGCAGTTAAAGCAGCGGATCGCGTTGCGGTCTCATCTGGCCGCGTTGGACCTGAGCGAAACGAAAGGCTATATCGAGCGCAGGATTCAGCTCGCCGGGAGTCCACATGCCACGAAGTTGTTTCCGCAGGAGACCGTCGTGGCGGTCTATCGACACTGCGGGGGAATTCCCCGATTGATCAATACCATCTGCGAGAACGCATTGATTGCGGCTTATTCCAAACAGGCTGCGATCGTGACTCCAGAGATCATCGATGCCATCGCAGCCGACTTTCGCCTCGGGGTTCAGACGCGGCCACTCGAAGCTACTGCGGCCGGAGAGACGCTCAGCGTGCAGAAAGCGGCCGAGACCCTGCTTGAGCTCTACGCCCACCTCCACAACGAGCGTTCGCGCGACGAAGAAGTGAAGCCTCGGCTAAGGGTACGAGTTACCGAACATGAGCCATATATTTGACGCTTTACAAAGATCGGAATCGGAACGCACCGGGACCGAAGTCTCGTCGTTTTCTCTCGCGACGGAATTACTGCAGGCTGCGGAAGAGAAGATCCGAACGGCGAGCACGCCTGCACCAGCGGTGGCGAATGAAGTGGACCGTGTCATATCCGATCGTCCCGCCTCCGATCATTCCATCTCCGATCATTCCGGCGCCGACCAGAAGCCTTTGTTCCCGGTTGACCTCGAGCATTGCCCGCGCCTCTCGGTTGCCGTACCGACCGACAGCCGGTTGGTGTCGATCGACAAAGAGGAGAGCCTGGGGGCGGAGAAATTCCGTTTCTTGGCAGTGCGTTTAAGGCAGTTGCGGCAAAGCAAGCCATTAAAGAAAGTCCTGATTACGAGCACGATTCCCCAGGAAGGCAAAAGTACGGTCGCGGCCAATCTGGCTTGTACCCTGGCCCGCCGAAAGCCGCAAAAGACGTTGCTTCTGGAGGGTGACCTGCGTCGGCCAACCCTTGCCGGGCGATTTGGATTGGGTCGAGTCGCGGGTCTCAGTGAATGGTTCCGCGGCGAAAGCACGGCGATGAACATTTACCGTCTGGAGAGCCTGGGCCTTTGGGTTATGCCAGCGGGGAATGCTCCGGAGAATCCCCTGGAGTTGATGCAATCCGGAAAGTTGCCCGCGCTGATGGAGCAACTGTCGGCGTGGTTCGACTGGATCGTTATCGATTCTCCCCCGGTCCTGCCGCTGGGTGACACCAGCATCTGGGCCCGGCAAGCAGACGGAATTTTGATGGTGACTCGACCGGGCATCACCGAGAAGCAACAGTTGCTGAAAGGGTTGGAGGCACTGGAGAAGTCGAAACTCCTTGGTGCCCTGGTAAACAGTTCCCCGAATGCAGCACACAGCGATTACTATCAGCGATACGGTCCCCCCGCATCGCGTGGTGAGTCTCGCGACTCGAGCAAGTAGTTTCAAGGTAGTTCGCGCGTTCCTGTTCTTCACTCCCCCCTAACTGCAATTCAGACGTGTTTCCGCGTCAGTGCATGGGCGCGGAACTCAGTGGAGGTATCGTGGACGGACGTCGCAACAACAGTTCGAACTTCGGGGTAAAGATCCATTCGGTTGCAGATCGCAGCATCCTGCATGAGGAAGCCTTTCGTCGGATGATGACGATCGAGAGCAAAAGGGCTGAGCGATCGCGGAAACCTGTTCTCCTCACCCTACTCGAAATCGAGGACCAAATGCCTTCTGAGAAGACGAGAAAGGCTCTCAGCAAGATCTTGTCTGCTCTTGCAGCGACCACCAGGGAAACAGATGTGACTGGGTGGTACCAGAACAATTCCGTGGTGGGTGTGATGTTCACCGAGATCGCGATTGAGGATCGAGGTTCGATCCTGATCACCATTAAGGCACGCGTGAGCGATGCGCTGCGACGCCATCTGACGCCGCAGCAATTCAGTGAAGTAGGTCTTTCCTTCCATATCTTTCCGGAAGAACGAGTCATCGAACCTATCATGGCCGGTTCCAGTGCCTCCCCCCTGTATTCGAACCTCGCAGCGGGTGAAGACGCCAGGAGGCTCGGCTAGCAGTGAAACCAATTGTCCTGATCGCCACAACGTCTCGGTGGTTTCCGACTGCCCGGCTGGCCATGGCATTGGCCGGTGCAGGGTGCTGCGTGGACGCGGTGTGTCCTTCGGGACATCCGCTGGGCCGAATGAGCGGTGTGCGCCGCACCCACGCCTACCGAGGCCTGATGCCGTTGAGATCGTTCGCGGATGCGATCGCGGCAGAGAGGCCAGATTTCATCGTGCCAGGGGATGACCTGGCCACTCGTCACCTGCATCACCTCTACGGGCAGGAACACAGACGCGGGGAAGCCGGAGACCGGGTTTGCGATCTGATCGAGCGATCGCTGGGTGCTGCGGCGAGCTTTCCGGTGGTCTATGCGAGAACCGCTTTTATGGACCTAGCCCGAGAAGAGGGTGTCCGTGCTCCGAGAACTGAGGTGATCACGAACATCAACGACCTCAGAGAATGGGTCGATCAGGTGGGGCTTCCAACAGTTCTGAAGTCGAATGGGACCTCTGGCGGCGAGGGTGTCCGGGTTGCGCATACGCTTGAAGAGGCTGAAGGCGCCTTTCGGGACCTCCAAGCTCCTCCGCTCCTTGCGAAAGCCGGCAAGCGTGCTCTGATCGACCAAGACAAGAGTTTGGTCTGGCCTGCGCTGCTTCGCCATCGATCTGTCGTGAATGGCCAAGTGTTTGTTGCAGGGCGCGAAGCTACCAGCACGGTCGCTTGCTGGAAGGGGTCCGTACTCGCCAGCCTTCACTTCGAGGTGGTCAACAAGCGGAGTTCAGAAGGGCCGTCCAGTGTTCTGCGTTTGATCGAAAACTCCGAGATGTCGGCAACGGCGGAAAAGATGGTCCGTCGGCTCGGCCTTTCAGGAATTCATGGGTTTGATTTCATGCTGGAGATGCACACGGGAAACGCGCATCTGATCGAGATTAACCCGCGTGCGACTCAGGTCGGACACCTGGCGCTCGGGGTCGGACACGATCTCCCTGCCGCTTTATACTCCGCCATCTCCGGGGAGCCGCTCCGAGCCGCTCCGAAGGTGATGGAGGGCAACACGATCACGCTTTTCCCGCAAGAATGGATGCGGGATCCAGCGAGCCCCTTTATTCAATCGGGACATCACGATGTTCCTTGGGAAGAGCCGGAATTAGTTCGAGCCTGCATTCAAAAAGCCCTGAAACAGAACTCCCGGAAGATGCGACGGAACATGGAGCAGGCAACTACCGATAAACGCACGGCAAGTCTGCCCGGCTTGATCAAACCGGAGCTGAATGAGTCTCGACATGAGTAGCGAACGAGTTATTTTTCAAGCCAATCGATCGGTGCGAGTTTTTCCTGAGCACCCGGCTCCGCACCGGTCCGCGCATACTCGAGCGCATCGCGACGCGCCCCGGCCGCTGCGGGTCCTGAAATTCGGCGGCACTTCCGTGGGTGACGCGTCCTGCATCCAGCAAGTGGTCGAGATTATAAAAAACAACGCCAGAGACGGCGAATTGGTGGTTGTGGTATCGGCGATGAGTGGCATAACGAACAAGCTGCTTGAAGCGGCCAACCACGCCGAAGCCAAGAATCGCGGGCGAGCTGCGGAAATTCTTGAAGAAATACGCCAGAAACATGAGACTGCGATTCGAACGTCGATCTCTTGCGAGGCAGAGCAGGATCGGGTTCAGCGCAAGATCAGTGATCTTCTCGAAGAGTGCGGACGCTGGTGCGACAGCACAGCTGCGCTGGGCGAACTGACGCCGCGTATGCGCGATTCGATCTCCAGTCTGGGCGAGCGCCTGTCCGTGCCACTGGTGGCAGCCGCTCTCGCATCGCATGGACTGAGCTGCGAACCTCTGGAAGCCACGGACTTGATTGTGACTGATTCCTCCTTCGGCTCTGCGGATCCGAAGATGGATTTGACCGCGGAGCGCTGCGAACGCCGGTTGCGTCCTCTAATCCGTAAAGGGATCATCCCGATCGTGACCGGCTTCATTGGGGCCGATGAGGCCGGTGCGCTGACAACTCTAGGGCGCGGCGGCTCCGATTATTCGGCAACCATCGTCGGTGCAGCTCTCAAAGCCAGCGAAGTCATCATCTGGACGGACGTCGATGGCATCCTGACTGCGGATCCACGTCTCTTCCCGGGCGCTGTCACCATTCCTGAAATTTCCTACAGGGAAGCGAGCGAACTTGCTCATTTTGGTGCGAAGGTACTGCACCCAAAAACGTTGCGCCCGGTCATGGAAGATGGCATTCCGGTTTGGATCCGCAACACGTTCGCGCCGGCAAGAAGAGGAACGAAGGTCACGGCCATTGGAAACGCGAACCGAGGAGGCGTGAAAGCAGTTGCCGCGATCAGTGACGTAGTTCTGATCAAGGTTGGCGGAGCCATTACAACCGTTGCGCAAGATGCCATTCCGCGGATGCTGGTCGCACTGCGGGCGATTCGAACCGACCTCCTGTTGGTTGCAAAATCGTCCAGCCATGACCAAATCCTCCTGGTGGTCGGCGCCGCGTCGGCCCAGAAGACCGTAGATGCAGTCCGCCGTGAATTCCTGGCGGAAGTCACGCCAGATGGCTTCGATCAGGTGAGTGTGGACTCCTCAGTGGCCATTCTTACCGTGGTAGGAGAGAACGAGCGGGCGGTAAAGGATATTGTCGGACGCGTACTCGATGAACTAGGCCAAAACGGTGTCCACACTCTGGTTCACGGTCAGGGCTCTTCCGGGTGCAACGTTTCGTTTGTTGTCGCAAGAAAAGATCTGGATTTCGCCCTGGCCACGACTCATCGCGAATTCGAACGAAGTACAGAAGTGGAGCTTCCATCCGGTGCGTCTTCCAGTGCAAGGCCGGAATCCGCTGACGCAGCGAAGATACTCGACGAAGAAACCTTCCGGAGCATGATCTCGTACGAGAGAAAGCGGACCGAACGCTCGCGCAAGCCGGTTTTGCTGATGCTCCTGAGGGTGGGCGACCCTGAGTCTGGCGACGGAAGCGGCAAGGTCCTGAATAAGGCCCTGGCAGCGTTGTCGGACGCAAGTCGCGATACCGACGTCACCGGGTGGTACAAGAATCAATCCGTCGTCGGAGTGATGTTTACAGAAACCGGCATCCACGATTCGGGGGCGATCATGGCCACCATGATGCATCGGATCGGCGAGACTCTTCGGTACAGCCTCAGTCTCGAGAATGCGAGCCAGATTCATATCTCACTGCATGTGTTTCCGGAGAGTTGGAACCAGGACATGTCGGTAGGCAGTCCTCTCTATCCCGATCTGGAGCATCGCGAAAACAAGCAGCGTGGCGTCCTAGCTCTAAAGCGCTTGATCGACATCCTAGGCAGCGTAGCGGCAGTCGCGTTCCTGTCTCCTCTGTTCTTGCTGGTCTTCGCCTTGGTCAAGCTGAGTTCGAAGGGGCCCGTCCTTTTCCAACAGGAGCGGATCGGACAGTTTGGAAAGCCTTTCACCTTCCTTAAATTCCGGTCGATGTATGCGAATAATGATCCCAAGATTCATCAGGAGTTCATGAAACGTGTGATCAGTGGGAACCACGACGGAGAGGGAAGCAAGATGACCGACGATCCCAGGATCACCCGCGTTGGTCGATTCATCCGCAAAACTAGTCTTGACGAACTCCCACAATTCTTCAGTGTGCTGAAAGGCGATATGTCGCTGGTTGGACCGCGGCCGCCCCTGGCTTACGAATGCCAGGAATACGATATCTGGCACCGGCGCCGTGTTCTGGAAGTCAAACCAGGAATCACCGGATTGTGGCAGGTGACGGGACGGAGTCGCCTGCGTTTCGACGAAATGGTGCGACTGGATTTGCAATACGTGCGCACGTGGTCACTGTGGCTGGATTTCAAGATTATGGTCAGAACTCCATTCGCCGTGATCCGCGGCGGGGATGCGTTTTAGTCCACCAAATACTTCATTGCGGGATTGGTAGAAAATAGCTATGAATAAGCAACGTGAAGAACTTGCAGCGGATCGCGTTCAGATGCCCGGCCTCTCCGTCCCCTCGGGCAAGCGAGTGTGGATTGATCTTGACAATTCGCCGCATGTGCCTTTTTTCATCCCGATCATCGACGAATTGAAAAGAAATGGTATCGAAGTGGTTCTGACGGCCCGCGACATGTATCAAACGCGGGAGTTGATTGAATTCTTTCATCTGCCCTGCAAAGTCATCGGGAGTCACTATGGAAAGAACAAGATTCTGAAGGTCGTGTGCAACTGCCTGAGAACCGCGCAGCTTGCCCCGACCGCCGCCTGGTCACGTGTGGATCTCGCAATTTCCCATGGCGCCCGTGCCCAGCTGCTCATCTCGAAGGTGTTTCGTATTCCGACCATGATGTTGCACGACTATGAGCATTCAACCAAAACGGGTTTCATCGAGTCCGACTGGCTTCTCATGCCAGATGTGATCCCCGAAGGAGCCATGAGCAAGGGGCGGTCGCGGGTCTTGAGGTATCCCGGGTTGAAGGAAGACGTCTACGTGCCACGATTCCAACCGGACGCCTCGATTCGTAAGCAGTTGGGAATCTCTGAGAGTGACTTACTCGTGGTCGTGCGCCCGCCGGCTACGGAAGCTCACTACCACAGTCCTGAAAGCGAAGTTCTGTTTGCGGAAACGATGCGCTACCTGGGAGCCATCTCCAATGTGCGCATGATTACGTTGCCACGCAACGCGAGACAAGGAAAACAGCTGCAAAGCGAGTGGCGCGATCTGATTGCTGATGGCCGCATGGTGATACCGAGTTCCCCGGTGGACGGGCTGAACTTGATTTGGTTCTCCGATCTCGTCGTGAGTGGTGGGGGCACGATGAATCGGGAAGCTGCGGCACTTGGGGTGCCCGTCTACAGCATCTTCCGAGGCAAGATTGGAGCCGTCGATCGTTATCTGGTCGAACAGGGAAGGATGACTTTGATCGAAAGCCCGCAGGAAGTGTCAACGAAGATCAGGGTCACTCGATGGAATCGGCCCTCACATCCCCATACCGGAGGCCGCCCAGCCTTGGCATTTATAGTGAACAGCATTCTTTCAGTGCTTGCGGCCCGGGATCCCCGAGTCGGTTCAAATTTACAAGTTTCAGTACGACCCACTCATCGTTACAATCAGCAGCGTGGCCAGAGCCAATCAATCGAGGAGAATGAGAGTGAGTTTAGCAGTAGCCGTTGAGACCAACGTGTCCAGTCCCCATGCTGGAACCTGGCCATCGGAGGAAGCAGTTGCATCCAGGGGCTCAGGCGAAGCAGTCTATTGTTTTCGACCGCTGACAGACGCTCGTTGGAATGGTTTCGTGCAGAGACATCCGCGCGCATCGGTGTTTCATTCTTCCGCTTGGCTGGAGGCTCTATCTCAGACGTATGGTTACGACCCTGTCGCCTACACGACGTCGGTTGCAACCGAAGATCTCGAAAACGCGATCGTCTTTTGCCGGGTCAACAGCTGGTTAACGGGACGGCGATTGGTTTCGCTGCCGTTCTCGGACCACTGCGAGCCCCTGGTCGAGGCCAATGATACGCCTGAGATCATGGCGCGAATCTTCGAGCAGGAGTTTGGGAGAAACCGGTGGCGCTACATCGAGATACGCCCGTTACGCTCCGTGGCCATCAAGAGCCCGCTTCACCTAACGCCGGTGCCGTATGCCTTTCACCAACTTGATCTGTCTCAAGACATAGATAGGCTGTTTCGCAACTTTCACAAGAATTCAGTGCAACGAAAAATTCTCCGCGCGGAGCGGGAAGGTTTGATCTATCGCGAAGGAGCGACCCCAGAGTTCTTGGATCAGTTTTATCGAATGTTCAAACAGACTCGCGAAAGGCACAGAGTCCCTCCCCAACCGCGGAAGTGGTTCGTCAATCTGATGCGATTGTTTGGAAGCGACTTGAAGATCCGTATTGCCTACCAAGGTGAGCAGCCTGTCGCCGCGATGATCACCCTTCGTCATAAAGACACTCTGGTTTACAAATACGGATGCTCGGATCCACGCTTCAACAATCTGGGTGGTATGCATTTGCTCTACTGGCGGGCGATCCAGGAGGCCGCGGCAGCAGCACTGCGGCAGTTCGATTTTGGCCGCACCGACGCCGATCAACAGGGCCTGATCACCTTTAAGAATCGCTGGGGCGCTACCCAGTCGCTCTTGACGTATTCTCGCTACGGCGCCTCGGAAAGTTCGACCCACTTTTTTGATCTGACGACCGGAAAATGGAAGGCCAGAACCGCGAAGTACCTGCTGTCCCATTTGCCATCGAGCGTCATCTCGACAATCGGGCAGGTCTTGTACCGCCACGTCGGATAACAGCCGGCACAGGGAAATTTCTCAGAATCATGAATCCATCTGGAGCATTGGCGCGAATGATTGACGCTAGAGTCGCCACGCAACTACAAACGGACCAACACCGCGACGCCGTCAGCCGCTTCATCCAGCTTGCGGTCCGCGGACTGGTACCGATGTTCGACCCCCAGAAGCAACTGTTCTGCCACAAACTGAAGAAAACCGAGAACGGCATGGAGCAGGAGGGCATCTCGCACCGCTATACGATGATGACCCTGATGGGACTCCATCGGCTGGAGCAGGCGGGAACAAAATCGCCTTTCGACAAAGAACGCATTTCGCAGGCGCTGCTGTCGGACCTGAGCTGGGTAGACAACATCGGGGACCTCGGTGTGTTGCTGTGGATGTGCGGCATCGTCTGCCCGGAGCGCTATGCCCAACTGGAATCGCGCCTCGAGTGGAAAGACGCGCTCACGCGTTACCGCGGAGCCCGCCAAGTGGTCACGATGGACGTGGCGTGGTTTCTGACAGGGCTTTCCTACTGGGGGCTGACTGATCCTGAAAGGCTTTCGCATCTTGAAGCGACCGCTTTTGACGCCTACAAGCTTCTCACCGGGAATCAGGGCGAACGCGGCTTCTTTGGACATCTGTCGACGACCGCGAGCCTGATCGGCAGGGCGCGCGGGCGCACAGGCAGCTTCGCCGACCAGGTGTATCCGATTTATGGCATGGCGCAATTCTCCAAGGCGTATGGGCACGAAGAAGCGGCCCAGCGCGCCCTCAAATGCGCCACCGGAATCTGCGAAGAGCAGGGGCCCAAGGGACAATGGTGGTGGCACTACGATGCTCCTGCTGGCCGCGTTACCGACGGCTATCCTGTATTCTCCGTGCACCAGCACGCTATGGGGCCGTTTACCCTGTTCGGTCTGGGTGAAGCAATCCGGCACAATTTCGACGAGTGCATCTACAAGGGCCTGAGCTGGATTAACACCAACAACGAACTTGGCTATGATATGGAGGACCAAGCCAACGGAGTGATCTGGCGTTGCCTCTTCCGCTCACGCCGCTCCGTTGCCCGATACTTGAAGGCAAGCCTTGGCCGCTACTCGGACACCGTGCAGCAGGATTCGCCAGAGGGGCTTGAGGTCAAGTACGAATGCCGTCCCTATGAACTGGGTTGGCTGCTGTATGCGTTCGCCAACCGATACCAGAAAAGTCCTCAAGGGAAGAAGTAGCCATGAAAATCCTGATCGTCGTTGGAGCCAGACCCAATTTCATGAAGGCGGCGCCCTTGGTGTCTGCCATTCGGGAACACAACGGCCGTTCGGCTCCAGGGAACAGAATCCAATGTGTTCTGCTGCATACTGGCCAACACTACGATGAAGCGATGTCCGGATCTTTTTTTTCGGATCTTTCGCTTCCGCAACCGGATATCCAACTGGGCGTCGGTTCCGGCTCGCACGCGGTGCAAACCGCGGACATCATGCGCAAGTTCGAGGGCGTCCTGCTACAGGAACAGCCCGATCTAGTTGTCGTGGTGGGCGACGTCAATTCGACCGTCGCCTGCGCGTTGGTGGCCTCCAAGATTTCGATGGACGCAAAAGGGACCCGCCCGCTCATCGCGCACGTCGAAGCCGGGTTGCGGTCCTTTGACCGAGGCATGCCGGAGGAAATCAATCGCGTGCTGACGGATCATCTTTCAGATCTCCTGTTCATCACCGAAGAAAGCGGGATCGAGAATCTGCGGTGCGAAGGCGTCGCACTGGAGAAAGCGCACTTCGTGGGTAACACCATGATCGATTCACTGCTCTCGTCCCAGGAGCGCGCCGACAGGTCGCCCATTCTGGGGCAGCTCGGGCTTCGGAACAGCGATGGCCCCGCGGAAGGCATCCGCCGTTACGCTCTTCTGACTCTTCACCGGCCTTCCAATGTGGACAACCGCGAGACGTTCCTCAGCATTCTGAAGGGAATCGAAGGACTTTCGAACGCATATCCGGTTCTGTTCTCCGCTCACCCCCGGACGCGCAAACGCATCGTTGAGTTCGGCCTGGAGCAGTTCTTCCAGCCTGTTCAGGAAAGCGCGACTGCTCCGGCAGTCATGCACACGCCAGGGGTTCATTTGCTGAGCCCACTCGGCTACTTGGACTTTCTCTGCCTGATGAAGCACGCCAAGCTGGTCGTGACTGACTCCGGCGGTATCCAGGAAGAGACGACCTGCCTGCGGGTTCCTTGCGTAACGGTACGCGAAAACACGGAGCGTCCGGTTACCGTGACGCACGGCACAAACCTCATTGCTGGCACCGACGCGAAGGACATCCAGAAGGCGGTTGATGACCAACTGAACGGACACAAGCATTCCAGCATTCCGCAGAAGTGGGATGGCCACGCTGCGGAGCGCATTGTGGCAATCATCGCGCAGGAAATTTCTCGCCGAAACGCACCCTCTGCGGAGCGGCAGGAACCGGCGTCCGAAGCGGTCGCCCGATAGTCCTACCTATTTGAATTCTCAAAACTCGTTATGCGGGCGGAGGCTCTCATTCATGCAAATTAAGATCGAATCAAGGCATCTTGGCGACGTCGCCGTCGTTGTGCCGGATGTGTTTCGCGATGACCGGGGGTTCTTTACTGAAACCTTCCGAGCTGATCAGTTTGAAGAACTCGGCTTACCCACGAAGTTTGTGCAGGACAACCACTCCCGGTCGGCGAAGGGTGTCGTGCGCGGCCTTCATTTCCAGTGGGAACCGCCGATGGGAAAACTGATGCGAGTCACGGTGGGCGCAGCGTTTCTGGTCGCCGTTGACATCCGCAAGGGTTCGCCGACGCTGGGTCAGTGGGTTGGCGTTGAAGCGACTGCTGAGAATCGGCGCAGCGTATGGGCGCCCGCCGGATTTGCCCGCGGGTTCTGCGCCCTTTCCGACGCTACCGAGATTCAGTACAAAACTACCGGCATCTACAATAACAAAGCCGAATCGGGGATCCTCTGGAATGATCCTGCGATCGGCATTGAATGGCCGCTGAAGGACGTCATCGTGTCTGACAAAGATCGCAAGGCCCAGACGCTCGCCCAGTGGCTGGCCTCACCGCAGTCGGATCACTTTCAATATCTCTCAACCCTCGAAACAGAATTATCCACACGGAGCTAACTATGAAAATACTCGTTGCAGGCGGCGCTGGCTATCTCGGATCGGTGTTGATTCCCAAACTTCTAGAGCGCGGATACAAGGTCGATGTCGTGGACCTGTTCTGGTTCGGCAATCATCTGCCGCGCACGGTCGGCACGCTGAACAAGGACATCTTCCAGCTCACGGTCGAGGACCTCGAACCGTATGACCAGGTCGTTTTCATGGCGGGACTGTCGAATGACCCCATGGCCGAGTTCTCGCCCGCGAAGAACTTCGTCTTCAACGCCGCAGCGCCGGCGTACCTCGGATACATCGCCAAGATCGCCAAGGTGAAGCGCTACGTTTACGCCAGCTCGTGCTCGGTTTACGGATACACGGAGAACGAACTGTTCGATGAGACACGTCCGGTCAGTTCCAGCTATCCCTATGGCATTTCGAAGCTGCAGGGCGAGCAAGCGGTGATGCAACTCGTCGACGACAACTTCTCGGTGGTGTCCTTACGCAAAGGAACCGTCTCCGGCTACAGCCCCCGCATGCGGCTCGATCTGATCATCAACACGATGTTCAAGTCCGCGATGAAGGACGGGGTCATCATGGTAAACAATCCTTCCATCTGGCGTCCGCTGCTGGGCATCGAAGATGCTGCGACGGCATACATTCGCGCCATCGAGGCAAATCAGAGCATCTCTGGAATTTTCAACATCGCGTCAGGAAACTACACCGTGGGCGAGGTGGCCGACCTGGTCAAAGGCGCTATTCGTGAGCGCATGAACCTGCAAGTCAACCTCGACATCAAGCACATTCAGGACTTCCGCAACTACAAGGTCAGCACCCAGAAGGCCGCGAATGTGCTGAGCTTCCATCCGACCAGCGACGTGAAGTCGATCGTTTACGATCTGGTCGACAACTTCAAGAAGTTCCAGGATCTGGACAACCCGGCCTACTCGAACATCATGACGTTCAAGAAGATTGAGAGGGCCATCGACATTCACGACATGCAGTCGACCCTCGCGCATCCCGTCGGTCAGACGGCGACGGTCTGAAGTAGCACCCGCCAATCCAATAACCAAAATGACTTTGCGGTCACTAGCCAGCGCGGCCCGACGAACAGTGTTGTGTTCGTTCCACCGGCGCATGGTACCGATCGGGAATCACGGTCCCATTGTCTCCTTCACCTTCGACGATTTTCCGCGCAGCGCGTACCTGGTGGGAGCCCCGATTCTTGAGGCTTTCGGAGGCCGGGGAACGTACTACACCACCACCGGTTTCCTGAACACGAGCGACGGTCTGGGAGACCATTTCCACGTCGAGGACCTGCACGATTTGCTGGAACGAGGGCATGAGCTGGGTACGCAGACGTTTCGTCACAGCTCCAGCCGCAGGGTCTCTCTCACCGAATTTCAAAACGACGTTCACAAAGGCATTCGCGAACTCGATCGTCTGGTGGAGCGTCACTCCGATAATTTTTGTTATCCCTACGGACATGCGACGATCCGCACCAAGCAGCATCTCGAGTCTGTGGTCTCCAGCGCGAGAGGCATTTTTCCCGGGATCAACGGGCCCGAGATCGACCTCAACCTGCTGCGCGCCAACCGGTTGTATGGAGATATGTCCGGCGCTCCTCACCTGCAGCAATGGATCGAGCAAAACGTCGCGCAGAAGGGATGGCTGATTTTCTACACTCACGACGTGCGGCCGAACCACAGCGAGTACGGATGTACTCCCGAGTTATGCGAGTTCGCGGTCTCGGCAGCAGCCAAGAGCGGCAGCCGCATCCTGACGGTCGAACAGGTGCTGAGCGAAATTGCGGGCAGCACGCCGCCGCGGGGCGCCCAGGTTGAACACGGGGCTGCAACGATCAAGGGATAACCCGCTTGATTTGTGGCGTTTATCGGACCGCCGCCCTAAGGGCCAATATGGGCCATGAACCTTCGACAAGGGCCAAACGGCATCTTGGACGGTCTGCCGGAATTCCCTAGCATGTCCAGAGAGGCGCGCCACGGCGCAAGCCTCAAATCTGATACGCTAGGACCCCAAATGAGCCGCAAGTTCCCCCAAGCTCTTTTCTTGCTAATTCTCGGATTTATCAGTCTCGCAATGCCTCAACACTCCTTGGCCTCAGTGACGGGAGGAGGCACTTGTCCCGCGGGAGCGAATTACATTGATCTGACAAACCCATCGAACGGCAACGGCTATGGCTCAATCGCGTTGACGGCAACCAACGCGGGAGGAATAACCAGTTGTTATTACTTTTCCTCAACGGGTTCTGATACTTCGACCGGATTAGATGAATCCCATCCACTTCAGCACCTTCCCGGTATGGCGAACTGTACAAGCAACTGTGCGGCTATTACGCCCGCGGCGGGAAACGGATTCATCATAGAGGGCGGCTCGGTTTATCACTACACGTCTGGTACGCCAAACATGGGCGGGGTGTGGACGTGGCCTTCCAGTAATGGAACAAGCTCCAATTATATTTATATTGGTATCGACCCTACATGGTACAGCGGAGGCTCTTTCGCCCGCCCAATCGTTAATTTTGACAACGCCCTCAGCACTTCCCTTGTTGGTTCATGTACATCTGCTCCTACTGGAAACCTGATCAGTTTTACCAACGCTACTTACCTGATCGTGGAGGGATTGGAGGTGAAGGGAGTGTGTTCCGCTGGCTCATCTAACATCCACGTTATGGAGCCGCACAGTGGAGGACACGAAATCTTTGAGCGATTGTATTTTCACGGTTGGAGCCATGCTACCGGTGCCAGTGACAACATCGTATTTCTCGGAGATCAGGGAAATAGTCCGGATGCCACCATCCGTGACTTGTTCAATGTAATTGACGGCCAAGACTCAACCTATGGTAACGCCTGCACGTCGGCATCATGTGTGCCTACATGCTACATTGCGAACTGCGGAACAGGCTGGGGAATCGGCTATGGTTACGATGTCGAATACAACGTCATCCACCACACGTCTAACGCCATTCAGTCCGGCAACATCTGCACGCTGATTGGGAACGACCTGGAGTATAGTTTCGAGGGGGGTAACACTCTCCCATCAGGGCATGGCAATGTGGTCGAGGCCGTGAGCGGAACCAGTTGCACGAACGCCCTGTACTACGGCAACTTCACCGCCAACACCAACCAAGGAAATAACTGGGATATTCAGGCAAGTACTTACAACATATTCAACAACGTCTGGATCAATAACGGCAGCAACCCCAGCTTCAACGAACAAGTCATCATTCAGGGGAATTGCAACGGCACGAACTGTGTTGCCACAGTGTTCTGGTACAACAACACAGTTCAGGGAGATATAGAAGCTGGGACTTCTGGCGGATCGGGTGGCGGCTGGGCGAGTGGAAGTTCCATCACATTCCAGAACAATCACATCATGGAGCACACAGGCCCCATCTCGAATGGAAACTTCTTTAACTGCAATGGAGGAGGCAATGTCTGCGCGGTAACGGACAGCGGGAATGAAGTTTTTCAGACCCTCGCCGCCGCGCAGTCGAATGGCTACAGCATCGCAAACCGATGGACTCCGCAATCGTCGAATGCGGCGACCGTGGGGAAGGGGGCTGATCTAAGCTCCAGCTTTTGCAATAGATTACCGAATAGTCTCGCCATTTCCGCGTGTCAAGCTGGCAGCGCTGGAGCAGTAAGCGAGATCAGCGCATGGGGCGGGCAGTTCGCTTATTATCCATATACGACTGCTAACTCTCGCGGATCAACGTGGGATGCAGGAGTGTATCAGTTCAGTTCCGGAAGCACCTTAAGTCCTCCGACTGGCCTCTCAGCGTTGGTTCAGTAGTAAGAGCTATCGAATAAAAAAATATCGAGGGCTTAAAGAATGCGAACAATACTACGCACGCCGCGACGGCCATGATCTGATCTGCTCGCTGATTTCCGAATGAATTCGAGTGGTATTTCGGACCAACGGTCCGTTGTCTTCGGTCGAGTGTTGATCGTTGCGCATAAGGTGTTCTTCCGGAAATAATCGGACTTGATTTCTGTCCATCGCTGTGCAGCGCTGCCGAAAGAATTTTGCCAACTAGGGATCAAAGCGACAATTATCGATGGATGAAATGTCGCTTGCTGACGAGCGCCTGCGCTCCTTTACTTCTACAATCGCTTTGATCCAAAAAAATCGCAGCAGAGCAGATCGGCAGCAGCCCGCGGATGCTGGCAATCCCGCGTACGAATCGTTTATTCCGCAGCCTTTGCGCGTACCAAATAAAAGAATTTCCGCGTTTATTTGAGCAATCATGGTGGCCGATGGGCAGGGGCCGCCCCGAACAAGGTCGTAGCCGAACTGCCTACAATGGGCGTCATTGTAGCGAGAGGAAATCATGAGCCAGATGACAAAGCGTGTTAGGGTGCTGTACAGCTTTCCGAACAGACTGGGGGGAGAGCGCATCTGCTACACCGCCTGGCAGCAAGTCAATGGACTGGCCGCTGCGGGAGCCGAAGTGATTTTATGCGCTGCTTCCAACTGCCGCCCGCTTCCGCCTACCGTCTCGGTTTGGCCCACACTATCACGGGGAAAATTGAGGATTCCATTCAAGCTTATAGGCAACGGCCGAGCGCACGCTCTCCATGACCAGATTGTGGCCCAGAGGGTTAGAAACCTGGCTGGGAAGATTGATGTCGTACACACATGGCCGTCAGGCGCCCTCAGGACCTTAAAGGCCGCTGCTCATGTCGGGATTCCCACAGTTTTCGAAAGGTGCAACTCGCATACTCGCTATGTGTACGAGACCGTGCGAAACGAGAGCGAGCGACTCGGAGTCCATCTGGACCCGAATGACGAGGCCGCGTACAACGAACGCACGCTCAGGGTTGAAGAGGAGGAATTCAGGCTAGCTGACCGGCTCCTCTGTCCGTCCGATTTCGTGGCCCGGACGTTTCTTGACAGAGGATTCTCACAAGACAGCTTGGCCAGGCACATCTACGGATTTGATGAGGATAAATCGTTCCCCGCGCCTGACTACCAGCCGAACGCCGGCGGCCTCCGAATGCTCTTCGTCGGTTTCTGCGCGGTGCGCAAAGGTCTTCACTTCGCGCTCGATGCATGGCTCAGGTCGCCTGCTCATCGCGAAGGCACCTTTTCTATTGCTGGAAGGTTTTCCCCCGACTACGCCAGGAAACTTGCTCCCGCGTTGTCACACCCCAGCGTCCGGGTCCTCGGTCATCGCAGCGATGTGCCGGATCTCATGCGTAGTCACGACGTTCTGGTGCTGCCCAGTCTCGAGGAAGGATTCCCACTGGTCTGCGCGGAAGCTTTGGGAACCGGATGCGTTCCCGTCGTCTCAGAAGTCTGCGCTGGTATTTGCAGACACATGGAGAATTCGCTGCTGCATCGGGTGGGCGATGTCGACAGCCTGACGCGGCACATCTCACTGATGCACAGTGATCGGGCTCTTCTTAAGAAGCTTCGCACGGCAGGGCTAGGAATCAGAGACAGCTTGACGTGGAGGGCGGCAGGCGTCAGGCTTCTTGAGGTCTATCGCGAGACGATCGAACTATACTCTGCGCGGAGTAGAGTGCAGCATGGCAAGCGACCGCCTGCGCCGCTTTGTCTCCCCGCGACAGCGGACACGCCGCGAGGCATCAATTTCCAATGAAGAATGCGAGTGCAGTCGTCCTGTCGGAAGCACCGGCGCGCGATCGGAGGGCGGTGGGTTCGCCCGACCCTGTCGAAGAAGTGCGGATCGTCAGATCCCTTGAAGAAATTGAGAGTATCCGGCCAATCTGGTCTTCCTGGAAAAGCGATCGCGACAGTGACCTTGATTTTTGTCTTGAGGTCGTTTGGACTCGGAAAGGCGTGGTGCGCCCGCATGTAGTCATTCTTCTCAACAATGGGCGACCAGAAGCGATGCTGGTTGGACGACTCGAGCAAGGTCGAATGATATCCAAGATCGGATATGTGCGGCTGCCCGGAATTTCCTGTCGCTCTTTGGTCTTTTCTGGGATCCTGGGTAATACGTCCCCCGGCAACTGCGGGAAGCTGATTAGGTCGATCATGACTTCCTTGCGCAAGGGTGAGGCTGACGCAGCAGTGTTGGAAGGTCTACCGCTTCAGTGCGATCTCCACCGCACTGCATTGGGAGCACCTGGACCCCTAAGCCGTGACTGGATTCCTGCGATACGAGAGCACGAGGTTATGGTCGTTCCCGACAGCATCGAGGAAGTCTATCGTCGAATGTCTGCAAAACACAGAAAGAACCTGCGGAGAGAAGTCAAGCATTTTTTCGCACAATTCAAGGAGGCGAGCATCGTCTGTTATGCCGGCGAGTCCCAGCTTGACACCCTCTTCCGTGATGCCGAGCTGATTGCGAAAAAAACTTACCAGCGAGCGCTTGGAGCAGGTTTCGCAGACAATAAATCCGTGCGGCAGAGCCTTGGGCATGCTGCAAGAAGAGGATGGCTACGAGCCAACGTTCTTTACGTGGGCGAACGGCCCGTCGCATTTTGGATTGGCACACTCTATAGACACACTTTCGTGAGTGAGTACATGGGTTACGACCCAGAGTTTCGCAGAAGCTCTCCAGGAATGGTCTTGATCATGCGGGTTATTGATGGTTTTTGCCAGCGTCAGAATGGGGACATAGTCAACGAGCTAGATTTCGGTTCAGGATCTGCGGAGTACAAGCAGTCTCTCAGTACTCGGGGCAGCGTAGAGGCCTCAGTTTTCATTTTCAGCCCGAGCGCACGTGGTGCAGCACTGAACCTTACGCGGACGGTTTCGAACTTTATAGATCGACTTGCCCGTAAGTTCCTCGGACCAGCGCAGCGAGCCGTGAAGAAGGCTTGGCGTAGCCGTTTAGCTAGCAAGGCGGCCGCCGCTTCCTTAGGAACTACAACTAAAGAAGAAATGTGAGCAGGGAAGTCAGTGCTGACCGATGTTAAGGAAAATTCGAAATGCTGGATTTAGGTAGGCAAGCTGGCAGTGCAGCCCCGGGATACCGTCGGTGAGTCTTCTTTACGGAGTCAGCAAATATTATCGGGCCGCTAGCATTCGGGGCGTCATTGCTATGGCGGCGTACCGTATGTCCGGCCATCCGCGGCAGATCGTGGTGAAGCATCCCGCGATTAAATTCCCGGTCCACCTGCGCCTCGGCACTACGGACGCCTCGATATACAGTGCACTTCTGAGTGGTGGTGACTATTCCATTGACTTGCCATTTCTTCCGCGAGTGATTATTGATGTTGGCGCTAACATCGGAATGGCTTCCATATATTTTGCCAACAGGTATAAGGAGGCACGCATTATAGCCGTCGAGGCGGAGCCGGAGAACTTCAGATCGCTGCAGAAGAACGTTAGCCCTTATTCCTCAATTATCCCTGTTCATGCTGCTCTCTGGAGCGAGGATGGGCGGATTTCGATTGGTCTTCCGAATCCGGCATTGGGTCAGGACGGTGAATGGGGCTTTGCCGTGGGGGAACATGGCGCGTTAGTACGATCCGTGACGATGCGCACGCTCATGCGGGAGCACAGCGTTACAAGCATAGATCTGCTGAAGGTCGATATCGAAGGAGCCGAAAAGGAAGTCTTTGAGGCTGCGGATTGGACTGAGTGCGTCCGCTGTCTGATGATCGAAAATCATGATCGTTTCAAGCAGGGCTGCTCCGCCGCGGTGGCTGCCGCCATGAAGAGAGCCCCCGCAGTACATCGCGGCGAGACCAGCATTTATTGCGACAATCTTGTTGGCCGAATGTGATCGCAGAGACCGATCTGGCAAAGGTCGTCCAAAGTACAGTAGGCGTGTTGAACCATTCAAGTAGCGATGATCAACAGACTCGGCTACTTCTATTTCGAGATGGCTTAAAGGCCAACGTGCTTGGAGGCGCCGCATGGCCGGGGGGCTGCTTCAAACAGACAATCCAACTTCGCTCGGAACCTATTGTTAACCTGCTTGCTTGCTCCCGAAGCATTCGTCATCTACGTCGTGGCTAATGGAACCTAAGCACAATCGATTTGGAGGTGGCGCGACAGCCACCCTGCTGCATCCGGTGGTGGCGATCGGGACGCTCATCGCTATCGTGCTGATCCTCACGCTTCCGCGCAAAAAAGCAATTGTAGCTTTCCTTCTGCCGGTCTTAATGATCCCTATGGGACAAGTAGTGCTGATCGGAGGCGTGCACTTTACTATGATGCGCATTCTGATTCTGGCAGGATTGGTACGAGCCGCTAAGTTTAAATCGTCATCGAGTAGTTGGCTTTCGACAGGATTCACCCCTATAGATCAAGTCGTGGTGCTGTGGACGGTGTCCGGCTTCATCGTCACAACAATTCAATGGATGAATTCACAAATGTTGATCGCGCAGTTGGGGAACCTTCTGGACGCTTTGGGCGCCTACCTGGTGCTGAGATTTTTCATAACTGATGGCGAGGCGCTCCGGCGCACAATAAAAGTGTTTGCTGTGATCTGCGCAATCCAGGGCTTTTGCATGATCAACGAGCAGATCACTGGCGTAAATGTATTCAATTTGCTGGGCGACGGGGGGATTCCGGTCGAACCCATCATAAGAGACGGGGTGTTACGTTCGTCGGGAGTGATGGGCCCTCTGGGCGCCGGCTCTTTCGCCGGCGTCTTGGTGCCCCTGTTTCTCTGGGTGTGGACAGAAGGGAAGTCCCGGTGGGCGGCGTACGCGGGACTTGCCGGGGCCACGGCCATGCTGATTACGACTCACGCCAGCACTCCCTGGATGGCCTTGGGCGCGGGCCTTGTGGGCCTTGGCTTTTGGCCCCTGCGCAAGCGGATGCGCATCCTCCGTTGGGGACTCGCACTCATTCTCGTGGCGCTGCACCTAGCCATGAAGGCACCAGTTTGGCACCTGATTTCCCGGCTGGACCTCGGATCCTCCTCCAGCTGGCACCGCTATACGTTGATAAACCAAACCATCCTGCATTTCCGCGACTGGTGGCTTCTGGGATACAGGTACTATGACCAGTGGGACTGGGATATGTGGGATACCAGCAACCTGTTTGTGACCGCTGCCTTGAGCGGAGGGCTTATCACCCTGGTTTTGGTGATTGCGGTCTTCAAGCGGAGCTTTGGGGCAATCGGGACGGCGAGGAAACGAGTGAGCGGAGATCGCAAGCAGGAATGGTTCCTCTGGTGCCTGGGTTCGGCCCTTTTTGCCTGTGTGGTGGCGTGCTTCGGAATTGCCTTTCTCTATCAGTCGCAGATGCTCTTATACGCGTTACCGGCCTTCATTTCCGTGGCAACCTTCGAGGCAAGGCGGGCGGCGGTCCGAAGCGTGAACCCGCCGGATCAGGAACGGTTGGAACTGGCTTTCGTCGGTGCAGGAACTGATCTGCCGCTCAAAACTAGCTAGCGTAAGCAGCCAAAGAACCGATTCATGAATCCTAAAGTATCCGTAATCATTCCGACCTATAACCGAGCGGCTACGGTCCGAAACGCCGTCGAAAGCGTCCTGGGCCAGACATTCTCCGACCTCGAAGTCATCGTGGTGGATGACGGATCGTCGGACGATACAGGCAAAATCCTGCAGGAAACTTATGGCGATCGGATCCGCTACTTTGCCCAGGCCAATCAGGGCGTCAGTGCGGCGAGGAATAAGGGGCTGGCGGAAGCGCGGGGTGAGTGGATCGCTTTGCTGGACTCGGACGATCTCTGGGAGAAGGAAAAGCTGGAATGGCAGTTTAAGGCCCTGGAGCAATTTGGCTCCCGGTGCGGCGGGTGTTATACGGACACGCGATTTTTCAACTATCCAGAAACGCGGACCATGTTCCAACTGGCGGAAGAGAGCTACCGGCATGAAGGAACGATGGGCATCAACCCGGACGTGCTGAGGGTACTGCTGAGACCAGGGGGCGCAGGTATGGTCATCTGCACCTGCACTCTGCTGGCACGCGCCGATGTGGTAGGAAGATTGGGTGGATTCGATCGCAACCTGCGCGTCGGGGAAGACAGTGAATTCATGTTCCGGCTGGCAATGCTCACGGACTTCTGTTACGTGAACCGTCCGCTGGTTTCGGTCGACCGGTCGCCCGCGGAATTTCGCCATGTCGGAGCGAGCTCGGAGTGGAACACGCTGGAATTCTGGCTTCAAGATAGTCAGCTCCGGTTCGAGGCGCTGCTCCGCCTGGGTGACGCCGTGCCGCGGAACATTCGCCAAATGATTCGAGAGCAGCTAGGCTCGGTCCACAGCGGGTGGGCGAATTGGTATCTGGAAAGCGGAGAATACGCCAAGGCACGCGCAGCCGCGTCAAGGGCGGCCCAACTGGATCTGACGTTCAACTTGGCGGCGAAATGGCTGCTGACTTGGATTAGTCCACGGCTGGCACTGCGAGCCGTGCAGCGCCATCAGCAGAGGACGAAAGATTTGGTTCCTTTCGTCTGAGGATCCTCGATTTAGTACAACCTAACAATTTCAATTCTTAATATGAGTAGTGGAATGAATCTTTCGACACTTTACGTCCGGGGCAGGGCTGCGGTTGAGAAGTTGATGGGGGGCGGTGGCCTCCGGGGCAAGACCATGCGGGGCGGGGTGTTTTTGGCCGGTGGAAGCGTGGCCGAGCAAGGCAGCCGGTTTGCCCGCAACATGATCCTGACGCGGCTGCTGGCGCCCAGCGCCTTTGGGACCATGGCGATTGTCATGTCCACTTCAGCGTTCATCGTGTGCATGACTGAAATCGGGCAGAGGTATGCGGTCATTCAAAACCCGCGGGGAGGGGAAGACGAATACCTGAACGCCAGTTGGTGGATGGGGATGGGCCGCTCGCTGTTCACTTACGGCCTTATTTTTGCGATGGCCCCGTTTGTCGCCCATTTCTATGGGAACGGGGAACTGTCCCCGCTGCTTCGAGTCGCGCTCTTGACCATGGTGTTCGATGGGGCCATGAGTCCTCGTTCCATTCTCCCGCAGAGAGAGATGAAGTTCGGACGCTGGATGACGATCACCAACGGTGGCGCCATCTGTGGAGTTATCCTGACGATAGTTCTGAGCTTCGTTCTTCGGGACGTATGGGCGCTGGCCATTGGCTCTTGCAGCGAGAATGTCTTCCGCTGTCTCTTGTCCTATATTGTGTGTCCCGGGCTGCCCAGGCTGGGATGGGACCGAGCTGCTGTGCGGGATCTCTATGGTTTCACAAAGCAAGGACTCGGAATGTCGTTTCTAAACCTCATCTTCACGCGCACCGACATCTTCGTTCTGGCTAAGCTTTATTCGGCCACGGCACTGGGCGTGTACACGATGGCGGTGTACCTGGTGCAGACTCCCTCAGTATTCCTCACCAACATGTTGGTTCAAACCCTCCTGCCCACCTTCGCCCACGTTCAGGATGATAAAGAGCGGGTCAACCGTATCCTGATCGAGGTGACTTCCTGGATGATTCTTCTGGGGCTTCCCGCCACGGTTGGCTGTTACTTGTGCGGATCGTCGCTTCTTAGACTGATCTATGGGACGCGATATGAGGGTGCCGCCGGACCGCTGGCGGTCGCGGCCGTTGTAGTGTTCCTGAGTCTGCTGAACGTCGTAATCACGAGCGTCTTTGCCGGTATGGGTCGTCCGGGCCTGCACCGGCGCGCCGTCACCGCTTCCGCGGTGATCATGATGATTGCAATCTATCCGGCCTGCAAGTTGTTTGGAGTGGTGGGAGGCCAAGTCGCGGCCCTGCTTGCGATTGTTGCTAGCTATGCGCTTCAAATTAAGAGAATGCGCGGGCTCACCGGCTTGGACTTGCTTCGCTACGGAAGAGCGTTTGTGCCGGCGGTACTGGCATCCGCGGGGGCTCTTGGTATCGGTCTTGGCGCGCGCTTCGTCGGGCTGGCGAACAGGCCATCGGCCAACATCGCGGTAGGCGCCGCCGTCTGTGTTATTGCCTATGCTGTGTGTGTGCCAGCTTTCCTGAGGATCAGGCAGACCGCACAGGCAGCGGTGAGCGGCACGATGTCTGATAGCTCGACTACCGAATGACTACTAAGCCACCTCGGAATCTCTTATCTCGATCATATTATTGCGGCATGGTACGCTTTAAACGGCGTGTGCAGAGCAGCTTCGGTCGCCGAGACTTCGGCGATGGATGCTCTCGGCTGGAGAGTCAGGAACGCTCAGTATGAAATTATCAATCGTCATCTTATGCTGGAACGATCGGAAGGTGGTCCTCGATTGCCTGCGGTCGATCTACGCTACTGTGAAGAGCACGGAATGCGAAGTGCTTGTTTCCGATAACGGATCGACTGACGGGTCGGTTGAGTTGATCCGGAAGGAGTTTCCGCAAGCGATCCTGCTCGAAAACGGAACGAATCTAAGGTTCGCGAAAGGAAACAACGTCGCCATCCGTGCGAGCCGCGGCGAGTACGTGCTTATTTTGAATCCGGACACGATCATTCATGACGGCACGATCGACGGAATGGTCAAATATGCCGATGAGCACCCTGCAGCCGGGGCCTTCGGATGTCGAGTTGGGTTCCCCAACGGCGTCCTCCAACCCGTGCAAAGGCCGATCTTCACCCTCCGCAGCGAGTGGTGCTGGGCACTGGGCCTAGGGGCACTGGCCCGCTTCTCCGAATGGTTTCACTCCGGCAGTTACGCGAAATGGCACGGAGAGACGGAGCGCGCTGTGGGCTGGCTCGCTGGGTGCTTTATTCTCGCGCGAGGGGAACTGCTTCGCAGTCTGGGCGGGTTTGACGAGCAATTCTTCTACTATTACGAAGATACCGATTTGTGCCGGAGAATCTGGGAATCCGGCCACTCGATTCTCTATACTCCGAAGTTCACGATCACGCACCTGGGTGGGCAATCAACTATCAACCGATTCAATCCAGTGGCTTTTGCCGTAGATGGCGAGGTCACCCGGTATCTGTACTATTACAAATACGGTGGCCGGAAAGGCGTGCGCAGTTGTCGGCGCGCCAGCCTCGTTGGGTTAACTATTCGTCGAATCGCTTATCGGCTACGACATCTGTTTGGTTCGACTGAACAAACAAAGAAGCGACAGCAAATCCTCGATACGCTATTTGCGTGGAATTACAAAGTCGATCCCGTTCGGCTTGTCGAAAATGGAGAAGAGCCTTCGTTGGGAGTGAACCTGACTGACCGCGTTGTTGAACGATAAGCCCTTCTCCGCCTTCCCTCGCACGTCAATCATGATCATGAAAATTGCAGTTATCGGAGCCAATGGGCAGTTAGGTAGCGACGTTGTAAAAGCGTTCGCACTGGCAGGTGACGAAGTCCTTTCTCTCACCCATGCGGACATCGACTTGGCATCGATGGATTCTGTGGCGGCTCGCATGCAGGAAATCCGGCCGGAGGTTGTCGTTAACACGGCGGCGCTGCATCATGTGGAGAACTGCGAGAAAGATCCGGCACTTGCCTTCGCCGTCAACGGGATTGGCGCCAGGAACCTGGCGATCGCCGCTAAACACTCTAAGGCAATTGTCATTCACGTGAGCACGGACTACGTTTTCGACGGGGCAAAGCGAAGCCCTTATGATGAGGGGGACCCGCCGAACCCCCTGAACGTGTACGGGAACACCAAGCTGGCTGGCGAACATTTTGTGCGCTCGACGGCGGATAAGCATTTTGTAGTGCGCACGTCGGCGATCTACGGCAAGAGCCCTTGTCGAGGCAAGGGTGGCTTGAATTTTGTCGAGCTGATGCTGAAACTCGCCCGCGAGCGAGGCGAAGTGAAAGTTGTTGACAGTGAGTTTGTCACGCCGACCTCGACCGCAGAAATTGCAAAGCAGATTGTTGCCCTGAGCCGTTCCGACGCGTACGGGCTTTACCACGCCACGGCGGAGGGAAGTTGCTCGTGGCATGAATTCGCCAAAGAGATTTTTACGCTGACGAAGACTCCGGTGAAGCTGCACGTCGCCGGCCCCAATGAGTTCCCTGCAAAAGTCCCACGGCCCAAGTATTCCGTCTTGGAGAACAATGAACTGAAGCGCCGCGGGCTAAATGTGTTTCGCCCTTGGCGCGAAGGTCTGAGCGAATATCTCTTCGGCAATTCCTAGATCCTGGATGAACACCTTACTGCCTCGCTGCACCTCAACTGGCGTGACTGCATCGGACGCCACAGCTGAAGGATCGGAAAACTCGATCCCATCTTACGCTCTCATGACCGCCGCCTATAATGAGGCCGCGCACATCGAGAAGACGATCCAGTCAGTCCTCGCCCAGACCGTACTTCCGCAAAGGTGGGTAATTGTGAGCGATGGCTCCACGGATGAGACCGACGAGATCGTTCGCAGTTATGCACAGCAGCACGATTTCATCCGATTTATGCGGATGTCGCGTCCTCCGGGCCACAGCTTCCGCACCAAAGTCGTTGCTTTACAGGCGGGACAAAAGCATCTTTTCGAGGTTCCCTTCGGATTTATTGGCAATCTTGACGCTGACATAACCATTGGACCGACTTATTTCGAAAACTTGATCGAGCGCTTTTATCAAAACTCAAAGTTGGGGTTAGCCGGCGGATTTGTATGCGAGGAGGTTCACGGCGAATTCAAGGGCCGCACAATTAATCGGCCTCACTCTGTCGCTCACGCCGCCCAGCTGGCTCGTCGAGAGTGTTACGAAGCCATCGGCGGATACCAAGTCCTAGAGTACGGCGGGGAGGACTGGCATGCGCAGGTATCGGCCAACCTGAAGGGCTGGGAGACTGAGGCATTCCCGGATCTACCGATCTATCACCACCGGCACACGGGTGCCGGAACCAATCTTCTTCGTTCGAGCTTTCGACTGGGAAAGCTCGATTATTCGTTCGGGAGTGACCCGCTTTTTGAAACCGTCAAATGTGCGCTTCGGGTGCCATTGAAACCTGTCGTGCTCGGAGGGCTTCTCCGGTTCCTTGGTTTCGCATGGTTGTCGCTCCGAAGGGAAGAGCGGCCTGTCTCGCAAGAGTTCATCTCGTTTCTGCGTTCTGAACAGAAGGCAAGAGTCGCCGGTATGTTCCGTCGTTGGAGTGATTTAGATTCGTCGCGGAAGAGGAAGAGTTAGGCCCGCACCAGCTCGTTTTTTTCGATTCGTCGCCGATCTTCAATGCTGTATAATTGAAATGAAACGTGTTCCCCCTTTTCGTTCCCCCTTTGCAGTGATTTAGCCTTCTGACGCCTTTTCGATCTCGCCCTCCCCTGTAACACGCTGCATTAATTGGACTTATGACAAACACACTCATTGTTGGTGCTGGCCCTTACGGGCTCTCGATCGCAGCTCACCTTCGCCAAGCAGGTGTACCATTCCGCATTTTCGGCCATCCCATGGATTCGTGGATTTCCCATATGCCAAAGGGCATGATGCTCAAGTCCGATGGGTTCGCATCTGACATTTATGATCCTCAGGGAGTCCTGAGCCTCAAAAAGTTCTGTGCCGAGCGGGGGATACCTTACGCCGACACTGGAAAGCCCGTGCCGTTGGACACTTTCTGCGCATACGGGCTGGCTTTCCGGGAACGGATGGTACCAAACCTGGAAGAGACCAACGTCACCTACGTCGAGAGAATCCCAGGCGGGTTCAAGGTGGATCTGGAAAACGGTGAAGCTGCGGAGGGCCGGCGAGTTGTTCTCGCTGTGGGCATCACACACTTCGAGAACCTTCCTGCGACGCTGGCGCATTTACCTGCAAAGTACTTCTCACACAGCGCTGCGAATCACGAAGTGAACATTTATCGCGGCCGGAAGGTCGTCGTGATTGGCGCTGGCGCCTCCGCCCTTGACTTGGCCGGGTTGATGCACGATGCGGGGGTTGACATTGAACTGGTCAGCCGGAAGCCTGAAATCAGCTTCCACAGCGCGCCTACGGGCAAGAAGCGGTCTTGGTGGCAGCGGCTGACTCGTCCTTCTTCCGGATTGGGGCCTGGATTGAAATCGCGGTTCTTTGCGGACTCTCCCCTAGCCTTTCACTACTTGCCGGAAAATCTGCGTATCGAATCCGTTCAGAAAGCCCTCGGCCCCTCCGGTGGCTATTTCATCAAGAACAAAGTCGTCGGCAAGGTGCCCCTGCATCTCGGGTATTCGCCGGATGGTGCGGAAGTGCGCGACGGGAAGGTGCACCTGGCGCTGCGCGCTACGGATGGAACCACGAAGGAAATCATCGCGGACCACATCGTCGCGGGTACCGGCTATCGAGTAAGCCTGGATAGTCTCCAGTTCCTGAGCGAGGACATCCGGTCGGCGGTACAACGGGCTAACGGTTCTCCGGTGCTTTCTATCAACTTTGAGTCCTCCGTTCCAGGCTTGTATTTCACAGGGCTCGCCTCAGCGAACAGTTTCGGCCCAGTCATGCGATTCGCCTTCGGGGCCAAATTTACGGCGCAGCGGCTGGTGAAAGTGCTCAAGAAAACGGCTGTCCGGGAACCCGTCGCCTTGTCTTCTGTAGAAGTAGCAGTGAATACGAAATAGGAGCGCGTCCGAGAACTCGCTCCCGGTACGGAACTCCCCCAGACTGACTGAAGTTTGGCTTAAGCATGAAGAGAGAGACCATCGCAATTCACGCGGGTTACGACGGTGACCCCACGACGAAAGCCGTGGCTGTGCCGATTTACCAGACGGTTGCGTTCGAGTTCGACAGTGCAGAGCACGGTGCGGCTCTGTTCAATCTCGAAGTAGAGGGGAACATCTACACCCGGATCGGAAATCCCACCAACACAGTTCTGGAAAAACGGGTTGCTGCCCTTGAAGGCGGAGTGGACGGCCTCAGCGTGAGTTCCGGAATGGCGGCGATCGAGTACGCGCTGATTAATATCGCTGAGTCTGGGAACAATATTGTGTCCCTTCCTCAGCTTTACGGTGCTACCTACACACTGCTCGCGCACATCTTCCCAAAGCGGGGAATCACTTCACGTTTTTCCGCGAGCGATCGCCCTGAAGACGTCGAGACATTGATCGACGAAAATACTCGCGCGGTCTACTGCGAGAGCGTGGGCAATCCAGCGGGGAACGTGGCTGACATCGAGGGATTGGCAAAGGTCGCGCACAAGCACGGTGTGCCGTTGGTGGTGGATAACACGGTCGCGACCCCGATTCTGTTGCGGCCTATTGAGTATGGCGCCGACGTTGTACTGCATTCGATGACGAAATTCATTGGGGGCGGCGGCACCAGTATCGGTGGCATGATTGTGGATGGCGGAAAGTTTCCGTGGCGACAGTATCCAGAAAAATTTTACATGTTCAATCAGCCGGAGATCGCTTATCACGGCGTCGTTTATGTCGACCACTTCGGCGACTCCGCTTTCGTCGCGCGATGCCGAACTGTATGTCAACGAAACACCGGCGCCACTTTGTCCCCGTTTAACGGATTCTTGTTTTTGCAGGGAATTCAGACGCTGGCGCTTCGCGTGGAGCGCCACGTAGCGAACGCGCGCAAGGTGGCGGAGTTCCTGCGCGATCATCCGATGGTCCAGTGGGTGAACTACGTTGGATTTCCGGATAATCCGCTATATCCGATGGCGCATCGATATCTGGGCGACAACTTTTGTTCGCTGCTGACCTTTGGCGTGAAGGGCGGCTACGAGGGCGGCCGAAAGTGCTTCAACGCTTTCCGTCTCTTCAAGCGGATGGTGAACATGGGCGACGCCAAATCGTTATCGTGTCATCCGGCGTCGACCACACATCGGCAGCTAACACCAGAGGAGCAAGAACAGGTTGGCGTCACTCCCGAGATGATTCGACTCAGCGTAGGTATCGAACACATCGACGACATTCTAGAGGATCTCGGTCAGGCGCTGGAAAAGGCTGCACAGTGAAGTCTCGCGAAATGGAACTCTGCGGCGTGGGAGTTGCGATATGCCACTGATCATCGAAGGCGGGCGAGTACCGAGTCGTTGGGCGGAGAAGCAAAACCCGCGTCCGGTGCCATCGAACGGCAGCCACGCTCCGCGTAATTGCCTTAGCCTCGCGCTCATTAACAACATGCCGGATCCTGCGCTCGAAGACACTGAATTGCAGTTCTTCGAACTCCTCGACGTTGCGTCCGGTGACGTCCCCGTGACGATTAAACTCTACTCGTTGACGGGGATTCCTAGAACGGATCGAGGACAACATCATCTGAACAGCTTTTACTTCGGATTCGAGGAGCTCTGGAACAACCGGTTCGATGGGATCGTCGTTACAGGAACTGAACCCCATCACCCCAGCTTGCGCGATGAACCGTACTGGTCGACCCTGACCCAGGTTCTTGACTGGGCCGAACAAAATACGCTTTCGACGGTGCTGTCATGTTTAGCGGCGCACGCGAGCGTTCTCCACAGCGACGGTGTCAACCGGCACCGCCTGCCGGACAAGCAGTTCGGCGTTTTTGATTCGACCAAGAAGTGCGATCACCCGCTGACCAGCCTTATCGCAGACCGGATTCGCTTTCCACATTCTCGATGGAACGAAGTTCGGGCGAATGAACTTGCTTCGTCTGGTTACACCGTCCTTACCGAGTCAGCGCAAGCCGGCGTCGATTTATTTGTGAAGAAGAAAAAGCAGAGTCTGTTTGTCTATTTCCAGGGACATCCGGAGTATGGCGCGCAGACTCTAATGAAAGAATACAGGAGAGACATCAAGAGATTTCTTCGCCAGGAACGAGAAACCTATCCGACCATGCCGGCGGGATACTTCGACGAATCAGCGGCGCAAGTTCTGAACGAATTTAGAGAAACGGCGATCACCGACCGGCGCGAGGACATCGCCGCGTCTTTCCCGGAAACTGCAGTTTTGGATGGACTGCACGATACCTGGCAGTCATCGGCCATCTGCATCTATCGCAATTGGCTGCAATATCTGGAGTCACGAAAGGCGGAAACTCCGATGTTTGCCGCGATGACTCGGGTCGCAGGGGCTCGATCAACCTTGGCGGACGGCGACACAGCATAAAAGCAGTTCGACACTTTCTCAGCGGCCTTTTATTTCGCGGCTCAATACTAGTCTTCTATCAGAATGCGCTCACTCCAAGAACACATCACGGGCACGATCCTGAACTGGATTCGGAAACGCCAAACGGCTTCCTCCACTCCCGAGAGGGAAGCGCGCGCCCAGTCCACCGGGGCGATCGCACCGGCCAAACTTCGTGAAGTTCGATTCTCAGATTTCGACGCCGTGGCAGAGCTTAAACAAAGATGGGGCATGACCGCCGATTCCTTGGAAAACTGGAAGCGCCTGTGGAAGGAAAACCCGGCGTTGATGCGCGGCGAAATCGAGCGCCCCATGGGCTGGGTCTTGGAAGCGGACGGATTAATTGTCGGGTACTTGGGGAATATCTCGCTGCAGTGCCGCTACAGCGACAGGACCTTAACCGCAGTCACGGCGCATGGCTTTGTGGTGGAGGGTCCGTACCGGGCGCTCGCCTTGAGTTTAGCTGCAGCGTTTTTCAGTCAGAAATCTGTCGACCTTTACATCTCTACCACCTCAATTGGGCCCGTTGGCAAAATGGCCCTCGCATTCAAATCCGCTTATCTTCCCCAGCCGGATTATGACTCGGTGCTCTTCTGGGTATTGCAGCCCCATCCATTCTCCCAGGCCCTGATGACGAAACTGAACCTCGGGCCGACAGCCGCGCGGATTGGCAGCGCACTCTCTGCGCTTGCGATTGCATCTGACAAGACTCTGCGAAGACGATGGCCCCGGCCGTCTGCAGAGTCTTTCACAATCAGTGACATCGCAGCGAAAGACATTGGAGATGATTTCCAGGCGTTATGGACAGCGAAACTGAGCGAACGTCCTCGCCTATTTGCGGACCGCCGTCCGGCTGTGCTGCGCTGGCATTTTGAGATACCTGGTGACCGAGGCAGCGCCCGTGTGCTTTGCTGTCACAAGGACGGGGAACTTGTCGGATATGCGGTGATTCGTACTGACACAGATCCGCACGATGGCCTAAGGAAATCGATTATTGCCGACACGCTAGTCAGGCACGACGACCCTGAGACTGTGAGAGCATTATGGGCAGCCGCTTACGAGAATGCGAGAATCGAGGGAAGTCACGTGCTCGAGGTGCTGGGTTTTCCACCCGGCATTCGCCAGGCATGTTCTGAATGGAAACCGTACGTGAGGAAATATCCAGCGTGTCCCTATTACTACAAAGCTGCAGACCCAATCCTGCACAAGCAACTCTCTGACGGTGCGGCATGGTATGCCACTCCGTTTGACGGTGACGCAACGCTGATACGGGCCTCTTATTCGAGTTCTATCGTGCACGGCACGTTTGCAGTGCGGACGGAAAACAGCAGAGACAGTATTGTTTCTCAAGTTCCTTTGGGAGAGCGAACCGAGGTATTTTGACGTTTATGACAAATCCTATCCAATCAATGCAGGCAGTAGACATCGAACGCGAAGTGCGAAAGTTTGTGGTCGAGCACTTCCTCTCAGGCCACGCCGAAAAACTTCGCGCTGACGGATCCCTGCTCGGGGACGTGATCGACTCCATGGGAGTCCTTGACCTCGTCGCGTTTCTTCAAGCTCGTTTCGACATCACCGTCGACGACGAGGAGGTCGTTCCGGGCAATCTCGACACCATTAACAATTTGGTGGCCTATGTTGCAAGAAAGCTAGAAGCTAAGGCGTAGGGCTGGAGCGAATATCTGCAAGTCGTCAGCAAATGTCCATGACCGACCTTGACGCGTCAAAGAGCTCGGCGGGCTTGACGCGGATCAGCGACGTTGTGACGCGTTGGGCCGAGCGTTCACCAGATGTCCCTGCTCTGGTGGAGAGCACCGGTTCGTGGACGTACGGGCAACTGGCTTCGGCAATCTCCGACACCCAGGCTTGGCTCCGCACGTTTGGCGTTCGTCCGGGCGATCGGGTCATGATCGTTGGCGAAAATTGCCGGGCGTTCGTGACGATCTTGTTGGCCACGACCGGAATGGATTCGTGGCCGGTGTTGGTGAATGCCCGCCTTTCGCCCCGCGAGATCGAAGAGATCCAGAATCACTCCGGTGCGCGACGTGTTCTATTCACAATCAGTAGCTCGCCGAGCGCAGCCGATCATGCTAACCGCCACGGCACGGCCATCGAAGAGCGGGACGGGTTTGGTTCGGTTGGAATCGGTCCACTGAACGAAGAAACGGAGCCGGAAACACTCGACCTAAACATTGCAGACCGCGTCGCAGCTCTGATCTATACGTCTGGCACGACAGGCGTTCCCAAGGGCGTCATGCTGTCCCACCGGAACCTGTTGTTTATGGCCGAAGGATCGGCCAACGTCCGATCCGTGAGCTCAGAGGACCGGCTTTATGGCGTGCTGCCGATGTCTCATGCCGTCGGTCTTTCCGTGGTGTTGTTGGGTTCATTGATTGCCGGCGCATCGCTCTATCTGACGCCGCGCTTTGATCCCATGACGGCGCGCGTGACGCTGGAGAAGGACCGGATCACCTTGCTGTTGGGGACGCCAGCCATTTTCACCCAACTGCTCCAATACGCCAGACTCAGAAAACTTTCCTCCCTGACGTTCCCCTCCCTTCGGATCATTTCTTCTTCCGGCGCGCCGCTCGACGCTGGCACCAAGTCGGGAATTGAACGTCTCTTCGGCATGGTCCTGCACAACGGTTACGGTGTAACCGAATGCTCTCCTACGATTGCCTTGACGCGGCCTGAGGCGCCTCGCACCGATACCTCAATTGGCGCAGTGTTTCCGGGAGTTGAGATCAAGCTCGTCGGAAGCGATGGCCAAGCCGCTCCCGCAGGTGGAGTCGGTGAACTGCGCGTTCGAGGCCCCAACATCATGAAGGGCTACTATCGCGCTCCGGAAGAAACGGCCGCTGCCATCGATGCCGACGGATGGTTTAATACTCGCGACCTCGCCCGATTGGAAGATGGAAACCTCCTCATCGTCGGGCGCACAAAAGATTTGATTGTCCACCGTGGCTTCAACGTGTACCCCGCCGAAGTTGAGTCGGTGCTGAATGCCCATCCAGAGGTTGTTCAGTCCGCGGTCGTCGGCCGATCAGTTGCGGGAGACGAGGAGATCGTCGCTTTCGTTCAGCTTCTGCCCGGAACGGCTGTGACGCCCGCCGACCTGGCGGAGTACGCAGGACAACATTTGGCTCCCTACAAGCGGCCGTCACAGATCGTGATCATGGCGGCGATGCCGACGACCGCGAGCGGAAAAATTGCGAAAGCAGAACTCAAGAAGCTCGCACAAGACACCCAACTCAGTGCGCACGTTGGTACAACGCTGAACGCATGACCCGTCGGTGGAAACCACTGCGTGAGCAAGAAGGGTTTGGACATAGAAGAGAGAGTTGAATCTTGCACACGCCAATTGGCTGCGCGTGGTAGCGACAGACCACAATGAAAGGAAATTGATTTGAACTCCATTCCTCAGACAAGAGTCTGCATCATTGGGGCGGGCCCCTATGGCCTTGCGATCGCCGCCCACCTGCGCCATCTCGGCGTCGATTTTCGTATTTTCGGATCACCAATGCGGCGCTGGCTTACCCAGATGCCGAAGGCCATGCTCTTGAAATCAGAAGGATGCGCCTCTGGCTTGCCTGACCCGCAGGGCCGCTTGGTTCTCCCCCAATTCTGCGGCGAGCAGAGCCTCCCGTTCGCCGAATACGGCACTCCACTATCGCGTGAAATCTTTGCCAGATATGCGCTCTCTTTTCAGCAGAAGCTCGTCCCCCAAGTCGAAGATGTTTTGGTTGACGCGGTCAGAAAAACAGACGCTGGGTTTGAAGTTCGTTTGAGCAGCGGGGAGACCGTACGATCGGCCCAGGTCGTCCTTGCCACAGGCTTGGATCAGATGGAGCAAATTCCTGAACAACTCGGCCGGTTGCCGTCTGAACTATGCTCGCACTCTGTGGCCCATTATGACCTGAGCAAGTTCAAGGGCAAGGATGTGATCGTGATCGGCGGCGGGCAGTCCGGCCTTGAGACAGCCGGCTTACTGCGAGAGGAGGGCGCTTCTGTCACTGTGGTGGTGCGTGCACCCGCGATTGCCTGGAACAAGGTTCCGGTGATGACCCACCGCTCCCTCTATCAGCGTCTGCGACGCCCAAGGACGCAGCTTGGCGAAGGGCTTCAACTTTGGGTATATGACAGTGCGCCCCAGCTCTTTCACAGCCTGCCCCGGCAGGTTCGGCTTTCGCGAGTGAAGGCATCGCTCGGTCCCGCCGGAGCCTGGTGGTTGAAAGACCGGGTTGTCGATCATTTACCTGTTCTCATCGGCCATCAACTGCGTGCTGCTGAAGCGCGGAACGGGCACGTCGCTTTGCGACTCACTGACCAAAACGAGCAATCGAAAGACTTGATCGCGAATCATGTGATCGCGGCAACTGGGTATCGGTTTAACTTTCAAAAGCTCCCGTTCCTAGATGAGAACTTGAAGTCGCGGATCAGGCACGAGGAGCAGATGCCTCAGCTGTCGTCCAGCTTCGAGTCCTCCGTTCCGGGGTTATATTTCACCGGTCTTGCCAGCGCGAACTCCTTCGGCCCGGTCATGCGGTTTCTCGCGGGAACGGGCTTCACTGCTCGTCGTATATCGACGCATATCGCGAAAGATCAACGCTCGCTGGCGGCTCCCTTCGTCCATTCACAAAAGTGCGTGGAAAACTGAAGCCGATGTCTGATCAGGGTGGGGAAGAGAATGCAGCCTAATCTGGATCCGAAGTATCCCGCTCTCATCCTGAAAATGAGCCGCACTCCGATCCACCATGGAGCCCTGGGGGTCGCGCGAACGCTTGGTAAGCTTGGGGTACCTGTCTATGCAGTTGTTGAGGATGCCTATACGCCTCTGGCCCGGTCACGGTATCTTACGAAAGCTTTCGTCTGGGAGAGTTGCCCGACTGATCCAAAATCGTTTGTGAAGGCCATGTCGTTGATCGCCGAAGTTATCGCTCGCCCTACGATCATTGTTCCAATGGATGATTTATCCGCGGTGTCTGTTGCTGAGAACGCGGCCAGTCTCGCACGATGGTTTATCGTTCCGCCGGTCCCGTCACAGCTACCACGTCAATTGGCGGACAAGGCCTGCTTCCATGTCCTGTGTGCTGATATCGGAATCCCTCTCGCGCGGAGTGTCGTTCCTCAATCTATTGATGATGTCAGGGCATTCACCGAGAGCACGGGGTTTCCAGTGGTGGTGAAAGCGGCCGAGCAGTGGCTTCCTCTGAAGGATACGTTCGTTACGAAACTAATTAAGACGCCTGAGCAACTATTTAATCTTTGTGAAAACTACAATTATGAAGGAAGCCAGCGCCTGATTATTCAGGAGCATATTCCCGGAGAAGATTGGATCTGCCACGGATATTACAATTCCAACAAAAACATTAATGTTACCTTCACGGGAAGAAAATTACGTTCTTATCCGCCCGATGCGGGATCAACTGCGCTAGGCCTGTCCCTTGACAATGAGACGTTGCGTTGCGTGAGCGAAAAGCTCCTGAAGGCCGTCGCCTATTCCGGGATTATCGACATGGACTGGCGAAAGGATGAACGGGATGGACAGTATAAGATTCTGGACTGCAACCCACGTGTCGGCCAGAACTTTCGGATGTTCGAGAATGGTGCAGGGATTGACGTGGTTCGGGCGCAGCACCTAGACCTGTCCGGGCGGAACATAGACAATGCAGCTCCCATTGGAGGTCGATTGTTTAGGGTCGAGTCGTTTTACGCTCTGGCGTTTCTTCGCCGCCTGCCCCGGGGTGCGTCGAAACAAGACGCTAGTAAGTATCTTCCGCCTAAGAGCAGGGAGCTGGCGTGGTGGAGCAGCGACGACCCAGTGCCGTTTCTTATGATGAGCATTCGTCAGTTCACACGAGTACTCGGGCGGCTGTTGGGGTTCTTGCGATTCTCTCCGCTTCGCTCGCGGTTGGCACGATTGTGTTCGCGGACGACAATCGCCGCGAACACCTGACTTGCGACATCCTTCCTTTCTTTACGCCAACCTCTGCTCGATTCTCGGCTAAAAAGCCGTTTCCCGACCACTCCAGATTCTCTTAGCCGCCAATAATAAGGGTATGCAAAAGCAGGTGCTTGGGCTCTTCTGTGCGTCGATCCTAGCCGGCATCGTGATTGCAGGACTGTGGCCATTCCATGCTCCCAAGAATGAAGTGAGCTGGTTACACGACGGCGACGGTCTTCATTTCGGTGGGCACGGAGTAATGCTGGCATCGGTGGCATCGCGTTTAGCCGGATCGAAGGCCGGAGCGTCCTGCAGCGTTGAGATTCTGCTGCGACCAGACAACCCCGATACCGGGGGTGCTCTACTGGCATTCTATTCACAGGAAGATCGTGTTGTCGCTTTCTCGCTGTACCAATCTCTAGATGACCTGCTGTTGCGACGTGTGACGGTTTATCAGCACCGCCGCGCAAGAACTAAGTGGTACATCGATCACGTGTTCGCCAAGAACAAGCAAGTGTTTGTCACGATCACCTCAGGTTCACGAGGCACAGCGGTGTATGTGGACGGGACGCTTGTGGGCGCGTCTCAGCGGTTCGGAGTCTCGAGGATGGACTTGGCTGGTCAAGTTGTGGTTGGCAGCAGTCCTATTGCGGACAACGGCTGGCGAGGTCAGTTTAGGGGTCTGGGTATCTACGATCGCGAACTCACGCCTGCCGAAGTTGAGCAACACTATTCCTCTTGGAATGGCAACTCACGAGCCCAGATCAGGAATGAAGGTCCGGTAGCGCTCTACCTGTGCAACGAGCGGAACGGGAACGTGGTTCACGACCAGATGGATTCGGCGAATGACCTTCACATTCTAGAAAAATATTTTGTTCTGAACGAACCTTTCCTCCAGGCGCCTTGGGATGAGTTCTACCCCGGTTGGAGCTATTACAAGAATGTCTTGATCAACATCGGCGGCTTTGTACCCCTCGGGTTTTGCTTTTGTGCATACTTGTCCGCGTCGCGTTTCCTTGACCGACCGATGCTGGCCACAATCGTTTTCGGCGCGGTCGTCAGTTTTGCCATCGAAGCGTTACAGTCATTTCTCCCGACACGGGCTTCCGGTACGACTGACATCATCACGAACACACTCGGGACAGCTATCGGAGCCACCTTGTACGTTCGTGGATGGGTGCAGCCTCTGCTAGCGTCAATCGGTCTTGGTGTTCCACGCGTCCTCGAGAGAATGGCTCGGTCAGATAGTGAGTAATCAATAGAACCGTTTTCCGCCAAAGAAACACGTTTTGATTTCGGCGAAAAGGGAAGAGTTTGAAAAGCAGGGTCCTTCAGCGATGGATGTTGGCATGGCAGCTAGTACAGAGCGTGATCAGGTTTTCTCCCGAGTCCGAGCCGGAGTGACTCCGAAACTGTTGGTGATGGACTTCTAGGTTCGACATCGTGCCGCAGGATTGACACCTCCAGCCATCGCGACGCAGAACCTGCTGACGTAAGGCCTCGTACGATTCCGGATCGAGTCGCAAGCGTGGAGGTTCGGGGCTCGTCGAACTCATGATGCCTTCTCGTTTAGGCCTTCCAAAAATGCTTCCCTCTGTGCTCCTGGTAGGAATTTGAAGAACCTCGTCATCGAGAACAGCAGAGTTTCCGGATCTCCGTTGTCCAGGTTGGCTCCCGCCAGAAAGTCCGCGCAGATCATCTCCAGGCAGTAGCCTCTTGATCGGTCGCTGCCCAGCATGAGCGCTGCGGTCTCGAGGGCGCGGTCGATGACGGGAATCTGGCTCTTATAGAGTTTGAAGTAGACAATTTCCCAGGGCTCTGTTATTTTTCCGGTGAGTTCTCTCTCGACCGCCTGCTGAAAATCCTCCTTCGACAAGTCACGAGCTTTGTGCAACCAGGTTGCACAATCGAAGTTCTGCCTGTCCCGGCGTGCCAGCTTAGCCAACTCGAGCCCCTTCGCCCAGCCCACCTTTTTCAATTCCTTCCTCGCCTGCGGTGGCAGGTTCTCGTGGATCGACATCAGGTAGTACGCTTTCCTCCGCGATCCGGGAAACCGCCTCTCCAAGAAATCATCAAAAGACTTTAGGTTTTCTACCCTCCAGTACTGTCCCGCCCGCACCTCGCATAGATAGCGCCCCAGTTCGACGAACTTGGTGTCGCGCTCCATCTCCTTCCGCTGCTCCCAGGCCAGAATCTCGTCAATCTTATTCAGGACAAATATCGCGCGACTGCGATTGAACTTCGGCGGCATGGGCGGATTCCTAGTAATTAAGCTCGTCAATCCAACCAAGATCTTCTGCTCCTGGACGCCGCACCACCGCGGCGTCAATCATCGCTTGCTTTCCAAGACAGAGCCCCACGTACGGGCAGCTGCTGCACGGATTCTGAGGGAAACGGATGCCACTGTGCGGGGGAAAGTCCGCCGATTCGATGCGCCGGATCGTGTCTTCCACGAGGTGGCCAAACTCCTGCCGTTGCTCGTCAGTGATAGTAGTGCGCAGGTACTGGATTTCGACCAGGCTCTTGCGGACGAATACGACCTGGGCGACCTCCGCAATGCCCGTGATCCAGGAGTAGCAAACCAGCTGCGGATCCAGAGACAGCAGTCCGTCGGGTTCTTCCGGGTATCGACTGGAAGAGGTTTTCCACTCCAGCAGGCAGCGCGTGCCGTCGAGTCTTCCGATGGCATCGACGTACGCAACGAAGTCGTTCCTGTCGCCGACGGGCCGGGTGAACTTGATCTGCAGATTCCGTCGAGGCTGGAGGACTCGGACCCGATTGTCCTGGCAGAACCGGGTCAACAGCATGAGGCCTTGCCGCAGCATACGGTCCCAGGAGTCTCGATTGGAGTAGTGCAAGTCCTGGCTCTGGCAGGCGGACCACTCGGCGAACAGGACGGCTCCGGGATCTTCTCGCCGAAACAGCCCACCCAGGGCTCGTTCGAAGGCGCGACCGAACAGCATCGCTGCCCGGGTGTCCTTCTCCTTCCAGCCATCGAGATAGCGATGCCGATACCGGCGCGGGCAGGTGAGGTATTGGCTGATCTGGGTGTAGCTGTAGGTCATCAGGCCACCTGCGGATTGTCCAGGTTTGCGGGTGAAAGTTCTTCCCAACGGCCGGCGGGTGCAAAGCCGTCGAGTCGGAGCAGGGAAGCGCCGTTAAAGTCGATATGGCTGATCTTGACCACGCCCTTCAGCCCGACAAGCTGCCTCTCATCGACTTCGTCGCGGCCGAGCAGTTCGGTGTCGTAGCCGAAGTCGCGCAGAAACCAGTTCAGCTTCCACAGCGCTTTCGGAGTGCAATAGAGCCGGCTGGAAAGGATGTGGCCGGAAAACCGGTTGGGTTCCAGAACGGCCAGAGCCAAGGTGTAGTACGGTTTCTGTGCCTGCCTCTGAAACCTGACTCGTTGCACCCGAACGAGGAAGACACCGTCGGGGATCTGGTCTGAGGCGCAGCGATCGGCGGCGTGCAGGCCGGTGATCTGGCGCTTCATGCGGCACCTTCTTTCTGGCCGAGATAGCTGTTGAGCTGGCAGAGCAGGGCATTACGGTCCTTCTCGGCCCAATCAGACAGGTGCGAGACGAAGTTTTCCACTTGTTCGCGGGTCGCATCACGCAGTGTCTTGACCGCGCAGAAATCGGTGGCATAGGCCTTGACCAAGTTGGGATCGAGTTGATGCTGGCGGATGATGTGGCAGAGGCGGTCGCGGACTTTCGGACTGCTGTGACCATTTCCGCTGGCAGGTTGTGGGGGGAGTTTCTTCAACTCTCGGGAAGCTTGCGCGGGTTCTGCGAGGGAACCGATTTCCTCAACAGAGCAGATACCGATCCCGTAGGCCTTGCGCAGGGCGCGGTTGACCGCACGAGTTTCGGCCACCCGCATTTCTGCGCCGTGGACAAGGAACGAGACATTGGAGGGATCGGCGTCACCGTAACCGACGAATCCCTGGCACGTGCGAGACTTGTAGACGGTAGCCTTGAACGCATACCGACCATTTCTTGAGTCCGAGAATTCTGCAATCGGTTGAACATGAATTCCTCGGCATTGCTTGCGAGCAGCAAGACGGATCAGACCGGTGTGGGTCACATACCAACCATTGTCGAGGAGAAGCAGATCTCCGCCGATAACAGAAAATTGGTAGCTCTGGGTTAGCAGCCGGAGGGCCTGGGTCGTGGAACGATTCATCTGTGTCGACCACTTGCGCCTAGCTGCTGACAGATTTGTTCTCGACAGATCACTCTTCGATCGCATTGGGTCCTCTTCGTTGGTCATCCAAATGGATGACAAAAGGATGACATAATTGTACCCAATGAGTCAATAGATTTTGAACGGGATTCCCACAAATGCGGGATGTTAAGATGGCGCCAATGAAGAAAGACACTCGTCTGACTTTCAGAGTTAACTCAGACTTGAAGAGAGACGTTGAGGCGATCGCGACTCGCGAAGGTCAGAGTGTCGCCCGGATTTGCGAAGCTTTCATTATGGCCGGATCCGACGCATACAAGAAACAAGGCACGAAGTCTCTCCGGCGGATGCTGGGGCGGTTGGGCACCAAAACGACGGACTGATTTCTGTTGTTCTCCAATTGCAACAAACCACCCCAACTACAAAAGTCGTCGTCGAATATCCCCAAGTTACTTCACATTCAATCGGTTACCAAAGTAACATCAACCTTTCCTTTTACAGATCGCGCCGAATGATCTAGGATGCAAGTAGAGGTGCGCTAGTCTCGTCGGGTGCAGATCCTCCCCAGAATACTTTCCCTCGATGGTCAACAAAATTCGAAACGTGAGCTGGGTCCACAGAATGTCGGTTGAGGTGGGAATTTATGTCAAGAAACCTCGGGAAGCGATTAGCGCAGGTTGAGCGAAGGATGGCCGATGTCGCGAGGCGAGAACAGTTAGCCGATTGCAATTGCAAGGGGATTACGTTTTTCCGCACCGCGGAACAGTTTGAGGAGGAGAAGAATCTTCCGTGTCCTGGCCATGGATTTCGAGACCTAGGCCAAATAGGTATAACCATAATTGCCCCTTTAAATGGCGCACCGCCGGAAGACAATATGAAGCTTCGGCAACTGATTGCGACCTACAAAGCGGCTCGCGCTCGTCATCAAGCCGATCTCGAGTTGGAAGAAGGATGACTCTCCTTAATTCTAATCCACGCTGTCAGGGCCAAACCAAGAGCGGCAAGCCCTGCCGGGCCGCCGCAACCTCTGGTGGCCTATGTTTCTTCCACGCCAACCCAAACAAAGCCGCTGAGTTGGGCCGGATCGGGGGCCGGAGCAAAAGCCGTATTCCGGAGGAACTCATCGATCCGTTGCCCAAATTGGACAACGTGATCGCAGTGCAAGACGCCGTGGAGAAGCTGATCAGCGACGTCTACACCGGCAAACTTCATCCCAGGGTCGCGGCCGGTCTGGCGCCGCTCCTGAATTTGCAGCTCCGTGCACTCGAGACGACGGAGCTGGAGCGGCGAATCGCCACGGTAGAGAAACTCCTGGCCCGAGCGGAAGCAAAAAGTAGTAGAAAAGGGTACGGCGAGACGCCTGCACATGATTTCCGCAAGCCGGCCTTGTGAAAGTGAAGAAGTCTGGCAAAGCCTTAAGGCGTATGGCTGTAATGATGACTAGCAGGCTGCGGAAAAATTGACGAAAACGGTCTTGCTCTTGCCATTGTTCATGATTAGTTGATCGGCCTCCCGCCGCTGGTAAACGCTGACCGCCTCACGTCGCATTATCGGCACCTGTTCCGGCGCGAGTGTTGCTGCATCGTTTGTGGGTGAGCGGAGAAGCGTACGAACCGTTGCGCAACAGTCGCCCGGCGACGCTGCCGGCGGCAGCATAGCCCATACCAGAAAGCCTTTGGCAGGCGTTTGTAGCTCGACTGCCGCGGTGTATACTCAATTTCCTACACCAACAAACCACAGAGCGCCGATTACTGAAACTCTGGCCAACGGCAGATTTGGTACGTCCGGATGCACGGAGTTTTCATTTTGCACCTCAGAGGGTTGCTGGCGGCGACATTTCGCGATTCCACTGGGTTTCCGTTCGGACCGGCTACGGAGAACGAAAGAAGCCCTTGTGTGTCTCCGTCGGTGAGAACCGGAAACCAAATTGCAAGCCAGCTTTTGATCAACTATACCCGACATTGAGGTAATGCCATGCCCCCGATCGAGATTCTAAGCGTCGACGAAGCCAGCGAAAGCGCAGCTCCCACGACGATTCCGGCGAAGGATCGCACGCCGGCACGGCGGTTTTACGCACTGTCAGTCAAAGATCATTTCCGACTGCTCTTGCCGTTCCTGTTGGCCGGTGCCGTGGGTGTGCTCGCCCGAGCGAACTATCCCTACTCGTGGCCTGCGAACGAGCTTGTCTATTTTCTGGCCGACGCCTTGATCGTCGCCATGATTTTGGGGGTAGCTTTCGATCTTTTCTCCGCCAAGCTTCTGGTGGAAAGGGTTTCTGACGGGCTGGCGCAAACGTTGGTCGGACGAGGTCTGCCTGCCGAAATGCAAGGACTGGTTCGCGATGTTGTTTCCACGGACTTGGTGCGGGATCACTATGTGAAGAGCTACGCGTTTTCGACTCCCGAAAACGGGCGCGTACAGGTGAATGTCGAGGTTCGTTACGAGATTAGAAATTACTCGGAAGCGGTGCGCGATTATGCGCCGGAGTTGACCGCCGAGACCTTTTTTCAGCCGGAGTTTCGTTTTCTGGAGTACGGAATTGCCGGTAGAAAGATATACACGTTCTCCGACGAGAACCTCTCTTCCAAGGTGGAGATCGAAGACACACTTGGGGTTTCCCGAGTGCCCAAGACCGCTTTGCCAGCTCTGAGTCTGAAACCAGTCAGGGCAGGGGAGAAGGCCGCGTGCCAGGTCACGTGGAGGTATGGCTTAACTGTGCCCGAACAGTATTGCGACGTTACCGATATTGACGAGGCCACCCTGGGAGCAACATTACACGTGGAAACGCTCCCCGAAGAACTGGAGTTCGTCTCGGGGTGCGATGCCAGCCTACACCATGAAGCCGGCAGCCAGACGTGGTATTTCGAAAGGGCGTTCATTGCGGGCCAACATCTGCGAGCCTGGTGGTTTCGGAGCAAGCCTGCGGCGCGAGTTCCGCGTCCCCGCACGTGAAAGCCAGGCGCGAGCGTCAATCAGTTCTATGAAAAGGGATGTCAAAAGAAAAGCTTCCCTCGACCGGAGGCCGAGAGGATTTTCGTCTCGGCCTCCTTCGTCCCGAGCCTTTTTGGTTGGATACCGCAAAGTCTACTCGGTCCGTGGTGAGGCCGACGTCGTTATGACATCAGTCAACGCCTGAATGTGCTGGCGCTCTGCGGAGCAACACCCGGAATTAATGAGGTTCCGCCAGTCCGAGTTAGGAGGATTCACCGGCTCACGTCGCACACCCAACCTGCTATCGTGACCTTAGGGATCCCGACGATGGAGGTCATAGGGAATGATGAAGAGAGCATTAATAGTGTGCGTGCTCTGGCTCGCAGGTTCATTCGGTCATGCCCAGAATCCCGTCGACTCCTCCCACGGGAGCAAAACCCTGCTGCTCGCGCTGGAGAATGCCTGGAACAAAGCGCAGCTGCTGCACGATTCCAAGGCCCTGGATGGGTTACTGGCTGGAACTTTCATTAGCACCGATAATGACGGCACATTTATGACAAAGGCCCAGTTCCTGGCCGACAATTCAGATCTTTCCTACGCAGCAAGCCTTATGACAAATAGTGATGAGCAGGTCTTCCTTTATGAAGATGCTGCGGTGGTTGCTGGAACCTACCACGCAAAGGGTTCATACAAAGGCAAGCCATTCGATCATTACGGGCGATTCACCGACACCTGGGTCTATGCGAATGGCAAGTGGCTGTGCGTTGCCACTCACACCAGCACGCTCAAGAAGTAGCGAGGTGAGATATTTCACTTTCACCGCTGGCGGGGTTGCGCCGCGCCCGAAGTGGCCCAATCCAGAGCTACTGGACCAAGGTCAATGAGTGATAAGGGGTTTTTCGCCAATTGACCAGTGCACTACAGCAGATCATCCTGCAGGGTTTAATCGCGACCGGTCGGGACCGAAACCATCGAGACCGGCCGCGCCCAAAAGAAAGCGAACTATTTCCGATTGTCCGTCTTCTGATCCTCTGGAGCCTGTTCTCTGGCTTCTTGCCTTGCAGCTTGATGACTGATCTTTGCCACCGCTCGCAGGAACGGCGCCGCCGGAGTTGGTGCAGCAACCTCGCCCAGCAAGATCTTCTTGAAGGGAAGGTCGTTGCCGTAAATCGCCACCGTGGAGTCGGCATCCTGTTCGATCACCGCACCCTCCACAGTCAAGCCGGCGAAGATGCCTCGGGAACGGGAGTAGGTCAGCAATTCGCTGTTCAGTTTCCAGTCGGTTCCGGCGGAAGCATGGCGTCCCACCGGCCCGGCGGCAGCGGAGGCTTCGCCGGTGATTTCAAACTTGCTCGAAAGCAAATGCCGGAGACCACTGTCGTTCATCACCAGCATGACCAGATCCACGCCCTCCGCACCGATCTGCAAGCCCCCGCTTCCTCCGCTGACGCTGACGAAAGCAGGCGCACTCCATCCTGCACTGGTCCGGCACACAGCGACTCCGCGCCCGTGCTTGGCACCGACGATGAACCCAGCTTTGACCAGATGCGGAATTACCACGATGCATTTTGAGTTCTTCAATACTTCTTCTGGAATGCCCTTATCGGGGGCGGCCGCGATTTCCTTGAGGACGTCGGCTGAATTCTGCAGTCGCTCGGTTGAGTCCTCACGGGCCGAGCCTGCCCACGCGAGATTGCCCAGCAGTGCCGCCAAACTGAGTACCACGAGAATCAGACATCGTTTCATGCGTGCTCCTTTGCGCAAATGAATTGTGATTTGCTCACCGGCTCACGAGATGGCGCGAGAAGGCTGATGCTTCATCATCGAAGAACGGTTAAGCTCGGGTATGAAGCTGACATCAGCACTGACCCAAGCGCCCGCATCGCAGATACAACGCTGCGAAGATCGTCCAAAAGCATAAACACCTCCACAGTTTGCAACCCTAGATCCAGCACGTAATGTGCCAGATTCGCCAAATCCCTTTCCTTGCAGCTACATAACTTGCCACCGAATGCGAAACGACGAGTTCGCACTACCCGGTGGATGTAAATTCTATGTATCAGGAATAGTTGGTCTGTTTCAGGTCTTCTTCCTCTTCATCCTCCAGAGCCGATTCTTTTTGCAGGGCAACCACTTCCTTCCTGTCGCTTTTCGGATTCTCTCTTTGGTTGTTTCTTAGGCACACAACTCATCCCCACAAAGTCAAAAAGAAGAAACACTGCGGGCCGCGACCCAACTGCATCAAGATCGGGAGTCTACACAACAGACACGGCTACGCCCGCGCGGCGAACATTGCTATTCTAGTGATTGCCACCGCGGCCCATCCTACGCCTGAACTCGGCTGGCCCTGCAACAGGTTCTTGTCCGAAGCGACGACCTTGGTCGCGAGGGGAAAGGAACGGGCTAACAATCCGTTGCTGACAGCTTTCCAGTAGTGCGCCTTCACGGGGTTGATGCCTACGAAGTCCAGCCCCACGCCCATTCCGGTCGAGAGGCCTGAACTAGGGGTGGAGAGCTTACGGTGAACGCAGCCGTATTTCCTTTATATCGCCGCGCGTGAACTCTTGTCTCGAAGCGGTCGAAATTTCCTGCTCGTGATGCCCTGAGAGTCATGCATCAGCAGGAAAATAAAGGCTTTGGTTAAAGTGGCACGGTTCTTGCACTCCACAAAGTGGTTCGCTGCTTCCGTATTTTGTAAGAGCGCATGGAAGAGAGGTGCTTATGGAAGGTGTAAGGAATAAAAGTGAATACGACTTGAATTCTGCGATCACGTTCCTCTTAGTTGGCCTGGGTATTGGGTCAGTTCTGGCTATTGTCTTCAATCCGAAACAAACAGTCGCGCCAGAGGAAATCAATAGTTGGCGCATGTCAGAGTTGCGGACAGAAACGGAAGGAGGGGAGCGAGTAGCGTGAGGAACGGCGAGTGTTGGGAGTTGCACTGCTCTACCCTATTTTCGAGTATGGAGGCCTCTATGAAAAAAGCAATCCGACGAGTAGGTCCACTGTGGGTATTGCTCTTGGTTTCTCCTTTGCTTCGACCCGCCCCAATGTATGCTGAAAACGATGTGATGGGAGAGATTCAATTTGAAGGAAAATCCCATGTCGAGAAGACTTCTGGGGTCTGGGTTGACGGCGCGTACGTAGGCTATCTGAAAGAACTCAAGGGATCTAAGAAAGTTCTTCTTCTGCCTGGCGAGCACGTAATTACCGTGCGCCAGGACGGTTATCAAGACTTCACAGAACGAATTCTTGTCCAGCCTGGACAGAAAGAGGTCGTTCGCGTGACGATGGCGAAAGCCCCTACGGGACCGCTTCCTGATGTGACGGCTACAGTCAAGATCGCGGTCAACCCTTCGAGGGCCGCAGTTTTTCTGGACGGCCTGTTCGTGGGACACGTAGGGGAGTTTGAGGGCCTAGGTCGAGGGATGCTAGTTGCCCCGGGAACACATCAGATCAGGGTCGCCCTTCCGGGCTACCAAACTTTTGAGACGGACATCAATCCGCTCGCTAATCAGAAGGTTGAAATCAAGACTGAGTTGGTCAAGAATGGCGCTCCCCTGGCGGAGCCCCTAGTCAAGACGGAAACAAGTGCCGCCACTCCTCCGCGGCATTGAAATGCAGCCGGAAAGGCAAGTAAGGCGGCGATTGATACCGAGTTCCAGAGTTCTGCCACCGTACCGAGCGGCGCGACCACTGGACACGTGAAAGTGACGCTCGCAAGAGGCAGGATACCGAGCAACAAGTTCCGCGCGGTTCGATCTTTAGCGCTGGTAATATTATCGCTAAGACAATAGTAGATTACATACTATACTTTATAGTAAATAGTCGGAGGCAGCACCGAAACCTGAGCTGTAAGCGCAAACGGTACAGTACTCGCAACTTCCCCCTACGAAGCCACCAAGTCCAGCAGCGTCAATCTCTTCTGCCCACCGGCACGGCAGGCCCGGACCAGTGCGCCCGCCCGGAAGCCGCCGTCGAGCGGAAGTCATCGATCCATTTGCCCAAACTGGACAAAGTGATCGCAGTCCAAGACGCCGTGGAGAAGCTGATCAGCGACGTCTACGCCGGCAAACTTCATCCCCGGGTCGCGGCCGGTCTGGCGCCGCTCTTGAACTTGCAGCTCCGTGCACTCGAGGCGACGGAGCTGGAGCGGCGACTCGCCAAGGTGGAGAAGCTCCTGGCCCGAGCGGAAGCAAAAAGCAGTCGAAAAGGGTACGACGAGACGCCTGCGCATGATTTCCGCAAGCCGGCCTCGTGAAAATTTACGAAGTCGGAAGAAGCTTTAAGGCATATGGCTGTAATGATGGCTATGGCCTCAATTAATCATGCCTTTTGATGGCTTAAGCAGTGAGTTATCCATGAAGCCATCGACGCATAGAACGAGATTTAGGGAATCGCAGACGGCGAACCCGCGCCCCCTTCCGTCAGGGTGCGGTTGACTCGATGAATGCGGCCCTTGGTGAGGCCTCAATTGACCTTGAGTCCTACGGCGCGTGCCAGTTTTCGTTGCTGCTGATCGAAGCTGTAAAGGTAGTCCGCAGCGAGTTCGAGAGCGGCGGCAACATGCAACAGGTCCGCAGTACGGGTCCCCAGGCGAGCCGTGGTTCGACGGGACAACTGGCCGGCTCTCTCAAAGACTTGCTCGGGAAGCGGGCGCAGGAGAAAGATCCCATCGCGCATGTCTTTCTCGAAGTCACTCAGGGATGCCTGCATCTGAGATACTGAAAGTTCTTTCCGGAAAACTCGCAAGTGCATCGCATTCACGACTTCCAGTTCGCCAAAGACTGTGACATAACGCTCACCGCCAGAGGCCCGCATGGCTTGGACGGCGGCGGCGGAAATGGCATCAGGGGTGTAGAGAGAGATGAGAAAGGTGGCATCCGCGTAGATCTTCAAGACCGGTCCCGGTCCTGCGCAATCAGTTCCGCACCGCTGACCGCCAACCTTGTGTCGCCGTAGATAGACCGCAACCGCGCAAGAAAATCTGGTACTTGTGCGGCAGCCCTGGTGTCTTCAGGAACCAGACGGGCAATGACCCGCCGCCGTTTGGTGATCTGGATCTCTTCGCCCTGGTGCAGAAGACGTTCGATCTTCTTGAACGCGTAACGAAGGTCGCGAACGGATGCTTTCTTCATGTGATACATCTTAGCATCACACCATAGATTTTGGCAAGCTTCCTGCATTGACCTACTCCGTTGTTCTAACCATTTGCAGGGTTATCGCACTGCCAGTCAGCGGGCTCTGGCCAGAACCTTAGAGCTGCTGGGGAAGCGGCCATCGTCTGGGTCGAGGGAAGCAGAAGATGAGGCTGCTGACACCTCCACGCTGGAACCTGAAGGTCGTGAGCGACAAGGCTGCTTAATCTATAGCGGATCTCCGGACCCTGTGGTCTCATTGGACGTCCGACGACCGCTCATTTACGCCTGGTCAGAGGACGCGTTTTATCGAAGAAGGCGCTGACTCCAGGACATTCAGCAGTCCTGGCGGCGCGCCCCCCGAGAAGACTTTCGCAGGAAAGCAGACACGCCGGCGACACCGAGTTCGAATTTTAGCGCCGGCAATATTATCTCAAAGCTAATAAATATTTACATAGTATACTTTATAATAAATAGTTCGGAGACAGCACCGAAACCTGAGCTGCGAGCGCACCTGGTACAGTACCCGCAGCTTTCCCCGACCACATTGCCATTTTGCGAAACGAAGCCACCAAGTCCAGCAGCGTCAATCTCTTCTGCCTACCGGCACGGCAGGCCCGGACCAGTGCGCCCGCCCGGAAGCCGCCGTCGAGCGGAAGTCATCGATCCATTTGCCCAAACTGGACAAAGTGATCGCAGTGCAAGACGCGGTGGAGAAGCTGATCAGCGACGTCTATAACCGGCAAACTTCATCCCAGGGTCGCGGCCGGTCTGGCGCCGCTCCTGAATTTGCAACTCCGGGCACTCGAGGCGACGGACCTGGAGCGGCGAATCGCCAATGTGCAGAAGCTCCTGGCCCGAGCAGAAGCAAAAAGCGGTCGAAAAGGGTACGACGAGACGCCTGTGCATGATCTCAGCAAGCCAGCCATGTGAGTGAAGAAGCCCAGCAAGCCTTAAGGCATATGGCTGTAATGATGGCTAGAAGCTTAATAAATCATGGCTTTTGATGGCTTAAGCAGTCAGTTGTCCATGAAGCCGTCGACGTATAGAACGAGATTTTATGGAATCGCGGACATTGAGGCGAGGCGCATTTCGCAGATTTTTTGAACTGCTCCTCTATTCGGCTGATGATGACGACCTACCGGTCGCTAGTGAGTTGCCAGTGTTGAGCAAGGGAACGTGGCTTTCACTCCGTTGAAGGTGACGGAAGTCGTGCCCACGAAGTGTTCGAGCCTCGTATACTCATAGAGCGCTTATGAGGGTTCTATCCACAATTCTGCGGCCTCGCAGTTTCGCGGTACTGGTTGTGGTGCTGTTGTCCATTTCGACGTTCTGGTGGGTCAGCCACAGAGGATCACGCAATCGAGTCAGTTTCAGCAGGGACATTCAGCCCATCCTGAATCAGAACTGCGTGCAGTGCCACGGCGGTGTTCGCCAGAAGAACGGTGTATCGTTCATCTATCGTGAGGAGGCGCTGGGGACCGGCAAGTCTGGGCGTCGGACGATCGTGCCTGGCCATCCCGAGCAATCGGAACTGATCGCGCGGGTAACTTCGTCGGATCCGGAAGCGCGGATGCCTTACCACTCGCCACCGCTTCTTCCCCAACAGCTAGCGCTGCTTCGGCGGTGGATCCAAGAAGGCGCCGAATGGGAAGAGCACTGGGCATTCGTGGCGCCCAAGCCGCAGGTCTTGCCGATAGTGAAGCAGACGAGTTGGATTCGACGCCCGCTCGACCGGTTTATCCTCGCGAGGCTGGAGAATGAAGGACTGGCGCCGTCCGCTGAGGCAGACAAAGCCGCATTGCTGCGGCGGGTGACCTTCGACCTGACTGGCCTTCCTCCTACCGTGGAAGAGCAGGCTGCGTTCCTTAACGATTCGTCGCCGGATGCGTACGAGAAACAGGTGGAGCGGCTGCTGGCTTCCCCGCATTATGGGGAGCGTTGGGCAGCGCTATGGCTGGATCTGGCGCGCTACGCGGACAGCAAAGGCTATGAGGCAGATCGAGATCGGCCCGGAGTATGGCCGTATCGCGATTGGGTGATTCGAGCGTTCAACCGAAATTTGCCGTACGACCAGTTCGTCATCGCGCAACTAGCGGGTGACTTGCTTCCCAATGCGACGTTCGACGATCAGATCGCGAGTTCCTTTCACCGCCAGACACCGAACAATGATGAGGGTGGCACCGACGATGAAGAATTCCGGCTGATCACCGCCATGGATCGATCCGCGACCACATGGTCCGTTCTGAATGGGCTTACGATGAACTGCGTACAGTGCCATTCCCATCCTTACGACCCCATTCGGCACGCAGAATATTATAAGTCGCTCGCTTTCTTTAACACATCGCGCGATGCTGATCTGCCGGAGGACACACCTGTTTTGCGCGTTCCGAAGGACGAAGCCAAGTATCCGGAAGCGTCGAAAATTCAGCAGGAGATGGTAAAGGTCGGTCGTTCGCTGGTAGATCGCGGACGCCAGTTGGAAGAACAGGCGAAGTGGACGGCTCTTCCGATTACGGCCGCGTCGGCGAATGAAGCGCTGGCTCTGAGATGGAGGACTGCACACCTTGAACAGCAGCTCTCTACTTTCGATCAGGAGAAGCCTCCGGCAAAGCCTCGCACCGCGAAACAGATCAAGGACAGGCAAGAACAGCGCAAATATCTGGTGGAGGCGATTGCCGACAGCAGGAAGGATGCCAGGGCGAAAGCGGCAGCACGGCCGATTGCCTTTCAAATTGAGGATGGAGAAATGCGGGCCGCCCCAAACACTCCAGGCAAGTCCGTCTATGAAGTAATCGCGACCGTGGAGGTGCCGGTAATTACAGCGTTGCGCGTTGAGGTCGTACCCGTCAGTGGCGAAGTTGCCCGCCACAACCCCGAACTCGGTTTCGTCGTGAACCAGATTGACGCTTGGGCGATTCAACCGAGCGGACGTGAGGAGAAAATCCACTTTCATTACTTCGTTCCCGATTCTCAAAACGATCTGCAAAGCGCGGTGGCGCGTGCCGTCAAGCGCAACGCCTACGTTGATCTAACCGGAGGCTTTGCGGAGGATCCCAATCTGTTTCATGCCCGTTGGACGATTGGCGTCCCGGAGTCGCCGCTGCATCTGACTCGCGGCAGCCGTATCAAATTGCAGCTCACGCAGGTCGAGCTCGTCAACGACAAGCCGGGCTTGGTCCGGAAGGCACGCCTGGCAGCGAGTTCGGACTTGTGCTGGTCCGGCCTAGCTACGGATAAGGAATATCGTACAAACCTGGGGCAGCTTTCGGACCTCACCCGCAAACTTGCGAGGATTCCCAGCGTTAGCACTCCAGTGATGGTCGAGCAAGCAGACTACGACAAACGGGAAACTATGGAGTTCGAGCGCGGGAATTTTCTTGCCAAGATCGGACCTGCTCTTGCGCCGGACGTACCGGGAATGTTTCCGCGGCTTCCTGAAGATGCTCCGCGCAATCGCCTGACTCTAGCCAAGTGGTTCTTTAGCCCGGAGCAGCCGTTAACGGCGCGAACGGCGGTAAACCGGTATTGGGAGCAGCTTTTCGGCACTGGAATTGTTGAAACTCTGGAAAATTTTGGGAGCGTCGGTGAAAGGCCGAGCAATCCTGAATTGCTGGATTGGCTCGCCCTTCATTTCGAGAACGATCTGCATTGGGACATGAAGGCCCTGTTACGGGAACTGGTAACCAGTGCGACTTACCGCCAGAGTGCGAAATCGTCCGTTGTACTGGGCGAAAAAGATCCGCGCAATCGACTGCTCGCCCGTGGGCCCCAACAGAGACTCTCGGCTGAGATGGTCCGCGATCAGGCTCTGGTCGCGAGCGGGCTCTTAACGGATAAAATCGGTGGACCTCCGGTCATGCCACCGCAACCAGTAGGCGTTTGGAATTCTGTTTATAACGAAAGCAAGTGGGTAGACGCGAAAGGTCCCGACCGGTACCGGCGAGCGATTTATACATACATCAAGCGAACCAGCGGCTATCCAAGCTTTCTCATCTTCGATGCATCGGATCACGATGTGAGCCTGGCGCGACGCATACCAACAAACACACCCTTGCAGGCTCTCGTCACGATGAATGACCCCGTCTATCAGGAAGCAGCCGAAGCGCTGGCCAACCGGATGATGCACGCGAGCGATACACTGGACGGACGTATCCGTTGCGGTGCTCAGATGGTCTTATCTCGCGATCCGAGTGACTTTGAGTTGGCCACATTGCGTGGGTTGTTTGAGAAGGCAGTCGCCGAGACCGGTAGGAATTCGACCGGCAGCGGCGTCAAGGGAAAGGCCGCCGACGAACTCTCCGCGTTAGTGGCCGTAGCCAGCGTCTTGTTCAATCTGGATGCGGCTTTGACCAGGTGATGTCATGCCAAACACTAGAATTGTCGCCAGTGAAGGAAATGCAGGTCGCGTTAGTGGTGGGACGTCTCGCGAAGTTCGGTTGGCGCTCCTGCAAGCGCAAACTCGACGTCACTTCCTGCAGACCCTTGGCTGCGGCCTGGGCACGATATTTGCAGGAACATCGATCGCGCAATATGCCGGCCCAGCCAAGGTCGCCGCGCATTCAGAGTCTCTTGACTTTACACGTGATGCTTCCAGCCCACTATCTCCGTTGCCACCGCAGTTTAGGGCCAAAGTGCGGCGCGTCATTTACCTTCACATGGCCGGAGCGCCAAGCCAGTTGGAGCTTTTCGAGTACAAGCCTGATCTGAAGCGGCTCGACGGGCAAGATTGCCCGGCATCGTTCTTGGCGGGCAAGCGCTTCGCCTTCATCAGCGGAATTCCAAAGCTTCTGGGATCCCAGTATCCGTTTCATCAGGTGGGTCAGAGCGGGCACTGGATCTCCGACCGCTTGCCCCATCTGGAACAGCATCTCGACGATATCTGCTTCATCAAGTCGATGCGGACCGATCAGTTCAATCACGCACCCGCGCAGCTGCTGGTGCACACCGGAAACGCGCGACTCGGCTATCCCTCATTTGGATCGTGGGTTCTCTATGGCCTGGGTACGGAGAATCAAAACTTACCGGGATTCATCGTCCTGCTTTCCGGAGGCAAATCCCCAGACGGGGGCAAACAATTGTGGAGTTCCGGCTTTCTGCCCAGTGTCTACCAGGGCGTGCAATGCCGATCGCATGGTGAGCCGGTGCTCTACTTGGATGATCCTCCGGGCGTCAGCCGTTCGCTTCGCCGCAGTATGCTCGACGCGATTGATCAGATCAATCAACGGACCTATGAGACCTTCGGAAACCCGGAGACTGTCACACGCATAGCGCAATACGAGATGGCGTTCCGCATGCAAATGGATGCCACCGACGCGATGGACATCCATAAAGAGCCTGAGTCAGTTCGCATGCGCTATGGTTCGAAACCGGGCGAGTCTAGTTTTGCCAACAATTGCCTGGTCGCGCGGAGACTGGCTGAGCGCGGCGTCCGTTTCATTCAGCTCTACCACTGGGGGTGGGATTCTCACGGGGCGGACCCCAAAGAGGCGTTGAACCTTGGCTTCACCGATCGTTGCCGCGAGGTCGATCAGCCGACCGCAGCGTTGCTGGCCGACTTGAAAGAGCGCGGCATGCTCGAGGACACGCTGGTAGTTTGGGGTGGCGAATTCGGCCGAACCCCAATGCGGGAAAACCGAGAGGGTCAGGAGATGAAGTGGGTCGGCAGGGACCATAATCCTGGCGCCTTCACCATCTGGCTGGCGGGTGGAGGCATCAAGCCTGGATTCACTCTTGGGCAAACGGATGAGATGGGGTACGAAGTCGTCAAAGATCCGGTCGACATCCGCGATCTCCATGCAACCCTGCTCTATCTGCTGGGATTCGATCACCACAAGCTCAACTATTCGTTTCAGGGCCTTGAACAGAAGTTGACAAGCGTGAAGCCGGCCCGAGTGGTAGCTGAAATTCTGGCGTGAGTTTCCGGCCCGAATTCTTGACCAAATCATTAGGCCAGGTTTCATGACAGCGTCGAAAAGCGGCATCGTCAGACAATTTCGCCTCGGGATCGCGATGCTGGCTCCTATCCTGGTTGCGACGACGCTGGTCGCTTTTTTCCCTCCCGACGGAAGCGAGCGCGCGGAGTGGATGCAGTTCATCGGGCGCTTTCATCCTTTGTTGGTCCATTTCCCGATCGCGCTCTTTCTGCTGGTGCCCATATTGGAACTCGCTGGTCGGAGCGCCAGGTTCGCGTATCTGAGTCTCTCGGCAGGCTTCGTTCTTACGCTGGCAACGTTTGGTGCAACTGGGGCGGCGCTTCTGGGATGGTGCCTGGGACGCAGTGGCGGTTATTCCGGACTGCTGATCACCCAACACATGTGGGGCGGCATACTGCTGTCGATCGTCTGTTGGGTGTGCTGGCTTCTCCAAACGCGGCTGCGGGAACTCCGCTTGACCTACGCGATTGCACTGGGGGTGGGAATTGGCCTCGTTGCATGGACGGGTTATCGCGGGGGCCAATTGTCGCTCGGCGCGAATCATCTTACCGAGCACATGCCGAGGGATCTCCGAAAGCTGCTGGGTGTGGAGGATGAGGTATTAGCTTCCAGTGCCGATCCGAATACCTTTTATGGCGGCCGGATTCAACCCATCTTTGCTGCTCGATGTGTCAGTTGCCATAGTGCGGGCAAGCACAAAGGGAATCTTCGGCTCGATAGTTACAGTGGACTTGTACGAGGCGGCAAGCATGGACGGGTCGTCTTGGCAGGCAACACTCAGGGCAGCGAACTGTTTCGTCGAATTACCTTGCCGGCCAGTCACGACGATTTTATGCCGAAGGGGAAACAGCCTTTAACTGCGGACCAGGTGAAGGCCATCGAATTGTGGATTAGCGCTGGTGCTTCCGACACGCTTGCCCTCGATGCTATCAAGAATGCGCCGACTCCCGCACTGCCTGCGGCCGAAGTGACATTTGAAGAGATCGATCCCGCCGCAGTCACCAAACTGCGTTCCGCAATCGCACCAGCCGTCTCGCGATTGCAAATGCAATTCCCCAGCATATTCGATTACGATTCGCGAGGCTCGGCCGACCTGCGCTTGAATGCTTCCATACTTGGAAGCAAGTTTGGCGACAAGGATCTTGAGTCCTTCGTTCCGGTCGCGGATCATATCACCGTTGCCGATCTCTCGCGCACGGCAGTTACCGACCGTTCTGCAACCATCATCGCCGCCATGAAACGGCTGCGCGTGCTGCGACTCATGGACACGCGCCTTACTGATGCTACGCTCTTACGCCTGGGAAACATGGATCAACTCGAATCGTTGAATGTCTATGGCACTCCAGTTACAGACGCAGTCTTGCCAACGATCGCCAAGCTCCCAAGGCTTTCGCATTTCTACGCTGGTCAGACGAATATTTCAGCCAAGGGGTCTATCCCCGAGGGCTTGGCGGGTAAGCTTGTGTTCTGAATACTGAGGGACCATCTGACCGTGAACCGACAGAGCTCCCCTGCGGCGCAGACTAAAGTTGTGCCCTGCGCAAAGGCTCGGACCTCAAAGGCGCAGACTTCTCCCGACCCAAAATTCTCTGCTCAGGGAAAGTTACAGGGAATTTGCGATTTCTTGACTGCGAAGGCCGCACTCCTGCTCTCCAAGCTGCACATTTTGCTGGAGAATCCGCGGCAAAAGGTTCCTGCTATTTCCCTGTTCGATTTTCCTTATGGCATTCGAGAACAGGAGATGTGCTTAAGACTTGAGGCGGCGGAGAGAATCCGAACTGTTTTCGCCGTTCGGCCCATTCCGTCCGCAGAGAAATCATGTTTGCTGTGGTAAGAAGTGCCGGAATGTTAGTTGCGCGCGATCTACCCGTTCCTTCGGGTGGCGTTCGCCAACCAAGTGATTCTGGCCGACGATTTGGGCCGAGAGATAGTTGATGCTGCCCTCCGGAGAACTGGCGAGCCTGGGCGATTCGTTTTCGAGAACCGGGACATCCGCGCCGTGGTCGAGCCGCCTCATCCCAAACGGGAGAGGGGTTAGTGCGGTGGCGACTCAAATGTCACATAACGAAGCAGGCAAAACGAGAATTCTATTTGCACCGTCAGGTACAATTCGCTGAGCAGTTCAAGGTCGCCGCGTCGCAGACGGCCCTGTCTGTGAAGCGACTCCACCAATCTTTACGCTCTCAGGCAGAATGACCGGGGTAACCGTAAGACTTCTGCGTGGGGAATCAAAAATGGAAATGACTCGCCGGCAATTCGCCCTGTCTATTGCAGCTGCCACTACTCTTCGTTCTTCTCTTTTTGAACCCACGCTTTCTCCAGTGGGTGTTCCCCGCGGCGTGGTTCCCGGTCGAGTCACGTGGACGCATGACCCGGCGGCTGTGACATGGGATGGGACAGGTTCCTGGTGGAAAGACGCCAACAACAACCAGGCTGTAATTGACCGCATGGTCTCGCGCTCTATCCGGAGTCTTACAGTTCAAAAAAGCGATGTCCAGGCATGGAGCGCCATTTTCAAGTATTTCAATCGCACTCATGGTCGCGGCAACGCCGGGTACAGGGGTGGCGAGAAAGTGGCAATCAAGGCCAACCTGAACAATACAACGGATCATGGCACGATCGATCGTCTGAACTCTTCGCCCCATGCGATCCTTTCGCTTGTCCGACAGTTGACTGGGCCGGGACGAGTGCCACAATCATCGATCACCGTCTTCGATTCCAGCCGGTTCATCCCAAGCGATCTCTACGACAAGATTCACCGTGAGTTCCCCGGCGTCGTGTTTGTAGACCATATCGGAGGCGATGGACGACTAAAGGCCGAGTTCAAACCCAACGCGATCCCTTTCTCAATTGAAAGCAACAACGCTAAAGGACTCGACACCACAGTCGTCGAAGCGACCTACTTAATTGATGCTGCAGTATTGAGAGCGCATGTGAGTTCAGGCGTGACACTTTGCGCGAAGAATCTGTTCGGTGCTACGAGTATCAATCCCGACTGGCGCAAGAACGCGCACGATGGTTTCCGTCACAACAAGGATGGTTCGGCGAGTTACTCCGCATTCACCGATTTTCTGGGTCATAGAGATCTCGGCGAGAAAACCATGCTTTTTCTTATCGATGCTCTCTATGGAAACGACAATGTAGATGGCCCGCCTCACCGCAAATGGAAGATAGCGCCGTTCAATGATGCGTGGCCAAATAGTATCTTCATGTCACTTGACAGCGTCGCGATCGATTCAGTGGGCTTCGATTTTCTGACCTCAGAATGGCCCGACCTTCCCGATATCGCGAATGCCGATAACTATTTGCGCGAATCTGCTTTGGCTAACGACCCACCTTCGAAGACGGTCTATGATCCTGAACGCGACGGCATCCGATGCCGCAGCCTCGGCGTGCATGAGCATTGGAACAATGGGACGGACAAAAAGTACTCGCGCAATCTCGGAAAAGCGCACGGGATCGAACTTTTCGTAGTCAGCTGAAAAGTCAGCTGAAATTAAAAGACACACTTGAACTGCGCAGCATAGCGGAGTTGCAGCAAAGTGTCGTTCGTCTATGGGCTCACCGAGCGACTAGTCAATCGATTCTTATGCATGGCACGACCGATGCTGACGGAGTTGGAGAATGAACCAGAGCGTGCTTTCTGTATGTTTGATGGTGGCATCGCTATTACCGACGACTGCGTTTTCTCAATCATTCTTGAGCCAGTATAAAGGCTTGCCTTATCACGACAGCCGCTACGCTGGCGGTCCACAAAAAATACCGGGAAAAGTCTTATGCGCGTACTATGACTTGGGCGGCGAGGGCGTCGCGTATCACGACGCCGATGCAAAGAATCACGGAAGCGGAGAGTTGAATCCGGCTGATAGGACCTATCTCAATGAATTTCGTATCCAGGAGGGAGTGGATACCTCATATACGAAGTTCCAGCGGAAGCCCGATCCGATTGACGACAACCCCTTCGACAAGATTGTGCCTCCCGCCGACCTTCCCTACGTTGGCTGGACCGAGCCCGGAGAGTGGTTCAACGTTACGGTAGATGTGGCACGGTCGGGAACATACGCAGCCGATTTCCTTTATACATCGAATCGCGGCGGGACAATATCAGTCGAGGTGAATGGAAAGGACGCGACCGGACCTCTGCAGATCACCACAACAAATGATCCTGCAGACCCGCTGGCCTGGCGTCAATGGCACCATTGGAATCTGGCTTCGCAACTCTTCAAAGTCCGTCTGAGCAAGGGAAAAAGTGTTCTCACCGTACACATATTGACGAACGGAAACATGAATCTGGCTTATTTCGACTTCAAACCAGTTCACAGATAAAGTGGAACCTGCCAGCAATTCAACTCAGTGTCACACGTAATCCCGCTGCATGGGGAACAGTAACGGAGCAACTTGCCCTGTTTGAGCGATTCGGTCTTCGGTGATGTTGTGATTTGAGCTTCATGGCTGTCTAGTCCCGGAGCGTGTTATCTCTCGGTTTGCATCGGTCCCCTCGCACCGCGACCAAAGTCGAGTTCCACCACAAGGTCTGCTGCTGCGTCCTTGTTCAGATTTGTTGGGTCAACCCGAAAGCGTTTGCGCTGGAAAGCACTCTCGGCGCCGACGACGCCCCGATTGGCGACATCATTGGACCCGACTTCTATGACTGGGACCTGTCGTTGCGGAAGAGTTTCTCTTTCGGGGAACGCGCGAGCCTGCAAACTCAGGCGGATGCCTTCAACGCCTTCAATAGGGCGAATTGGAACACTCCGACTGTGAATAACGTTACTGCTGCCGCGTTTGGTCAGATCACCACGTCGCTCCCGGCTCGTGTTCTTCTATTCGGAGGCAAGATCAACTTTTGACCTGTAGAATCCCGGCGAGGTTTCTTACCCAAGAAAACGAATGTAGAATTCATCGCATGAGTCTCTATTGCGCCACGGGCAGTGCTGAAAGCGATCTATCTTCGCAGCAGTTGCACGGTCTGCTCGTGGACAGTCTTGCGAAGCTTGGGAAACGCAACCGGGTTCTCGTCGTGCCACCGGATCAGAGCCGCGTGCATTCGCGCGCCGGCGACCTGACGCGCTACGCCTGGGAGTATTACGGCGACCAGTTCCAGGCGGTCCTGCCTGCCCTCGGCACGCATGCCGCGATGGGTCCGGAGCAGCTCGCGCGAATGTTTGGCGCCATGCCGGCCGAGCTTTTCCGCGTGCATAACTGGCGCACGGACGTCGAGACCCTTGGCGAGGTCCCGGCAGAGTTCATCCGCGAGCAATCGGAAGGCAAGCTGAGCTATGCGTGGCCGGCACAAGTGAACCGGCTCCTTGTGCATGGCGACTTCGATCTCATTCTCTCCATCGGCCAGGTCGTGCCCCATGAAGTGATAGGCATGGCCAACTACACAAAGAATATTCTCGTAGGCACGGGAGGCCGTGAGAGCATAAACCGAAGCCATTACCTGAGTGCGGTTTACGGGATGGAGCGCATCATGGGCCGCGCCGACAACCCCGTGCGCAACGTTCTCAATTACGCAGCCGATCGTTTCCTGCGACATCTGCCCATCGTCTACGTACTCACCGTTGTCGGACGTACGACGGACGAACGATTGGCAGTGCGCGGCCTCTTCATCGGCGACGATATTGAGTGCTTTCACGGCGCCGCCGACCTCAGCTTGAAAGTGAACTTCGAGACCATGGACGCGCCAATGCAGAAAGTTGTCGTTTATCTCGATCCGCATGAGTTTCAGAGCACATGGCTCGGCAACAAGGCAATCTACCGGACACGCATGGCACTGGCCGACGGTGCGGAGCTGATCATCCTAGCACCCGGCATAAAGGAATTTGGCGAAGACCGGGCCATCGATGCTCTGATCCGCAAATACGGGTATCGTGGAACGCCGGCCACTCTCGAAGCGGTGAGTGCGAATGCTGATCTTGCAGACGACCTTAGCGCGGCTGCTCACCTCATACACGGCTCGTCCGAAGGTCGCTTCACAATCCGGCTGTGCCCCGGTCATCTAAGCAAAGAGGAGGTTGAGGGAGTGGGTTTTGAATATGGCGATTTGGAAACCATGCTCACGCGCTACAGTCCGCAGACCCTTCACTACGGCAACAACCGTGTCGACGGCGAAGAGGTTTTCTTTATTTCAAATCCCGGCTTAGGATTGTGGGCGCACCGCGGTAAATTGTGATCTGGACAAATCCAGAATGGCTGCCCCCGAATAAAAGGCAGCTTCAAGGAGAACAATGATGGTTACGCGACGCGAGTTTCTCGATGCTCTTGCTGTAGGTGCGGCGGGCCTGGCCGTGGGAACTACGGCGAAGAGCTATGGCCAGATTCTTGGATCGAATGATCGACTCAACTTTGCCATCATCGGTCTTAACGGCCGTGGCTACGCTCACCTCTCCTCGCTCCAGGCAAACAAGAGTGCCGCGCGAATCTCGCATGTCTGCGATGTGGACAGTACAATTCTCCAGAAATTCGCCGAAAGCGCCCGACAGGAGACGGGCGAGTCCCCCGCAACGGACAAAGACTTTCGTAAGATTCTTGAAATGAAGGATGTGGACGCCATCACCATTGCCACCCCCGATCATTGGCATACACCCATGGCCATCGCCGGATTGCAGGCGGGCAAACACGTCTATCTGGAAAAGCCATGCAGCCACAATGCTGCCGAGGGGGAGATGCTGGTGCAAGCACAGCGGAAGTATCAGAGGCTCGTACAGATGGGGACACAGCAGCGCTCTTCAGCCCACACGATAGAGGTCGTTGATAAGATCCATGCCGGCATAATCGGCAGGCCCTACTTCGCACAGGCCTGGTACGTGAATTCGAGAAAGTCGATTGGCACAGGCAAAGGAGCGCCGGTGCCGCCTCAGCTTGATTGGGACTTGTGGCAGGGCCCCGCTCCGCGCCGTCCGTACACTGACAATGTGCACCCCTATAACTGGCACTGGTTCAGAATCTATGGCACGGGCGAAACACTCAATAATGGTACGCATGAAGTCGATGTCTGCCGCTGGGCGCTCGGCGTCGACTATCCCAAGCGAGTTGCATCGTCGGGCGGCAGATACCATTTCAAAGATGATTGGGAGTTCTACGACACACTGGTGACAAGCTTCGAGTACGACGACAAAATGCTCTCGTGGGAAGGGAAGAGCTGCCAGGGAATGAAGTATTACGGCCGTGATCGTGGTTCGATAATTATGGGAACGACGGGCACAGTGCTGATTGATCGCGATGGCTACGAGATCTACGACCTGAAAGGCAACAAGACAAGCGAATTCAAGGTGGGCAAAACGACTTCGTCCTCTGACCTGATCGGCCGTGATTCCATGACCGACGCTCACTTCGCGAACTTCATCGCGGGTATCCGCAAGGGCGAGAAGCTCAACGCTCCTATCGCTGTTGGCAACGTCGCCGTTACCATGTTGCAGCTTTCCAACATCTCCTGGGAAGTCAACCGGGAACTGCGTCTCGACACAAAAGACGGACGGATTCAAGGCGATCCCGAAGCCATGAAGATGTGGGGGCGCGAGTACGAGCCGGGGTGGGCGCCACATGTCTAACAAAACCACCTTCTCGCGTCGCGATTTTGTTCGCTCGGGTGCGGTCGTTGCTGCAGCATTTTCCGCTCCCGCCGCTTTCTCGGCGCTGGCTCGCGAAAACTCATCTCCCGACGAAGCGTTGCCGATCCGTTTGGGTCTGGCCAGCTACACATTTCGTAATTTCAGTCGCGCTCAGATGATCGGCTTCATGAAGCAACTCAGCGTATTCGCATTGAATGCGAAGGACGTCAAAGATCATCTCCCGATGGACGCACAGCAGGAGGCAGCCGCGCTGGCGGACTACGCCGCGGCGGGCATCAAGCTTCACGCCGCTGGAGCCATCTATTTCGCGAAAGACGAAGACGCTGACATCCGCAGCAAGTTCGAATACTGCAAGCGGGCAGGTATCGCCGTTATTGTCGCCGGCGACCCCACTCCGGAAACTCTGCCCCGAATGGAGAAGTTCGTAAAGGAGTACGACATCCGTATCGCTCTCCACAACCACGGTCCGGAAGACAAATTGTGGCCTTCGCCGCTGGATGTGTTGAAGGCGGTAATGGGCATGGATCCGCGCATCGGGTGCTGCATCGATGTCGGGCACACGGTTCGGGCCGGCACCGATGTCGTTCAGGTAATCCACGAGGTTGGCCCGCGGCTGTTTAACATGCACATGAAGGACCTCACGAACTTCCAGAGTAAGGAGAGCCAAGTCGCGGTAGGAGACGGCATCATGCCAGTGCGGAAGATGTTTGAAGCGCTCATCGCAGCGAAATACCAAGGTTTCGTCGATCTGGAGTATGAGATTCATCCCGACGACCCGATGCCGGGCGTGATCGCCAGTTTCGCCTATATGCGAGGCGTCCTGGCAGGCATGAGTCTTTGACCCTTTGACCGGGGCCTTCTGTGGACCAAGCTCTGCAAGAACGTGGGGCCTTCCTTCTTGCTGGCCTACACACCCTCAGAGTAGGGCACTTCAGAGAGCGGTGACACAGCTCAAGCGTCGGCACGGGTCGAAGCCGACCGTATCCGAGGCACTGGGAGCTGCTGGCGGAATTGGTAGGAGTGTCGGCGGAAGGTCAATGAGTGGTGATTTATCGCGTCAACAATCACGCAGGTCAGCATAAGAGGAAATTCGGACGCAGTCCTTGAAGATCACGTCTTCGGTTTCGTATTCATTTTTCCTCTAGAGTCGTCCGCTCACCCGGCTGGCAAGATCCCTTAGATGCTTCTCGGTTGCCGAGGCGGAATCCACAGGATCGAGATTGAGATAGAAGCGAACTTTGCCCTTGCGAACGTGGAGCGCGTGCTCCCCGTCAAAATAGGCCTCGTCCCCGACGCCATTCACTGGCGTTTGCGGGCCGTACAATTTGCTCAGCCTTGCGAATAGGTCCGCCGCGGCCGACGGTGAGGGATCGACGTAGGCTCGGAACCAGAGCTTGCTTCCCTTCGCCAGATAATTGCAATCGGTTCCCGAGGCGGTGTTTTGGTAAGGACGAGGAGCGACGGTCTTTTGTGGAGAATCGTAGTCTCGGCCTAACGTCTTGCTCACCTCGGCCGCGGACAGCAGCGAGCAGAGGTCAGCGGGAGGTTCGGCTGCCTGTGCCGAGTAAACGGCGCAGGTGGTTGCGAGAAGAGTTGCAGCGATGAAAGATAGTCCATTCAAGTGAGCCATGTGGCACGCCTTTCCTCCCGCAGCGTCGGCCTGCGGGTGTTCGTACGAAATCTCATGTTTCACTTTCCATCGCCTTCCACCCTTGCAGAAAACGCAAGGATGGTTTGTACGGACTGGAGAAAAAGTTCCAGTTGGGTGCGGGTTGTTCGGGTCATTGGATGGGGCTTGTGGTGCCCACCATTTTGAAGGGGCCAGTGAATCCGGCGGAGCCTAGCGAGAGGACGGTAGGGTCATTTGTGTTTTTGATGGCAAGAATGTTGCCGCCACGGATCCCCACCCCAAGACGGGCTAATGCGTCGCTCTCGATGGCGATCCGGAGAGTGCCACCGACTACCGCAGAAATCTGGGGATCGCTAAACACCCTCGCTGGGCCTTCGAAGTCGTGAAGTTCTACCGGCACTGAGGTGTGGAAGGGAGTGGGGCCGGTACCTCGAGTCGGGCTAGCCGTTACCGGCGACAGCACTCCCATTAAACTGACACTAGCGCTAAGAGCGCCCGCGCCGTGCCAGAAGTAGGCCTTTTCTACCTTCTTATTATCCTTCAGAGCCACAATTTCGAACAGGTAACCGCTCAAGTCAGGAAGCGGGGATAGAGGAAGTTCTGTTGGATTCGCATTAACATTCCCGCCGAAGACGAGGCGAATCTCGAAATCTCTGTAGCCGCCCATGGTAGCGGGGATTACGTGGGCCGGCTTGTAGCCGAAGACGCTGATGACGACGGCTCGCCACCAGCCATCGTTTTGTGTTCCCTGCAGATTTACGCCGCTGGCGGCCGCGCCTTTTGCCCATTGAACGTTCCAATGAATGCGATCGGAATAGTTGGCGATCTCTTCTCTCACCTTCCTGCAGCGGTCGTTGGAAAGGGTGAAGTTCAGATCCTGGCGTCCGTCTCGGCGGAGCTGACTGGCGTAGCCGGTCAGATCGATCCAAGGCGCTGTAAGGGAGCGGATAACAGGTTGGACAAAATCACGAATCCAGTTTCTGTGGGTGCCACGAAGGGCTGAGATGCTCGTGGGGAAATTGCAGAGCCGAGCGGTCAAGCGTGCGCCTGGCACTTCCACATCGTTCGGCATGATGTCGTGGAACTTCGTTCCGGTAAAAGTTCCAGGTTCCTTGTTGTCGTCGGTCTCGTCGTAGACTGCATAGACATCGGCGTTGGCCATTTGTGCGCTCCTAGAGGTGCTCCTACAGGTCGTTCCGAGTGCGGGTCCATCAACAGCGGACTAGATCCCGCTCATGGCGTCAAAGTGCCACGAAAAATGTCTGCCTGTCAAAGGACTCAGTCATGACACGTCGATGACTAACTAAGATGCATCCCTTCAGCGAGTTACCAAAACGTGTGACCTCTCCCCAAGAGAGAGCGTGGCCGGAACAACGGTGATTGACCCCAGTCGTGCGTGATGCCCGCGCGGAGCACGAACACATTGCAAAATGACCACGCCTGGACAGCTGGCGTAAAATCGCTTCCTCGCTTTTGCGGCCTCTGATCGATTCCCTTGAGTCGCGACAATCAATTAACCGGAATCGCTGCTAACATCAAAGAACCTTCTTCTGACCACGCGCGTGACCTGACAAATCATTGTGCTGCAATGAATTCCAGAAGTACTGACTCACGTTTTTTCGCCTGTGCTAGACTTACCCGCCATAAGGAGTGAGCAACTGGGGGTATGGAAGCACCGGCCTTGCGTAAGCGTGTTTACCGATTTGGCCTCTTCCAAGTGGATGCGGAGGGAGGAAGGCTGTTCCACCAGGGCGTGCCTGTAAAACTTCAGCAGCAGCCGCTACGGGTGCTGTGTCTTCTCTTAGGGCGTCCGGGAGAAATCGTCAGCCGCGAGGAACTGCGGCAGACGCTGTGGCCGGAGGGGACTTACGTCGAGTTCGATGGCAGCCTCAACGCAGCATTGAAAAGGCTGCGCTATGCGCTTGGTGATGATGCCGATAATCCCACCTTCATTGAAACGGTTCCGAAGCGCGGTTATCGTTTCGTGGCACCGGTGGCTATGGTTGGCCCGGTGGGCAGTGGCTTGGAACAGGTCGTTGGCGACAGCGCCTCGACCGTTCCTGACCGCGCTGCGGCCGTCGAAGCGGACCGAGGGTCGCTGCCGACCACCGCGCCCCAGTCGAGGCCAATGCCTCCATCAAGGCAGTGGCTGGGAGGACGAGCCCCTCTTTATCTTTATGGCGTGACGCTCGGCATCATTTTGCTGGCGGCTTTCGGGTGGTATTCGCTGCGTCATCGTTCGCCGCCCGCCGCAGCCTCGGAATCTAACCCAGCTCGCCCTATTCCAAGCCGCCAATCGGTCGCAGTGTTGGGCTTTTACAATGCGTCCGGCCGGGCGCAGGATGATTGGCTGGCCTCGGCGTTTTCGGAGATGTTGAGCACAGAACTGGCCAGTGGGGAAAAACTCAGACTGGTTTCCGGAGAGGAAGTCGCTAGCCTTCGCATTTCATCCCCCTGGTCGCAAACCAGCACGCTGGGCCGGGAGACCACGGCGCGGATTGGCACCGCCTTGAACAGTGACCTGCTCGTCCTGGGCTCGTACACCGCGATCGGCCAAGGCACCCGGACGCAATTGCGGCTCGACGTACGATTACAGGATACCCGGAGCGGCGAGGTTCTAAGCCAGTTCGCGCAGACCGGCAATGCGAATGAGCTGTTCCAAATGGCGTCGGACATTGGCGCTAAGCTGCGGGAGCGGTTGGGAGTTCCCGGAATCAGCGAGACCGATAGGGCGAGTGTTCTCGCTTCCATACCGTTGGACCGTGAAGCAGCCAGGTTCTACGTGCTTGGGATTACCAAGTTGCGGGAGTTTGATGCTCTTGCGGCGAAGGACTTGCTCGTCGAAGCGACCAAAGCGGATGCAAAATTCCCTTTGGCGCACCTCATGCTGGCGCGTGCCTGGAACCAGCTCGGCTATGAGCAAAAGCGCAAGGAGGAAGCGAAAATCGCATTGGATCTTTCCACCGGCTTCCCGCGCGTGGATCGAATGCAAGTCGAGGGCGACTACTACGAGAGTTTGCCAGACCACGAGAAGGCGGCTTCCAGTTACCGCGCCCTGTTCGAGTTATTCCCTGACAGCGTGGAGTACGGCTTGCAGCTTGCGGTGTCCCAGACTGCTGCCGGTCACGCATACCAAGCGCTGGACACGATTGGACGGCTCCGGCGGCTGCCGCTGCCCGCGGCTGACGATCCCCGCATCGATATGGCGGAAGCCAGAGCAATGCCATCCAGCCGAAGGGCCGACAGTCTCATTCTGGTGCGCAGCGCCGCCACAAAATCATCGGCCCAAGGTAAGAAGCTGATCTATGCCTCGGCGCGCCTGTGGGAGTGCATGAATCTTGTGTATGGTGAGCATCGCGATCAGGCGGAGGTACCTTGTGAGGACGCCTACAATATCTATCGGGCGGCGGGAAATAATTTAGGAGCTGCCGATGCGCTTCGCCTGATGGCTGACCAACTGGGTGGAGCGGGGCACATTGTGCAAGCGCGAGCGACCTATCAACGGGCACTCAAGATTTTGGGCGGCACGGGTGAGCACCTAAAGACCGCGGTCATCCTTAACAACATGGGGATTGGCTATACCAACGAGGGCGATCTGGATCGTGGGGAGCAGTGTTACCGGCTGGCCAAGTTTCACTTTGAACAGGCCGGGGACAAGCAAAATGGGGCCACGGCGCTCTCGAATATTGCGGATATCCTCTACCTCCGCGGTAACTTGCAGGCGGCAGCGAAGACGTATGAGAAGGTGATCGAGATTCTCTCGTCCCTGGATGGCGTCCTACCGGGCTACGCCCACTATCGGCTTGCCGATTTAGAGTTGGCCCAAGGGCGGGTGCAAGATGCCCATCGGCTTGCCCAGCAAGCGGTCGACGCAATGCGCCAGGTTCAGGGCGATTCTGGCGGGCAGCCGACTGGAGCTCTGAGCGAGTTGGGAGATGTGTTGAAAGCGGAAGGGGACTTGAAAGGTGCGCGCCAACAGTACGAAGCCGCGCTGGAGATTCGGCAGAAAATGGGGGAAACGAGCACGATCGCAGAGAGCCAGGTAACGCTTGCTGATCTCGCCCTCGAAGAAGGCCACGCCGACCAAGTCGAACCTTTGCTGCGCGCGGCGATCGCTGAGTTTGAAAAGGAAAAGAGCGACCCGGACACGGCCGGCGGATATCTGGCGTTGAGCCGCGCACAGCTGGCTGAGGGGAAGTTGGACGAGGCTCGCGAAGCAGTGAAGCGTGCGACTGAACTTACGGTGACCAGCCCCGATCCGGCGGTGAAACTGCCGATTGCGATTCAAACCGCCCGGGTCGAAAGGGGCGCGGCTGAGAAGGCGCGAGATCATGCCACGGTGGCAAATTCGATCCAGAAGCTGCGGTCCGTGATTGCTTCAGCGAAAAAGTTAGGGTACTACGAGATCGAGTGCGAGGGTCGCCTCAACTTGGCGGAAGCCGAACTCAGAATTGATCCGGCGCGCGCTCGTTCCCAGTTGGAGATCCTGGAGAAGGAAACTCACAGACGGGGATTGGAATTCCTCTCTCAAAAAGCACAAGGGCTGCTCGCAGTCCCGCGACCTTCCCTGTCAGCGAGAGAATCTCCCAGCCCGCCTTGAGGGTCAACAACATCAGGCCGCGCTTGCCTTCCCACCAAGTGGCGCCCGTCCCATCCCACGCCCAGCCCTCCCAGCGCACGCGAGCGGGGGCGAAGTCAACCCCGGCGAGGGTGTTTACTAGCGCTTCACCATGAAGTGCAACTTTGAAATCTCCTACCTCCTATCCCCCCAACAGCTGACACGTCATAGTATCTATCGGGAAAAATTCGGCTACCCCCCTCCCCCGCAGCCGGTTCTGACTTTGGCCCGCCCCCCGCCCGCCCTCGCGTGGGGTAAGGCTCGCGCGCTAGCGCGTGGCGAGCGAGCGTTGGCACCTCTGATTGCGAGCGAGCCTTGGTTGGATCGGCACATTTTCAACGAGAGCGAAATGGCGCTCTTCTTCGAGTGCATGCTGTAATGTGCGCGAAGGTCCTTGACACCGCCGACATTGTTAGAGACGCATTTCTTGGCCAACTATCCCCAGGATTTCTCCACCCCCTGCCACAGCAAAGAAGTGCTTCCGACCCCTCAATGTACCGAGGAGGTCGCGGCTTCCAGGTTGTCGGCCGCTCTACCGATCGCCGCTGCGACATCTTCCAGCACCTTCGCGACGCCTGGCACCTGAGCTTCGGCCTCCGTCCATTTCTTGGCGTCCATGTATTCGCGGACGGCAGCGATGGGTTTGGCGCCGTATCCGGTATAAGCGCCGGGCGCGTACACCTGATGCTTGAACCACGGGCGCTCCGGGAGTCCTCGTTCGGTAAGGAAGGTCCGCTGGATTTTCATAAGATCCGTGTTCAGCGACTCCAGGACCTGTGCCGAAAGTGCAGGCGCGTCAACGGCCAGGGCTTTCGTCACGGCAGCCTGGTAGCGCTCGGCGCTGCGCTTGATGGATTCCACTCCATTCTTCAGAGGTGCGAAGTTCATATAGGGCGGCGTGGTTTCCTGTGGCGGGGGGACGGAGGTCTTGCGTGGATCAGCTATAGCAGAGAAGACTCCTTCCTTCAGTTCGAGGTTGCGCTCTGTGATTTCGTCCTGTTTTTCCTTGAGCTGCTTTTCGAGTTCAGTCACATATTTCCCGATGGTTTCGGCCATACCTGCGTACTCGTAGGGGATTATCTCGGCATCCGCCAAGCGCATCACGGTGGTGCCACCGGTCTGTGCCAAAGCGCGTCCGTAGGAGAAATCGGTATCGACAAAGTGGGTGTACCAATAGAAATCGTCGTACACGGAATGGTAGGAATCGGCGTCGTTTTCGCCGCCGTAGCCGATGTTCAACGCTGAGATGCCGGCGTGGTCGAGGAACGACGCGTAGTCGGAACCGTCTCCGAGTGCTCCGATGGTTAGTTCCGCGCGCTTGCGAATCTCCGCGCGATCTTCCTGGTTCTTGGCGTTGGCGATGCGGGACAAACGAGCTCGTTGCCAGACCGGAATATTTTTCTCGGGATCCTGAATCTCGCGAATGATGTCGTTGGTTAACTTTTCGAGATCGTGAGAGCCGGAGCCGTGAAAGAATCCCCGGCCGTTGCTGTCGGAATTGATGTAGGCGGCGGCGTGTTTTTGTAGCTCGTCGCCGTGAGTTTCCACCCATTCGGTAGAACCCAGAAGTCCAGGTTCTTCACCGTCCCAGGCGCAGTAGATGATGGTGCGCTTCGGCGTCCATCCTTGCTTATGCAGTTCGCCGAGCATGCGTGCTTCTTCGAGGACTGCGGACATGCCGGAGAGGGGATCGTCGGCGCCGTTGACCCAGGCGTCGAAGTGATTGCCGCGAATCACCCATTGATCGGGAGCGCGGGACCCGCTCAGCGTTGCGATGACGTCGTTGACCGGCTTCAGGTCCCAGTTCGATGTGACTTTGAGATGGACTTTGGCGGGGCCGGGGCCGATGTGATAAGTGAGAGGCAGAGCGCCACGCCATTTTTCCGGTGCGACCGGCCCGGCGAGCGCGGACAGAAGAGGCAGAGCGTCGCCCCACGAAATCGGGAGCACGGGAATCTTGGTAATCGTTTTGGCTTCGCTGATCGTAAGACGCTTGGCATCCGCGGTAGCGCCGACACCGGGGGTGAGAGGATCGCCGGGATAATCGGTGTCCATTACGCTGCCGCGCTGGACGCCATCTTTGGGACGCCAGCCGCCCTTGGGATAATCGTCACCTTGAAAGTAGCCGTCATCCCTGGGGTCGGAATAGATGATGCATCCGACGGCGCCGTGCTCGCCCGCGACTTTCGGTTTGATGCCACGCCAGCCTTCACCATAGCGCGCGATGACGATGGCCCCTTTGACGGCAATTCCGAGGCGATCGAGTTGTTCGTAGTCTTCACGGTTGCCGTAGTTCACATAGACCAGCGGGGCGGTCACGTCACCGTCGATCGAATAGGCGTTGTAGGTTGGCAACTGCTCGGACGTCTGGTCTGACGTGGGGTCGCCGGGAACGGTCGGTTCCTGCAGTGTGGCGCGAAAGTGCTTGGGTTCCAGAAGTTCGACTACGCGGTCCTTGGGCGTTGGGAACAGGACCTGGAAGGTCTCGATGTGCGCGTCGAATCCCCACTCTTTGAATTTGGACAGAATCCATTCGGCGTTGTCTTTGTCATAAGGTGAGCCCACATGATGCGGACGAGCGCTCATCCGGCGCATGTTTTCGCGCACATGATCGCTCACGATGCCATCCTGAAATTTCTTCTCCCAATCGCGCTCGGGGCTGGAAGATTGTGTCGTGTATCCCAACAATTGGGGATGGGCGCTGGTTTTCGCCGGGGTGGTTTGCGCGCAGGTCAGGGATGCGATGAAGAAAACAATGCAACCACAAATAAGGGAGCGGATGGGCTTCAAGCTGGCCTCCTGGGATGTTGCGTCGGTTCCAAGCATCCTGCTTCTGAGAGTTGGAATTATAGAGCTTGAAACGAAACATCTAGACATGAAGATTTTGTTGAGTATTGGGGGCTGACGGGCTGATTGTGTACGTCTCCCGAGGAACCGACCTTGCGAACCACCACGCTGGGGGATCCCAATATCAGCCCAGAAACACCCAACTAAAATGACCTCGGAGCCGGCGCCCAAGCCGGCGGAGTCGCAGAAGCCTGCGGATAAGCCGGCTAGTGACGAGCCGGATGAGAATGCATCCCAAGGATCGTGGAAGGGGCTACAGGCCTCTCGGCCTCCGGTCGAGGGAAAACTTTCCTCTTGACATCCCTTTTTATAGAACTCATTGACATACGGAGTTCTAGCTGTGTGTGACACCAATACAAAGTAGGACTAGCCTGAGCACACGTAGAATGTTCCGGCAATCCATCTTGAGATGCGAGGTTTTTTCCGCGGCCCCAGATGAGCCGAGTTGTCCAGCCCATAGGTTCGAATTCTGTGCCTGAACAGGCCCATTCCGATAACGAAGAGGCTCAACAGAATCTCCACGACTCGCCAGAAAACGAAGCAGCCTCCCTCCACTGTCCAATTATCAAGATGTCATCCCATTAGGCATCGGTTCACCTCATTGCTTCGAATTCCGTTGCTTCTGAATTTCCTCCAGTCTTCGTTTCAGATACTCCTGATATTCCTTCTGCAGCTTTGGATCACTCGGAGAGCCATAAATCTCGCTCGACTTGTAATGCCCTTCGGCAAATTTCTTTTTCGTCCACTCGTCATGAACATGGATCTCGTCAGCCCGGTCGAGAACCTCTTTCACAAACTGGGGGGGAACGAAATACACACCTTCGCGGTCGCCGACCACCAGATCGCCGGGCATGACCGTGACACCGCCGATTCGCACCGGAATATTGATACCGGTCAGCATCACGTTCCCAATTGGAGTTGGATCGACAGACCGGAAGTAAGCAGGCATGTCGATCTCGGAGATTCCGTTCAAATCGCGGATGCCCCCGTCGACCACCAGGCCCCCACCATGCGTGGCGGTCATCACGTAGTAGAAAAGATTGTCTCCGACGATAGTCCCGTTCACTTTCTTGCCGAACAGGTCCACGATCAGTACGTCGCCTGGCTGCAGCATGTCGATGGCGGTCTGATTCATGAGTTGCTTAAGGCCATGATCTTTCGCCTTCGTCTGCGCAACCTCATCGACATCGGAGCGAAGCGGCATGAACTGCACCGTAAACGCCCGTCCCACCATGGTTTTGGCAGGTTGCAGGACTTGAAATCCATCGGCATACTGGTTATTGAATCCTCTTTCATGAAGGACCGCCCAAACCTCCTCCGATGAGAGACCTCGCGCCCTTTCGATCAAATCGTCTGGCACTCTAGGCCGGCCGTCGGGAAGACGGTCAAATGGGCTCTGCGCTGTGTAGTCGACCAAGTCCTGCCTGGAAAATGTGAAGAGTTGCGCTGAAACGGGAGACGGTCCGAGCAAGACAATTGTGCACGCACCCCAAAACACAATCAGACCGAGTCGGGCAGAACGGCTGCATGCAGGGCAGCGCATCGGGTACCTCTCACATGGACTAGAGATAGTGGCTCTTGGAGCATGCTTGGATTTAGTGGACCGAGTATTCTACGATCGCGCACTGAAGCTCTCAAATCAGAGATGATTTGTCAAACGTGAAATTTACCGGGCCAGCAGGCGTACAATCTTGATCTCGCTATGAATACCTCTCTGGCGTATGCGGTGCCGTGAAAAGGGCAGAGCACATGAGTGAGAATGGCCGTCATGGCTTCGACCGTCGCGAGATCCTGAAGACTTCCGCTATGGCTCTGGGAAGCGCCCTGTTGGCGGGAGAACCGTTCGAGGCCTACCCTAAGGGTATCAACTCCAACTCAGGTCCCTCCGCGCTGAAAATCACGGATCTTCGCGTGGCGGCGATTGTGAAACCGGGGCCGAGTCCTTGCCCCATCATTCGGATCGAGACCAATCAGAGCATATACGGACTCGGTGAGGTTAGGGACGGCGCCAGTCCAACCTTCGCTCTTTTCTTAAAGAGCCGCATACTAGGTGAGAACCCGCTGCAAATCGACAAACTGTTTCGCAAAATCAAGCAATTTGGCGGGCATGCCCGACAGGCTGGCGGAGTTTGCGCAATAGAAATGGCGCTGGGACATCGCGGGTAAAGTCTATAACGTCCCGGTCTACACGATGCTCGGCGGGGGCAAGTTTCGTGACCGGATTCGCATATATGCCGACACCGAGGAGTCCAAGGATCCCAAGGTTTATGCGCGAAGGATGAAGGAGCGCAAAGAGGGAATGGGACTCACCTGGCTCAAGATGGACCTGGGAGTCGAAATGGTGTCGGACACGCCCGGAACAGTGACGCATCCGTCCGACCTGAGTCCGTGGGAGACGTCGCAACTTCCGCATCCTTTCTTAGCCATGGAAGTTACGGACAAAGGGATTGCCATGCTGGAGGAATACGTCGCCGCGGTCCGTGACGCCGTGGGTATGGAAATCCCGCTTGCGATGGACCATCTCGGCCACTTGGGTGTGAAGTCGATCATCCGACTGGGCAAGGCCTATGAAAAGTACAACCTGTCGTGGATGGAAGACGTGATTCCCTGGACCTACACCGACCTGCTCAAACAGATCTCAGACCAGAGCCCTACTCCCATCCTGACCGGCGAAGACATTTACCTCCAGGAACCGTTCCGGGTTCTCTGTGACAGGCACGCAGTCAGCAAAATTCATCCCGATCTCGCAACGGCTGGGGGGATTCTCGAGACCCACAAAATCGGAGACATGGCCGAGGAATACGGTGTGCCGATGGCCATGCATTTTGCCGGGACTCCCATCAGTTGCATGGCGAACGTTCATTGTGCCGCCGCTACCCAGAACTTCCTGGCGCTCGAGCATCATTCCCTCGACGTGCCCTGGTGGTCATCGCTGGTGGAGGAAGGAGCCAAGACGCCGATCGTCAGCCACGGCTGGATTGATGTGCCTGACCGGCCTGGCCTGGGTGTTACTCTGAGTGAAGACGTGGTTCGCCAGCATTTAGCACCGAATAGCGGTTATTTCGAACCGACTCCACAGTGGGACCAAGAACGCTCCTGGGACCGGCTCTGGAGTTAGAACCTCTATGGGCAGCCTTCATCGATATTGTGTACCACAGGTTGTTGCGGCAAAATCGCGCCATCGTGAACGCACGGTTCGATCTTTAGCGCTGGTAATATTATCTATAAGATAATAATGTATAACATACTATGCTTTATAGTGAATAGTAGGAGGCAGCGCCGAACCTTGAGCTGCGAGCGAAAACGGTACTGTGCTCCCAACTTTCCCTTACCGCATTGCCATTTTGCAAAACGAAGGCACCAAATCCAGCAGCGTCAATTCTCCTCTGCCTACCGGCACGGCAGGCGGTGTAGACGTCGCTGATCAGCCTCTCCACGGCGTCTCGCACTGCGGTCCCTTTTGTCCAATTTGGGCAATGGATCGATTCCGGGCGGGCCCTCTGGTCCGGGCGGCAAACTTCATCCCAGGGTCGCGGCCGGTCTGGCGCCGCTGTTGAATTTGCAGCTCCGTGCACTCGAGGCGACGGAGCTGGAGCGGCGACGCCAAGGTGGAGAAGCTCCTGGCCAGAGCGGAAGCAAAAAGCGGTCGAAAAGGGTACGACGAGACGCCTGTGCATGATTTCCGCAAGCCGGCCTTGAGAAAATGACGAAGTCTGGAGAAGCTTTAAGGCGTGTGGCGCTGGGAGTCCGTACAGACGGCTGAACGACGCTACCGCGTGCAGACTAATCCTTACCGACGCGGCCCAAACACGTGTTTCCTTGCTCGCCCTGAGAATGGCTGGCTTGTTCCCGAACACTCACCTATTTCCGTCGCCTTCATCATACGCACGTGCTTCCGTTTCCCAGCGCAGATTCTCTTTCTTCCAAGAAACCTGCTTGCGAGCAATTCTTAGCATGGTCTTATTCCCTAGCTTCACGCGGACGTACGTACCGTCGATATCATCGACCACAGCCATGCCCTCCCCGGCCACCGCAATTCGGTCACCCTGCTTAATCGCGCTCCGCTGATTTGGCTGGATGTACCATTTGCTTGCTCGGTCCGTGAGGTAGTCAAGTCCGTCGGCGGCAAGCCCCGAGTCGTTTTTCCAGAGGGGGCACATGGCCCCATGGTGAAGAATAAAGATGTCGCGGTCATAAGAAATCAGACTCTTGAGCAGGGTCTCAATTTCCATAAGTCTTACCGGCAAGACTTCAGGCGGCAAGAGAAAGCTTTGAGGATAGGCATATTGAGAGCGCCACCCGCGCTGGTGCTCAACGATCGTTCCCCAGAGCAGGACCTGTCCGTAAATTAGCGATCTCTGATAACCGGGGCGGCGTAAATGCTCCACACTCTTGCTGGCATAAATTCCGCAGGTGCAGTGAAGATGCGGAGCATCATGCGGACGAGGGTTTGCTCTGTGGCGCCTCCAATGCAGGCGCTCGGAACTTCTGCATCTTGCTTCGAGCGGCTCGCCGTGGTGCCATGTCTCGCCATTGAGTGAGCGCAATCCAGCACGATGCCATTGCCAAACGCGGTAGCCGGTGATGGGCGAGATGTAATCTGGGATGGCCGTCACTTGGGGGCTGGTTCTCCTTCGGTATCGGGCTGCAGCGAGATTTGCTCCGGTTCTTTCTGCGGTTCATTGACTGGAGGCGCTAGAGGCTCAACAACAATTCTCCGAATCGGCTCACCGATTTGCATCGCTGATTTCCCCCACGGGTGAAAGGACCTCTGCGATGGACGACATCCTGTCTCAGCGTGTGCGCCCGCGGTCTGGCACGTGAACAGCTTTTCGCAGATCAAGCATCGGCGCATGTTCTGGCCCACGACGCAGAACACCTTACCAACTTGGTCGTCAGGTCTGATGGGTCTGTTCTTCAGCACGTTAGTCTCCGGTTGCTAAGGCGGCCCTGAGGCTACAAGCGAACCGGACATTCGTGGGTGCGTGTTGATCAGCCGGGGCGCAAGCCGAGATCGCCTATCGCAGCGCGGCTTCTTGCATTTCTTGCACCATTGCGCGCAGATCTCGCATCGTTGTGACCAGGTTGGACTGCTCGGCATCCTCGCGCCAATTCACGGGAACACTAAAGGTCTGAAAATCATTCTCTACGCCCCGGGCTCTATGGGCTTCAGCCTCGAAGAGATCGAACGTGATGCCCACATTGCGGTTCACGACGTTGCCTGCATCGTCAATATACAAAGATGTGAAAACGAATATCCGCGCGCCGTCCATCAGTTACCTCCATGCACGAGGGGGATCGGGTTGGCTTGCGACAGAGGGGGGAAGAACGATGATCTACTTGCAGTATACAAAGGACCGGGAAACAACGGCCATTTTGGAGCCTGGTGTTTGCAGAAATCTTTAGTAACCTATCTCTGGTTTCAGTACCTGGGTGCTGGAGGGAAATTCGCCAGGCTCGTGCTCCACCACGTCCAGACGCGATAGTCGTTCACGATCTAATGCAGGCGCAGGAGCCCCCCTGAGGTAGCTCTGCACCCTTGTTCTTCTTGTCAGATAGGCGTTCGTCTCGTGGCCACGGCGAACAGGCACGGTATGCCGATCCTGGGTGCTCGACGCGCAAACCGTGGCAAGACCTCGCCTGGCGAATTGGCGCACGCCACCGGAAGTTGATCGTGTTCCGCCGTCAGCCTTCTGTGGGCCTCGGGATTCGGAGTCCAGGCTTCCCCGGTCTCCTGCCGGGAGAGGGATCATCCTTCCGGCCCGACTCGCCTCCGGTCCACGTCGCTTGGGCTACGCCGCCCCGTTGGTTCGGCACGCATCTCAAGTCGAGGATGGGACCGGCACCCAGCCGGCGGACGCCAAGATTGCGGATGCTTCGGGCAGCCTGGGCCTTCCCCGGTACCTCGCAATCAATTTCACAACCTCGCGCGGCGATGCTGCACTCTTACCATCGGACGAGTCCGCTCGTAATCTTGAAATTACCAGGGTCACACGTAAGACTAAAGTCACCGATTATTGATATCGTCCCTGCAGTTTTTCCCCCACTGAAAAACTCAGTCGTCCTGAGCCCATCGATTCCGGCCCAGATACGAGTGATTCGAGTTCCAAATCGGCCGAATCAGTGTGCGAGGAAGTCTGCAATGGGGATCAAACAGCCAATTTCAGAGCGAAAACTGCAAGCGAACCGAGCGAATGCAAAGCGCTCGACCGGGCCGAGGACGGAGGCAGGGAAGGCAGCTTCGCGCAAGAACGCGCTGAAACACGGAATTCTGAGTCGCGTGGTGGATTTGCCGAGTGCGGTTCCAGAAGTTGACCTGTGTTCATTGGAACTGAGCAGACCTGTTTTGCCCGAGGTTCTGGTGAGAGACGCAGCCATCAAGGAAATCAGCCGTATCTGGGGTAAGTTGGTGAGGGTTGTGGTCTTCGAGAGGGACAGTATTCAACATCCCGACGGTCTCGAGCAGAATGGGCGACTCATCGATCGATACGAACGCATGCTGACCAGACAGCTGCATGCCTGTATTCGGGAACAGGTCGACCTGGCCGGGAAGCACTAGAAAAGCGTTAGGAGGAGCTTATGAGTCGAAATGGAAACACAAATCAAACTGGAAACGGCAATGGGACTGGGAAAAAAGCTTGGGACCTGAAGAAGGACGGCATTTTATGGAAGAAAGTGACCGAATATTCGACCCAAGAGTTCCAAAAGCTGGCACACGGCTTTGTTGCGCAACTGCAAGAGTCGGTACAACCCGCAGACGCGCTCCAGGGGTTGCTGCTCGATCGCATCGCGGCGAGTTACTTGCGCAAGCAAATCCTGCTTGAAATGGAAGCTGCCGCGAGGTTAGCTAAGAGAACAAAAAGCGCGGGAGGCTCCCTGTCCGCGGCCGAACTGCAGAAACCCACTTCCATTAGCGTCCGCATCCCACTGGAGTCCCTGTCTTCTCCGGATCTCTTGAGGTACGAAGCTCTTCTCGACCAGGGATTTCATCGCGACTTGATTCTGCTGCAAAAGCTGAAGGAAATGGCTCCTATCCTAGACGCGGTGAACGGAAAGCCGCTGAAGTCCGAACGCGGGCACATCGAGGGCGGCAGAATTGTGTGATGTGGTCTCTCAGGTAGTGGCTTCATTAGCCCACAGCGAGGCAGAGAAATAGCGGCACCGTCGCTGGAGAGACGCAGTGGTTGAAGAAATTCTATGATCGCGTTGGATGCTCAGGGAAAGGAGGTGCGATGGAGTGTCTCAATCTGTATGTGCTCACAACTTTATCCATTGACGCGAAAGAGCAATGCAGTAAGCAGGAACGTCGGTGTAACCTTCGGCATCTTCGGAGCTGAAGTCCACAAAGCCCTTTGCGTAGAGAATGATTTTGACACGTTTGTCGTCTCCGGCGATTGGCGCGAGGATGCCGAGCGGTCAAACCCGGTCACGACAATGCGCAACTTCCGCGAGATGGTCCGGCAAAAGCAAGAAGCAGGAGCCAACAAAATACTGAACTGAATTGGTTCAGACAAGCAATCTCAGTCCCGAGCAATCTTAACCCGAAAAACGCGACGTCTTGTGTACAGGCACAATCTCCTCGGGTGGACCATAACCGCGATCGTGTGCCTGATTCGAGACCGCATATCGCTTCAGGTCGCTCCAACTCCATCGACTGGAAATGGGTGGCCTCCCGCAGGCACAGTACAGCGTCCATTCATCTGCGAATCCTTCAGCCAGCGGCATCAAGTACGACCCGTTACGGTACGGGCTGAAGGCAGGCAAATATCGAGTCAAGCATTTTGGACACTCAACGCAGTGGCGAACACGGGAAGCCATGGCATGTGACGGTGAGCTCCCTCGAGGGAAACTGGCTGCACGCGCTCACCCCTCCGGCACGGCCTCGTCGAGCGGGAGCGCTTGGCCTTCGTTGTGGTGCGGAGCTTCGGTAGGTCCTCGTCCACGAGCTCCACGCGGCGCGGTCGAGGAGCGTCCCATCACGCGCCATCGTCACCAGCACCGCTCAACCGTCCACCTTCTGCTGTTGCATGTCCACAATGTCCACTGCATTCTGGTCGCGGATTGGCACCGCCACATAGTGTCCCTCGGGCGTGACCGCGCACTGATTCGGACGCCCCGTCAGCTTGATCGTCGCGATGACATTGTTGGTCGCGGTATCTACCACGCTCGGGGTACTGTCGGATTCGATGGTCGCAAACAGCCGCCGCCCATCCGCCTGGATCGCCAGCCCGTGAACTTTGTCGCCCAGACGGATGTCATCTACGGTGTTCAGCGTCTTCAGGTCGATGACACTGACGTCGTTACCCTCGCTGTTGTCCACGTACAGCATGACATTCTGAGCCGACGCCGACGTCGCGATCTCGAACAAAAAAAAAGGAGGAGAAAAGCCGGCCAGGCAGTGTTGTGTCGCATGCCCCACCCCCGAATTGACGACCACTCTAACAGAAGATTGCCGGTGATTGACGAGAACAGAGTTTGCGGTCAAAACCCCTTCCAACCTCAATGAGTGAAATGGGGATTTTTCGCCAAGCATCGTTCGGATCGCTGGATAATCGGCAGTGCATCATGCGGATAACCATCTTTGCAATCCTTGCAGGAGCCATATTGCTACGCCGGCCGCGGGTGGACAACAATGTCCTCAAACTAGCACGACGGGCCCCCAATACAGCCTCGGAAGTCCGAAAGTTGGAGGCGCGCTCGTCTTTCACGATGACATCCGAAAGTGGTTTGAGCTCGTCAACACGTTCAGTCGAGAGCAAGCTTACAGATCCCCAGGCGGTGCGTCTAAGAGTAAGTCATGCCCGCGATGGAGAGTTCCACGGCGACCAGGAGCTGGAGCAAATGAAACTGGACATTTTCGTGCAGGACTTGAAGTACGCGCTCCGCACGCTGAGCCGCGATCGCAGCTTCACGTTGGTCGCGGTGGTGATCCTGGCTCTCGCCATCGGAGCCAACATTGCTGTCTTCAGCGTAGTCAACACGCTGCTACTGCGCCCGTTGCCTTTCCCCGATTCAAGCGAACTGGTGTGGATTGCTCCGCCGCCGACTGCCTGCGGCTTCTCTTGCGCTACCTACTCGGCTGACGCCTATGAAGAGTTCCGCGACCAGAGCCGCGCCTACCAGGGTGTAACCGGATACATGGCCTTTACTACGCCCGACAATCTTCGACTTACCGGCCGCGGAGAGCCGCAACCGGCCACAAGTTTTGAAGTCATCGGAAACTTCTTTCAGGTTCTCGGCGTGCAGCCCACCATGGGCCGCCTGTTCACATCAGAAGAGGCTCGGGGCGGGTCCCATCCGGTTACGCTGCTGGCCAACGCTTACTGGCGCCAACAATTCAACGCCGATCCAGAGATCGTTGGCAAGGCCATCGAACTAAACGGATCGCCGATCACCGTGGTGGGCGTTTTACCCGACACCTTTGATTTTGGTGCGGTGTTTTCTCCCGGCGCGAAAGTCGATCTGTTCACCCCGCTCGACTTGAATCTGGAGCGGAATTGGGGCAACATCGTCACCCTGCTCGGCCGCCTCAAGCCGGGCGTGACTTTGGCCCAGGCGCTCGACGACGCCAACCGAGTCGGGCCCAATCTTTACCAAAATACAAAATATCCCCAGACGCTGGGCCAATATAAAGGCGATCTCATTCCCGTTCCGCTGAAGGATTACGTGACGGGCAAGCTGCGTCGGTCGCTGATTGCGTTATGGTGTGCGGTGGGCACGATTCTGCTGATCGCCGGCGTGAACCTCTCGAACCTACTGCTGGCTCGCACCGCTGCGCGCACCAAGGAATTTGCCGTGCGCGGCGCGCTCGGGGCGAGCCGCGGGCGCATCGTGCGCCAGTTGCTCATGGAAAGCCTGGTGCTCTCGGGCGCGGGCGCTGCGTTCGGGCTGGGACTGGCCGCAGCGTTGATCGCCTGGCTCGCGCACCAGGGATCTGTGGCTCTGCCGCTGCTCAGCACTCTGCGCATCGACGGCCAGGTGCTGGGGTGGACCGTCCTTGTTGCCATTTTCAGCGCCATGATGTTTGGCCTGCTTCCGGGGCTAAGGATGGCCGCGGGCAATCTACAGGAGGCGCTCAAAGACTCCGGCGCAGGCGCTGGCCTGGGCCGCAAACACGAGCGCGTCCGCGCCGGGCTGGTCGTGTCCGAAGTTGCCTTGGCCTGCGTGCTGCTAGTCAGCGCAGGCCTGTTGATGCGCAGCTTTCTCAAGGTGCTTGACGTTGACCTTGGATTTCAGCCCGATCGCGCCGCATCCATCAAAGTGGACTACGATGACAGCGCTCCGACGTATGAGGCTGCGGTGGCGAAGCGAAGTGAAGTCTTCCAGCAGATTCTCGCTCGCGTCAGCGCTTTGCCCGGCGTCGAGGCTGCCGGCATGGCAGATTATCTTCCCCTAGGGCCGAACCGCGAATGGGATACACCCGTGCCTCAGGGAAAGACCTTCGCTCCGGGCGCATTGCCCGACCCGCTGGTGTATGTGATCACCCCGGGATTCATGCGCGCCATGGGCATTCGCGTCCACGGGCGAGACTTCACCTGGGCCGATGGGCCGCATAGCCAGCGAGTGGTGCTGATCAACGCCTCTGCCGCTCGCGTCTATTGGCCGGGCGAGGACGCGGTGGGCAAGATCCTCATGCGCGATAAAGAGCAAGACCTCGTGGTCGGAGTGGTCGACGATGTCCACGAAGAAACTGTGGAGAGCGGGGCTGGCTCGCAAATCTACTACCCGGTTAAGCAGCAAAATCCGTCGGGCGCGCAACTCGTCATCCGCACCAGCCTGCCGCCGGCGACTCTCGCCGTGCCAGTTTTGCACACGCTGCGCGAGCTGAACCCAAAACAGCCTGCCTCCGAATTCCGGCCGATCCGGACCATTGTCGACCGTGCTGTCTCGCCGCGCCGGTTCTTCATCCTGCTGGTCGCCGCGTTCGCCACTCTGGGGCTGCTGCTGGCCGCACTCGGCATCTATGGTGTCATCTCGTACTCGGTGACGCAGCGCACGCAGGAGATCGGCATCCGCATGGCCCTGGGTGCAACCACGGGTCACGTGCAACTGCGCGTCATCGCCAGGACGCTCCGCCTGACCGTGATTGGAATTGCCACCGGAATCATTGCGTCGCTAGTGGTGGCGAGGGCGATCGCCGCGCTGCTTTTCGACACCACTCCTACCGACCCGGTTACGTTCGCGGCGGTGAGTCTCACGCTGGCCATAGTGGCGCTCTTCGCGGGCTATCTTCCAGCTCGAAGAGCGTCACGCATCGACCCGATGGTTGCGCTCCGGAACAATTGAGGAGGAATCAAGAGCCGGATGACGTGGCGGCGTTCGCTCCTGAGAGTGCTGCCGCATCCGGTATAACGGACCTGCATCAGGGATACACGTGCGTGCGCAAGCCGTAACTGACGAAACCAGGGCCATAGCTCTCATTGACCCCGGAAGGCTGAGCGTAAAGGTCTCACATGATGTTTTCCGGCAGTCAGCGGGTTAACCCAGATCAGTGACGCGAGTCACCGACCATTGCCAAACATTTACCGACCTTTACCAACTCTTTACCTATTTCCTCAGACTGCGCGCCAAAGATTCACCTACGAGGAGACAATGCCATGAAGTGGACTTGGGTTTCTCGTTTAGGATTTGTCATCTTCGTTCTCCCCTTGCCAGCCCTTTCGCAAACTACGGTCGCGCCATCAAGCTGCCCTCTTGAGTTTGTGAATTTCAGTTCCTCGGGATTCAGCGTTCGCGTGAAGAACATAAGCGGGAAGGAAATTGTCGGCCTCAGCTTTTACGCTGCCCTGTCGGATGCCACGGAGCACTGGAAATGGCTGCACTGGAACCTTGACGATTCCAGGCCTCTGCGCGAGTTCGGTTGGAACAAGTCACTGAAACCAGACGCGACCAAGACTCTGTCGTGGGATCGTGCCAACCTCGACTTCGAACACAGCGGCGGGGGAGCTTTTGTGTTGACTAGCGTTTTGTTCGGGGACGGCTCTGCTTGGGAGGAGCCTGCGGATAGCGCATCGTGCAAAATCGTGTGGCGCAACAATCACAAGAAGGCATTTGTAAAGCCCGTCGAATTGCCGCTACGCACACCGTGAATTCCCTGAGCTTAACACTGCCACACTAGAGTTCTGTCGCAGGCAGACTTTGCTCGAACGGCGCACATCGCACGCGAGGAGTGTTTTCGATTGCGGTGCGCTCGCCCCGTTTCGGGTCAGTGAGCGCTATGGGGATTTTTCGCCAGCTACGAAGCATTTTCCAGCCTCCGAGTTGCCAACAAACCGCTCGGAACCGCGCGGTCGCTGACTTCCTCGAAGCCCGTTTGAACTAAGCCGCTAGCGCGGCGGACGCTACCGCGTGGTCGTTGCCAGCATGGTTGCCCGTGTAAGGTTTGGGTCACAAGGAGGTTACTGTGACCCGACTCAGGAAGCTGATGCTGG
>Ga0210394_10000176_pt1 | contig 154546 bp, 151 predicted proteins | sample IncBWC12MmetaG_FD_160121 | JGI IMG/M metagenome (GOLD analysis project Ga0210394, IMG submission 160121) | Forest soil microbial communities from Barre Woods Harvard Forest LTER site, Petersham, Massachusetts, United States - Inc-BW-C-12-M | ecosystem: Environmental > Terrestrial > Soil >... | reverse complement strand
TTCGGGTAGCCCACCGCGCCCAGAAAGATGGCGTCGAATGGCCGCAGTTGTTCCAGGCCGTCGTCCGGCATCATTTTTCCGGTTCGTGCGTACGTTTCGCAACTCCAGTCAAACGTGCGCCAGTTGAAACCAAAGCCGAAACGCTTCCCAGCCGCTTCCAGGACGCGGATCCCTTCGGGAACCACCTCTTTCCCGATTCCATCGCCTGCAATCACCGCTATGTTAAACATTTTCATTGGTCGTTTTTCACCCAGTGTTCGCGGACAGGAGTGGCGACAGCGCTGAAACATCGGCGGCGGTTTCCAGCTTCCGGACGAACGTAATTATTTTTCCAGTTTTGTCCTGCGGCCAACCAGCATACTCCGCGCAGCCGCGGAGTTTCGCCAAAGCCGACATCACGAATCAGGAGCTATTGGACAAGGGGCGGGTGATGGTCAGCGGGGTGCGAATTGCCCTGAATCTGCAGGCTGCGGAGGAGTCCCGCAACCTCTTTTCTTCGAAAGTAAGCGGTGAATCCCGCCGCGGTGACTGTCTATTCTTGCGGTTCCGGCTCCACAGGGAGCTCTGTTGGTTCCACGCCGGCTTCTTTTTCCGCGCGCTTCGCGATCTTCCTCTGTTCGCGGCGCTCGGCCTTTTCGCGCTGCTTTTCCAATCGCTTCATTTCTTTCTGGCGCTTTTGGAATGTGATGGCCATACAATCTCCTTAAACTCGCAAAACGTGTCGCTACTTCGGTATTCGTGCCGCGAATCCTACCAGCGAGGTTCGCGCGGTTGACGGGCGGATTCCCGATAGTCTTCGTTCGAAAAACGCTCCTTGCTTCCGCCGCGATTATCGAATCGAGGCGCACGTGTAGCCTCTTTCGGCCGCGCTTCGTTCACTTTCAGGTTCCGACCCCCAACCTGCTTGCCATCGAGGCCGGCAACGGCCTTCGCGGCTTCCTCGTCGTTCGGCATTTCCACGAACGCAAAGCCCCGCGCTCGGCCGGTTTCGCGATCCTTCACCAGATTTACGCGGCCCACCTGCCCGAACGGCTTGAACAGATCGTTTAATTCGCTTTCCGTTGTTTGAAAACTTAGATTGCCTACAAATAGACTCTTCATCCTTGCTTCTCCTCTATAGATTTGCGTTCGCTGGCAATTCTTTCTGCCGGCGTCCGCATGTACTTCAGCTCCCCTTCAGTATGAGCCCCGAATAAATATCTGAAAGCGGCCGGAACGCGATGGATGCCGCAGCTTGCGCAGCGCCTTGGCTTCAATCTGCCGGATGCGTTCCCGGGTCACCGCAAAAACCTCCCCGACTTCCTCCAACGTGTGCTGGCTGCCGTCATCCAGGCCAAATCGCATCCGGATGATGCGTTCCTCGCGCGGCGTCAGCGTCCTGAGGATCGACGCGATCTGGTCCTTCAAATTCAGGTCGATGGCCGCGTCAGAGGGCGACAATACGCCCTTGTCCTCGATGAAGTCGCCCAGGTGCGACTCGCCTTCATCGCCCAGCGGCGTTTCAAAAGACATCGGCAGTTGCGCAATTTTTTTCGTCTTGCGCACCGCGTCCACGGGAATATCCATGCGCCTGGCGATTTCATCGGAGGTCGGTTCGCGGCCCAATTCCTGCACCAGTTGCTGGCTGGTGCGCACCTGCTTGTTGATCATTTCGATCATGTGCACGGGCACGCGGATCGTGCGGGCCTGGTCTGCGATGGCGCGCGTGATCGCCTGGCGGATCCACCAGGTGGCGTAGGTGGAAAATTTGTACCCGCGCCGCCAATCGAATTTGTCGGTGCCGCGCATCAGGCCGATGTTGCCTTCCTGAATCAAGTCCAGAAACTGCAGGCCGCGGTTTGTATATTTCTTGGCGATGGAGACGACGAGGCGCAAATTCGCTGCGGTTAATTCGCTCTTGGCCTGCTGCGCTTCCGTCTCGCCCCTGTGAATCAAGACAAGCGCGCGCCTCAGTGTACTCGCGCCCACTTCGCTCGACTCTTCGATCTCTTTTATTCGGGTCCGGCAGGTGCGCAATTCCTTGCGCGCTTCCATCGAAGCTTCGCCGTGTCCGGCCTTGACGCGCCGCTCCTGGCGAGCCGCCTCGCGCTCAAGGAATTCCAGTCTCTCAACCGTGTGACGTAGCAATTCAATCAAGCGCTTGCGCTCGCGTTCCTTGAATTCAATGGAACGGGCAAGCAACGACATCTCGACTCGGGTTCGCGACAACCGCCACTTGGCCCGGCGAAAGGCGCGCTTCTCCGAAGTTCCGATCTCTTCCAGCTTGGCGCGCTGCTTCATTCCCAGTTCATGCAGTTTGGCAATCTTGTCGATGGTTCGCAGCGTCTGGCGGGTCTTTTCTTCGACCTTCTCATCGGTCAGGTCCTCCTCGTCGATCTGCACAATCTCTTTGATTGAACGATTGCCCGAGCGCAGTTCTTCTCCAACGGTAATCAAAGCCTTCAATACGATGGGAGAGCGGGAGACGGTCTTGAGCACGCGAAGACTTCCACGTTCCAGCCGTTTGGCAATGGTGACTTCCTGCTCACGCGTCAGCAGAGCTACAAGGCCCATCTCCCGCAAATAAACGCGCACCGGGTCGCTGGTTTTTTCCGGAGGCGATGCGGTTTGGTCGAGTTCCGCATCTTCGCCGACGGCGGCCTCATGGTGTGGCCGAACATCGGGCTCAGCGACGTCAGGAGCGGCATGCGCCAGTTTGGCGTCGGAAGCATCCTCGTAGAGCGCGATACCTTCGCTCTCGAAGGCGGTGAAGGCGCTGTCAATCTCTTCGTTGGTATGTTCTTCTGCGGCGAACGCGTCGTTCACCTGATCGTAGAGCAGATAGCCTTGCTCTTTGCCCAGTTTAATGAGCAGCCGGACTTGGTCTTGTTGTTCCTGAATTTCCCGTGGCAATGGTTTCTCCCCTCATCCGCTGCCAGTTTGCCCGGGCCTCCTTCACCGCAAAGTTTCACCCGGCAGGCACACTTGGACGAGGATTGGTTTGCTTCGAATCATTTAGCGGATTGCAGCTGTGGCTACCTGCGCTGCGTTCGGTGGACGGGACTCCGGTGTCCCGATGCTCTTGGGTGCTGCGGCATTTGCAGCTCTAGAATCAGATGCCACCATCATACACTACCTGCTTGTCGGCTGGTTGTGCTTGCTGTGGTCCCTTTAGATCAGCAGGATTGGCCTAGGGCGGTGAAAAGTGGTGGCACTATGGCCGAATCACGCTCTTCGCCGATGTACTTTGCTTCCCGTTGCTGGTTCCTCTTGCAGCCTGCCGCGGAGACTTGCTGCTCTTGGGACTACCAGGGAAGTGCAGCGGATCCCTGAGACTTTGCAATTCTCGATAATAGTAAAGCGCGCTGGGCCCGGGCCGAACGAATTTCAGATTCTTGAGAAAATTGATCTCTTGCTCGCTTGCATCGCCGCTCATTCCGGGGTTTCGGAGAAAGTCCTGCAACCCCGGCGTCTCATCCGCCGTGGGCAGGTCACTCATCTCCACAAATTGAAAGCGCACGGTTCTCGCGGAGGACAGGCGCTTGTTCAAGAGCACCTCGAGTGCAAAGGTTTTCAGATCGATGTCCCAGGATTCAATCGCCGTAGCCAGGAAAGCGGAGCAGTGCTCGATGGAAAGGTTGTAAACATCCGTGTCCAGGAACTCCAGGATCATTGCGCGAATCTCTTCGTAAGATTGGCGCCGAAATTTCCCCGTGCTACGCAGCCATTTCTCGTTCTTCAGCTCCTCCCGCGCGATTCCCTTGGCCAGATCCAGTAATGTCTGGCTCACCAGCCGCTCGAGCTCGCCGAAAGCCTGTTTTTCAAAAATCTCGAGCATCTCGCCGCGCTTTTCCGCTTTGCATTTCCGAAGGATCAATTCCCGGACTTCCGGGAGCAACGGCGCGGGCGGTTCAGCCAGTTTCTTTCGCAACTCCTCGTGTCGCTGCGCCTGCACCATCGAAGCCAGATGGCCCCTGGGATATTCCAGGAAGGCGTCCATTTTGTCGTAGAGGTCCGTCCGGTCGACGGCCGGCGGCGCTTTCTTCCTGGAAAGAAGCTGCGAGATATAGGATTCCGTGACCTGCGCGGCGGCCGCCAAGTCTCTTTGTTCAAGGCCCAGTTCCTTGAGTCTTTGTCGCAGGATGAAGCTTACGTCCACGGGCACAATCCTTTCGATTAACCAAAGTAGTTAAGATAAAGTGTAAGCGAACCTATATCACTTGACAAGAAATGTAAAGTAGCCCATGCTGGAAAGGTGATCCCAAGGCTGCCTTCAGGTTTGGAAAACCCGCGGGGGTTCCTGAAATACGCCCTTGCTCATGGCCCGGAGGAGTTCCCCATGTTTGTTCGCAAAGTATCCATGCGGCTGAAATCCGACGCTACGGCGCAATTTACCCGCAAGATGGAAGACGAGATCATCCCCCTGCTTCGAAAGCAGAAGGGCTTCCTTGACGAAATGACCCTCATCGGGCAAAGCGGCAAGGAAGTCTACGCCTACAGCTTCTGGGAAACCAGCGCCGACGCCGAAAACTACGACAAAAACGAATTTGCCCGGGTTACTGGCATGCTCACCAATGTAATTGAAGGTGTCCTGCGCCTCCATACCTACATGGTTGCCAACTCCACTTTTCACAAAATGGCCGCCGCGGTTGCTTCCTGAGGTAGCTGGTGTAGCACCGGACAAAGCCGCGATTGGCTGATGCCCGCAGACTTTGCTGTAGAGGGCAGGCGCCGAGCTTTCCCGAGTTTCTCTTCGATGGTTCTCGGCAGAGGAGAAAGCATGCAGATTGCAATCTGGATTTTCGTGGGACTCGCAGCCGGGTGGCTTGCCGGCAAGAGTCTTGAAGGCAAAGGTTTCGGTTTGTGGATGGATCTGGCCCTGGGAGTTGCGGGCGCTGCCGTTGGTGGCTTCCTTGCTCGATCGATCGGTTTCTCCGGTTATGGCGGGGTGTTTGTTTCCACCTTTATGGCCATCGGGTGTGCCGCCCTTTTGACGATTCTTGTGACGATGGCAGGTCGCAGAACGATTCGCGCCAGGGTGTTGTAATTGCCTGCAATCCCAAAATTTGCTTTTAACCGTGGTCGCCTCGATGACAGAAATGAATGAATCCAACATGATCCTTATCCGTGAAGGCGCCGTGCTACCGCCAGATTTCGCACTGGAAAGCGAAGCGTTCCTGCCGGGTTGGCGGATGGTGAAGAATTTTGATGGCTACACCCTGAATCGGAAGATCAGCCAGGCAAACTGGAACTTTGTCCGATTCACGGATGAACACAAAGCCCGGGTTGTCGGCCGCGCTTACGCCGGAACCCTTCGAAAAGGGATCGCCCGGATTTTGGACGGGCTACGTGGCAAAAAATTCAACTCTCTCGAGATAACCGTGGTGGGTCTGAAGCATTTCGTGGGTCTTGCCTTTGTCAGCATCTCGGCAAACCGGCGGCACATTCAGGGCGGACTGCGGGTTTCTCCATAGGTTTCTTGACTGGCCTGGTTGAGGGGCGCCCAACCTTTCTCAGGATCGTCGGAAAGTAACGGATGTTTATCTCTCGTAAAGAATCTGGAAAAGGAAACGCGTATGACAAAGCTATATGTTGGCAATCTCTCTTTTGGAATGAACGACGAATCCCTGCAACAGTTGTTTGTTGACAAGGGCTATCAGGTTTCCTCGGCTCGAGTTATCACTGACCGGGAAACCGGGCGCTCGCGAGGCTTCGGCTTTGTGGAGTTGGGTGATGGCGGCGACGCAACCAAGGCCATCGGTGAGTTTAACGGACTCGACGTGGACGGCAGGCAACTCCAGGTGAATGAAGCACGCCCGCAAGAATCGCGCGGCGGCGGTGGTGGTGGAGATCGCTCGGGTGGCCGTGGTGGCTATTCCGGCGGACGATCCGGCGGAAACGGGCGTCGAAGCTATTAAGAGCGGGCGAAGTTTGCTCGCAGCTTCTGGGCGCTTAGCTTAAGCAATTTTTGACGTCGTGTTGGGCCCATATTCTACTTTCTTAGACGAACAGGAGGCAGTTTTGGAGAATCTCTCGACAGGCCAGTACATCAAGCATTTTCAGTACGGTTGCGGCGTGATTACGGAATCAAAATTGGACCGCACGACGATCGATTTCGACGCTCACGGAATCAAAATCTTCGTCACGAGTCTGATGGTTGTCGAGCTTGCCGAAGGTACGCCGCCAAAGCGCCGCCGCGCCAAGCGTCCGAAGCCGGCGAAACCGGCTCCCACACTGAGCGGGCGCGTCTTTGTTCCTGGTGCCAAATGAGTGCAAGTATTCTCGTGCAGTATGTGGGATTTCGTACAAACGGGCTGTCACGAGAGTACACATTCAATGTTCGTGGCGACGGAGAAGACCGTGAATTCACGATTAACATTGCCAACGAGGCGTTTATCTCGCATCGTGCCCGGTATCAGGATGCGCCCTCAATCTGTGCAGAACGCCTGCAGGCAGAGCTGGCCGCTCACGAAAACCACCCACTGGAAACGCAGTATGTCATCACCAGCGCGGAACTCGAAACCTATCGCGCCGCGCGTTCACCAAAAGCCGGCCAGAAATTTTGGAGCCGTAAGTCTCAGGATGAGTACTAGCCGCCTTAGAGTGCCACAACAAGCTTAATCCTTCCCCTCCGCCCGCCGTACAAAACCCCATATTGCCAACCCCACCCTGCCGTAGTAGTGTCCCCGCATGGCCAGGAAGCCGATTCATCGCACTAAGGGGGGCCGTGCCACCATGTCAGCCGATCCTGATGAAAAAAATGCCACCAATGGCGAGCTGCGCGAAGGCGCAAACGTCGATAAAATCCGAGATATTTTATTTGGTTCCAACATGCGGGAATATGAGAAACGCTTCGCCCGCCTCGAGGAGCGCCTCAACAAATCGTCCGAGGCTCTCCGCGAAGACCTCAAGAAGCGGTTCGATTCCCTCGAATCCTATGTCCGCGAGGAAATGGAATCCCTCGGCCAGCGCCTGAAGACCGAAAAATCCGAACGCGCCGAAAACTTGAAAGAGCTTACCCGCGAATCCCGGGACAATTCCAAGTCGCTCGAAAAGAAGCTTTCGCAGCTTGAGGAGCAGGTCAGCTCTGCCCAGGCCGATCTGCGGTCAAAGATTCTCGAACAGTCCAAATCACTCGGTTCCCAAATTCAAAAATCCAAAGACGAACTGGAAACCGCGCTGGAGCACGAAGCGGAAACCCTGCGCGCCGACAAGACCGACCGGGCCATGCTCGCGGATCTATTCACCGAACTCTCCATGCGCTTGAAAGATGAACTGGAGCTCCCCGAGAAATAGGCAGGTTGCACAAGCATGGGTTCCGCCCCACGACACTCCCGGGATCCTCTCGAATTTCGACCTAAAATGGCCGAAACGCCATCAACCCGACCGGCGCCGGCGCCCGACGAGCCGCCGCTTGAACCTGACGCTCAGGCTTACCTTGAGCTCCGTCAATTGATCCTCGCGCCTGAACAGGAGGCCCTCGAGCGCTTGCACCAGCGAGTGGACGATCCCGCCTCGCGAACCGAGGATGTGGGCAGCGTGGTGGCGGAAGCCATCCAATTGCGCCGCAAACATGGCGGCGACGAAGCCCTCAGCGTCGCGCTTGCGCCCACCGTCGAAACCGCGTTGCGCGAATCCGTCCGCAAAGACCCCGCCACGCTCGCGGACGCTCTTTTCCCGGTCATGGGCCCTGCGATTCGTCGCTCCATTCTGGAAACGCTTCGTTCGTTCCTCGAATCGTTCAATCAGGTTCTCGATCAAAGCCTTTCCGTCAAGGGCCTGAAGTGGCGGCTGGAAGCTTTGCGAACCGGGCGCTCCTTTACCGAAGTCGCGTTGCTGCACAGCCTGGTTTTCCGCGTTGAACAGGTTTTCTTGATTCACAAAAAGACGGGCCTGCCCGTTGGCCACGCGGTGGCTTCCGCCGTCGCGATGCAGGATCCCAGCCTGGTCTCGGGGATGCTCTCTGCCATCCAGGACTTCGTCCGCGACTCTTTTCATACTTCACAGGGCGAGGGCATCAATCGCATGAACGTCGGCGATCTGGACGTCTGGATCGAGGACGGCCCCTACACCATTCTCGCCTGCGTAATTCGCGGCATTGCGCCCAGGGAATTGCGCGACCGCATGGCGGAAGTGCTCGAAAACGTTCATCGTGAGTATTCCGCTCAACTCGATCATTTCGATGGCGACACCGCAACTTTCGTAAAAGTGAACGGCGAGCTTTCCCGCTGCCTCGAACTCCGCTACAAGGAAGAGTCAAAGCCAAAAAGCTTTGGATTTGTTTACGCTACTGCGGCCATTCTGTTCTTACTAGTCGCTGGCTGGCTAGAGTGGCGCGCCGTGCAATATGCCCGCTGGGATCGCCTGGTGAACACCCTGCGCGAGCAGCCGGGATTCGTCATCACCTCGTTTGGGCGGGAGGGCGGTCGATTCGTCATCCGCGGCATGCGCGACCCCTTGGCCGAGGATCCAGCGCAGTTGATTACGGCCTCGGACGTGAATCCTGCCGACGGCGAGTTTCACTGGGGTGGCTACTATGCCTTGGACGACGGCATTGTTCAGCAGCGGGCAAAGTCCATTCTGTCGCCTCCCCCAACGGCAATACTCACGGTCAAATCAGGGGTCTTGCAAGTATCCGGCGCGGCGTCCGCAAACTGGGTCAAGGATATTCAGTCCAGGGCCCTGCTGGTCCCGGGAATTCATTCCGTCGAACTTTCGCCAGAGTTAAATCCTGGACGTCTCGCGTTTAACCAGGCCAAAGCGCAAATTGAAAGCGCCATCGTTAAGTTTCCGGTTGCCAACGCGGCCCTCTCGCCAGCCGAGAGTCTTGCGCTCCGCAATCTTGGCGGGAATATCCAGTCGCTCCTTCAAGCTGCGGATAGTTTGCACCAGAGTGTCACCCTGGAAGTTCTGGGCCACACAGATTCCACCGGGGCGGAAGCAATAAACCTGAATTTGAGCCAGCGACGCGCCGATCGTGTCGCCTGGGAACTCGGGCAACTTGGCGTCCCCGAACGGGTCTTACGCGCCAGGGGAGTAGGCACCACGAATCCGCTTCGCACCGAAGACAATGAAGAGAATCGTCAGTTTAATCGTAGCGTCACCTTTCGCGTCGGCGCGCCGGTGCCCTGATTCCCAGCCATGCTCCAAAAAAAAATCTGCATGCTTGGTTCGTTCGCGGTCGGAAAGACCAGCCTCATTCGCCGTTTTGTCGAGAGCATCTATTCGGACGTCTACCAAACGACCGTCGGCGTGAAAATCGACAAGAAAAATACGCAAGTGCACGGAAAGGAAGTTTCCCTCGTCCTCTGGGACATCTATGGGGAAGACGATTACCAGAAAATGCGCTGGACCTATCTGCGTGGCGCATCGGGCTATCTTCTGGTCGCCGACGGAACTCGCAAAGCCACGCTTGAAAAAGCCGTCAGCCTCGAACAGAGAGTCCGCGAGGAAGTTGGCGCGATCCCATTTGTTCTAGTTATCAACAAGAGTGATTTGATCCGGGATTGGGAACTCGACTCCGCGCTAGAATCGCAATTGGCCGCGCAAGGTTGGAGCATCCTGCACTCGAGCGCAAAGACCGGAGAAGGTGTCGAAGAGTCCTTCTCTTTACTTACGCAGAAAATGCTGGGATGAACATGCCTGACATTTTGGAAAAAGCCCTCGCGGAGATGGGATTTGCACTCCTGGAACACCGCGGTAACGGCGAGTTCCTGGCGATTGCAAGACTCCCCGCCTGGTTTCTCGAAATTTGGACCGAGGCCGGAACTGGTTCCGGCCCGATTCCTATTTCCCGCCAATCGCCTTTCCTGGAAAATTTCCTGCTGGAGGCGGAAAATTACTGGAAATCGCCTGAATCCGCCGTGTGCCAGTCGGAAACCTGGATCGAAAAATCACTCTCCGGCCGTGAAATTCCCGTCCAGGCAAAAGCCATGCTTCTTAGCGGCCAACGAATCCTGACGCTTTTCAGTCCTGTTTCTCAATTTCGCGAACAAACGAAGATTCTGCAGACCGCCCGGAACGCACTGCTGGATCATGAACGCCTGGCACGGGAAATTCAGAAAAAAGAAATTCTGCTCCACTGCATCGTGCACGACCTTTCTCAGCCCCTCAGCGTCATGCATGTCGTGATGGACTCGCTCTCCGACGAATCCATCAGCGAACGATCGAAGCAGTTCCTTGCTCTTGGGAAACACGCCAGCAACCAGCAGGAAACGATGATTCGCCAGGTACTGCAAACCTTTTCCGATGACCTGAGCGCCAGCCTCGATGCCGGCACGGGAGGGAACGCGTCTTGCGACCTGCTGGAATGTGCCCGCAAGACCATGACCTCTTTAGGCCCAACGTTTGAAGCCAAGTGCGTGCGCCTGGCTGTGGCTTCCACTGTCGACTTCGAAGCCAAATGGTTGGTTGTCGCCGAGGAGTCTCGCCTGCAACGCATCTTTTCGAATCTCCTCGAAAACGCTCTTCGCTATACACCCGCCGGGCGCGGCGTGACGGTTGGCGTGGAAAACGAGGGTGATTTTCTGAGAGCGTACGTGGACGACGAAGGCCCCGGCCTGCCCCAGGACCTGCGCCCGGAACAGATCTTTGGCCTCTTCATGAAAGGGAAGCAGGGCGGCGGAAAGGCGGGCCTCGGTCTTTATTTTTGCCGCATTACTGTCGAGCGCTGGGGTGGCAGCATCGGCTGCGTCAATCTTCCCGAAAAAGGCTCGCGCTTTTGGTTTTGTCTTTCCCGCGCCGCAGGTCGCACCGCCAGCCCCTCTCCCGTTGCGCACGACACTTCAAACTCGTTCAGCTCCGAGCACGAACCTAAACCCCTTCGCTCGTTGCGCATTCTTTTTGCCGATGATCAGGAAGACATTCGCACGCTCACTGCCTACCAGCTAAAGCGCAGCGGCCACAAGGTGGTTATTGCAAAGGATGGCAAGCAAGCGCTCCGGGCATTCCGTTCGGCACCCTTTGATGTCGCCTTGCTGGATCAGGAAATGCCCGGTATGACTGGGGACGAAGTCGCCCGGGCGATTCGCAAAGCTGAGCATGGGAAAAAGAAGCGCATCTTCCTCATCGCTTCCACTGGCAACACTACATCAGAAGACTCGCGTCGCCTGAAGCAAGCCGGATTCGACGAGATATTAGGGAAGCCGTTTCGCCTCGAGGATTTGAATCTGGTTCTTTCCGCCTCTCTCGCTGCCAAATCGGCCGCCAGGATACCGTCCATTCCCGCAGGGCCGCCAGGGGCGAGCTTCGCGGAACTCGTCACTCGAATCGGCGGCGACGAAAAACTTCTCAAGCGTATGATCCGCACCTTTCTGCGAGACACGCCAAAGAGACTAGCGGGAATCGCCGATGCCATTCGGAGGAATAACCCGGAAGCGCTTGCCTCGCTCGCTCACGCACTGAAAGGGTCAGTCAGCATTTTCGGCGCTGAGTCTGCCCGCAAGCATTCCCAGGAGCTTCAGGATCTTGGCCGAGCGAGTGAAGTGTTCGGGGCCTCGGAAGCCTTCGCTTTACTGAAGGAAGAGATTGCGAAACTGCAAGCAAACCTGAGAGGATACGCAAATCAAACCCCCGCCAGGCCCAAGTCGAATCACGCGAAACGACAAAGGCCTCCCCGGAATCGGGGCAAACGCCGGCGGTAAAGTTTGCTCACGGCGGTTCCGAGTGCATTCCACGGGAGTCCCAGCATGCCCCATATTCTGGTCGCGGAAGATGATGCCACAACGCGCGAAATGATCCGCGGCATCCTGACAAAAGAAGGCTACGAAGTAAGTACCGCCGCCGATGGCATGAGCGCGCTGCGCACTCTCAAGAAAAGAAATTTTGATTTGGTGCTGCTCGATATCTGGATGCCCAAAATGTCCGGCTTGGGCCTGATCGGTACTCTCCACGGGGAGAAGCACATACCGAAAATCATCGTGATGACTTCGGATAAGACCTCCGACACCGTTCTGAATTCACTGCGCGGCCAGGTTTATCAGTTTCTCGCCAAGCCGCTCGATGCCCACACGCTTATTTCCACCGTTGACAACGCGCTTTCGGAAGATCCCTCCATTCCTCCCATCGAAGTCCTTTCCGCGAACAAGCACTGGGTGGAGCTGCTCGTTCCCTGCGAACGCTCGGTGGTCAGCCGCGTGCAAAGTTTCCTGTCTCGCCTGGAAACTGATTTGCCTGCAGATGTCATGGAGAAAGTCGGATATGCCTTTCGCGAACTTTTGAACAACGCCATCGAGTGGGGAGGCCATCTGGATCCCAACCTGAAAGTACGCATCTCTTACATTCGCACCCGGAAACTACTGATGTATCGCCTGGATGATCCCGGCCCTGGCTTCAAAATGGAGGATCTCAAGCACGCCGCTGTAAGCAATCCGGCTGACGATCCCATGGCTCACATGACCGTCCGCGAGCAGAAAGGCCTTCGTCCCGGCGGCCTGGGCCTCATGCTGACACAACAGTTGGTCGACGAACTGGTCTACAACGAAGCCCGCAACGAAGTCGTTCTCATCAAATACCTATAGCGCACCCGGTGACACAATTACAAAAGCCCCATTCCGCGCAGATTACAGGATCCCTCACCAAACGCCACCCGACAGCATCAAATAAATTTTGTTATGCGATTCACGATTGAGCACCAAACTGTGCGGTTCTGAAAGGTATAGAGTGTCCGCCGATCGCTCCGAGCGAGCAATGAAGCTCAAGAACTGGGGCTACCGCCCCTGGACGATAAACTATCGCTCGAAGCCGGATCCGCTGCCAGAGACCGCTGATTTCGCGGTAGTCGGTGGGGGGTTCACAGGGCTCGCCGCAGCCGCATGGCTCAAGCGTTTAACCGCCGAAAAATCTGTGGTTCTGCTGGAAGCCGAAACCTTCGGCGCGGGAGCCAGCGGTCACACGGGCGGCATGGCCCTTGCCGAATCCGCCGCCGGAAATCTACCGGGGCTCGGCGATGTCCTATCCGGATACCAGAACATCCTTGCCCAATTGCAAGTGGACGGTGACGTCCACCTTCCCGGCGTGTACGAACTCGGGCGCACAACTCCACTCAGAAATTCTCCGATTCGCTGGAGTGACTCCGGCGAACTCCGTGCCGTCAACGAAGTAAGCGGGGGCACTATCGATCCTGGCAAGGTCGTCACCGGGCTGGCGGCCGCCGCGGGACGCACCGGCGTTCTTCTGTTCGAACAGGCTAGCGTCGCGCGCTGCGAATTTCTCGATCCCATTCAACTGCATACTTCAATCGGCATTGTTCATGCCAGGAAAGTCTTATTTGCCACGAATGGCTATTCTCTGGAATTAACGCGCTGGACGAAACGAGCCGAGTCTTGTTTCACCATTGCCGTGGCAACGGAAGCGCTGCCCGATTCCACGCTGGAGGAAATCGGCCTCGCTGATGGAAAGCCTTTCTACACAGTGGATCTTCCGTACCTTTGGGGCCGTTTACTTGGCAAGCAAGTCGTCTTCGGGAGCGGCCTGGTTCATTTTTCCGATTGGCGTGAAATGTATTCGCTGAACGTCGAAACCGGCTTGGCCGCCGATTCCTTCGCTCGCCTGGAGAATCGCATCGGCAAACTGCATCCGAAACTTAAAGGTGTGAAGTTTACGCACCGCTGGGGCGGTCCCATCGCCATTTCCGAAGGTTGGGTACCCATCTTCGAGCGACACCCGGAAAGCGCGAATGCCATTGTTCTGGGAGGCTACTCCGGTCACGGAGTCGCGCAATCCGTCTATCTCGGCGCTTGGGCCGCGGAAGCGCTTCTAGGAAAACGCGAATTGCCGGAGTGGAAGTAGTCCGGCTGGAAGTGAAAATGCAAGCTCGGAAACGCCGTTGTCACGGATGGCCCATCGCCGGCAGCGATTTCAGCATCGCCGAAAGCCCATTCCAGATAATCTGCGTCCCGATGCAGACCAGCAAAAACGAAGACAAGCGCATGATTACGGCCATCGACGTTGCACCTAGCACCTGCGCCAGCCGGTCCGCAAACGCGTAGCAAAGATAAACGCTGCCTGCGATCAGCACCGCTCCGATTACCGCGCCAAGCATTGAATAAACGATCGAATGCTCGTGGTGCGGATCGTTGGCGCCGAGCGTGATCGCCACCGAAATTGATCCCGGCCCGACCGTGAGCGGCAGGGTCAGCGGGTAGAAAGCCTTTTGAAACAGATCATTTGTATCCACGTTCCGGTGCACGCCCGCCTTCGTGTCGTCCTCGTCCTTCTGTTTGAGCATTGCCCAGCCTGTCGAAGCGAGCACCAGCCCGCCGCCCACCTGCACCACCGGTATAGAAATGCCAAAAAAATCCAGGATATGCGAGCCCACAAAATAAGAAGCGACGATCAGTGCGATGCTATTTAGGGCGATACGGCGCGATAGCATCTTTCGCTGATCCCCGGTGTAATAGCGGGTCAGGGAGAGAAACAATGGTGCGCTTCCGAGGGGGTTTACGATCGGAAAAAGCGCAGTGAGAACCAGAAGCGTGGACTTCAAGAGTTGGGGCATAAGGCGCAGCAAAAGTATAGCTAGAAAACTTTCGAAGCCGAAACGAGTTTCGCCGTCGTGATCGCTTGTCCCACGTGGCGCTGCGTGTGGTCGGCGATGTGAACCAGCAGCCCGCCGAGCGTCGTGGGCAAGCGTTTCGTTCCCACAGCGCGGGGAAGCGCGAGATCTTCTGAAGAAAGCGCGCGGATGCGCAAGCTCGCGCGGGAGATCGACGCTTCCAATTCCGATAGCATTTCTTGTGCGGAGCCCTCGGGTCTTGCCTCGGACTTTAGCGTTTGCAGTTGCTCCTCGGACAAAGCGCGTCCTTCCGCATACGTAAGCAACCGGTCGAGGCTCCCGGCGATGTGCCGCAACTGAAACGAAACCGAAGGTAATCCTGCCGGCCGGGCGTGAATCTGAGCGCCACTCAAGCCGCCACACCACTTCTTCGCATCCTCCCATGCCAGTTCCAGTGCGTGCAGAACACCTCGGCCAACTGCAGGCACTTCCGTGAGCGTCTCACGCAACCACGGTTCAGGAATGGAAGGATCGCTCTGGTGCATCTGCATCTCCTCAGTGAATTGACATGCGAAAGTACAGCACATAGGATGGAGAACTTCCCGCTAAAGATACAATAAGATGCGTTGACTGCCATTAGAAGGAGATTGCATCCTTGCCCACCAAGGCGACCAAACGAACCGCGAGAGTAAAACCCGGCCAGCGCGAGGAAGAGACTCTGCGCGTGCTCATCTCTCATAAACGTATTCGGGAACGAGTGCGGCAGATGGCGCAGGATATTCGCCGCGATTTTCCTAACGAGCCCATGCACCTTGTCGGCGTTTTAAAAGGCTCCGTTTTGTTCCTCGCCGACCTCGCGCGCGAACTTGGCGGCGAGGTTTCCTTCGACTTCATCTCGGTCTCCAGTTACGGCAAGGGCATGGATTCCACGGGCGAAGTGAAGATGAACAAGGACCTCGACGTCAGCATCGAGGGGCGTTCTGTTCTCGTCGTCGAAGACATCCTGGACACCGGCTTAACCTTGAAATACTTGCTGCGGCTTTTCGAAGAGCGAAAGCCCAAACACCTCCGCGTCGCCGTTTTGCTCGACAAAGTCGAGCGCCGCATTGCCGACGTCAAAGCGGACTACACCGGCTTTGTCATCCCCAACGAATTCGTGGTTGGCTATGGCCTCGATTATGACGAGCGCTATCGCAATCTGCCCGACGTTTGCGTCGTCCGATTAGGTCCCCGCGGCAAAACGAAAATCGAAGCATAGTCGGGGATTTTCGCTTATTCTTCGGAGCCGAATTCGCCTGCTATAATAAACACATTCATGAACGCCACAGGCTCGAATCCACAATCGCAGGAGACCACGGAGCAGTCCGACGTCTCGATGGAAGTTCTCACCACCCTCTCTGAAATTGCGGAGGAGGTAAACGCTTCCTTAGACCTTGATGAGGTCCTTTCCCACACCGCGGTTTTAATCAAGCGGCATATCGACTATGAATTTTTCGGCGTGTTGCTGCTCGATGAAACGGGTTCTTATCTCACGCACCGCTTCGCCATCGGCTATCCGCCGGGGCTTGCGGAAAATCTGCGCATTCCCGTGGGGCAGGGAATCACCGGCACCGCGGTCTCCACTGGCCAGCCTGTCCGTGTCAGTGACACTTCCCAGGATCCCCGCTATATCAACGCCATCGAAAGCGTGAAGTCGGAACTCGCCGTGCCGCTGATTTTCCGCGGAAAATGTGTCGGCGTCCTGGACATCCAGAGCCGCCACCTGAATTACTTCACCAAGGACCAGCAAAGAATTGTCACCATGCTCGCCAGCCGGCTGGCGGTGGCTATCGAAAATGCCCGACTATTTCAAAAGGTCAGGGCCCAGGCGGAAACGCTCCTGGTGCTCAACGAAGTCAGCCGGGAGATCAGTTCCATCCTTGATGTCGAGGAACTGCTCCGCCGCGCCGCTGAACTGGTCAAGCGTGTGATTGACTACCAGATCGTCAGCATCATGCTTTACGACGAAGAACAGAAAGTCTTTCGTCATCGCCTCGACGTGAAACACGGCCAGCGTGTTCAGGGAAAGCTCCGTGTGGCCGCAACGGAAGGCATCGTGGGCGCCGCCGCGACCTTGCGCGAGCCGGTTCTCGTTCCCGATGTCACCACTGATCCGCGCTACCTCATGGTGAATCCCGAAACGCGCTCGGAACTCGCGATTCCGATGATCTTCAAGGGGAAGGTGATCGGCGTGCTCGATCTCGAAAGCCCGCAGCTGCATTACTTCACCGAAGAGCATGTGCAAACGCTCACCATCCTGGCGGCCAATCTTGCGGTGTCCCTTGAGAACGCGCGCCTCTATGAACAGGTCGCCCGCGATGAAGCCCGCATGGAGCGCGACCTGCAGGCCGCCAAGCGCATTCAAGGCGCACTCCTTCGCCCTGTCCCAGCCGAAGATTACGGCGTCGATGTTGCCGCGCGCTATCTCTCCGCCCGCGAAGTGTGCGGCGATCTTTATGATTTCCTGCGTTACGGCCCGCAGCAGCTCGGGATCGCGCTCGGGGACGTCAGCGGAAAGGGAACCGCCGCCGCGCTTTACGGCGCCGTTTCGATCGGCATCATGCGCAGCCTGGCCCCGCAAAAGCTTCAGCCCGCCGAAATGTTGCGGCAGATGAACCAGCTGGTTGGCGAGCGCCGCATCGAAGGGCGATTCATGACCGCCTGTTTTGCCACCTGGCAAAAAGGCCGCCAGAAACTGCGCGTCGCCAACGCTGGCCAATCGCAACCCTTGCTCTATAAGGGTGGCCGCTGCGATCGAATCGAGCTGACGGGATTCCCGCTCGGAATTTTCGAGGATGTCACGTACGACGAGTGGGGCGTCACCCTCGAAAGCGGCGACCTCCTTGTATTTCATTCCGACGGCATCGCCGAAACGTACAACAGCGAGGGCCAACTGTTCGGCAACGAGCGCCTGCGCAAGCTGATCGAGCAGCATCACGAAATTTCCGCCGCCGAAATGGCTGACCGCGTCCTGAACGAAGTGGACTGGTTCTCGCAGAGCGCCCCTCTTTCCGACGACCGCACGCTGGTGGTCATGAAGGTGAAATGAGCGCCCCCGGCAAGGCTCGGCGTGGGTTGCCCTACGTCGATCCGGCAATCCACACTCCGCACTTTTCCTGGAAAAAGACGGGCGGGCGCGCGCGTGAAGTCTTTTGTGAAGGCGTGTCGCTCTCCGAAATTGCCCGGCGCTACGAAACGCCTACCTACGTTTACAGCCGCCGCGCCATTACCGATGCGTTTCACGAAATGGATCGTGGCCTCGAGGGTGTTCCTCATCTCCTCTGCTTTGCGGTCAAAGCTAATGGAAATTTGTCGCTTCTCAGGCTTCTCACAGGTTTCGGCAGCGGTTTCGACATTGTATCTGGCGGCGAACTCGAACACCTTGGCCACATCGGTATTCCGGGAAATCGGATTGTTTTTTCCGGAGTGGGAAAGACCCGCGAAGAAATCCGTGAGGCGCTGCGTTATCGAAGCCGCAAAAGGAGCGATCCCGGAATCCTGCAATTCAATGTTGAATCGCCTGCGGAACTTGAAGTCCTGATTGAAGAATCGTCGCGGCCCGCCATTGGTCGCGGCAGGGTTCCGGGAGTCTCCATCCGCGTGAATCCAGACGTGAAGGCCGGTGGGCACCCGCACATTGCAACCGGCCTCCAACATCACAAGTTCGGTGTGGCCTGGCCCGAAGCCCGCAAACTTTACCTGGCGCATCGAAACACAAAGGCCATCCGCTGGCAGGGAATCAGCGCACACATCGGCTCGCAAATTGTCGAACTCGTCCCATTCCGCCGCGCATTGCAACGCCTTGTTGGGTACTTGCTCGACCTCCGCAAGCAAGACATCGCGCTGAACATTCTCGACGTCGGCGGGGGCCTCGGTGTGCGCTACACAAATGAGCGCCCGGCACCCCGCGCAGCCTACGCGAAGATGATCGCTGACGTGGTCCGCCCGCTCGGCGTTCAACTTCTCCTCGAGCCAGGGCGTTCCATCATCGCCGAATCCTGCGTTCTCCTCTCGCGCGTCATCTACACCAAGCAGAATTCTGGGAAATCCTTCGTCGTCATCGACACGGCCATGAACGACCTCTTGCGTCCGGTACTGTACGACGCTCCGCATCCGATCACGCGCATCAAGCAGAGTGGAACCCAGTTGCCGAACGCTGCGAAGCGCGCTGACATTGTCGGACCCGTCTGTGAGACGGGAGACACTTTCCTGTTCGATTGGCCGCTCGGAAATGTTTCCCAGGGAGATCTGCTGGCGGTCTGGGTAACCGGGGCTTACGGTTTCGCCCAGTCGTCCAACTACAACGGCCGCGGCCGCCCCGCCGAAGTCCTCGTGGACCGCAATATGCTCAAACTCATCCGCCGCCGCGAAACGCGAAAGGACTTATTGCGTACCGACGCACTCGCCTGAAAACTACGCCTCGCCCCACTTCAACTTATTCTTCAAAATCTCAAAATAAGTCTTGTTCGGCGGTTGGATCAATTTCAGCCGTTCTGCTGCGCGCGTCACTCGCACATGGTCGCCGATCTGCATCGGCACGCCCGTCTGCCCGTCCAGCGTCAGGAACACGGAATCCGAACTCTGCGACAAATACAATTCGATCAGCGAGGTGTCTTGTACCACCACCGGCCGGTCATTCAGCGAGTGCGGGCAAATCGGGGTGATTAGAATCGACTCCACTCCGGGCTGTACAATCGGGCCGCCGGCCGAAAGGGAGTAGGCTGTCGAGCCAGTCGGCGAGGCCACAATCAATCCGTCCGCGCGGTACCGGCACACAAACGCACCATTGATGTGCAGCTCCACTTCAATCATGCGAGCCAGGGTTCCTTTATGGACGACGGCATCGTTCAACACCCGCTGCTGGGTCAGAAGCTCTCCGTTGTGGGTGCGTTCCACCAGCAGCAAAACTCGCTCTTCAATCGTTGCTTTTCCGGCAAGCGTGCTTTCCAGTGCCGGATATAGTTCTTCGACTGTGAAGCTCGTCAAAAACCCCAAGCTGCCCATATTGATCGGAAGAATCGGAATTCCGTGGTACGCCGCCTCGCGGGCAGCCGCCAGAATCGTGCCGTCGCCACCAAGGACCAGCAACAGGTCAGATTCCTGAGCCACCTGGTGCCGCGTCTTCCCCGCGGATTCATTTTTCAACACGGTCGCCGTCTCGTTGTCATACACCGACGGCACGCCGCGCTCTTCCAGCCACTTCAGCAGCGGCGGAACCACTTCGGCAATATTCGAGCGTCTTGGCCGCGAGATGATGCCGATTCTTTTGAAAGTGGGTTCAGGCCGCATGGATTACCGCGATTCTACCCCAGCCGCTTTTCGAGCGTGAAGGAAATACTCCTGGTTTCCCTCAGCCCCCGGCAGACGGCTCGGCGCAACGCCGAGCACACTCAATCCAAGCGCTTCCATGCCGGTCCGCACGGCGGCAACGGCCTTTTCGTGCAGCTCCTTGTTCCGCACGATTCCGCCTTTGCCTACATCCTCGCGCTCCAGTTCAAATTGTGGCTTGACCAGGATCAGTAAGTCGGCGCCCGCTTTCGCACATGCAGTCGCCCCGGCCAGGATCTTCTTAATGGAAATAAAGGAGACATCGGCAACGGCTAAGTCCACGAGCTCCGGCAAATCCTGCGCCAGCAATTCGCGCGCGTTTTTTTCGATGCGGACCACGCGCGGATCGCCACGAAGTTTCCAGGCCAACTGGTCCGTGTTGACATCCACCGCATAAACGCGCGCCGCACCGTGCTGTAGCAGACAATCCGTAAACCCACCAGTGGAAGCGCCAACGTCGAGGCATGTTTTGCCTGTCGCGGCGATATGAAAATCCTCCAACGCGCCTTCCAGCTTCATTCCGCCGCGGCTGGCGTATTTCTGCTGCCGGCTGTGCACTTCGATATGCGTGGTCTCGGGCAGGATCAATCCAGCCTTGTCCACCCGTTGCTGTTCCACTTCCACTTCGCCCGCCAGAATCATTGCCTGGGCTTTATGGCTGGACTCAGCTAGACCTCGCTCTACAAGGAGAACGTCGAGTCTTTTGCGCTCGGTTTTGGCGTTCATGGGAAGGGTGGCTAAGCGCGGCGTAGAACAAGGAACTCCGCGATAGTTCGCAACCGGCCGGCGCGCTCGCCGTAGGTGTCCAGTTCCGCAATGCCTTTGTCGGCCAGCTCTTTTGCAATCATGTGGGAGCGCTCCAGTCCGTACACCGCCGGGTACGTTGCTTTTTGCTGTGCGATATCCTTGCCGGCCGTCTTGCCTAATGCCGCCGAGGATTCCTCAACGTCCAAAATGTCATCCGTGACCTGAAACGCCCAACCAATCGTCTCTCCGAATCGACGGAGCCGCGCGACATCCTCTGCCGGTGCTCCCGCGCAAAGAGCTCCGGAGGTAATCGAAGCGCGAATCAGCGCCGCCGTCTTCGACCGGTGAATGTATTCGAGCATTTCCGGGCTGACGGGCTTGCCTTCCGCTTCCAGGTCAGCCACCTGTCCGCCTACCATCCCGTTCAGCGTCCCCGCTGCGGTGGCGATCTCCGTCACCATTGCCACGCGACGCTCCGCACCGACCGGCGACGAAGCGATCGTCTCAAACGCCAGCGTCAACAACGCGTCGCCCGCCAGAATCGCAGCCGCTTCTCCAAATTTCTTGTGACTGGTCGGTTTTCCCCGGCGCAAATCGTCGTTGTCCAGCGCGGGCAGGTCGTCGTGAATCAGCGAATAGGTATGGATAAATTCGATGGCGCATCCCGGATAAAGCGCAGGCGAGACGTTGGCTTCGAAGATTCGCGCGGATTCCAGGCACAGGATCGGCCGTATGCGTTTTCCGCCGGCGAACACGGAATATCGCATGGCCGTATGAATAGAGGGCGGCTGTGCGGATTCCGCGGGCAACAATTTCTCAAGTTGCGCATCAACAGCGAGCCGATCTTCTTCAAAAAAGGGAGGAAGCTTCATCGGATTGGGAGAGATTCCAGTTTGGGCCATTGGCTGCCGCTCACGATTCGCTCTCGCCTTCGGCCTCAAATGGCTCGGCGGCCATCTTGCCGTCCGCCTTCTTCAGCAGAATTTCTACGCGCCCCTCGGCTTCCTCAAGCTGCTTCTGACATTCCCGCGACAGACCAACGCCTTCCTCAAACAGCTTCATCGCCTCATCCAGCGAGAGTTGCGGGCTTTCGAGGCGCCGTACCACTTCTTCCAGCCGCGCCAGCGAGCGCTCAAAGTCCGGCTTTTTCTGCGGTTCCGGTTTTTTTGCAGCAGGTTGATTCACGCCATCCGCCAGTCGTTCCTGAATTGGACTTGTATTTCCAGTTGCCACGTCTATTTCTGGCAATGCTTGCAATAATACGTTGATCGCCCGCCCTGCGCAGCTCGTACGATCAGCCGTCCGCAGCGGCGGCACGGTAAATCCTCGCGCTGGTATGCCCGCAAAATCTCTTCCAATCCTTGAAACCACCACTTCGGGTCGCGAAAGTCCGGCGCAGGATTCTCACAACATTCTAGTGCACGCCGGAGAACGTACACAATCGCTTTATGAAGTTTCGCCGATTTCTTCCTGTCCAGGGAATTCGCCCGCCGCCACGGGTCCAAGCGCGCAAGCCAAAGCGCTTCACTCGAATAGATATTCCCGATCCCGGCGATTCGCGACTGGTCCAGCAAAAACTCCTTCAAAGGGCGCTTCGACCGCGCCAATCGCGCATGAAGTTCCTTTGCCGTGAATCCATCCGCGAACGCATCCATTCCCAACTTCTTGAGTGGTGGACAGGCTTCCTCCGATTCCCACGCATGCACCCGCCCGAAATGACGCCGATCCGCAAATCCCAGCACGCCCTTTCCGAACTCCAATGCGACATCCACATGCACCCCATCCTCGTTAGCGTTTTCCCGTTCTAACAATTCTTTCGCCCCCGAGAACCAAACCAACTGCCCGTCAAAACGAAAATGCATCTCCACCAGTCCACGATCCAACGCCAGAAAGAGATATTTCCCACGCCGAAACACTTCGAGGACGCGGCGGCCTTCGACAATCCTCGCCGCCTCGGCAGGGACCTGAGGCTTCAGAGCAATCGCGTGAAATACATGCAGGCAGCGAATCCGCTGCCCCTTGACCAAAGGGCGCAGAGCTCGGGTGACCGCCTCGACTTCAGGGAGTTCTGGCATGGCAGTAGGGAATTGCGCTCAGTTCGCCGGCTTCAGCGTAAGCAGGTGCTTCTTCACCTTGGCTTCCGCTGCGTCGCTGAACGGCTCATAGATGGGCTTGCCTTCGAACCAGTACGAAAACTGATCGGAATAATGTTCGCTGCCTGGTTGCCCGGATTGCCCCGCGGGAAGCAGCAGGATGGAACTGTCCCAATCACCCAAATTGGCAACAAAGCGCTCCGAAGGCCCATGGTGCCGTGAAGCTGCGCGCGGGCTGAAGAGCGTCCCCGATTGCGCTTGCCCTGATTTGCTAAGAAGCCTTTTCAGAATCCCCTCGCGCCCGATTGGGTGCAGCATGTCCAGGTAATTGAACCGCTTCCATGCCCAATCGTCCGGGTCGCTGCTGTGGGTCTCGTCCTCCAACCGCTTTACCGCGCGGTCCGCCGCGGCGCTGAGCAGTTCGTCATAATTCTTGAATTCCGCAGGCAACCAGCGCGCCGGACGTTCCGTCAACACTTTCTGCAGGAACGCCAGCTTTCGCCAGGAGTAAAGTTCCGTGTCCTTGCCGAGGTGCGGTTCCAAGATCAGATCGAGCGAGCGATACATCGCCGCATCCAGAAACGTCACCACGGACGAATTGACATCCGCGATTCCGTTCCAATCCTTCGCCTGCTGAATCAATTTCTGCGCGCGCTGATCCTTCGGCGGCGCGATCCGTGCCGCCGCAACCAACTGCTCGCCGATAAACACGTGTGGGTAACTATATGTATCTGTCTGCACTTTCAGCATGTCCTCCGGCCTCAGGTCATGCTTGTCGTGCAGCAGGTCATAAATTCTGGCTGTCCGGTACGGTTCCTCCCACCGGTCCGTCAGATACGGCTTGTAACCGGGCCCGGTAACGCGAGCATTCGCGGTGACGATCAATCCGCTCTCCGGATTGAAACTCTGCGGCAACTGTTCAAACGGAATGTAGCCAGTCCATTCGTAGTCGTCCGTATCTCCCGGCACGGGAACTTCCCCGTGTCCTTTCTTGCGGATTGGCACTCGCGCAGCCATCACGTATCCGATATTTCCATCCACGTCGGCGTACACCGCGTTCTGCGCCGGGCCCCACACCTGCCGCATCACTTCGCGAAACTGCTTCCAATTGCGCGCTTTCCCAAGCCAGTTGTAGCTGTTCGCCAGCCCCCCCGGCTCCAGCGCGGTCCACCGCATCGCGTACGATTTGTCGCCTTCGTTTTGTAACACTGGGCCGTGACGTGTCACCGCCAGCCTCATGTGCTCGTCCGGCCCGCCCTTTACCTTAATCACCTCGTCATACACGTCCGCCTTTTTCCATTTTCCGTTCACGCGATACTCGTCAGGATTCACGGGATTGAATGTCTCGATATACAGGTCCAGCACGTCCGCGCCGTTGTTCGTGAAGCCCCATGCGATACGATCGTTATGTCCGATAATCACCAGCGGCGCCCCCGGAAAGGTAATCCCTTTCACATTCCACCCCGGCGCCGTCACGTGCACTTCGTACCAGATGGGTGGAATCGTCAACTCCAGATGCGTGTCGTTCGCCAGCAGCGGCTTGCCCGTCGCCGTGTGTGCGCCGTTCACCACCCAGTTGTTGCTCCCAAGCGTCCCGCGAATGTCGTGCTGCCCGGCGCGAAGCCATTGCTCCACCTGGCCTGCCAGTAGGGAAGTGAGGTCCGGCTCCGAAATCGATTCGAGAAAATCTGGTTGGATCAGGTTCGCCTTCAGAACATCATCGCTGTCCATCTCATCTTCATCATCGTCCTCGTCATCTGCGTCGGCGTTGGCCCGTTCCTTCACGTTCGGATCGCCAACCACAAAATGATCCATCGAAGATTCGTCGCTGAAAAGGTCCTTGGCAAGTTCCGGGCCCGCCTTTGCCGCAACCACCGCGCGATGGATTTCCCTTTCCCGCGTGTCCGCCAATGTCCGGTACATATATCCCGTCAACACCAGCGAATCCGTCGGCTGCCACGGCTGAGGCTTATATTTCAACAGGGTAAATTCCATCGGCAGCGTTTCTCGATGCTGCTCGATAAAGCGGTTGACGCCTCGCGCATACGCTTCCAGCAGCCTCCGCGACTCCGGATTCATCTCTTGAAGGTCGCGATCCGCCACCCGCCCGAAGTTCAAATTCCGAAAATCCTTGTCAATCTTGAGCGTTCTGGGGCCCAGGATTTCCGATAGCTGACCGCGCGAGGCGCGCCGCAGCAGATCCATCTGCCACAGGCGATCCTGCGCCACCGCGTATCCCTGTGCTTCCACAGCGTCTTCCACCGAACTCGCGCGGATATGCGGCACGCCCCAATTGTCACGCTCCACCGTCACCTCGCCCTGCAAGCCGGGCAATGTTACGGTGCCGTTTAACTGCGGAAGCGGACGGTACACCAGCCACCATATCCCGGTGGCGAAAACGATCACAAGAATGGCGACAATGGCAAGAAGGGTACGCAGGACGGTGCGCAAAGCGAGTTTCACCTCGAGGTCGAAGTGTTCAGTTTAGTGGACACCGCTACACTGCGCAACCGCACGGGCTAACCTTCCCGATGGCCATCAAATTTTCGATTCTTTCCATTCGACAACCGCGTTCCACCGGTTCCGCTTTCCGCCCAATTCTACTGTTACAATGCGGCTGGGAGGTTCTCGCCGCGGTATGTTCCTCATCCGGATTATCGGAGTTCTGGTCTTGGTGGTCCTCAACGGTTTCTTCGCCGCCGTAGAGTTCTCACTTGTCGCGGTGCGCCTCTCGCGCGTTCGTCAATTGGTGGCCAAAGGAAGCGCCCAGGCCAAAATCGTCGAGCAACTCCTCTCCGATCTCCACCGGGTCGTCTCCGGCGTCCAGGTCGGCATCACTCTCACCAGTCTGGCCATTGGCGCCCTGGGACAGGCTACGCTTGCGAAACTCTTTCAAAGCCTCCTGCCGGAGGACGGCAGCATGCGCATGCTCTTTCTCGCTCACGCTGCGGCGCTCGCGCTCTCCTTCGCCATCCTCAGCGCCATCCACGTGGTATTCGGCGAACTCGTTCCCAAAACGATCAGCCTGGCACGCGCGGAACGCGTCGCCCTGATGGTGGCTCGTCCCTTCGCCTGGTTCCTTAACTCCTTCCGCTGGGCCATCGACCTTCTTGACGGTATTTCCGGCGCGATCGTCCGCGCAATGGGGGTTGTGAAGCCAACGGGGCATGGCGTTGCCCATTCCACCGAGGAGCTTCAAATTCAGATTCAACAAGCCCGGGAAAGAGGATTGCTCGCGGTCGGAGAAGAGAAGTTCATTCTCAGCGCCATCGAACTCAGTCAGTTGCAGGTCCGCGAAATCATGGTTTCCCGGCCGGACATGCACACCCTTCCTGTCGAGGCCTCGCTCGACGAGGTCATGAAAGTTTTTGCCACAACGCAGCGATCGCGCATCCCCGTTTATCGCGGTACGGTGGACCACGTCCTCGGGTTCGTTCACATCAAGGACATGATGTGGGTGCTCCTCGACCGCGAGCGCCGTCTGGAAGAAAAACTGGCTCCCGCGCCGCCATTCGACCTGCGTCGCGTCCTTCGCGAAATTCTCATCGTTCCGGAGACGAAGCCCGCCAGCGAATTGCTGATGGAACTCCGCGCGCGCCACGTCGGCATGGCCATGGTCGTCGACGAATTCGGCAGCATCCTCGGCCTCGTTACCAAGGAAGATCTCCTCGAGCAGCTTGTCGGCGAAATCCACGACGAGTTCGACGTGGTCGAGCGCCCGCTCACCCTCGCCGACGGCGCCATTATTTTTGACGCGGGCCTCAACGTCCGCGACCTCGACTCGCAATACAACATCACGCTACCGGAAGATCCTGCGTATGCCACCGTCGGTGGCTTCGTCATGGCCCAACTGGGATTTATTCCGCGAGGCGGCGAAAGTTTCGAATACGGGCTCTATCGTTTTTCCGTGATGGAGGTGGACGGCCGCCGCGTGGCGCGCGTAAAAATCCAGCGGCTCCGCCAACCGGAAGAGAAAAAGACGGAAACGACTGCTGCCGCAAATGGGGTGACCGTTTCGAAAGAAAAGTTAAAAGGGAAGGGGCGCTAGCTTAACCCGCTGTCGGAGGGTTGAGTTTCGTGAAGCTCCAGTGGACAATGAAGGCGTGAGTCCGCACAAGCACCGGATCGCCGACTACCTGCGGCCCAAAACGCTAACAATGTTGTTGCTCGGGTTTTCTTCAGGCCTCCCCTTTTTTCTGGTCGGCAATACGTTCGGTTACTGGCTGCGCGATGAACACACCTCCCTGACGGCGATCGGGTTCCTTTCCTGGGTGGGCATCGCCTATTCGCTGAAGTTTCTGTGGGCACCCTTGATCGATCGCGTGGATTTGCCGTTGTTTAAGCAGCTTGGACATCGGCGCGGATGGCTGATGTTCTCCCAGATCGCCGTTGGGCTCGCGCTTGCTGCCATGGGCGGCATTGGCACGAAAGCCGGGCTCGGTCGGCTAGGGGCTTTTGCGCTGGTCGTTGCCTTTGCTTCATCCACACAGGACATTGTGGTCGATGCCTGGCGAATTGAATCGGCGAGCGACGGAGAAGAACAAAGCCTCCTCGCGTCTGCCTATCAGTTCAGCTACCGCCTGGCGCTCCTGGCTTCGGATTCTCTTATCCTCATCGTGGCAGCGACCCTGGGCTGGCGCATGTCCTACGGTATTTACGGCGCATGTATGGCCGTTGGAATGGTTGCAACCTGGTTTGCGAAGGAACCGGAACGCTCGGATGCGGCGATAGATGAAAAGGAGCGCGAAGCACCGCTTTGGACGCCGCGGGGTTTCTTCGACGCTGTCGTGGGACCGTTCATCGCGTTCTTTCGCGCGCATGGTTGGCTCGCGCTTGTGATGTTAGCGGCGATCAGCCTCTACCGCGTGCCTGACTTCGTCATGGGTCCGATGGCGAATCCCTACTACCGCGATATGGGTCTTTCGAAAGAAACAGTGGGAGCGGTTCGCGGCTCAATCGGACTCATCGCTACATTTGTCGGCATCGCGGCGGGCGGATTTTGCTCGCTCAAGCTTGGCTACATGCGCGCGCTTGTCATCGGGGGCATTCTGCAGGCTGCCGCGATTGCCGCGTATGCGATTCTCGCGTTCGCGGGCATGACCATTCGCCTCTTCGCACTGGTCATGGTAGCTGACAACTTCAGTATCAGCTTTGCCGGCGTTGCGCTTGTAGCGTACATGTCGAGTCTCACCAATTTGGGATACACCGCCACCCAGTATGCGCTCTTGACCTCAACCTATGCCTGGCTGGGAAAGATACTGAAGGGGTTTTCGGGCGCTGCGGTCGAACGCCTGAGCCACACCCACGGCCTCATTCACGCCTATGGCATTTTCTTTCTCGCTTGCGGACTGATCGGCGTGCCTGGTGTTCTTCTGTTCGCGGCATTGGATTACTGGCACAGGCGGAAGCAACCGGCGCCAGCCGCTGTCTAAACAGCCGCTAACCCTTTGGAGCCCGGTTGCTCAGCTACCGCGCTCTGAGGCCCGGAGGGCAGGCAACCCTAACCCCGGACTTAAGTCCTGGGACAACGCCCCAAAACACAAAAGCCCCGGAGGGGCGACAGATCCTTCGGCAACTGCCATCTGCCGCCCCTCCGGGGCTCGTCCTTCACTCGCCATCGAAGCCACCGCTTACGCGGTGGGCTAATATCTAGCGCGCCTCCGGCGCTAGACCGTACCCCGCACTATCCTTTATTCAGCAAAACGGGCGTCCCGCGTCCCAGCGCCAGCGTCTTCGATGCGCTTCCCTTATTCACGCCAATCTCTAGATTGCCGCTTGAACCCAGATACGCAATCGCCTCGCCGGCATTCCCAAGCGCAAATGTCGGTACCAACTTGCTGACGGTGTGGGTGCCCACCTGCAAATTAATCTGGCCTTTTTCAATCGCGCGGGCGGGCAAATCCTCTTCGCGGAAATTCGTAATCAGGTTGCCGAAGGAATCCACTTTCATCACCACACCCTTCAGCAAACCATCCGCTTCCTTCGGTCTCGGCAGCGCAAATCGCTTGAAGTCCGTAACCTCTTCGCCCATGCTGCCCGGCTGCCAGTTTTTCGAAAGCCATCCCGCCACCGGCGCAAAAACGTCACGTCCGTGAAACGTCCTGCTCACCGGATGCAAAAAGTAATGCTCCGCGGTCAGGTGCCGCACCAGGAAATTCTGCTCCTTGTCATACACGCCCGAGAGCACTCCGTTGTCCGGCGCCAGGAAATACTGATTCTGCCCGCTCACGATCAGCGGCCGCCGGTCCGTTCCGACGCCCGGATCCACGACCACCACATGAATCGTGCGCGGCGGAAAGTAAGGATACGCATTGGCAATCGCGGTCGCGCCATCCAGCAGGTCGAACGGCGTTACGCCGTGCGTGATGTCCACAATCTGCACGTCGGGATTGATTCTCAGGATGACGCCTTTCAGCACGGCCACCAGGTGGTCGTTGGTGCCGTAATCGGTCGTCAACGTAATGATCGGATTCGTCAAGTCTCTCTCCCCCTGGGTTCTCAAAAGTGCCATTCAAACACGGGATGGAGAGGCACCCCGCTCTTTCGACGCTATCTGAGGCCGCCATCGGAATCAAGAAAAGCCGCGCCCGCCGCTGCGCAATAGCCAATGCCCTTCCGCACGGTGAGCTCAGGACCCACCTTTCCTCTTTACCCATTCACGACTCAAACTTGGCGTATGCTGTGGGGGCAGAGGAGGGAGGTGAAATGAAACGCTCTCAGAGCTGCCGCATAGAGATTTTAGTATGCTTCGGCGTAGCACTGCTGACAGCACCTACGCGTACTTCGGCTGACGTTTCCGTCGTGCAACAGGTCAAACAGGGAGGTAATGGGCCAAGCGGACAATGGAGGAGAACAATACGCGTCAAAGGGCTTAAGCTCCGGCTTGAATCCCAACACGGCCCAGACACGCATATCTATATTTATGACCTTGAGATAGGGAAAAGATATCGATTAGAGCCGAGACAAAAAGAAATATTTGTAGATGATTTGGCATCCCGGAGCAAGCAATGGCAAAGTGGGCTGATCTTGCAAAATCGGAGAAGAGTGATCACGCCGACCGGGAGAAAATCTGAGGTTGGAGGAATGGGTTGCGACGAATATACATTTGACTTGCAAGCACCAACCCGACCATCGCATGGGATGCAGATTATTCTGCATGACTCTGGAACAGTTTGTGTCTCACAAGCCATTCCAGATGGGATTGAGTTTACCAACTTCGTGCATGAAGCCCAGAAACGAGGTTTTATATCGGCTGCGGCCGTTATTAGTCCCTCCACTTCTCCAATCGGAGCCTATTTTTACGGTGAACAGCCTAACGTGTTGGTACTTTCATCCAAGTCGGAATCTGCGTATGAGGGTGGTCCACTTCATGGTATGAGTGTCGTTGAAAGTAGTATGGTGGTTACCGCGGTCAATTCAAACCCGATCCCAGAAGATGCGTTTCAGCTTCCCGCAGATTGGAAGATTAAGAATGAAGTCGAGCCCAAATGATCCATGTTGTCCGGCAAACTGCTCGAGAACGTTCCCAAATTTGACCACGCTGTATGCCCAGTGTCCCTTGCGTTCCACAGGTGCCCATCGTACGATTTGAAATTGGTGTGTCGCGTGGATTTTGCACAGAGGACTTGTGTGTCCCGCCGGGAAGTTGACCGCAAATCTCGTGTTCCCGTAGTTCGGTCCAGGAGAATGTCCGAATGAAATCGGTCGTGGTGGTTGGCGCGCAGTGGGGCGATGAAGGCAAAGGCAAGGTAGTCGATTATCTCGCGGGCTCATTCGATTACATCGCGCGTGTCGCTGGGGGTCACAACGCAGGCCACACCGTCATCATCGGCAAGGATCGTTACGTTCTCCAGCTCATCCCCTGCGGCATCCTGAGACCCAAACAGCACGTCATCATCGGCCCGGGCGTCGTCGTCGATCCGTCCGCGCTCGTCAACGAAATCGAAATGCTCGAAAAGGCTCACGTCAGCGTGGCCAGGCGGCTGCACGTCAGCAATCGCGCCCACCTGATTTTTCCGTATCATCGCGAACTTGACAAAGCCGCCGAATCCGCGCGTGGCGAAAATAAAATCGGCACCACTTCGCGCGGCATCGGGCCGGCGTACGAGGATAAAATGGCGCGCCGCGGCCTGCGCATGGCGGATCTGCTCGATCCCGCTCTTTTCCGCGAAAAAGCCGCCCGCGTTGTCGCCGAGAAAAACCGCATCGCGCAAGGTGCCTACGGCGCCAACGTGGATTTTTCTCACGAAGTCGAGGAAACTCTCCGCCTCGGCGAGAAAATCAAGGGCTACATCTGCGACACCGCCGAACTCGCCAATCGAGCCCTAGACGAAGGCAAGTCCGTCCTCTTCGAAGGCGCCCAGGGCACTATGCTCGACATTGACCACGGCACTTATCCCTTCGTCACCTCCTCCAGCGCCACATCGGGCGGCGCTACCACGGGCACAGGCGTTCCGCCCACCAAGATTCGTCACGTCCTCGGCATTTCCAAGGCTTACACCACGCGTGTAGGCGGCGGCCCTTTCCCCACCGAAATGCCCGACCTCGAAGCTAAGGAAGTTCGCGAACGCGGCAAGGAATTTGGCGCCGTCACGGGACGTCCACGCCGGTGCGGCTGGCTGGACCTCGCCGAACTCCGCTACGCCAAAATGATTAACGGCATCGATTCACTGGTTGTGACCAAGCTCGACGTATTCGACACACAACGCGAAATCCGGGTTGGCGTCGGCTATACCTACAAAGGCTCGCCCATTCACGAAATGCCGGCCTCCGCCGAAGTTTACGAGCGCGTCACGCCCGTCTATAAGACTCTTCCCGGCTGGTGCGAATCCACCTACGGCCTGAAAGACGCAGCCAAGCTCCCCAAAGCGGCCATAGACTATCTCCGCTTCGTCTCCGACTACCTCCAGGTGGAAATCGGCATGATTTCCACCGGCCCCGAACGCGACGCCACCATCATCCAGCCCGGCACTCTCCTCGCCAGCTGGCTGTAGTTCGCAGGTTCTTGCTACTTGTAGGGGCCGGGCTTGCCCGGCTCTCTTCGATCTAATTGTTTGGGAGCTTTCTCCTCAACTCCCACTCCTCGCTTCGCTCGGGGGCGGAGCAAGCTCCGCCCCTACAAAATCGGTGCCCACTAGGCCACTGCGCTACAATAGCCCGTCTGACCGAGGACTCCTTGATGCTCCCATTCCAAGATGCGCGCAATCTAGTCATCCAAAAAACCACGCCGCACATCCTCTCTTACCCGCGCCAAGTCTTTAAAAAGCACCTTACTGATGCCCTCGGTGACGCGCTCGCTCAGGAAGTTCGCTCCGACCGTGACTATCCCCCTTTTGACCGCTCCACCCGCGATGGCTACGCCGTCCGCGCCGTCGAAGCCTCAAAAGGCGCAACGCTCCGATGTGTCGGTGAAATCAAAGCCGGCGACACGGTCACCCAACCGCTCGCTCCCGGCGCTTGCATCCAGATCATGACCGGCGCCGCCGTGCCTGTAGGAGCCGACGCCGTCGTCATGATCGAATTCAGCGACCGCGTCGCGGACAAAGTTTCCTTTCAGCGCGCGACCAACCCGGGCCAAAACATCGTCAAAAAGGGAAGCGAAGCCCATTCCGGCGACCTCGCCCTGAAACCGGGCATCCGCCTCGGCTTTGCCGAGCTTGCCCTCGCCGCGCAAGTCGGCGCCGCGGAACTCCTCTGCGCCCGCCGTCCGCGCGTGGCCATTCTTTCCACCGGGGATGAAGTCGTTCCCATCACGGAAAAACCCGGCCCCTTTCACATTCGCAACAGCAACGGCGTTTCCCTGGCAGCGCAAGTCCGCCTGGCCGGTGGCGAACCCGTTCCGCTCGGCAACGCTCTCGATCGCGTGGACGACCTCGGCGCCAAAATCGAACTCGGCCTCAAGGAAGACATCCTGGTTCTGTCCGGCGGTGTCTCCATGGGAAAATACGACCTCGTCGAGACCGTTCTGAAATCTCTCGGCGCCGAATTCTATTTTGACGCGGTCGCCATACGTCCCGGCAAGCCCGCCGTCTTCGGCCGCTGCCGCGACACCTTCGTCTTCGGCCTCCCTGGCAACCCGGTCTCCACCATGGTGACGTTTCAACTCTTTGTTACTCCCGCGATCGACGTGCTTGGCGGTGCCCGCCCACGCCCTCTCCCACTTCTCGAAGCCAATCTCACCAAAACACTTCACGAAAAGCCCGGCCTCACCCACTTTCTCCCCGGTCATTTCGAATGGACCGGCATCTCTCCCGAAGTCTGTCCGCTCACTTGGCAAGGCTCTGGGGACATTGCCGCGCTCACCCACGCCAACTGTTTCATCGTCGTTCCGGCTGACCGCCAGGACATTCCCGCAGGAGAGAAAGTTTCCGTTCTGCCGCGCCTCGACGTAATCTAATTTTGAGTGCGGGAGCAAAGCCCCCGCTTTTACGGTGTAAAACTCATCACCGAACCCAATATGCCAAAACTCTCTCACTACACCACCCGCGGCGAAGTCAGCATGGTCGACGTCTCCGCGAAAGCCGTCACCACCCGCACCGCCATTGCCCACGCCTTCGTCCGCATGTCTCCGAAAGTCGTACGTGCCGTCCGCCGCCTGAAAAACCCCAAGGGCAATCCCCTGGAAATCGCACGCATCGCCGGCATCGCCGCCGCCAAGCGCACCGCCGAGTGGATACCTCTTTGTCACCCCATCCCCCTCACCCACATTGATGTGACCCCCCGCCTGTGCAAAGATGGAGTGGAACTCCAGTCCCGGGCAACCGCCGCAGCGCAAACTGGCGTGGAGATGGAAGCGCTGGTCGCGGTTACCTGTGCCGCTCTCACGGTCTACGACATGTGCAAGGCACTCGACAAGGGCATTGAAATCGCGCACATCCACCTGCTGGAGAAGACCGGCGGGAAAAGCGGCGATTACCTGCGCCCGCGGGGCCGAAAAACGCGGGCAGGCCGCAAATGACTTCCACTGCCAGTAAGTCCGTCAAACTCCTGCTTGCGGACGATAATCCGCTGATGCGCGACCTCGTGTCTAAATCCCTCGAGCCGTTCTGCGAAGTGGTAATCGCCTCTGACGGTACGGATGCTCTCCTGAAAGCCATTGACGATCCACCCGACGTCATTCTTTGCGACTACAAGATGCCGGGCTTCGACGGCCGCCAGCTGTTTGAAAAACTTCGTGGCCGGGAAGCCACGCGCCACATCCCGTTCCTGTTCATGGCCAGCCGCACCGATATCGAGGAAAAACTTCGTCCCTTGGTGGACGGCGTTGAGGATTTCATCGCCAAGCCTTTCCTGGTCAAAGATCTCGTTCGCATGACCAAGAAAATTGTCGACCGCCTGCATCTGGAAAAACTTCAGAAACGCGCCTCACGCCCTGGCGTCATTCAGGGGCGCCTTGAAGAAATGAGCATGATTGACCTGATGCAGTCGCTTGAGATGGGCCAGAAGTCGTGCCGGCTGCATGTGCAGAAAGCCGGCGAAGCTGGCGACCTTTATTTTGCCGGTGGGCAGTGCCGCGACGCAAAAATCGGCAATCTCATAGGCGACGATGCCGTGTACAAGGTTTTGTTGTGGACCGAAGGCGAGTTCGAAATTGACTTCAACGCCGCCAATGCTTCGTCCAATACCACCACTACGCGCAACACCACCGGCCTCCTGATGGAAGCCATGCGCCTGATGGACGAAGCCAGCCGCGACGCGGTTCCGTCGAATTGACCGCCCCTATGCGCGTTGCCGTCCTCACCATCAGCGATACGGTTGCCCGTGACGAGCGTGTCGACCTCTCCGGTCCCGCCGTCGTCCAGCGCTGCCGCGAACTCGGCTGGGAAGTTACCTCATCACTGAAATGCTCCGACGATCCCGGCCAGGTGCGATCACACCTCCGCCAGCTCGCCGATTCGCGTCGCGTCGATCTGATTCTCACCACCGGCGGCACCGGCCTCGGTCCGCGCGACAACACTCCCGAAGCCACCCTCGATGTCGCCGAAAAAGTGATCCCCGGCCTCGCCGAAGAAATGCGCCGGAAAGGTGCCGAGCAGACTCCCACCGCCGTGTTGTCCCGCGGCGTCGCCGTCGTCCGCAACTTTTCCCTAATCCTGAATCTTCCCGGCAGCCCCAAAGGCGCGGTCGAATCTCTCGACACTCTCGCCCAACTACTGCCCCATGCAATCCATGTCCTCCACGGTGCCCGCCACGACTAGACCTTTGAGTGCGGCTGCGAAGCTCCCGCTTTTGCATACACCAGTCAGTCACAAATTTCCACACGGACAGCAGAGTTTCAGCCGTGCCCCGGAGCGTTTCTAAGAATTGAAATCGTTCCTAATGGATTAGCAGCCTACGCAGAGGAGCACCCAGTAACCCATTCGAAGTGAATCAAACCGGCTGCAGCGAAGAACGGACTCCCTGTGATACCAGCGCATCCGCGTTCTGCGCCAACGTCATCTTGTAATGCAACTTCAGGATGGTAAGCCCCACAAAGGTAATCTCGTGATCGGTTCGAAGAACGCCGTCTTCATCCGCGTACACGTGAAAGATCTCATGGAGCGTCGTGAAATTGCGCACCCGCCAGTGTTCGGCGCCCGATTCCACGATGCGGTAAAATCCTGATCTTCCGAACGCTGCCCCGGTCGAAACCAACCCAAACGTTCCATCCGCATACACGCACGGCCGCAAATACACGTTGCTGCTCCCAAAGCAAGGAAATGTCACTTTGACGCAGGGATTGGCTTCTCCGGGCACCTGCGACACGGAATAAAGCCCCGCGTAAATCACTTTTCCCGTCGCGCGGAATCGACGCAGCCAGCCGGTGTACGCCAATCTCTCCGAACCCGGCTCCCGCAGTTGCACGATTTCGCTGGTCATCCCCTTCGCCACTTCCAGCGACGATATCGGGAAATTCAGCTGGTCCATCCGCCGGCTGATGAACTCCACCAGCATCCAAAGCACAAATTTCCCCGCGAAGTACACCTCGCTCCACACTTCTAGTTTGTAAAGCGCCGTGTGCTCGTAAAAATGCCTGATTCGCGGGTCCACCCGCTCCGGATCGAACGACGGTCCGCGCAGCTCCTCAAAGCACGGGACCATTCCCGCATCCGGGGGTTGACTGACATCCAATTTCCGTTCTTCGGCTATCCGCTGGTAGACGCCCGTTCCGATCACTCCCGGTTTCCCGAGCACGCAATCGAGCCACGGTGCTTCGTCTTTGCGAATCCTTTTTCCCGTCAAGCGCACCAGCCATTCGATGCATACCTGCAGCAACAGCCCCAAAACCGAATACACTGCCGCCCTCACGCCTGTCGGCTCTTCCTCAACCGATACGCGGCGCTTCTCGGCTGGTGCAGGAGTCTTTTGTGTATGGATGTTCATGTTTGTCCAATTATCCCGCCACCTGTTCTCGAGGATATCCCAAATCCCCTCCAGTTTCTCTCCCGTTACTGTCCTTTCCCCGCCGAAACGCTTGTTGACCCCTCGCCCGGCCTCCGTAACAATGTTTGCACCATGACCAGCAAACTTTCCGGCAGGAAACTCGCCGTCCTCGGCACAGGCAAGCTCGGCGGAATCCTTCTCCGGGCCTACCTGAAGCAAAAGCTCTTTTTACCGAAAAATGTCACAGCCACGGTCCGCCACGAAGAGAAAGCCGGCGCGCTCGCCAACGAACTCGGTGTTTCCTCATCCACCGACAACCGCAAAGCCGTCCGCGGAGCCGATATTGTTATCCTCGGCGTGAAGCCGCAAGTCGTCGGCGACGTCCTGAAAGAGATCAAGCCCGAGCTCGGGAAGGAGACGCTCGTGATCTCCGTCGCGGCCTCCGTCCCGACCGCCTATATCGAACAGCGCCTCGGCGAAAAAGTTCCCGTCATTCGCGCCATGCCCAACACCTGCTCCATCGTCGGTACGGGCATGACCGGCATCTGTAGGGGAGCCCACGCCTCTGCGGAACATCTCGAAATTGCCAAGGCCCTGTTCGACGCTGTCGGCCGCACTGTCATCGTCGACGAAAAGAACATGGACGCGGTCACCGGCCTCTCCGCCAGCGGCCCAGCCTTTGCCTACATCATCCTCGAATCTCTGGCCGAAGCCGGCGTCAAAGTTGGCCTGCCCCGCGACGTCGCCACGCTTCTCGCCGCGCAAACCATGAAGGGCTCCGCCAGCGTTGTCCTCGAAACCGGTGATCACCCCGCCTTGCTCAAAGATTCGGTCACCACTCCCGCAGGCTGCACCATCGACGGCATCATGGAACTCGAGGAAGGGAAGCTCCGCGTCACCCTCATCAAAGCTGTAGTGAAAGCTACGCAACGCGCCGGGGAACTTCTCTTCGAAAAGTAGTCCTTTCGTTGTAGGGTACCTCTAAGGCCGCTCGCCCGCGGCCTATCGGACATTGTGCAAAGCTTGGGAGGTATTCGCGAATGCGTTCGTTCGCCCGGCGTGTTTTCCCGCTCGTTCTGATGTGTTTCTGCTCGCCGTCTTTCATTTTCGCCCAGATGGCAAAAGAATCTTCAGGGACAAAGGGCCCCAAGAATGCCGGCTGGGCAACCGCCGAAAAAGTGGTTACCAAGCTGGAGCAGGAATGGTTCAAAATCCAGCTCGCCCACGATTGGGACAAACTCCGCCAGTTCCTCGGTGACGATTTTCAGCTGATTGAATCCGATGGCCGCCTCGGCGACCGCGACTCTATGATCGCCGGCTACAAGGAAGAAGCGCCTTCCATCACCACCATCAGCATGACGCTTCTTGTCTCTCACGCCGTCAGCAACGACACCGTCGTCGCCACCGGGCTCGACGACATCAGCCTCCGCCAGCGCGATGGCTCCATCTCCCACCGCTACGAACGCTTCACCGACGTCTGGATCCTCCGCAACAACCAGTGGGTCTGCGTCGCCGAGCAAATCACCCTCGCCCACCCACAATAGGTTCGAACTCGCGGCCAAAAGCTTGTCATCCTGAAGCTACCCGAGAAGGTCCGGTTTGTGGACTCCGGTGGAAATCATGCTGGCGAACTGAAATCACCGGACTCCAAAAACCGGAGATAGCTGAAGGACCTCAACTTTAATCTCGTCGAAACTTCAAATCGGATGACCAGTCCGGAAACCCACTGAGATATGTGTTAGCATTCGCCCATAGGCCGACCGATGCCAGCCGCCTACATCCCGCTTCTTCTGTTCTCTTTGCTGGTACTCTCTTTTCCCGTCATTACACTCATTGTCTTCAAATACATTCGCCCGGGCTCGCGCGGCGGCCCAGCAAAATTTCAGCCCTACGAATGCGGCATTCTCCCGGAAACCACCGCTCGAGGCCGTTACTCCGCCCGTTTCTACATCATTGGCATGTTGTTCGTCATCTTCGACGTGGAAACCATCTTTCTTTTTCCCTGGGCCATCCTGTTTCGCACGTGGCTCGCGCAACATCTTGCCGCATTCGCCCTATCCTCCATGTTCGTTTTTCTTGGTATCCTCCTCGTTGGATACGTCTGGCTCTACAAAAAAGGCGCGCTCGACCTCGCTTGATTCTTCCACCGCTGTCCGAATTTCGTATCAGAACTGTACTTACTCTTCATTTATGCGCCTGCGCATTGACGCCACTCCGAGCGTATGTTAGAAACCCAGTGAGCGGCTCGCTTGCCGCCAGGTCGCTCGGATCGTATTCGCTTTAGTCCGGCTCGTGCCTCTCGCTCCTACCCTTTGCGACCTGTTTATTTGGCGGTATTCTCGGGGAATGAAATTCGCGCCTGCGTCCCGCTTCCGGCCAGGCAATCCAAGTGCAGCCCAAGGTCCCAGGGTCCATGGCAGACGAGTCCAAGGCACCCAAATCGCCCGAAAGTTCGCAGCCAGACGTGTCTGGCTCTTCCCCCGCGCCGTCCGCTGCGGGTGCTACTCCGTCTTCTCCCGCGAAAGCTGCCGCTCCTGCTCCAATGCAGGTCCCGCTCGACAATGATCTCTCACGCCGCTATCGCGAACGCTTTGGCGCCGGGATCCTCGATGCGCTCGAAGACCGCAAGCAGTCCATTCTCATTGTCGGAGCAGCGCAACTCCTGGAAATCGCCCGCTACTCCCTCGACGAAGAAAAATTTGATCTGCTCGAGGATTACACCGCCGTCGACTGGCCGCGCCGCGAGAAGCGGTTCGATCTTGTCGCGCAGCTCTATTCCTTCACCCACAACACCCGCCTCCGGCTGAAAATCCCTCTTGGAGTCGAAGAACGGCCCTCGACACTCGCCACGACCTGGCCCGCCGCCAACTGGCTCGAGCGCGAAATCTTCGACCTCTTTGGCATCGCCTTCCTTGGCCATCCCAATCTGAAGCGCATTCTGCTTCCTGACGAGTGGCAGGGCCATCCCCTTCGCAAGGATTACGACATTCTTCAGCAAGACACTGCCTGGGTCCGGGAAAACCTCGACATCGAGAGCGGCCAGTAGGGTGTGAAAATTGTGGCTGATACCATGCACGAAAACGGCGCGCAGAAAACCGACACCCTCTTCGGCGCCGACGAACTTGTCATCAACATGGGGCCGCAGCATCCTTCCACCCATGGCGTCCTGCGCGTCAAGCTCAAGCTCGATGGCGAGCGCGTTGTGGGCTCCGAATGCGTGATCGGCTATCTGCACCGCGGCGTCGAGAAAATCGCCGAGAATCGCACCTATCAGCAGTTCGCTCCCTACGTTGATCGCATGGATTATGTCGCGGCCGTCAGCAACGGCCTCGGCTATTGCGAAGCCGTTGAAAAACTGCTTGTCGTCGAAGCTCCCCCGCGCGCCCGGGTCATCCGCACCATCCTGACCGAGCTCCAGCGCATCGCCAGCCATCTGCTCTGGCTCGGCACTCACGCCCTCGATATCGGCGCGCTCACTCCGCTTTTCTATTGCATGCGCGAGCGCGAAGAAGTCCTCAAGATTTTTGAAAAATACTGCGGCGCGCGTCTCACGACCCACGCTTTCCGCATCGGCGGGTTGCAATACGAGGCCTACGACAACCTGGAAAAAGACGTCGAACGCTTCTGCAAGGATTTCGAGAGCCGCATTCAGCAATATTCCGACCTGCTTACCGGCAACAGCATCTGGATCGGCCGCACCCGCAACGTCGGCCTTCTCAATTCCGCCGATTGCATCGCTCTCGGCGCCAGCGGCCCGGTCCTCCGCGCCAGCGGTGTGAAATGGGACATGCGCAAGGCCATGCCTTACGCCGCCTACGATCAGTACAAATTCGAAATTCCCGTTGGCACGCGCGGCGACACTTATGACCGTTACATGGTGCGCATCGAAGAAATGCGCCAGTCGCGCCTCATCTGTCTCCAGGCCATTGAAAATATTCCCACGGGCCCAATCATGGCTCGAGTCGGCAAAGTCCTGAAGCCACCGGCCGGTGAGGTTTATCACGCCATCGAAGGCCCCAAAGGCATCCTCGGCTATTACATTGTCAGCGACGGCTCCGTCCAGCCCTATCGCGTCCGCATTCGCCCGCCCTCGTTCATCAATCTCCAGGCCCTCGATAAGATGATTCGAGGCCACCTGGTCACGGACGTGGTCGCCATCATCGGTACGCTCGATATCGTCCTCGGCGAGGTAGATCGCTAGCGATGAATCCCACGCTCCATTCCATTCTCGCGTTCGTGCAGACCTGGTGGGTCGGACTTCTTTGTGCCGTGCTGATTGTCCTCGTCGTGCCACTCATCGCCGGCTATATCGTCCTCGTCGAACGCAAAGTCATGGCCGATATGCAAGCGCGCCTCGGCCCCATGCGCGTCGGCCCGCACGGCCTGCTGCAGCCCATCGCCGACGCCTTGAAACTTCTCATCAAGGAAGACCTCATCCCCGATAACGCCGACCAATTTATCTTCTGGTTCGCGCCGGTCCTCTCCATGACCGCCGCGCTCACTTCGATGGGCGCTGTCGCCTTCGGCCCATGGTTTCAGGTTGCCCGCGATATCAACATTGGGCTGCTCTTCGTGGTAGGCGTTAGTGCACTCGGACCGTTTGGCATCGTCCTAGGCGGCTGGGCCTCCAACAACCACTATTCCATCATCGGCGCCCTCCGTAGCACCGCCCAGCTCATCAGTTATGAAACCACTGCGGGCTTTGCTCTCGTCAGCGGCTTCCTCCTCGCCGGCACCCTGAACGTCCGCGCCATCGTGGAAACCCAGCGCGCCGACCACGCCTGGTACATTTTCTTAGCCCCCGTCGGCTTCTTCACCTATCTCATTGCCTCAATTGCCGAAACCAATCGCGCCCCCTTCGATCTTCCCGAAGCCGAATCCGAGCTCGTCGCCGGCTACATGACCGAATATAGCGGCTTCCGCTGGTCGCTCTATTTCCTCGCCGAATACGCCAACATGATTGTCGTCGCCTCGGTCGGCACCACACTTTTCCTCGGCGGATGGCTGCGGCCGTTTCCCAGTGTCCAGTGGCTCGGCTGGCTGGACGCCGCTCCGACGCTGCTGCTTGCCGCTGTCGGCGCGTATTGTGTCTTCAGGGCAGGGAAGCAGCCGGCCCGCGTGCAATCCCTCTTCATGTGGGCAGTCGCGTTCGCCTGCTTCGTTGTCGCTGCAATTTTCGCGCTTGCGTCGCCGTTCAGTCATCTTCCGCTTGAAAGAATGCACGACGGTCTCTACGGCGCGTTCTGGTTTCTCCTCAAGGATTCCGTTTATATTTATATTTTCATGTGGCTGCGCTTCACGCTTCCGCGCTTTCGCTTCGATCAGCTGATGCGCCTCGGTTGGCACATTCTGATCCCGCTGGCCCTGATCAATGTCGTGGACGTCGGCATCGCCCTTGCGCTGTCTTCCGAATTTGGCTTAAACCGCTGGCTGGCCATGATTGTTACCACTGCGGCCACCCTCGGGGTCGCCATACTTCTGTTGCGTTGGAACGACAAATATTCCGCCGCCGCTTCCGCCGCGCTGTTGGCGGATTCCTCCGTCGTGGAGGACCCCCATGCTGGATAGCGTCATTTTCTACTCCTTTGCTGGCATCGCGGTGATCAGCGCGGCACTCATGATCACGCGTCGCAACGCTATCCACAGCGCCGTTTTTCTCATCACCACGCTTCTTGCCACCGCCGGGATCTTCCTGCAACTCCGCGCTGAATTTCTCTTCATCTCGCAGATCATTCTCTACGTTGGCGGCATCATGGTGCTGTTCATCTTCGTCATCATGCTCGTTCGCCTGGATGTTCCGCTCCCGCAAATCCGTTCGCGCACTCAGAAATGGATCGCTCTCCTGGTCGCCCTCGCCGTTGGTGTGGAGGCCGGGGTCGTTATTTTCCTTGCCCGAAAAGCTCCGGGACAGGGTCTCCTCATCCCGAATCCCGCGCCCGCCGATAAACTTCCGCCGAACACGGAAGAACTCGCGAATAGTCTGTTCCGCACCTATCTTCTCCCTTTTGAAATTGCCAGCGTCCTGCTCCTCGTCGCCATGGTGGGAGCCGTGGTCATGGCTAAGAAGAGGACTGACGCATGATGCCCATCGGCCACTATCTGTTCCTGAGCCTTGCGCTCTTCCTGATCGGGGCCATCGGCGTCATCACCCGGCGCAACGTTATCATCGTTCTCATGTCCATCGAGCTGATTCTCAACGCCGTCAACATCAATCTCGTCGCCTTCTCGCGTTATTTCGGCGACGTCGCCGGACAGGTTTTTGCCCTCTTCATCATCGCGGACGCCGCCGCCGAAGCCGCCGTCGGCCTCGGCATCATCATCGCCTTCTTCCGCAACCGCGAAACCGTCCTCGCCGACGAAATGGACCTCCTCAAATGGTGAGCACCCATTCCCATCTACCATGTAGCGGCCGCCTTCCGAGGTGGGCGCCTTTTGTGAATGAGGCGCGCGCATGAACTCCCCCGGCTACTTCCTCACGCATCTCTGGCTCATCCCGCTTTTTCCACTCGCCAGCGCCGCGATCATGTTTTTCTTCGGCCGCCGCCTGTCGAAAGAAGCTGTGAATCTTTTCTGCGTTGGCAGTGTCTTTCTCTCTTTTCTTTACGCTCTCGGTGCTGTCCTCAGACTCTTCGCAGTTCCCGCGAACCAGCGCGTTTACCAGCAGATCCTCTTTCAATGGGTTGCGCCTGGCGCCATGCCTACCTCCACGGGCCTCGTCAACTTCGTTGCCGACTGGGGCTATCTCCTCGATCCACTTTCCTGCGTAATGGTTATCATCGTCACGTTTGTCGGGTTCCTCATCCACGTCTATTCCATCGGCTACATGGCCCACGAAGGCGGCTACTACCGCTTTTTCGGTTATCTCAACCTCTTCATGTTCTCCATGCTCACGCTCGTCCTCGCCAACAATCTTTTGCTTCTCTTCGTCGGATGGGAAGGCGTCGGCCTCTGCAGCTATCTGCTGATCGGCTTCTATTTCCTGAAAAAATCCGCCGCTGACGCCGGCAAAAAGGCCTTCATCGTCAATCGCATCGGTGACGCGGGCTTTCTCCTCGGCGTCCTGCTCGTGGCCGCAACGTTTGGCACGGTTCGCTTCACCTCGCAAGGACTCGCCGATCCCGCCACCTTTCCTGGGATTCTGCAATCTCTCGCCGCCGTGGTTGGGCAACCGCAATTCATTTACGGTGCGCCCGTGTTCACCGCCATCGCTCTGCTTCTCTTCGTCGGCGCCGCTGGCAAATCCGCACAAATCCCGCTCTACGTCTGGCTCCCAGACGCGATGGAAGGCCCCACACCCGTCAGCGCGCTTATCCACGCCGCCACGATGGTCACCGCGGGCGTTTACATGGTCGCGCGCATGAGCGCCATCTATCAGCTCGCCCCAGTCGCCATGGACATTGTAGCCATCATCGGCGCCACCACCGCCATCTTTGCCGCCACCATGGCCGTCGTGCAGACCGACATCAAAAAGATCCTCGCCTATTCCACCATCAGCCAGCTGGGCTACATGTTCCTCGCGCTCGGTGTGGGAGCGTTCGCTGCGGGCATCTTCCACTTGATGACCCATGCCTTTTTCAAGGCCCTGCTCTTCCTCGGCGCCGGCAGCGTCATCCACTCGCTTTCCGGCCAGCAAGACATCCGCAAAATGGGCGGCCTCTGGAACTCCATCCCATCCACTTCGCGCCCCTTCATGATTGCCACTCTCGCCATCGCCGGCATCCCGCCGCTCTCCGGCTTTTTCAGTAAAGACGAAATCCTGGGCCACGCCTTCAATCGCCATTTAATGGTGGATCGTTATCTCGCGCTCTGGGCTGTCGGCCTACTCACGGCCGGTCTCACCTCCTTGTACATGTTCCGCCTGCTGTTCGAGACCTTCTTTGGTTTATCGCGCATTTCCGGCGAATTGGAATCCCGCATCCATGAGTCCCCGAAGACCATGACGATTCCCCTTCTGATCCTCGCTTTCTTCTCCATCGTTTCCGGCTGGCTCGCGCTTCCTGCACTTTGGGGCGAGCAAAGCCCGTTCGAGCGTTTTCTTGAACCATCTCTCCGTGGTGTGGAAACCGATACAGGCCCCGTCAAATTTGCCCACCACACAATATTCACCGAGTACGCGCTGATGTCGGCTTCCGTGGCCGCGGCTTTGCTCGGTTTGTGGTTCGCCCGGAAGATCTATCTCGAAAACCCCAAGCTGCACACGAAACTAGCCGCGTCCTGGCCGCGCCTCCACAAACTCCTCGTTCACAAATACTACGTCGACGAAATCTATGACGCCCTCTTCGTCAATCGCGTCAAGGATCTCAGCACGGCGCTCGGTTTCTTCGATTCCAAAGTTATCGACGGCCTTGGCGTCGACGGCGCCGGTTGGCTCGCGCGCGCTTTTTCGCAGATTTCCATGTGGTGGGACAAGTGGGTGGTGGACGCCCTGGTCAACCTGCTGGGCTGGTTCCCCAAATTTCTCAGCATGCCCGTGCGAATGTTCCAGACCGGCGTTTTCTCCACCTACGCGGTTTTCATGCTCGTCGGATTGGCAATTTTGCTCGGCTACTATGGCCACCACGTGCAGGCGTTTGTGCGCACCTTGCACTGAAAGGCGATTCGCATGGAGCATTCCTCAAGCCATCTCCTCAGCGTGATCCTGTTCACGCCGCTCGTGGGCGCGCTGCTCCTGCTGTTCATTCCGCGCGAGTCCCCAATACTTCACCGCCTCATCGGCAATCTCTTTGGCGTCCTCGGCTTCCTCGTCTCTCTGCCGCTCATGTTCCATTTTCCGGCTAGCAGCGCAGGCTATGAGTTCAAGGAGTCCGCCGATTGGATTCCCTCCATCGGCGCAAAATACTCCCTCGGCGCGGACGGCATCAGCATGCTTCTCGTCATGCTCACCACGCTTCTCGGCATGATCGCCATCACCTCTTCCTGGAGCGGCATCCAGCAGCGCACCAAGGAGTATTACATCCTGCTTCTCCTGCTCCAGACCGGCATGCTCGGCGTCTTCCTTTCGCTTGATTTCTTCCTCTTCTACGTCTTCTGGGAAGTCATGCTCGTTCCCATGTATTTCCTCATCGGTGTCTGGGGCAGCGAGCGCCGCCTCTACGCCGCCATCAAGTTTTTCCTGTACACGCTCGCCGGTTCCGTCATTATGCTGTTGGCTATCCTCTCGCTCTACTTCAACTATGCAAGAACTCTGCCCCAAGGCGCCATCGGCACGTTCGACATTCCTACGCTCCTAGCCGCCGCGCAGCAATTCCCCGATGGCCTGAAAATCTGGCTCTTCTGGGGATTCTTCTTCGCGTTCGCCATCAAAGTTCCCATGTTCCCGTTTCACACCTGGCTTCCCGACGCGCACACGGAAGCTCCCACCGCCGGCTCCGTGATCCTCGCGGGCGTCCTTTTGAAAATGGGCACCTACGGTTTTCTACGTTTCTCGCTACCGCTTCTTCCCGCTGACGCCGCCCTGCGCGCCAAGATCATCCACATCGTCATCGCGCTCTCCCTGATCGGCATCGTCTACGGCGCCGTCGTCTGCCTCATGCAGAAAGACATGAAGCGCTTGATTGCCTACTCGTCCGTCAGCCATCTCGGTTTCTGCACCCTCGGCATCTTCGTGCTCACACCGCAGGGGCTTTCCGGCAGCGTCCTGCAGCAGATCAATCACGGCATTTCCACCGGCGCGCTCTTCCTTATTGTCGGCATCCTCTACGAGCGCCGTCACACCCGCCTCATCTCCGAATTCGGCGGTCTCGCCACGCCCATGCCCAACTTTGCCGCCATCTACCTGATTGTCAGCCTCAGCTCCCTCGGCATGCCCCTGCTTAACGGTTTCATCGGCGAATTCACCATCCTGCAGGGCGTATTCTCTGTTAGCAAATCCTGGGCGGCCTGGGCCTCGCTAGGCATCGTTCTCGGCGCCGCCTATCTCCTCTGGCTTTACCAGCGCACCATGTTCGGCCCCGTCACCCACGAAGTGAATAAATCGCTCCCTGACCTCAACCTTCGTGAGTACGGTGTCCTCCTGCCGCTCGTCGCCCTCGCCTTCTGGATCGGCATCTACCCCAAGCCTTTCTTCGCCTACCTTGAAAAGCCAGTCCAACGCATCGTCCAGCAGGTCAATCCCGGCTTTTACCAGGCGAATCTCCCACTACCTCCAGCCTCTTTTGTTGCAGCACCTGCGTCGGAGGTCAAGTAGCCGCCACCTATGCACTTCTCTTTCCTCGACGCGATCATCAATTACATCCACGGCGACGGCATCACCGTCCTGCCTCAGATGGAGTTGCTCCTTTTCGCGCTCGGAATTCTCATCTTCGATTTTCTGCTGGAGAAAAAAGAAAAGCATTGGAACGCCGGTCTCGCTCTGCTCGGAGTCGCCTCCAGCGCCTTCGGCCTCATCATGCAAGCCAGGCGTTTCAATCTGCAGCACGAATCGCGCCCCGACTTGCCGGGCATTTTCGGCTTTCAAAACACCATCGTCATTGACGGCTACTCTCTCTTCTTCTTCGCGATCTTTCTCGCTGCCGCAGGCCTGGTCATCCTGCTCTCCGTCCACTATCTCGACGTCGAGCGCGAGCAGGAAGGTGAATACTACGCGCTGCTCCTACTCGCCTGCATCGGCATGATGTTCATGGCCTCCGGCACCGACCTGATCGTGATGTTCCTCGGCCTCGAAACCATGGCCCTCAGCTTCTATGTCCTCGCGGGCTACCTCCGTCGCGAAAAGCGCTCCAACGAAGCGGCCCTTAAATATCTGCTCCTCGGCGGCTTCAGCACCGGCATCCTCGCCTACGGATTCTCACTGCTCTACGGCCTCACCGCCAGCACCAGCATTCTGGACATCGGCACCACTCTCGACCGCCGCTTCCAATACGTCGCCGGCCGGGGCATGGCCGACTGGCTGCTTATCCTCTCGTTTGTCACCGTCGCCGCAGGCCTCTTTTTCAAAATCGCTGCTGTTCCATTCCACCAGTGGGCGCCCGACGTCTACGAAGGCGCGCCCACACCCATCGCCGCTTACGTCAGTGTCGCTTCCAAGACAGCCAGCTTCGCGCTGCTCATCCGCCTGTTCATCTGGGTCTTCGGCGGCTCGCAACCCATGTGGCAGGGCCTCGTCGCCGGCATCGCGATCGCTTCGCTCACCTGGGGCAACCTTGCGGCCCTCACGCAAAACAACATCAAGCGCCTCCTTGCCTATTCCTCCATCTCTCACGTCGGCTACATCCTCCTTGGCCTCGTCGCCGGCAACGAAACCGGCCTCACGGGAATCATCTACTACCTGATCGCCTACGCCTTCATGACCATCGGCGCATTCGCCGTCGTCATCGTTCTTCGCCAGCGCGGCATCATCGGCGACGAACTCGATGATCTCGACGGCCTCTACCAGCGCAGTCCGGCAGCGGCGGTGCTTCTCCTCATCTTCATGCTCTCGCTTGCAGGCATTCCTCCCACCGCCGGCTTCATGGGCAAGTACTTCATCTTCCTCGCGCTCATCGAGTCGCATCATCCGGTACTTGCGGTCTTCGCCGCGCTCTACATCGTTCCGGCGCTCTATTATTATTTCCGCGTCGTCGTTCATGCCTGGCTCAAAAAGCCCGGCACCGCTCCTGCGCCGTTCATGAGCAACGGCCAGGCCATAGCCCTTGGCGCAGCCCTGTTTGTAACTCTCGCCGCGGGGTTGTATCCTGAGCCGTTCACTCGGCTTGCACACTATGCCCTCGGATTCCAACGATAAACCCGACCCAGAGATTTCTCCCGCTGAGAAGCAGGCGAAAGGCTTCTCGCAACAGATGGCGACAGCGATGGAGCTCCCGTTCATCTTCGTCGGCTGCATCGTCGTGGGCGGCGCAATCGGCTATTTTCTCGATGCCTGGCTGCACACAAGACCCGCGTTGATGCTCGTCTTCGGCATCCTCGGTTTCATCGCCGGCCTCCGAGACACTCTCCGCCGCCTCTCTAAAGGCTGACTTCTCGGGAAACCTCTGTGCCAGATTCGTGCTAAATTTCCTTCGGTCATCCAGCGCCGATATGTCCACCATTCCCGTCAACGTCGCCCCTTATCTCCAATCCGAAAAACGGATCGCCCGCCTGACTCTTGTCCTCGGCGCGCTGGCCGCCATCCCTGTTTTCTGGTACTACGGCCCGTCCTGGGGCGGCGGCATCTTCGTTGGTGCCATCCTCGCCTGGTTCAACTTCCGTTGGCTGAGGCAAGGGCTCGACGCGCTCACCACAGCCGCCACCGCCCAGGCCAACCGGCGCAATCCGCGGGTTCCGATCGTGACTTACTTCAAAGCCCTTTTCCGCCACGGGTTGATAGCCCTCGCCGTCTATGTTATTTTTAAGTATCTGAACGTTCCCATTTTGAGCATGATTCTTGGTTTGTGTGCCCTGGGAGCGGCCACAATGGCAGTCAGTGTGTACGAAATCCTGCATCCTCAGGAATAGCGAATGGAAGAACACGTAAGCCCGATAACCCACTGGTTTAACCACATCTTCGCGCCGATTGCGCTCTCGCTGCTTCACGCGTTGCACATCCAGCCCAAAGACTACGACGCCCCCATTCCCGAATATGTAGTGATGTCCCTCCTCGTGCTGGTGTTCTGCACCATACTGGTGCTGATTCTCCGCGCTCGCCTGTCTGTTGAGCGCCCTGGCCCGCTTCAGCAAGGTGCTGAGCTTCTCCTCACCAACCCGCTCGGCTTCGGCATCAAGGATCTTCTTGAGGAAAACGTCGCCCATGGCGGAGAAAAGTTCATCGCGTTCACCGGCTCGATCGCGATATTCATTCTTTTCGCCAATCTCTTAAGTGTGTTTCCGGCATTCAGTTCGCCAACAGGCAATGCCGTCGTGCCTCTGGCATGCGCATGTCTCACATTTCTTTATTTCAATTGGCAGGGAATCCGTCACCACGGCCCGTTCCACTACCTCCTGACATTCGCGGGTTCTCCCAAAGAGGTGGGCGATTGGGTGCTTGCCGTCCTTTTGCTCCCTGTAGAACTCATCAGCACCGCCGCACGCCTTCTCTCGCTCACCGTGCGTCTCTGGGCCAATATCTTTGCCAGCGACCTCATCTATATGATTTTTCTCGGACTGCTACTTGGGCCGGCGCAATGGGGTTGGAACAAGAGCCCCGTCCTCGGTGTTGCTTTGGGGGTACTCCCGGCCTTGTTCCCGATACTTTTCATCGGTCTGCACATCTTTGTGTCCTTCATCCAGGCCTATATCTTTACGGTGCTGCCCTCGATTTATCTCGGGCTCGCAACAGCCGACGAGCACTAGGGTTTTCGTCATTGTAGGGACGGCCTTCTGAGGCTGTCCGCCTTCGGCCAAGCCAACGATCTTGTTCTTGCCGTTCAGCGTGAGACCGGTTGTACGACGCGGAGCCGGGAACCACCCACTGGCGGTATTCTAAGGAGGCAGTAATGAAGAAAGCAGTCCTGTTGTTGACCGTTGTAATGGTTGTACTGCTAGTTGCACCGGTGGCTTTTGCTCAGGATGGCGGCTCGGCAGGTGGGGGGAAAGGGGCCTTGGCGATTGCTGCAGGCTTCGGCATGGCAATCGCGGCGTTTGGCGGCGCACTTGGGCAGGGGAAGGTCGCATCCTCGGCCTGCGAAGGCATCGCGCGCAATCCTGGAGCCGCGGGAGCGATTCGCGCGGCGATGATTCTCGGTCTGGTGTTTATCGAGACTCTGGCGCTCTTTACCCTGGCCATCATCATGTTGAAGGCCTGACCCGCGAAACGCTGTCTCCCAACTCAAGATTCAACGACCCGCTCCGGCCAGTCCGGAGCGGTTTTTTTTGAGTGCGGGAGCGAAGCTCCCGCTTTTACGCCCAAAACCTCAAGCTCCATTCTGAGTTTCGACGCCGAACACATCACAGGTGGCAATAAACAAGGCTTACGAATCAGGTACCGGCCGCTCTTACCGCGCCGAAAGTATCAGGCTTTGTGAGAGGACAATTCCAAGCACATGGTTTGGCAAAAGCCCCAGATACAGCGTCGCCAGCGCCGCCACCGCCACCACCATCGCCGCCGTCGGGCTCAGGCTGGTGGCAGCTTCCGCGGGGACATCGCCCTTGTGCTCGCGCATATACATCACCACAATCACCCGCAGGTAGTAGTAGGCGGCAATCGCGCTATTGATCGTCATCAGCACCGCCAGCCAGATCAGCTTCGAATTGATGGCCGCCTTGAACACATAGAACTTTCCGAAGAATCCCGCTGTTATCGGCATGCCCAGCAGGGAAAGCAGGAACAAAGTCATTGCAGCGGCGGCAAACGGCTGCCGTGTGCCCAGACCCGCGAAGTCGTCCAGCGTCAGGTACCGCTCACCCCGCCCGCCAATTTCCGAAACAATCGTGAACGCGCCGACCTTCACCAGCGAATAACCCAGCAGGTAAAACAGCACGGCCGCATACGCCGGCGCAGCCCCGGTTTCCGGGTCCAGCTTCATCGTCGTCACCGCCGCCAACGCCACCAGCACGTATCCCGCATGCGCGATCGAGCTATACGCCAACATGCGCTTCACGTTGGTCTGCACCAGCGCGCCCAGGTTGCCCACGAACATTGTGACCACCGCGAGTATCCAGAACGCCCAGAACCAAAAATCGGTCGCCGCATGAATTGTCGTGAAAATTCGCAATATCAGCGCAAACGTCGCCGCCTTCGGTCCCGCCGCGAAGAGCGCCGTCACCGGTGTGGGCGCGCCTTCGTAAACGTCCGGCGTCCACACCTGAAAGGGAGCGGCCGCCACCTTGAACCCCAGGCCGACCAGGATTAGCGTCAAGCCAAGCCGCAGCAGGTTGCTGCCGGGGTCCGCCGAAGCAATCTGCGCCAAATTCGTGGAGCCGGAGGCTCCGTAAACCAGCGCAATGCCGTACAGGAAAAACGCCGTGGCAAACGAGCCGAGCAGGAAGTATTTCACCGCCGACTCGCTCGACTTCACCGCATCGCGTCGATAGCCTGCCAGCACGTAGCTGGAAATCGAAGACATCTCCAGCCCGATAAACGCCGTCAGCAGTTCCTGAGCGGAAGCCAGCACGCCCATGCCGGCCGTGGCAAAGAGAATCAGCGCATAAAATTCAGCAGGTGCCAGATTTTCCCGCTCCAGGTAGGAATCAGAAGCCAGAATCACCAGGAACGCCACCAGGCCCACCAGCCAATGAAAGAAGAGACTGTACGTATCGAACTGAATCAGCCCGAAAAATCCACTGCCCATCTGGCCGAAGTACGTAGCCAACGTCCCAGCCGCCGCGCCCACCATGGCGAACAGCGTCAGCCCCTGGCGGTTTTTCAAGAACGGCTGCAGCAGCATCAGCAGCACACCAAAGCCGCACCAGATAATTTCAGGCAGGATGCGAATCAGATCTGCGGCGCTGGGAGTCATTTAGCGGGAAACCGTCCTTGTCAGAGAATCTTGCTGCGTTGCGTTTGCCAGCGCCGGCGGTTGCGGCATGGCCGTGGGCTTTGAAGCCTCTTCCGCATATCTCGATTTCGTCTGCTCAATCACCCAGTTCACCGGAGCCGCCACGCGGCGCGTGAAATAGGGCGAGCCAATGCCCATCCACAGCGTGACCACCGCGAAAACCACAAGTCCCCACTTCTCTCTCGCATCGATATCGGTTATGTCGCGATTCTTATCGTTGGTGACTTCGCCAAAGAAAACGCGCTGGTAAGCCCACAAGAGGTAGCAAGCGGAAAGGATCACGCCCGTCGCGGCCCAACTGGCCCAGCCCCAGCGCACCTGATAGGTGCCGAGGAGAATCAGGTATTCCCCCACGAACCCGTTCAACATCGGCAAGCCCATCGAGCTCAAGGCGACAAAAAGAAAGAACGCCGCAAATTTCGGCATCGGCGTTGCCAACCCGCCGTACTCGCTGATTTCAAATGTATGCCGCCGGTCGTACAACATGCCCACCAGGAAAAACAGCGCCCCGGTCGAAATCCCGTGCGCCAGCATCTGGTAGACCGCGCCCTGCATGGAGATGGTATGGAATGTGAAAATTCCGAGCACAACGAAACCGAGGTGGCTCACTGAGGAGTACGCCACAAGCTTCTTCAGGTTCGGCTGCACCAGCGCAACCAGCGCGCCGTAAATAATGCCGATGATCGCCAAAACCGCGACATAGGGAGCGGCGCGGTGCGACGCCTCGGGAAACAGCGGCAAGCAGAAGCGGATCATGCCGTAAGTGCCCATCTTCAGCAGCACGCCGGCAAGAATGATCGAACCCGCCGTCGGCGCTTCCACGTGCGCATCCGGCAACCACGTATGAAGAGGGAACAGCGGCACCTTGATCGCAAACGCCACGAAGAACGACAGGAACAGCAGCATCTCCGTCCGCGGGGCCAGATGAAACGCCGCACTCTGCAATGTCAACTGAATGGCCGGCAGGTCAAACGTCCCGGTCAGATTGTACAGCCACAGGATGCCCACCAGCATGAACGCCGAGCCGGCCATCGTGTAGATGAAGAATTTCACCGCGGCATAAATGCGCCGGCCGTGCCCCCAGATCCCGATCAGGAACGCCATCGGAACCAGCATCACTTCCCAGAACAGGAAGAATACGAAGAGGTCCAGCGCCAGGAACACGCCGATGATGCCGACCTCCAGCAACAGCAGCATCACGTGGAATTCCTTGATGCGGTGATGCACGCCCTTCCATGACGCCAGCACGCAGATCGGCGTCAGCAACGTGGTCAGAATCACCAGGAACATGCTGATGCCATCCACGCCCAGGTGGTAATTAATCGGCGGAGAAGAAATCCACGCTTTGTACTCGGTCAGCGCATAGCCCGGCGCGCCGATGGCCACCACGCGCAGCAGGATCAACGAAAAGAGAAATTCCACCACGGAGACGACAAAAGCCAGGCGGCGGATCCAGTATTCGTCGTCGCTGCGAAGAAACAGCAGCGCCAGCGCGCCAAAGGCAGGGAAGAAGATCAGAATTGAGAGGAGATGTCCGCTGAGTTCCATTAGCGTACCCCTCCGAAGAGCGCCGGATGCAGAATCGGCCAGAAGACAATGCCCAGCACCACAATCGCGCCGACCACCACCCACACCGCGTAACTCCGCGTGTTGCCCGACTGTGTGTGGCGAAGCGTATCGCCGACCGCCGTTGCGCCATCGGCTACACCGTTCACCGCCCCGTCAATCATCCCGGCGTCCACAACCTTCCAAAACACATTCGTCGAAAGCCACATCAGTGGGCGAACAATCGCGGCCGCATACAGTTCGTCCACGTAGTATTTGTTGTAGAGCAGCTTGTGCACGCCTTCCGAGGTTCCGCGTTTTACCTTCTTCGAATACATTCGCCAGGCCACCAGCAAGCCCGCCGTTGCGGCCACGACTGCCACAACCGAAAGAATGTGCTCCAGCGATTGCGCTGCTTCTCCGCCGCCTGCTTCACCAGCCCCAAACACCGGCGAAAGAAATTCCGCGAAATAATCCTTCCCGCCAAAAAGCGCCGGCAGAGCAAACCACCCGCCGGTCAGCGAAAGAAATGCCAGAATCATCAAGGGGCCGGTCATGGTTCCCGGCGATTCATGCACATGCACCTTGTGCTCGTCGTAGCGCTTTTCGCCGTAAAATGTCAGCCAGATCAGCCGGAACATGTAGAAGGATGTGAACACAGCCGCAAGCAGGCCGACACCATACAGAACCTTGCCGCCATTTTCTGAATTGTAAGCGGCAAACAAGATCGAATCTTTTGAGAAAAACGCCGCGAACGGCGGGAATCCCGCAATGGCAATCGTGCCGAACAACATGCACACGAACGTGACCTTGATCTTCTTGCTGAGCCCGCCCATGTTCCACATGTCCTGCTCGCCGCCCATCGCGTGAATCACGCTGCCAGCGGAAAGGAACAGGAGCGCCTTGAAGAACGCATGTGTCATCAGGTGGAAAATCCCCGCGCCGAAAGCGCCTACGCCGCAGGCCAGGAACATATAACCAAGCTGGCTGACCGTCGAATACGCCAGAACTTTCTTGATGTCCGACTGCACCAAGCCGATCGTCGCGGCAAAAAACGCCGTCGCGCAGCCCACAATCGCCACGATGTACATCGCCGTCGGCGCGTGGGTGAATAAAACGTGGGAACGCGCCACCATATACACGCCGGCGGTGACCATCGTCGCCGCGTGGATCAATGCACTGACTGGTGTCGGCCCTTCCATCGCGTCCGGCAGCCACACATAAAGGGGAAGTTGAGCCGACTTACCCGTCGCGCCCACAAACAGAAGAATGCATGCGACGGTCATCGTGCCGAACTGTCCCATCGCTTCCGGTTGCCACGTCGCCGCCTTGGCGAACACCGTCTGAAAATCCAGCGATCCAAACGAGCGGAACAGCAGGAACATCCCCAGCATGAAGCCGAAGTCGCCGATACGGTTGACGATGAATGCTTTTTTCCCGGCATCCGCCGCCGACTTCCGCAGGAAGTAAAAGCCGATCAGCAGGTAACTGCACAGGCCCACGCCTTCCCAGCCAACGAAAAGCAGCACGTAGTTCGCCGCCAGCACCAGGATCAGCATGAAGAACATGAACAGGTTCAAGTAGGAAAAGAACCGGTAGTAGCCACCTTCATGTGCCATATACCCGGTGGAATAGATGTGGATCAGGAAGCCAACGCCCGTAACCACCAGCACCATCACCACCGTGAGCTGGTCAAGTTGCAAGTCGAAGCCGGCTCGGAAACTCCCGGCCACGATCCAATCGAAGAACTCCTTGCGAAAGGGTTGTGAGCCACCGGAGAGAAATTCACGCACTGCCTCAACCGCGCACAGGAACGAAACGCCCGTCGAGCCAAGCGCGACGCTGTTCACGATGGCCTTTGACCACTTGGCGCCAAACAGCCCATTGATCGCCGAGCCCAGCAGCGGCAGCAGCGGAATAATCCAGAGATTTTCAAGTATCGGCATTAGAGTTTGAGTAGATCCACGCGCTCAACGTTCAGCGAACGCCGGTTGCGCGCCGTGAGGATGATGATGCCCAGCCCCACAGCCGCCTCCGCCGCCGCGACTACAATCACAAACAGCACAAAAACTTCTCCATCCGCCTTGCCCAGCGCCTGGCTGAACGCCACAAATGCCAGGTTCACCGCGTTCAGCATCAGCTCGATGGCCATGAAGATGGTGATGATGTTGCGCTTGAATACGAACGCCACAACGCCGAGCCCGAACAGGATGGCGCTCAAAATCAGGTAGTAATTTGTCGGGACCATATCAATTCTCCCGCTGGGCCAGCACAATGGCGCCCAGGATGGCCACTAGAATCAGGAACGACGTCAGTTCAAAAGGGTAAACAAAGGTCGAGAAGAGCAGCATCGAGAGCTCCCGCGTGGAGGACATCGCCCCGCTCGCCGCGGGAGGTGGCAAGTGGCCGCTCGACCGCGCGATTGCCGCGGCGATGATCCCGCCCAACGCCAGCGCCAACGGAATCCCGCCGAACGTCGCCAGCTTCGAAAAATTTGTGCGTTCTTCCACCCCGGCATTCAGCAGCATGATCACAAAGACAAACAGCACCATCACTGCGCCGCCATAAACGATAATCTGGACCGCCGCGATGAACTCTGCGCCCATCAACAGATACAAGCCCGCCAGCGACACCATCACCAGGATCAGCGACAACGCGCTGTGAATCGGGTGGCTTTGCAGGATCAGGCTCACCGCCCCGAACACCGCCAGAGCCGCGAGCACGAAGAAAATCACAAGGACGCCGCTTATCACTTGATTCTCCACATAATCACCGCGCTGGTCAGCACCACGTTGGCGATCGAAACTGGCAGCAGGAATTTCCAGCCGAAGTCCATCAACTGGTCATACCGGAAGCGCGGCAAGGTGCCGCGCATCCAGATATAAAAGAACAGCACCGACCCAACCTTCCCGAAGAACCAGAACGGACCCTGAATCACTTCGTTTACGGTCGGGAAAAGAAAGAGTGCGACGCCGAGCGCGGTAAACACCGCACCGAGTCCTGGCAGAATTACGCGGCCCAAAATCGTTTCGTATCGAATGCCGTCCAAGAATACCCAAATTCCCAGCGGCACGAAGATAATGGACGGCAGATAGTGCGTCATCGTCCAGGAAGCAGGGAAGGGGGACAGCCAACCGCCAAAAAACAGAATCGTGAACAACGATGACACCGCAATCATGCTGGTATATTCGCCGATGAAAAACATCGCGAATTTCATCGAAGCGTATTCCGTATGAAAGCCAGCCACCAGTTCCGATTCCGCTTCCGGCAGGTCGAACGGGACGCGGTTTGTTTCCGCGATGGCGGCGATGAAGAAGCATATGCAGCCGATGATCTGCGTGAAACTCCCGTGGTCCTTGCTGAACCCAATAATGTTCCAGCTGAGGAGTCCCAAATCCCCGGCCTGCTTCTCAACGATATGTTTCAGGCTAAAATCCCCCGCGATCAGCAGCACGCCGACCACCGACAAAGTGAGCGCCAATTCGTAACTGATCATCTGCGCCGAACTGCGCAACCCACCCAGCAGCGAATACTTGTTGTTCGAGCCCCACCCGGCAAGCGCTATTCCATAAACGCCCAGCGCGGTGATGGCGAAAAGCACCAGCAGGCTGATGTTCACATCGGCAATGCCAAAATTCGTGGTGTAGCCGAAAATCGTGATGTCTGGTCCGAAGGGAATTACGGACAGCGACGTCAGCGCAAGCATCAGCGTGAGGAAGGGCGCAAAGAAATATGCCTTCTTGTCCACGCCGGCCGGCATCGGGTCTTCTTTCAGGATGAACTTGATGCCGTCTGCCAGCGGCTGCAACAAGCCGTGCGGCCCCACGCGGTGCGGTCCCCAGCGCGCCTGTATGTGGGCGATCACTTTGCGCTCCAACCACGTGAGATATGCATCCAGGGTCAGCACAACAAAAACAAGGATCGCGACCTTGATGATCGGAACAATCAGGAACCCGTACTTGGCTAGAATTTCGCTCACGGCTTCGCTTCCGCCTCCGGCAAGGTTTGCATCATCGTGCAAAAGCGGCCCAGGGTCCCGCTGGTGAAGAGATTGTCGTTCGCCGGGCGAATCAGCTGCAGCGGCACATCGTACGGCGCATGCCCGTTTTTGGAGAACTCAATTTTCGTGGGCTCCGCCCCGCCCGTCAGGAGGCCAGCGGGCTGCACGTTGTAGCCGGGCACTGCCTTGCGGATTTCTTCAAACACCGAAGCAGGCGTTTTGAAATGGAATGCCTTCCCGAGTCCCGCACGCTCAAGTTGGTGCGACAGGATGCGCAGCAAATCAAAGTCGCTGCGCGCGCCCATCACCTCGGCGGCCTTGCGGAGCAGTTGAATCTCGCCGGCTGTATTCGTGACGCTCCCGTCCTTCTCGTATGCGGAAGCGGCCGGCAAGACGATGTCAGCCAGTTGCGCGGTTTCCGTCAAGAAGAGTTCGTGAACAATCAGCAATCCCAAATTTCCGCGCCCCGCCCCGGATTTTCCAAAATGCGCGAACGGGTTCGCGCCGACCACGTACAAAGCCTTCAGCTTTCCAGACCGCGCCGCTTCGATCATCTCCGGCGCCGTCATGCCTGGTTTCGAAGGAACCTGCGCGCCCCAATGTTTCGCCAGCGATTCCGCAACCGCCTTGTTGTCCAGATACGCGTAACCCGGCAACCGGTCCGGCAGCACGCCCATGTCCGCGGCGCCGCGCGAGTTCGCATAATCGCCGAGCGCCATGTAACGAACTTTGCCGGGGAGTTTCGAGCCGAACGCCACGACGTCTTCAATCACCTTGCCCGTGAGCTCCGACCCGAACACAATGGCAACTTCCGGCTCCGCTTCCAGCGCGGCCTTTAGTGCAGCCAGCTTCTCGGAAACGCCCGTTGCCAGTTGCCCTTCTCCTGTGGCCAGCCAGCGCACCGCGGCGGCTTCTTGCCCATCGGCCACCTGGACAAATTGCGTCGCCTTACGCTCCAGCTTGATCTCCCGCGAATTGATCAGAAACAATTTTGCCGCATTGTGGCGTATCCCGGCGCGAATCTGCCATCCCACCAGCGGGTTCTGATTGGAAGGATCGTTGCCGATCACCAGAACCGCTGTGGACTGGTAAAGCTGCTCCATCGTCAACGACGACTCGCCCGCACGATCGCCAAGCGCTGTAACCAGCCCCGTGTAATCCGCAGTGCGGTGATGATCAATGTTATTCGTGCCAAACGTCCCGCGAGCCAGCCGCTGCAACAAATAATTCTCTTCGTTCGAAGCACGATTCGATCCGATGAACCCAATCGCCTCTCCGCCGTAAGCCGCGTGCAGCTCTTTCAACTTGGCTGCGGCAGCCTGTGAGGCTTCTTCCCAGGAAACGGGGAACAGCTTGTCGCCCTTGCGCAGCAGCGGCTGTTTCAGGCGTTCCGGGTGCTTCGTGAAATCAAACCCAAAGCGCCCCTTCACGCACAGGAACTCTTTGTTGATGCCGGAAAGGTCGCGGTTATTGGCGCGCAGAATTTCGTGATTACGCACGCTCAGCGTCGTTTTGCACCCGTTCGAGCAGTGCGTGCAGATCGTCGAAACATACTGCATTTCCCACGGCCGGGTCTTGTAACGATAAGTCCCACTCGTCAGCGCTCCCACCGGGCAAATATCAATGCACATCCCGCACTCTTCGCATTCCAGGTGATCTTCTCGGTTCGGGATGATGATCGAGTGCGCGCCGCGCATCCCCACGCCCAGTGCTTTCACATCCATGCCTTCATCGCAAACGCGCACACAACGGAAGCACAAGATGCAGCGCGGCGCGTCGTAATAAACCAGGTCCGACCATTTTTCCTCGGGCCGGTGAATCTTTTCTTCCACGAACCGGCTGGTGTCTGCGCCGTAGCGGAACACCATGTCCTGTAGTTCGCACTCGCCGCCCTTGTCGCAGACCGGGCAATCCAGCGGGTGGTTGCTCAGCAGGAATTCCAGCATGAATTTGCGAGCGTTGCGCACCGGCTCGGTATTGGTGCGCACCACCATGCCTTCGGCCACCACCTGCGTGCACGCGGTTTGCAGTTTCGGTGCCTTCTCCACTTCAATCAGGCACATCCTGCAAGCCGCCTGCAGCGTAAGCCCCGGGTAGTAGCAGAACGACGGCACTTCAATTCCCAGCCGCCGCGTCGCTTCAATCACCAGCGTTCCGGCTGGAACCTCCACGTCGCGGTCGTCAATCTTCAGATGAACTAGTTTCGTTTCGGCCATGAGTCCCTACCGCGAACCGATTAACGCTTCAGCGGATTTGTTGTACGCACAACGTCCCTGCAAATGATCCTCGAACTCGCTGCGGAATTTTTCCACGATGCTGATAGTCGGCATCGCCGCCGCGTCTCCGAGCGGGCAGAACGTCCGCCCCAGCATGTTCTTCGAAAGCTCGCCAATCATGTCAATGTCTTCAGGGCGTCCCAACCCGGCGTGGAAGCGATCGAGCATCTTCTCCAGCCAGCTTGTTCCTTCGCGGCAGGGAATGCACCACCCGCAGGATTCGTGCGCGTAAAAATGCATGATCCGGCGAGCCATGTCCACCATGCACGTGTCTTCGTCAATCACCACCATGCCGCCGGAGCCGAGCATCGAACCGGCCTTGGCGACGGTGTCGTAGTCCATCGCGATATCAATTTCGTCGGCCTTGAACACCGGGCAGGAACTTCCGCCGGGAATCACTGCTTTCAACTTCTTGCCGTTGCGCATCCCGCCGGCAATTTCATCAATGAACTTCTTCATATTCATGCCCAGCGGAATTTCGTAGATGCCGGGTTTGTTCACATGTCCCGCAACGCAAAGCAGCCGCGTGCCGCCATTCTTCGGTGTGCCGCGATTCGCGTACGCTTCGCCACCTTCCAGAATGATCGCCGGCACCGCGCTCAGCGTTTCCACGTTGTTGATGATCGTTGGGCAGCCATAGAGGCCGACAACGGCAGGGAAGGGAGGCTTGATGCGCGGATTTCCGCGCTTGCCTTCCAGAGACTCCATCAGCGCCGATTCTTCTCCGCACTCATAAGCGCCCGCGCCGGTGTGAATCAGCAAATCAAAATCAAATCCCGAGCCAAGAATATTCTTTCCCAGGTAGCCCCGCGCGTAGGCTTCGGCAATCGCTCCTTCCACAATGTCCAGCACGTAGCGATATTCGCCGCGGATATAAATGAATCCATTGTGCGCATTGATGGCCCGGCCCGCGATGGTGATGCCTTCGATCAGTTGGTGCGGATCCATTTCCATCAGCGGCCGGTCCTTGCAGGTTCCCGGCTCCGACTCGTCCGCATTGCAAATCACATACTTGGGCTTTGGCGAATCCTTTGGCACGAACGACCACTTTAATCCCGTAGGGAAACCCGCTCCGCCGCGGCCGCGCAAGCTCGATTTCTTGACCTCGTCAATAATCGACTCCGGGGTCATCTGCTTCAACGCCTTGTCCAGCGCCTGATATGCCCCATGCTGCAACGCTACATCAATCTTGTGGGAATCCTTGATGCCCCAGCGTTTGCTGATCAGCGGCGTCTCCAGCTTCGCGCGTTCGTGCAGCGCCCCGCTAATCACTCCCTGCGGCTCGGGCTTCTTGCCCTTGTCGAGCTCCTCGATCAGCCGATCCAAATTCAGCGGCGTCACGTTCTCGTAGAAATCGTAATTCACCTGAATCGCGGGCGCCCCGGTGCACGCCCCGATGCACTCCACTTCTTCCAGCGAAAAAACCCCGTCCTTGGTCACTTCCTTGTGCCCGATCTCCAGCCGCTTCTTTGCATGCTCCAGCAGCTCCGCTCCACCGCGCAGCATGCAGGCTACGTTTGTACACACCTGCACGTGGTGCTTGCCGATCGGCTTACGGTGCAGCATGGAATAAAACGCCAGCGTCTCCTCCACCTGCACGTTGTTCAGGCCCAGGCGTTTCGCAATCTCCCCAATCAGTTCATCGGTCACCGCGCCGAGTTCGTCCTGCCCGTACATCAGCATGGGGATAAGCGCGCTGCGCTTCACCGGATAGCTGTTCTGAAGCTTGTCGAATTTCGCGGCGAGTTTCGGGCTGAGTTCCATTGGCATTATCTGTCCACTTCTCCAAGCACGATATCAATGGTTCCGATACAGGCAACGGTATCGGCGATCAATTCGCCTTTCACCATCAGGGGAAGCGCCTGCAAATTCACAAACGACGGCCCGCGGAAGTGCACGCGCAGAGGTTTCGGAGACCCGTCGCTGGCAATGAAACATCCCAGTTCGCCGCGCGGCGATTCGACCGGCACATAGACTTCTCCCGGCGGCGGTGAAAAACCTTCGGTGAAAATCTTGAAGTGGTAGATCAGCGCTTCCATCTCCGTCTTCATCTTTTCGCGCTGCGGCGGCACGATGCCCGGCGCTTCGGACTTGATCGGCCCCTGATCCGTAATTTTGGCCATCGCCTGGCGCACGATCTTCAAGCTCTCGCGCATTTCCTGCACCCGCACGAGATACCGGGCGAAGCAATCCGATTCCGTCCGAGTCACCACGTTGAAATCAAACTCTTCGTAGGAGGAATAAGGAAACGCTTTGCGGTTGTCGAACGCCACGCCCGCCGCGCGCAAGCCCGGGCCGGTCGTGCTCATCGCAATCAGTGTTTCTGCCGGCAGATATCCAATACCTTTCAAGCGTCCATGCCAGATCCTGTTGTTGGTGAGCAGTTCCTCATACTCATCAATGCGCGGCGGCATCATGTCCACGAATCGTTTCACCAATTCACGCCAGCCCGCCGGTGGTTCCAGCGACAGCCCGCCGATGCGGATGTAGCTGGTCATCATGCGCTGCCCGGCAAACCGCTCGAATATCTTCAGAATCTCTTCGCGTTCGCGGAAGCAGTAGAGCATCACGGACATGGCGCCCATATCGAGGGCGTGAGTCCCAAGCCAGACCAGATGCGAAGAAATACGCTGCAGTTCCACCATCATCACGCGGATGTACTGCGCCCGCTTTGGTATTTCCAGCCCCAGCAACTTTTCCACCGCCAGGCAATACACCAGGTTGTTCCCCAGCGGATTCAGGTAATCCATCCGGTCGGTCAGCGTAATTGCCTGCGAGTAGGTTTTGTCCTCGCAGCTTTTCTCAATGCCGGTGTGCAGGTAGCCCAGGTCGGGAACCGCCGACACCACGTTTTCGCCATCGAGTTCCAGCAAAACGCGCAACACCCCGTGCGTCGACGGGTGCTGCGGCCCCATATTCAGGACCATTGTTTTCGATGTGCCGACTGCTGTTTCAACCGTTGTCATGGGTCTCAGTCCGCCAAGCGGAATCTAGCGCTTGCCCTCCACCGGAAAATCCCGGCGAAGCGGCGCTCCTTCAAACTCGTCCGGTAATAGGATGCGGCGCAAGTCTGTATGGCCCTCAAATCGAATGCCAAACAGGTCGAAAATTTCCCGCTCCATCCAGTTGGCGCCGGGCCAAACGGGTTCCAGCGAATCGATCACCGGCTGCTGGCCGCTGACGCTCGCGCGCAGGCGAATCCGCGCCAGCCGGGGAATCGAGAGCAACTGGTAATTCAGTTCGAAGCGCGGCTCGTTGGGAAAGCGGTCTACGCAGGTGGCGTCGCTCAATTGATTAAAGTTGAGTTCAGGATCTTCTTTGCACCGCTTTGCGGCGGCCAGCAACAATTTGTGGGGCACGACGATGGTCGTCTCGCCGCGATACTCAATCACCTGCAATACGCTCTCGGGTTTCCACGCGCGAAGGTGGTCGATTACAACACTAGCGTTTGCATGAGCGGGCTGCGGCACGTTAATGAGTTCCTTGAAGGGCGACTGGCCTTACTTCTGTGTTTTATTCCAGTCGAATGCACCCTTCTTCAAGAGATAGAAGTAACCGACTAAAAGGATGGCGACATAGATCATCATTTCCATGAAGCCGAACCACCGTGTTGCCACATCGCGTACCAAATCCTTGAAAATGAAGGCCCAGGGATACAGAAAAATGGCCTCAACGTCGAACAGAATAAAAACCATGGCGACCAGGTAAAATTTGACCGAAAAAGGTTCCCGCGCATCCCCGCTTGGCGTGATGCCGCACTCATACGGCTGCTGTTTCGCCTTGTTGGGCCGCTTCCAGCCCACCAGCGTCGATAGGGTAATCAGCACGCCGGCAAGAAAAGCAGCCACCAGCAGGTGTATCACTAGGGGAACGTATGCTTGCAGGCCGGTGGGGGTCATAGTCAAAGCGTTATAATAGCGAGTGGGGAGCCACGCGGTCAAATACTCCCGCAAGAAAATTTGTGGCGCGCGTGGCTTATACTGCGGGTGTACCTGGGCGCGCTTGCCGAACACAGAGGAAGATGATGGTTTTCGGGCACAATTCCAATCTCAAACTCGGCTCGAACACGTTGCACGTGCAAACCGAAGATCGCGGCGCAGCTAACGCGCTGATTGATACCACCGTTTACTTCCAGGGCCGCGTGCTCCATCGCCGCACGAATAATTACCACGACCTGCTCCCCATGAATGAAGACAATCAGCATGCGTTGAAGCTTCGCGTTGACGAACAACACCGGACGGTGCTCGACGCAATCCGCAGCGGCGAACTGCCGTTGGCGATTCCTCAGCCCACTACCGCGTCGGCAAATGCCGGTCCGGGCCATTCCCATCAAGCCGTGGTCAATTCGGAGAAGCCGCCTGCCATTGTTGCTCAGCCGCCGAAATTGGTTCTCGAACTTCTGAACGCCCGCTCCTGGCTCGCGGGAAAACAGGCCACGCTTCACGTTGCTGTGAAAGAGGAAGGTGGAGCAAACATTTCGGGCGCGAGCGTGATCGCCGAGATTGAAGGCAGCGCCGGGCACCCGCCCTTCTCCAGCCATACCGGAGATGATGGCCAGGCCACAATTCTGTTCGAGATGCCGAGACTGACGGGCGCCGAGCCAGCGCTGGTCATTCGCGCGGAAGCGAATAAAGTCACAGCGCTGCTCCGCTTTTCCCTGCGTGCGAAACCCCGCGTCCCTGCAGTATGATGTGGTCATGGCCGAAGCAATTCACGTTCACGTCAACGGAGAGACGAAACAATTGCCGCCCGGCACCAGTGTGCGCACCCTACTCGACCACCTCGGCCTCAACCCCGGCCGCGTTGCTATCGAATACAACCTGGAAATCCTGCCAAAAACCAAATGGGACGAAACGCACGTAGCCGCAGGCGACCGCCTCGAAATAGTCCAGTTCGTAGGCGGCGGCTAGCTCTTGCTTTTGAGTGCGGAAGCAAAGCTTCCGCTTTTACGGTTTCAGCCCAACCGCTGAAGTTCATCACCACCCGCACAACGCCGCCAATGGATTTCTTCGCTCACTTCCTCGCGGCTAAACCCCCTCGAGCAGGTGCCCCATCTTACGCTTTTTGGTTTGCAGGTAGGCCCGCGAAATCTTCGACAGTCGCGGCTGGCACGGCACCCGTTCCACCACGCGAATGCCTGCCGATTCGAGCTGCCGGATTTTATCGGGGTTGTTGGAAAGCAGCCGGATGCGTGTCGCGCCCAGCTTCTTCAAGATCTTTGCGGGAAATTCGTATTCGCGAGCGTCCGCCGCGAATCCGAGCGATTCGTTGGCTTCCACCGTGTCCATCCCGCCATCTTGCAGCTCATAGGCGCGCAATTTGTTCATAAGCCCGATGCCGCGCCCTTCCTGCGGCAGGTATAGCAGGATCCCAGACGGCGCTTCGGAAATTTTCTTCAAGGAAAGTTCCAGTTGCGCCCGGCAATCGCAGCGCAGCGAAGTCAGCACATCTCCAGTAAGGCATTGCGAATGCACTCGCACCAGCGGCGCTACCCGGCCCTTCAAATTTCCGCGCACCAGCGCCACCGCTTCTTCCTGCGGCCCGCGCCCCTCGAACCCGTAAATGGAGAATTTCCCAAACTTCGTCGGAAGCACGGCTTTCGCAGCCACACTGAGCGAGCTCTTCGCCCAGCCCTTCTGTTTGGTAGTAGTGAATTTCTTCGCCATAGGAAAAGTTCAGTATAGCAGGCACCGCAATTCCCGCACGAAGGGCTCAGCAATCCGCTCGAGATTCATTACAATAGGATGGGATTTGGCTGGCGTCAGCCGACGCTTGGCAAGCACCATGGACACCACGCTTTCAATCCGGGAACTTCTCTTCACCCTGCTCCTCAAAGTAGGCGTCGCTTCCTCCATTGCCGCCCTCCTTGCCCGCTGGAACACGTTTCGCCGCGTGCTCTTCACCGAAGAGCGCGACGCCGATCAAAAGCTAAAGCTGATGCTCTTCATGACCCCGCCGCTCATCGTCGGCGTCACCTTGCGCCTCGTCAGCCCCTACTATCGCTTCGCCGATCTCTCTCTCGAAGGCGCATTCCTGATGGGCCTGCTCGGCGGCCGCGTTGTTGGTCCCATCGGCGGCGCCATCATCACTATCCCCGCGCTGATGGCCCACGAATGGCTCGGCATGCCCGCAGCTTCCACCGCTGGCTTGCTTGGCGGCTTGATTCGCCAGGTCATTCCCGACAAGGAAGCGCTGTGGAACTTCGGTCCCTTCACCTTTCTGAACATTCCCAAAGCGCTGATGCGCATGATCCGCGACACGGAAATCATGTGGGAGATGCTCCCGCTCCTCACCTGCGTCGGCCTCGAGCTCGGCCGCGTCGCGCTGGTGGAAGCGACCAAGCCCAGGTGGCTCTTCGCCATCGATCCGCACTGGAATTGGCAACTCGCCTTGGTGCTCATCGCCACCCTGATGTCCGTCGCCGCGCCCCTGAAAATCTGGAACAACACGCGTATCGAGATGAACCTCGAACGCCACCAGCAACTCCTCCTGCGCGCCAGGATGGATGCGCTCTCCAGCCAGATCAATCCTCACTTCCTCTTCAACACGCTGAACACGGTATCCGCGCTCATCCGCATCGACCCCGACTCCGCCCGCGGTGTCGTGCTGAAACTCAGCAACATCCTGCGCCGCCTGCTGCGCAAGCACGAAACCTTCGTGCCGCTCCGCGAAGAGCTTTCCTTCATTGACGATTATCTCGATATCGAAGTCGCCCGCTTCGGCCACGACAATCTCGACATCATCAAAGAAATCGACGAAGTGACTCTCGAAACCTTCATCCCCAGCATGCTGCTCCAACCCATGGTCGAAAACAGCCTGAAGCACGGCCTAGCGCCGAAGCTCGAAGGAGGCCGCATCCTTCTCCGCACCACCAGCAAAAACGGCCGCCTGCAAATCGAGATTGCCGACAACGGCGTGGGCATCTCCGAAGAAAAAATGCCTCACGTCTACGTGGAAGGCATCGGCCTCAGCAACGTCCGCGAGCGCCTGCGCGTCCTCTACGGCGAAGATTTTCAATTGGATATCGAAAGCCGCGAAGGGCAGGGAACCACCATCCGCATCGATGTCCCCGAACTAGCCCCAGCCATTCCCGAAGTCAGCGTCTTCTAGCTCCCCTTTTGAGTGCGGGAGCGAAGCTCCCGCCTTTGAGCCTTCAACTCCTTCTCCCAAATCTCCAAAAATCCCCTTGACACCCGCACGTCCATACAGTATATTCAGTCGAGACTGAAATGACTGACACAACCAAACCATCACTCACCCCTGTCGCCCAGAAATTCATCCTCCACTGGGGCGAAATGGGCACCAAGTGGGGCATCAACCGCACTGTGGCCCAGGTTCACGCCCTCTTGTTTCTCTCCCCAACCCCCGTCCCGGCCGACGAGATTGCCGCCACCCTTTCCGTGGCCCGCTCCAACGTCAGCACCAGCCTGCGCGAATTGCAGGGATGGGGGATCGTCAGCCTGGTCCACGTGCTCGGCGACCGCCGCGATCACTTTCAGACGACCAAAGACGTCTGGGAAATCTTCCGTACGGTCTCCGAAGAACGCAAGCGCCGCGAAATCGATCCGACGCTGCGAGTCCTAGGCGAGTGCGTCCAGGAACTCAAGGCCGCACCCGCCGGAGACGCCTACACCCGCGAGCGCCTCGAAAACATGCTCGATTTCCTCATCACCATGAGCGGCCTGTTCGAAGAAATCCTCCGCATGCCGGTGGGGGCGCTGAAGGGCGTGGGCAAGCTGCGCGGCAAGGTCATTACCCTGCTCGGCAGCGACAAAAAGAAAGCGGGCTAAATAAGGCCCGGCCCATCACCCAGTCCGGAGTTTTGTAGCGGCCGCCTTCCGAGGCGGGCGATTCTGCGAAAAGATATTGGAGAGTGCACGAGAGTTCCGCAGAGAAGAAGGCACACCATGATTTCCCTGGCAAACGAATACACCGATGGCAAAGGCCGGCACGCCAAAGGCTGGCTCTTTTTCGACGCCGAATGCGGCTTCTGCACTCGGACCACCCGCTGGATCGCCCCTATTCTCCAGCGCCGCGGCATGGCCGTGGCTCCGCTGCAGGATCCCCGCGTGGGAGCGCTTCTCGGAATGAATAGGGAACTCTTACTGAGGGAACTGCGATTCCTGCTCTCCGACGGAAAGCAGCACGGCGGAGCCGACGCCGTCGTCGCCGTCGCCCGCGAAATCTGGTGGGCCCGCCCACTGGTCTGGTTCGCAAACCTCCCCGGCGCAATGAAGCTGCTGCACTCCGGCTATCGCTGGGTTACCGCGCAACGCAGTTGTGCTGCCGCAACCAACGTTGAGTGCACCGTGCCCCGCAAGGGATAACAATTTCCGCAGAGTACTATTTCGAGGAGGGTCAATGGCCCTGACATTCGGCAGTTTCTGGCGATGGGACGGGAAGGTCACGCGCGGAACCTATGCGATGTTTGGGGCTTGCACCCTGGCAATCAAATTTAATCTCGATCGCGTTATCGCCGATTATTTTGGCTTTCGCTGGAAAATCTGGAACTACCTAGACCCACTTGAGCACCCCGGCCGTTTTCAGCAGCTCTCTGTCCCTGAGAGGTTCTTTCTCGCGGTGCTGTTGATTACGGCTCTCCCCTTTATCTGGATTGGGATCACCATGACCATGAAGCGGCTGCGGGACGCGGGGCAGCCCTTGGCCCTTACCCTTTTGTTTTTCGCACCCGTGGTGAACTTGCTATTCTTCGCGCTGCTCTGCATCATGCCCAGCCAATTGGTTGATTCCGAGTCGGGGCGGATCGATCGCGGCACCACCTTGCCATCCCGTTACTGGCCGACCAGTCGCGCGGGCAGCGCTGCCCTTGCCACCGTGCTCTCAGCTCTGCTCGGAGTCCTGGTGACTTGGGGTACCTTGCGGTTTGTAGGCACCTATGGACTGACCCTCTTCATCGCGCTGCCATTCGTGATGGGCTATCTGGCTGTTTGGATTTATAGCCGTACACAGAACACACAAATGACGGACGTTGTGGAAATAGTCTCTTACTCCGTGACGGTTGCCGGACTGGGCATTGTCGGAATCGCGGTCGAAGGCGTGGTTTGTCTCCTTATGGCCGCCCCGCTGGCTTGGCTGATCGCATTGCTCGGCGGAATGCTGGCGCAGCTTATTCATGGACGAGCGAGCTCGCCGCAAGCTTCGCCCTCGATGCTCGCCATAATGCTGGTATCGCTTCCTGTGCTGTTCGGTGTCGAGCATGTCGCGCCGCAACCAGTTCCGCGGTTCCAGGTGCACACAACCATCGAGATCGCCGCGCCACCCGAAGTAGTGTGGAAACGCCTGATCGCGTTCCCGCAGTTGCCCGCCGTCACGGAATGGCCTTTCCAGCTCGGCATTGCGTATCCGATCGAGGCGCGGATCACCGGCGAAGGCCTGGCCGCCGACCGCGAATGTCGCTTTTCCACGGGCAGCTTCAAGGAACCGATTCTTGCCTGGGAGCCCGGTAAACACTTCGCCTTCTCGGTCGCCGATGAGCCGCTACTGATGAAAGAAACTTCGCCCTACGAAAACATCCACGTGCGTCACCTCGAAGACCACGACTTCCAGCCCGAACGCGCCGACTTTGTGTTGGTTGGCCTGCCGAACGGCGGCACGCGCCTCGAAGGCACCACCACCTACCAGAACAAAATGTGGCCCGGCCAATACTGGCGCCTCTGGACCGACGCCATCGTCCACACCATCCACAATCGTGTCTTCAGACACATAAAAGACCTCGCGGAGGACGATGTACTCAGAACTTCAAGGTAGAGATTTCTCTTAGCGGGCGGCTTTTGCGGAGTAGTTGCTGGCGAGTACTTGCTCGTAATAGTTCTCATACATAGGAATGACGTCGTTGGCGCAGAACTTTTTCTTGGCACTGATGCGAGCGAGATGTCCCATTTCGCGCCCACGGTCCGGGCGAGATAGCAGATCAATCGCATACCTGGCAGCGGTCTTCACGTCACCGGGTGCCACCAGATAACCGTCCACGCCGTGCTCGATCACTTCGGGAACGCCGCCGACGTTTGTGGCAATGACGGGCACCTCACAGGCCATCGCCTCAAGCGCCGCAAGGCCAAAGGATTCCAGCTGCGAGGGGAGCAAAAACAGATCCGCCTGTCCAAGCTTTTCCTTGATCCCGTTCTGTTTGCCCAAAAACAACACGTCTTTTTCGATGCCGCGAGTCCGCGCCAGCGCTTCCGCGGGTTCGCGATCCGGGCCGTCCCCGATCATCACCAGCTTCGCCGGCATCTTCTCGCGCACCAGCGCGAAAATCTCAATGGCGTCCAGAATGCGTTTCACGGGCCTGAAATTGGAAAGGTGCATCAGGATCGGCTCACCATCCGGCGCCCACTCCGCGCGCAGCTTCGGGTCCAGTTTCCGCACATACAGGTCACAGTTCACGAAATTCGGAATCACCTCGATCGGCCGCTTGATCCCAAATTCGGCAATGGTTTGCCGCAGCAGATAGCGCGAGATCGAGGTCACTCCGTCGCTCTGTTCAATCGAATACCGTGTAATCGGCAAGAAATTTGGGTTGTTGCCGACCAGCGTAATGTCCGTCCCATGCAAAGTGGTGATAAACGGCAGCCGCCGAGGCGCCGCCATCTGCCGGGCCAGCAAAGCGCTCACCGAATGAGGGATCGCATAATGAACATGCAGAATGTCTAGCGCTTCCTTCTCAAACACTTCCAGCATCTTCACGGCAAGCGAAAGCGTATAAGGCGAGTGGTCAAACAGGGGATAAGAAACCACCTCTGCCTGATGGAAATGAATCCGCGGATCGTTGGCGTTCATCCGGATCGGCGGCGCATAGGTGATGAAATGCACCTCGTGGCCCCTGGCCGCCAGTTCCTGGCCAAGTTCTGTCGCTACGACCCCGGACCCCCCATAGGTGGGATACCCTGTGATACCGATGCGCATAAGTGATGTGTGAGCCGAACCGTCCGCCAAACTGGCGTACCATGTTGCCTGCGGCATGGTACACCGATTAGACGTAAGGGGGAGATAGAACGTGACACGCCTGGCCGGGAAAAGTGCAGTGATTACGGGTGGGGGAACCGGCATCGGGCAGGCCATCGCCCTGGCCTTTGCCCGCGAAGGCGCGCAGGTCGCCGTGGCTGGCCGCCGAAAGCAGAAACTGGAAGAAACCCTTCACCTTTTGCGACAAGCAGGCTGTTCCGCATTGGCACTCGAAGGCGACGTGACTAAAGCCGCGGACACCGAACGAGTCGTCAAATCCACGGAAGACGCCTTTGGAAAAATGAACGTCCTGGTCAATAATGCCGGGGCCCTCAGCGTCTCCACCATCGAAACCATCGCTGAGGAGGACTGGGACCGAGTGATGGCCACGAACGTAAAGGGGCCCTTCCTGATGTCTCGCGCTTCGCTTCCTGCGATGCGCCGTGCCGGGGGCGGCTCCATTATCAATGTGGGATCCGTGTTGGGAATTGTCGCCATTCGAGACCGCGCCGCCTATTGCGCCTCCAAAGGCGGCGTGACCATGCTCACCAAAGCCATGGCCCTCGATCACGCGCCCGACCGCATTCGCGTCAATTGCGTTTGCCCCTCTATCGTGGAATCCGACATGACCCAAAACCTCTTTGCCGAAACCGAAGCCGGCCGCCAGGCCCGCGAAAGCCGCTTGGCTTCGATCCCCCTCGGTCGCTTCGGAAAACCGTCCGACATCGCGGGGCTGGCAGTATTCCTCGCTTCTGACGAATCTTCCTGGATGACCGGGACCGTGATCCCCGTGGACGGTGGAGTAACTGCTTACTGAAAGAGGCTGACTCGAATGTCGCGAAAAATGACCCCGGAAGAGAAGCAGGCAACCGAGCTGGTGCGCCGAAGGATGAAAGAGAGCGAGTCCTGCGAATTGCTCGGCTTCGATGTGGAGAGTGTCCACGACGGCCGGGCGATTTTCAGGCTCGACGTCCGCCCGCGCCACAAACAGATTCACGGTGTGGTCCATGGTGGCATCCTGGCGGCACTAGCAGACACGACCGCTGCAATCGCGGCCTACACCGTAATTCCCAAGGGCGTAGAGATCGCAACACTCGAATTGAAGATAAATTATCTGGAGCCGGTGCCCGGCGGCCGCGTGAAAGCAGATGCCCGAGTCTTGCGCAAAGGGCGCAACTTCATTGTCACGGAATGCGAGATTTTCAACGAAACGGGCAGTCTGGCGGCAAAGGCCCTGCTCACCTTTTCGGCGGCCGGGGACAATACCCTGAGGAAGTAGCGGCTACTCGTCGCCGCCCTGCGCGGACTCTTCTCCGTCCTTATACACATACTTGATGAAGCGCTTGAAGATCATCAGATTCGGCGCGCCACTGCGCGTCAGCTTAATGCAATCGCGGTCGTACCACTCCACGGCTCCGCGCAACTCTTCCCCTGTCTCCAGCACCACCACCATCGAGGTGCGCCCCTGCATCTGCTTGACCCAATAGAAGTTTTCCGCGTGCGTCACTTCGGGCGGGGCGGGCTTTTTGCTCGGAACCGGCCCGTTATTGTTGTGGGAGCTGTTGCTGTGTGAGGCGCGAGGAGGCGCCTGATCCTTGACGTCCGCAAAACTGGGACGGAACATGCGGCGATTCACCATGACTACTCCTTAACCGAATTGGCAAGATTCATACCGTGTGATGCAAAACGCGGGCGTTGGGTTTCGTTTATTATGACGCGGCAGGGTGAATAAAGATAGACGCGCTAGCGCCGTAGCGAGGAAGTGCTTTCGGTCGCCGAAAGCGATGCGGCCAGCGCGTCCATGCCAAGCTGCCGGTTCAGATTTCGGCGAGCCCCCGCGGCGAGTTCATCGATTCCGGAAATGGCCCGCATCACCCAGTCGGAGTTTACGGTCCGCGCCAGGGCTTCGAGCTCCTTCGCCAGGTGCGGATTGCGAAGTTGTGGTGACTTCAACCCCGCACTCAATTCCAGCAGGTCGGAGAGCAGCCCGTAGAAATCTCCAAGCAGATCCTCGTAGGACGATTCGCGATCCTTCGCGAGCTGATTGGTGGCCGCGAAAAGCTGCGAAAATCCCTGCCCCCGCGCGGCATGTTCCAAAATCCGTAGAATTGCCCGCCGCCGCTCCACCACCGCCTCCACATTCATCTCGCTGGCCAACCCGGGGCTGCCCTCCGAGAGTTGAGCTGCCAGCTTGATGTCGGCTGGCTTCAGGCCGCCCTTTGCCTTCAAAATGCTCTCGACTTCCGATTGTGGCAGCGGGGCAAAATGAAATTGCATGCAGCGCGAAACAATTGTGGGCAAGAGGTTGAACGGTGAAGGCGCCGTCAAAATCAGCGTCGCCGAGCCCGGCGGCTCTTCCAGGATTTTCAGAAATACGTTCGAAACGTCGCTGCGCATCGTTTCCGCGCCATCCAGAATAAACACCCGCCGCCGTCCCATCGGCTGAAAATACGCGGCCCGCTGCACCGCGCGAAGCTGTCCGATGCGCAGCACCGGCCGCACAACAGGGGTTTTCAGCCTCACGGGGTCCGGCACCAGCACCCACACATCCGGGTGGCTCTGCAAAATCAGCGGCACGCGTTCCACCGTCGCGGCGTCCGCGCTCTCCCCGCGCTCCGCAAGCCCCTGCGCGATCAAGTCATCCACATTGGCGAGTTGCGCGATGCGCTCGCAGGTGGCGCATTCCCCGCAGAAGTCGTCTTTTAGTCGCTCGCAGTTGGCAGCTTGCGCAAACATCCGCGCCAGCGTGAATTTCCCCACGCCTCGCGGCCCCGTGAACAGCATCGCATGGGGCACGCGGTCCGCTCGCAACGCGCCGCACAGGGCGGCCACCATCGCTTCGTTGCCCAAAAAATCGGAAAAGTCCATTCGTCAGCCTTTTTTCCAGCTCTCCAGCAGAGGTTTCACGGCCTGCAGGCATTCCTTCGCGATATCTTCCGGGAGCCGCAGCCCATTGTTCACGGAATCGTAGCACTGAATCGTGGCCCATGGCCGGCTTCGCGACATCATGTCGTACATCTCCGCCGCGTCTTCCAGATGCCGCAGGTTTTTTTCCAGGATATCGTGCTTCGCCGCGGTGTACTTGCGCTCGCTTTTGTTCGCCACAAGCTTCTGCGCCTGGCTTGGCGGCACGCGGAGGTACAGGATCAGGTTTTCCCGTGGCAGGCCGTAAATGGAATATTCCAGGTGCTCAATCCAGCGCAGGAACTCGGCGCGCTTTTCGGGTTTTGCCAGCGCCACCTGGTGGGCCAGGTTCGAGCCGATGTACCGGTCCACGAGCACAATTTTCCCCTCGTTGAGCGACGATTCCAACCGTGGCTTGGCCTCGAAGCGGTCGCCCGCGTACAGCATTGCCGTGAAATGCGGGTCAATGCTCTCCAGCGGCCCGAGATCCCCGTTCAGGAATTTCCCCACCATGGTCCCAAACCACGATTCGTACTGGGGAAATCCGGTGGAATAAACTTTGTAACCGAGGCCTTGGAGGGAATGTTCGAGGAGCTTGGCCTGTGTGTTTTTTCCGCTACCGTCGATTCCTTCGATAGCGATCAGCAATCCGCGTGTAGTCATGTCTCCAGTGCTTGGTAGGGGCGGGCCACCAGTGCCAGACAGTGTATCGGCTGAAAGAACAACCTGCAATGGCCCTCTCGATTGCAGTTCGCCGAACCGGCCGCAGGGAAGCCGCGGGCGCCATGTTAGGATTTATTGGCTTGCGATGGCTAACCTCTCCACAATCCGGGAAAATCTTCAGCTCGTCCGGCAGAAAATCGCAACGGCTGCGCATCGAACCTCCAGAAACCCGGAAGGGATCGTTTTGATCGGTGTCTCCAAAACGCATCCCGCCGACGCAATTCGCGAAGCCTACGACGCCGGCCTCCGCCACTTTGGCGAAAATCGCGTCCAGGAATGGGAAGGGAAGCTTGGCGCTCTTGCGGATCTCTCAGCAACCTGGCATCTCATCGGTCATCTGCAGAGCAACAAAGCCGCTCGGGCTGCGAAAGCCTTCCACTCCGTAGATTCGGTCGACGATTGGTCGTTGGCACAGCGGTTGGACCGGGCACAGGCCGAGAAGGGAACTGCCGATAAACTTCGTGTCCTGATCGAAGTCCATATGGGTGGAGAAGAATCGAAAAGCGGCGTCTCCGAAGCGGATTTGCCTGAACTTTCGGAACGCATTCTGACGCTAGCCCATCTCGAATTCACGGGTTTGATGTGCATCCCGCCGTTCCGCGAAAATCCCGAAGATGTGCGCCCGTTTTTCGAGACGCTGCGTGAACTCAAGGAACAGTTGGAGTCGCGCGTCGGGCGGCCACTTCCGACTTTGTCCATGGGGATGTCCCACGATTTCGAACCGGCCATTCTGGAAGGTTCGACGGAAGTGCGCATTGGCACGGCAATTTTTGGTACCCGTCCGAAGACTCCTTGAATCAAACGAAATGAACTCGATGAATGACTCGGAGAACCTATGACGATTTTTGCCCCGTTGCAGCTGCGGGAGTTGCAATTGAAAAACCGGATTGCCGTTTCGCCGATGTGCGAATACTCGGCCAAGGACGGGCATCCCGGCCGCTGGCACCTGGTGCACCTTGGCAGCCGCGCGATTGGTGGCGCAGCGCTGGTGATGACCGAGGCGACCGCGGTGCAGGCCATCGGCCGCATCTCCCCCTGGGACACCGGCATCTATCTTGACGCGCACATCGATTCATGGAAAGCCATCGCCGATTTTGTCCGCGAACAGGGCGCAATCCCCGGCATGCAACTCGCGCATGCCGGCAGAAAGGGAAGCACCGCCGCGCCGTGGCTTGGTGGAGGTAAAGTTGCCTTGAACGAAGGCGGCTGGGTGCCGGTGGCCCCAAGCGCGGTGGCGTTCGATGCCAATTATCCGGATCCAAAAGAACTCACCGTTGGCGAAATCGATCAGATCGTCGAAGATTTTCGCGCCTCCGCCCGACGCGCCTTGGCCGCGGGCTTCCAGGTTGTCGAGCTCCATTCCGCGCACGGTTACTTGGCACACGAATTCCTCTCGCCGCTCTCCAATTTCCGTACCGACGAATACGGAGGCACTTTTGAGAATCGCGCGCGATTTTCTCTGCGTGTCGCGCGAGCCGTTCGCGAAATCTGGCCCGAGAAATGGCCCGTATTCGTTCGCATTTCCGCCACTGACTGGAAAGATGGCGGATGGGATCTGCCGCAGAGCATCGAGTTGTGCAAACAGTTCAAACGCCTCGGCGTCGACCTGGTGGACGTTTCCAGCGGCGGCCTGGTGCCCGGCGTGCAGATTCCCGTTGGCCCCGGCTACCAAGTCAAGTTTGCCGCCGCGATCCGCCGCGAGGTGGGAATCGCCACCGGCGCAGTCGGCATGCTGACCGACCCCGCGCAAGTTGAGACCATCCTTTCGACCGAGCAGGCAGATATGGTCTTTCTCGCCAGGGAATTGCTGCGCGATCCCTACTGGCCGCGGCGCGCCGCACAGGAACTCGGCGTGAAGCTCAAAGCGCCCGTCCAATACGAGCGGGCATGGTAGAGCCGGATGCACCGGCGCCTGCTAGTCTTGTAAAGCATGAGCTTCCTCGAAATTTTCGAAGACCCCGCCCGCGGCACGCTGACGCTGAATGTCCGCGTCCAACCCCGCGCCAGCAAGGACGAAATCGCCGGTGCCCTCGGTGGCGCGTTGAAAATTCGCCTCTGCGCTCCCGCACTCGAGAATCGCGCCAACGAAGCTCTGGTCGCTTTTCTCTCCGATCTTTTGAAAACCCCAAAATCCGCTGTTAGAATCCAGAGCGGTGAACACGGGCGCAACAAACGTGTGGAGATTCGCGGCGTCACCCGGCAGCAGATTCTGGATCTCCTCCGTGAAGAAGCATAGCGGTCACTTTAGAATTTCTTGAACTGCAGACGGAACCTGAGGCAATGAGCGCAAACATCGAATCCATTCAGAAAGATCTCAAAGCTTCGAAGCTCGACGGCTGGCTCTTCTACGATTTCCGCGGCCGCGATCCCATCGCCCACCGCATTCTGGCCCTTCCTGATGGCATGCGCACGCGCCGGTGGTTCTATTTTGTCCCCGCAAAGGGCGCCCCCAAAAAACTGGTGCACAAGATCGAAGCCCAATCTCTTGCCGGTCTGCCTGGCGAAACTCTCTACTTCGCCGCGCAAGAAGAATTGCGCGGCAATCTGAAAAAAATCCTTGGCCGCGCCAAAACCGTGGCCATGCAGTATTCGCCAAAGAACGCCATCCCCTACGTCTCCATGGTGGATGCCGGCACGATTGAACTCGTCCGCAGTACTGGCGTGAAAGTCGTCACCTCCGCCGACCTCGTCCAGAAATACGAAGCCTGCTGGAGCAAGGCTCAACTCGATTCGCATCTCGCCGCCGGCCGTGCCATCGACAAGATCGTTCAACAGGCCTTTGCCTTCGCCGCGCAATCCGTCCGGGGAAAAAAGAATCTGACCGAATACGATCTGCAACAGTGGATTCGCAAGCGCTTTGATGAAGAAGGCATCATCACCGAAGAGGGCCCCGATGTAGCCGTCAATCAAAACGCCAGCGACCCCCACTACGGACCCTCGCGCGAATCTTCTGCCACTATCAAGGAAGGCGACCTGCTCCTCCTCGACGTCTGGGGCAAGCAGAAGGCCGCGGGCAGCGTCTACTACGACATCACCTGGGTCGGCTACCTCGGCGCAAAAGTACCCGACAAATTCGCCAAAGTTTTTAAAGTGGTGCGCGAAGCCCGCGATGCCGCCGTCGACCTAATCCAGAAGTCCATCAAGTCCGGCAAGCCTCTGCAAGGCTGGCAGGTGGACCAGGCGTCCCGCCGCATCGTCGAAAAAGCCGGCTACGGCAAATATTTCTTTCACCGCACCGGCCACAATATCGGCCAGGCGGTGCACGGCAATGGCGTCAACATGGACGGCCTCGAAACACACGACGCCCGCCACCTGATCCCTGAAACCTGCAACTCCGTCGAGCCGGGAATTTACTTGCCCGAGTTTGGAATCCGCAGCGAAGTGGATGTTTACATCGACCAAGAGGAAGCCCGCGTCACGGGCGCAGTTCAGCAGGAGATTCTTGCCCTGCTTGCGTAGAGTTTTCGATTCGGAGCCACATGGACGAACCATCGCAAAACCCGGCAAATGACGGAGCGCAGTCCGCGCCCTCCATAAAGGAAGCACGTTCTTCCAGCGATTCCCGCGCCCTTGCTTTCGGCCTCGCCGGATGGCTCTTGCCCGGCCTCGGCCACGCCTTGCAATGGATGTGGGGCCGCGCACTAGTTGTCTTCTTCGCGGTGGGTTTGCTCGTCTTCGCCGGCGCTTCCATGAAAGGGAATGTCTTCACTCGACAAGGCGGCGACGCCTTTGACACCCTCGGCTTCATCGCCGATCTGGGCACCGGCAGTTTCTACCTCTTCGCGCGAGCTATCGAAACCAGCGGCGCTGACGTTTCCCACGCCGATGGCGACTACGGTACGCGCCTCCTGGCTACAGCTGGCGTCCTGAATCTCCTGGCGGCATTGCATGCCTTCGAAGCCGCTCGCGGACACAAAGCATGACTGTCGTGCCCCCTCTGGAACTCAACCACTTCCAGGCGTTCCTTCTTTTCGCCGTGGTCATTTCCGTGGCCTTTGGTTTCCTCGGCCGCCGCCGCCCCAAAGACCGCGTGAAATACATTCTGTGGTCGCTCTTTCTTTTTCTCCTGGTGGGCATCGGTGTCGGTTGGGCGATGTTCCCGTTTTCCCGTTGAACATTCTCCAGAGCATTCCACGCCCGTCCGAATCAATTTGATTCAGTCCGTATGTGCCGGCTCCGTTTGCTTGTATTTGCATCAACTAGGATTCGGTGATGGCAGCGCCAGTTGCTCAGCACAGTCCCGGCGCAGTCTGAGTTTTCACACTTTAATAACCATTGTCGCCATGGGTACAGGGGCAGTTGTCCTCGGAATGAACGACAACGACGCGTTGGGCCCGGTCAGGCTCAGCACCCAAGCGCGATTTTCATCGTGTATATACGTAATTTCCACGCCTACCTCTGGTTCGGGTAGGGAGGTCCAGCGGACCACTCCATGCCCCTGAACCCTGCGCCTGTCCGCCTGAAAATCAAGCAGGAGACTGATTGGACCCTCGGTGAGGTGGCGCGCGGAAAGAATACAAAAACCGCCACGGCCAAATGCCAGAAGCCGTTGGCTCAATGCGGCATCCAGGCTGTCAAAGACAACCTCGAGAGCATTCTCGGATTTGCTCCCTGGAGGCAAACGCCAAAGCTCGTCTCGTTCCGCCAGAACTCGAGTTACGACAGCCAGAAGCTCCTTGCGCTCCACGGGTTTCGACATCACCGCTTCGACACCCAAATCATACGATTCGCGCGGCTCGATATCCGTGAATCCGCTGATAAACATCACGCTCGACCGGTAGTGGGCGCCCGCTTTAATGTTTTTCAGCAGGGCGATGCCGTCCATAACAGGCATGCGGACATCCGATACGATTACGTCGATGTGATTGGCTTCAATGGCCTCCAATGCTTGCGCGCCGTTCGCAGCGACCAGCACGCTGTGGGCTTCTCGCTTGAACCAATTCGCCAAAATGTCGCGGAGATCCGGCTCATCGTCCACAATCAGTATTGTTGCGTCCTTAAGTTGCATCCGCGGCCTCCTTGAATTCCGGAAGAACAAACGAAAAACAGGTGTGATTTTCACGTTCGCTCACGGTCAGTTCTCCCCCGTGCTCCTCGATAAAGGCTTTCGATAGACTCAATCCCAACCCTGTCCCTTTGCCTACCGGCTTGGTCGTGAAAAATGGTTCCATGATGCGTGCCTTTATCTCGGGAGATATTCCGGGTCCGCTGTCTACCACGCAGAACATCACCGCTCCGTCTTCGGTCTTCACTTCAACTCGCACCCACTTCTCTCCCGGGTCTTCCACGACTGCGTCAAATGCGTTCAGCAACAGGTTAAGCAACACCTGGGCAATCTGCACTTCGCGGCAAAGAACAAACACGTCCCCATCCACCACGGCGGCGTCCAATCTCACGGAATGTACGCGGAAGCGCTCCCTGCACAAATCCAATACCTGTTCCACTATCTCCGCGGCGGAAGCCCTCTGAAAAGGATCGTTATTGCCTTTGCGCGCTATCTGTCGCAAGCTCTTCACGATTTTGCTGATTCGACTGGCCGTCCTTTTAATGCGCTCGCTGGCCGTGCCTAGTTCTTTCATTGCCACATTACCGGTTTCGACCATTTCCAATATGTCGCTCGCGGAGGCGTGGATGACCGCAAGGGGGTTGTTGATCTCATGGGCGATGCTTCCGGCCATCATTCCCAGTTCCGAAAGACGAGCCGAAACCATGGCCTGCGCTCTGCGCACTTCCAGCTCCGCTTCCAGCTGTTTGCGTTCGGTGATATCACGGGCCACCTTCGATGCGCCTATCAGGTTGCCAAGGGGATCGAATATCGGCGATACGCTAACGGATACATCGACGCTCTGCCCGTCTTTTCGCCTTCGAACCACGTCGTGCGCGTTGATTGTTTCTCCACGATCCAGCCGCGCCTGAACATCCAATTCCTCAGCTTCGCTGCCCGCGGGATACAACATACTCAAGGGCTTGCCGATCGCTTCCTCCGCGGAATAGCCGAAGATTCGTTCTGCGCTCTGGTTCCAGCTCCAAACAATTCCGTCCATCGTCCTCCCGATGATGGCCTCGCTCGAGGAGTTCACCAGCGCCGTGAGGTGTAGTCGGAAAGTCACCGCTGGGTCGCGCTCCGCAAAGTCTTGAATCAGGCTCAGGATCAGTTTTCCTTCTTTTGTTTCCACTGCGCTCAGAATAGCGTCGATCGTGAATTCTCTTCCGTTTTTGTGTCTGCCATATAACTCAATCCCGGCGCCCATGGCTCGACGCTTTGGATCCCGGAGGTACTGGTGCCGGTGTGCCAAAAACAGTGCGCGAAATCGTTCCGGGATCAGTGTCTCTATGGTCTGCCCGAGCAGTTCTTCACGACTATAGCCAAACAGCTTTTCCACATACGCATTGACACGGACGATTCGGCCGCCCTCGTCGGATACAACAATGGCCGCGGGTACGCACTCCAACAGGGTCTCCGGCGTCTGAGGGCTTGCTTCAAGCGGCTCGCCAGTTTGCTTTGCCGCATTCCGGCTAGGAATCACAAAATGCATGAGGGTCACCAAGACAAAGACACAAACTAAGGACTAGTGGTCAGTGAGGGGGGGCACAATAGAGAGGAAAGTACAACCCCATACTGACGGTGACCCTCTGGAAGCGGGCTGTCAAGCCGAATCCCTGAACTTGCCTCCAGGTTGCCAATTCACTTGAACCCCAGTTGCCCATTCCCAGCAGGCTCGCCGCGCGATTTTAGAGGGTTGTGATTCCAAACCTGTCCCGCGCCGGCACGGACAAGCCACCGCAATGCGCATCTCCGGTCAGAGGACAATTTCGGTATTCTTGCGGTACAATGTTGGAAGGCAGTCGATAATTTGAAAGCTACGGAAAGGGTCGAACACCCGAACAGGCAACAATGGAAGCAAATCCGTGAACTCGGTTGCTGGTTTGTCGTTCTGCACAGTTCCATTCGCCTGCAAGTCGTTTGTTTATAATAAGGGCCGAGGTAGCTCAGTGGTAGAGCAGTCGATTCGTAATCGACAGGTCGTGGGTTCAACTCCCACTCTCGGCTCCATCTTTTCAATAAGTTAAACATCCTAATTCACCGGGCCTTTCGTTTCCGTTGCACTCTCATTGCACAAATCGAAGGTTTGGGACAAAGAATCGAGCGCATTTGTCTGCGACTCGCTCACGCTTTTGACATAAATGTTCATCGTTAGCGCAAGCGTGCTGTGCCGCAAGATTGCTTGTATCGTCTTGCCGTCAACTCCCAGGGTGTGAAGATTCGTTGCAAGGCCACGGCGGAAGGCGTGCCAGCCGTGCCACTCGGGAAGGGAAGCGTCCCGCTCGAAATTGTGTCCCTCCGGTTTGTGTTCTTCCTCTAGCTTCCGGCAGATCACGCAAGGCGACAGCGCGGGGATGATTACGCGGCGGGCTAGGTTGTCGAGGTTCAAGGGTTGGCCGTTCCCCGCTTGGAAGATCGGCAAGTTAGGTTGTGCGAGTTTGCCAGCGCGGAGTTTATGTGCTTCGAGCGCTTCCGCCAATTGCTTCACAACCGGGATAGGGGAACGGCTACGGCGCGTCTTAGGTTCGGCCACTGTGCTATTCCAGACAGACCGCGTTACGGACAATTCCTTGCCGTCAAAGTTTGCCCAGGTCAGGCCGCGAAGCTCGCTTTTCCGCAAGCCGGTAAATGCGGCGGTAAGCACTACCGTCCGGGCAGGCTCCGCGAGTTTGCCAAGCATGGTTTTAATCTCCGCGAGACTGTAGGCGTAGGTATCCTCTTCTGCCTCTGGCACGCGGGGAATGCTCACGTCTTGGATGGGGTTTAGTCCGTCCAGAATCCCCAAGCGCTTTGCCTGTTTGAACGCGCCAGAGAGAAACGCCTTGCAATGACGGAGGGAGGATCGGCCTAGCTTCGCTTGCGCGGCAATTTGAGCAAGCATTTGCTCGCCGTGAACGGTGCGAAAATCCCGCAACGTCCGCTTGCCCATGCGCGGCAAAAGATAGCGTTTCCAAACTTCCTTGTACTGCCTTTGCGTAGCTGCGCGAAGGTTCTTTTCGACGTATTCGGGAAGGTAGATTTTCTCGACAAACTCAGTAACAGTCTGCGTGCTGGCCGGGTTGAGAGTGCCGGTATTCAGCGGGCCTAGAATCTTTTCGACAAACTCTCTGACGCTGGCCTTTGTGCGATACTCCCCGCCGTACTCCACATCCAATTTTTTGCAGACTTGGACATACTTAAACGTGCCGTCCGCTTGCTTCACATTGTCGCGGAAACGGACAAACCAGCTAGTGCCAGTGTGGAATACGTAGCCTTTTTGTTCTCTCATGGGAGCCTCGCTTTCTGATACATACCTATATCGCATTAAGGCCGCCGTGTCAATCGCCATTCGAGCGCAGCCAGGAGCAAACATCCGGCCAGCTAAACCTCAAATACATCCCACAGCGCAGGACGGGGATGGACTCCGGCCCGCGTCGGGCCGACTGCTTATACACCCAGGACAAGGGAACCTTGAGGCGCTTAGCCAGCTCTTGCGGAGTCAAGATGTCTTGCGGCTCTACGGGAGAGCGAGGTAGGACCGCGAGTTTAGGACTGGCTGCCATCTAGGTTTAGAGATCGCCCCCTGGTACTGCGCAAGGGGATGCTACACCCGGTCCAAAAACGCCAAACTGCCCACGCGCGCGCGCGCGTGGGCAACCACTTGACAGGGTTTTGCGAGCAGCGGGCGTTTCCGGGTATGTCGCTTCCGTAGCCCACGTGGGCACATCCATCTCTAGCCGGGATTTGCTCCCATGCCCCAACTTCGATTGTTTGTGCCGGTGCTTGAGCCTCTTTCGCTTTTGCTCACAGCGGAGACACTCACGGCGCTCAGATTCGGTCAGGACAGCGAACGTCCGGGGACAGGACGCGCACTTTTGCCAGCGAATACCGGACAGCATCACAGGTCATTCTCCGCAGACGGCGGAAGCGCGGGGATAGCCTTTGCGCTTGCAACGTCTGACAACATGGTTTTTAGTTCGCCATCCGGCAAAAGAAACTTGCCTTCCTCCAGCTCATTCCAACGCAAGTACGACTCAAGAAACGTCTTTTTCTTCCAAACGTGCAATTGGTCCGGCTCTGATATTTCCTGAAAGACGCCAGCGGCTCTAGCGGCCCGCTGTACTCGCTCGGGCAGTTTGGCCAGGGCGCGGGCAGCGTATTGCGGGTGCTCTGGATACCACTCCAAGCGGCGAATATCTAAAACTTTCTGCCATGCGGCGCTTGCTTCCTCTGGCAAGGCGGCTTCTTTCACGACTTGCAGCGGCTCCAAAACTTCCGCTGGCGTAGGGAAAAATTTGCAGGTAGCAAAAACCTTGCGGAACAGCGGGGCCAGCGTTTCGACTGGATACGGCTCTAGAGCCTCAATCCAGATCGAGACAAGCGGGGCCGTGATTTGCTTGCCATACACTTCCCCCGCCTTAACTAGAAACTGGCGGATAGCGTCACTGGACTGGATAACCGGCTGCTCTGAGGTTGGCGGCTGTGAGCGCGTCACCAGTGAGTTTTTTTGCGTTTCCATTGCTTCCCCCTACGAACTGCGGAATATCTTCATCCTGCCAGCGCTTTTGAGTTAGCCAGGTTGCCGGGTGTGGAATGACTCCCCGCTTCCATTGATCGGACACAAGCCACTTCTCTAGGCCGGACATTAGGTCCGGGTATTCACCTATTGGGACTTTCATCCATGAACGGCGGGCGGCTGTCTTTGCTTGCTTCAAGGGCCACTTGTCCCAAAACACTTCAAAGGCGGCAGCCTGGGTTTCAAGTTCTAAGGAATTGCTATGCGGGACACTCGCGGGGTTTTGGTGTTCTCTCTTCTCTCTACTCTCTTCTCTCAATTCTCTATAACCCGACACTCCGCCGACAGATTCAGGACAACTCACCGACACATCACCGACAGGCTCAAATACAGGCTTTCTCCAATCCGTTGTTTTTGTGCCGTTTATCCTGTACTCATTCCCCGACATGTCATGGACACTTGCCCGACAAACTAACACCGGATAATTGCCACGCTTTCCTTGTGTGTTGAACAGTTTCAGCCAGCCGATAGCCTCTAGGTGCTCGAGGCAGCGCTGGATTGTGCGCTCTGAGACTCGCCGGTAATAGGGATGGATGGCCGGGGCGCTTGTGAACACGACTCCCACAGGAATAGAGCAGGGACTACCGATGAGCAGGTTGGCTTTCAGGCTCAGAAAGTCATGGATGCCGGATTCGAGCAGATCAATCGTGCCAGCCTCTATGTGCTCCAAAATTCCACGGCGGCGCTTGTAGAAGCCTTCGCTCATGGCACTTCCAGCCAATCCGGGCGCTTTTGGGGAAACTGGCCTTCATCTTTCGCCATGAGCCTCCACCACTCGGCCAGTGATACGGCTGGCTTCTCGCGCGGAGGTTTCGACTCTTTGGATTGGGCGGGAGCGCGTTTCATGGCACTAGCTCAAAAGACGGCGCGGATTTTTCTTCGCGCTCTTTGACTATTTCTTCCCAGGACTTAGGGCGGGGTGTGTTGGGCGTGCTCAATCCGAGCAGATCAACGGTTTTCACTATCCGATAGGACCCGTGACACTGGCCGCTGACCCATTCGGTTTTATTCTCGACGCGCTCCCGCCCACCGGCAGTTTTCAATTTCTTTCGGATTGAAGCGATGCGAGCGCAGTATTGCAGGGCCAGATCGGAAAGCTCATAGGCGGGTACCCAGGCTCCATAACGCGAGCGGAGCAAGGTTTCGATTCGTTCGGCCTGTGTGCCAAAAGTAGGATTGCCTGTAGTGGAAGATTGGATTACACTACGTCCCATAAGAACTTTCCCCGAATCGGTGGGAGCGCTGGCTGGCATGTTCCCCGAACGAGCACAGGCGGCGCTCCCTCCCCCCATCCGTAACCTGTAAGGCTTCCTTTCTGCGGCCCGGTTCATCCCGGCTGCATGGTATTAAAATAATACCATGCTTTCAGAAAAGCAAGCAAAATCTTCTGTTGACGTGGAGATATTTTAGAGCCTATACTTCGGGGCGTGAGGCGCAACCGATGAAGAAAGCAAAAGACCCTCTAAACGATTACTCCGCACCGGCCTTTAGTGACCCCGGGCGCTTGATTGAATTTCGCAATTTGCTTGGGCTTACACAGATGGAATTAGCGCAAAAGACTGAGGAGCTTTTCCCAAAACGGGGAGTTTCGCAGGGGCATATCAGCGCAATCGAGCGCGGCGACAAACCTTTTTCTGAACCCGCGCGGACGAAAATCTGGACGGCGATTATCAAGCTCAACGATGAGTTTATGAAGCGCGAGGGCAACAATCGTGCTGCATCCAACATCCCCACCGGCGCGGATATGACCGGACAAACATTTACCGCCGAACTTTTGAAATTAATGACTCCACTAGAGCGGGTAGTCATGGAATCCATAGAATCGAAAAGGAAACAAGAGGAATACGAAAAGGCACTGGCCGAAGATAAAGAATCCATCGAAGGGCTTAAGCACCAAATTGACGTGCTGAAACAAGAGCGAGGCAGTTGGATGAAACAAGCCGAAGCGTTCCGCAAAATGGCGGAAATGAACATTGGCCCGCTTATTGAGCGCATTGGCGAGTTAGAAAAGAAAGTGGAAGCGCAAGCGGACCTAATTGGAAAGCGGAGCGAGCAGGTTGCAAAGGAAGCGGAAGCGGACGAGGCCAAAGCAAAGGCAGATGAGGCACAGCGAAAGATTGGGGAGGATTGAACATGGGAGTACGGAGCACAGAGGAAGTACGGCAGGCGGGTTTGCAGCTAGACAAGGCTTTGCCGAAAAGTGGCGCTGCACAGTCAGATCGGGGAGCGGCGCTGGAAAAGCAGGTCCAGGCGGCGCAAGCGAAAAGGCGGGACACACTCGCCAAACTGCCGGTTGAGAATCCAAGCGCAAACGCGCAGCCAAAACAGAATCGGTAGGCCGATGCCCACAACTGTCATAAATGCGGCGGGAACTTTCAACCTGAAAAGCGGGAGCGGCTACTTGCAGCAGATCACTAGCCAGTCAGTAGGCACGGGTTTTGCCGTGAAAGTGAATGATGGCCCGAATCAGGCCGGGGGAGTGACACCTTTGCTTTTCAGCGCGGCGGCAGTTCCCATTCCAGCGGCAGGCGGAAACATGCTGGCGGACCCTATTTTCTTTGGAACGGGATTGCAGATTGTCTCGAGCGGGACGCCCGGAGAGTTTGAGGTTCAATGGTACTGAATTTTAATTTGACGGACGCAACGGGGCGGCAAGTTAGCAACCTGCATATTCCCGTGCCAGAGCGCGTTTGGGCCATGGCCAGCAGCGAACAGATCGCGGCTTACATCGGGCAATATCTGGAAAGTTTGGTGGATGAGGGATTCGCGCAGCAATTCGGCGGGAATCAGGTGGGCGGGCAGGAAGGAATCCACGGGCCAGCATGAGCACGCGATTCAAACCCGGCAATCGCATAGGGGAGCGCACACGTTTTCAGCCTGGGAACGCGGGCGGACCCGGAAGGCCGCGGACGGCCAAGCTAGGGAAATTGCTGGAAAGTTTGGGCAGCCAATACCACCGCCATGAGGGCGGGCAGTACTGTACGCATTGGGAGCTATTCGCCCGCGACTGTCTACGCCAAGCGGCAAACGGCAGCATAGAGCACGCAAAGTTACTCGCCTTCCTAGCAGGGCAAGAATTAGTCAAAGAAACGCAAGATGTACTCCTAAATGTGGTCGAAAACCCGGATAGATACTGGATTTTAAAGAGACGCCCGCCTCATCAGCGAGTACCAGGCCCGAGGGTATCGGCGCAAAAACGGGCAGATGAAGCGATAAAAAGGCAGTTCTCAGCCGTCCAAGGCGCTCCCCAGGAATCCGCGTTTTCAACGACTTACGAGGGGGCCAGCGGGCCGGAAATGTTGAGTTTTGTTAAGGTTGGCGGGCATTCTCCGCATGAACTGGCGCGGCAATTGGTGGGAGTGCCGGAAGATCGCCCAGGACAGGCTTCGCAGGCGGCAAGGCCGAAAGTGAGGGTTGAGCTATGGTAGGCCATCAGTGCCGGTGGGAATTTGCGGTTACTTGCGAATCTTGCGGATTGGTGGGCCATGCCAGCAGTTTCGAGGAATTGCAATGGATGAGGGCGCGGCATGAGGAACGGGACGGCCTAGAGGGGCATTCTCTCGCATTGGGCAGCGGCACAGCGGTTGTTAGGCCAAACGTGCCAGCCGATAGTTTAACGGCTAGTCAGGTTTTAGCGGTTTGTAATCAGTAGGTTGTAGGCAGCATTGCACGGTTATTGCAACGAAAGGAAGGGAAGTAATGCCACAGCTAGAACAAGTAGTCAGTGAGCAGGCGGTAGTTTATCGGCCAAAGAAGCGCGATTCAGCGGGCAGGGATGAGCAGCAAGCGCGGGCAATGGACTTGCCTCCCCGGTCAGGTTCGGCGGCGCTAGTCCCTGGGGGCAAAGAGCAGATCGCACTCGGAGGGAACGCTCCACAGCCTCCACCGATTAGCCAGGTAGACCAGCAGTACGCGGCGGGCGTAGCCGAAACGTATGAGGAATATCCCCGTGTGATGTACCACAAGGCGTTTAAGCGGGAGCGGGACGCGGCGGGCAAGGTTGTCCCAGGCGGGGAAGTGTTTCCGCTTCGGACAGCGGATGCCATCTCGCCAAACTATCCGGTCCCCTTGAATATCGCAGAGCGGAACGGCGTTAAAGGGACGCTATCCACTTCCGAAGGGACGCCCGCGATCATCGGCCAGCACTTGTACAAAACGTGCTTTGTCCCGCTCGACTGGAATCCAGAACACCAGCAACCGATTGACAAGGCGCTTTGCCAGAAGCAAGAGGCGGAATTGCTCAAAGCCGGGTGGGTGCGGAGTCCTAACGAATTGGACTTGCCCAAACCGAAAAGGCTTGAGGAAGAGTCAGACGACTAAGGGGGAATCATGGCTAACGCACAATTCGAGGTAAGCCGGAAAAAACTACTCGCGGTCCATCCCGATGCAGCGGAAACGCTCAAGGCGGCCCACGCGCACGGACTCACAATGTCACCGGAAGCGGTCCACGAAGTTACCCGGCTAGGAGTGCCGGAAGTGGCCTACTGGCTGTCCCGTCCTGAGAATCAGGAAGCGGCGGCGGCTTTGATGAATCTTCCGGCCCATGCACAGGTTGTCCGCATCGGCCACTTGGCGAAGCAACTTGCGGAATCCGGCCAGCCGTTTGACCCGGAGACGGATGATTACCTAGAGAAGCGGAAGCAAGACCGGCGCGAAGGAAAACGGCGGTGAGATGCGCTGATAGTCAATCGGCAGGGCGGCTTGTGGCGGCACAGAATCAGGGAGTTAGCGAGCGCTTTGCACGGCAATTGCACGGAAGGATGGTTTAGACATGGGTTCATGGCCAGCGCTCGACATAAAGCCTCCCGAATCTCCCTTGCAGCAGTACGGGCAAGCGCAGCAGATCGTAGGCCAGCAGCAAGAGACGCAGATGCGGCAGTTGCAAATTCAGGAACAAACCCGGCTCTTGAAAGACCAGGACGCCACAACGCGGGCAATGAGCGGCTTGCAAACGGACCCTAGCGGGAAAATCAACTATGACACCTTGCCCGATTTAATCAGGCAGAACGGCGGCTCCGCGAATGCTGTTATGAAGGCCACTGCGAATGTTTTCGACATGAAGGCGAAGGCGTCTCAGATCGCCAAAGACGATGCCGCGACAAACCTAAGCAACGCGGAAACGACAATCAAGCAGCATGACGAGTATCGCGGACGGATTCTGAATATCACGGATGGCATAACGGACCCGGCGCAAAAACAAGCGGCATGGGACGCTGAGATAACGAAAGAAGAGCAGGCGCGAAGTGTTCCCCCTGGGACGGTTTCCCACACCTACCCCGGCGACGATAAGGCCAGAGCGATAGCGAACAGTTTTGCGCTCGGCAGCCAGCTAGTGAAAGAGTCTCAGGAAAAGCAAAAGATGGCGATCGACGCATGGAAACCCGCTGGCGGCGAACTTCAGAACGTGCTAACCGGAGAAAAGACAGGCGGCATATCGGACGTTAAACCGTTGAATCTTGGCTTACAGAGCAGGTGGAATGTGCTTCACCCAGGGGACACGCTCCCCGATTTTTTCACTCTCAAGCAAAACGCTAGTCCCGCCGACTTTGAGCGCATAGACAAGATCATGCAGCAAGAGGAAAACGCAAAGGGGGCGGTTGCACAGCAGGGGGTTGCAAACGCGATTCGCCAGCAAAGTTACGATTTTATGGTGGATAAGCAAGGACTCAAGCCGGTTGTAGGCACGGACCCAAAGACGGGGCAGGTTGTGGCCGTGCCTTACTCCCAGGCCGCGCAGATGGGAATTAAAGACGCGGCAGAGATGCCAGCAACGGAGTATTCAAAGACACTCAGCGGGCGGCAATGGTTGAAACTCGCGCTAACGCAGGCTCCGAAGGGCGCTCCCGCGTCCGACATGGGAATCAGTCAGCTACTCGACAAAATGGACAAGGCCGGAACACTTGGGCCGCTGGCGGGGCGCTGGAATGATTTTATGACGGGAACCTGGGGCAGCGGCAACCCTGATTATGCGGCGCTTCGGACAAAACTCGACTTGAGCAACACATTGCTTGGGAGCGTACACACCGGACGGCTAGGGCCGTACCTCTTGGAAAACCTTGCAGGACTCGCGCAAGCGAAAAAGATGGACGGGCCAACGCTAAAATCCGCTTTCAACACGGAAATATCCTATGTGAAAGATCGGGCGCTCGACCCAACTCCTCCGAACTACAACGCAACGGCTCCCGGTAAGACAGCGGCTCCCGCTTCTACTTCCGCTACTTCTTCCACTACAGGCGCGGCGACATTGCCCAAAGGAAACGGCAAAGCGATTGACAAGGCTACCGCGCAGCAATTTTATCAAGCGGCGGGGAATGACCCGGACAAGGCACGGCAGTTAGCAATCCAGAATGGTTGGCAGGTTCCAAAGGCTCAATAGATGGGAAACGACGTATTCTCGCAGATTCACGCGGCGGTGACAGCGCAAGCTCCCCCCTCAAGTAGCGGGGATGTTTTCTCGCAGATTCACGCGCAGAATCAACCTCCGCCAGAGGAAACGGGCGTGTGGGCCGGAATCAAACGGAACACGGTAGGAGTGATTAGCGGCCTGTACCACGCATTCACAGACCCGGCCACAGATCAAGAGAAAGCGCAACTCGCGCAAAAGGTACAGGACGAAAAAGCATGGCAGACGGCGCACGGCTATGACCCTAACGATGTACCGGACGATATAGGAACGAATCCCAACGCGGTTACGCTTGCCTACCATCGTTTGATTGATGCGCCTGCAAAAGTTTTGCAGCAAAAGGGCAGCGACGAACGCGCAGCGGCACAGGACTTGCTAAAGCAGGGGAAAACTTGGCAGGGCGCTAACCTGTACGCTTCGGGAGCGACAGACGCGGCGCTTAGTGCCGTCCCACTCGCGGGGCCGCTGATTAACAACATTGCAGAGCGATTCGAGCGCGGAGATCACAGCGGCGCGGCTACGGACATGGCGGCGCTTGTCGTACTCAGCAAACCGGGAGAGTTTGCGAAGATGACGGGCGTGCCGGATGCAGCGGCGAACCTGCTCAAATCATCGGCGCAAAAGAACTATGAGGACGTTCTAAACCCCACAAGGGTAGACACGAAATATCAAACGCAACAGATCATGCCGAAACTATTGGAAGAGCGGCCCGTAGCAATGACGCGGCAAGGACTCGCAAACAAGGCAGCAGGACAGGCGGACATTGCCGGACAGCAGATTGAGCAGACAGTCTCCGGGTTGCAAGGCGACATGAAAACGCAGCCGGTCATAAACCAATTGGAAAATCTGAGGCAGAAGTATCAAGTCAACGGAGTAAGTCTCAGGCCGGAAGTGGATGGCGCGATTAACACGCTACAGGACCAATTGCGGGCCGTATCGAAGCCTGCCGATGTTCCGGGCGGAGCGCAGGGGCCGGGTGAGGCGAGCATTTCCTATCAGGACGTAGTGCGGGCGCGGCGCATTCTTGATGATGCGGTTGCGGAAGTGGGTGGCTATCAGGGCAAACCGCTATCGGATACGAGTCTCGCAAACATCCGAAAGGCTACGGCCAATTCCTTCCGGGAAGAACTGTCCCAGGCTTCCCCGGACTTGGCGGCGGTCAATGCCAAGTTTCATTTCTGGAACACGCTAGAGGATGTTTTAGATCAGACCATGAGCAGGAAAACCGGGCAGGTAAACGCGCTCCCGAAAGTGGAGACGATTATCGGCGCGGCGGGGGGATTCGCACAGAGCGGAATATCAGGCGCGGCGGGATTCGGCGCGGCAATCAATCTAATCGGCAAGGCCGTCCGTAGCACGGCATGGAGAACACTTTCGGCTGCTACTAAAGGCAGCATTGCGGACGCGCTCGCTAACGGACAATTCGGGGCCGTGTCAGACTTGCTCGGCAAGGTGGGAGTTACCGGACAGGCCGCGACTACTGGCAGCGGGTACAGAGATATTAGCGAGAGCCTCCAGGAGTAGGCGCAATGACGCGAGGGCCGTACATCCCGCCAAAGGTAGCGACGGTTTTGGACTACCGGCATTGCCGGGAATGCAGAACGCAGTTTGCCGTTCACTCCACATCACAGCGGATTCTTTGTGATGATTGCGAGGCGGCTGTCAATCCATCGTTCGCAAGACAGCTTGCCGAAAGACGCGCATGGCAAAGGGACAATGCCAATAATGGATACTAGAGCGGAAACAACATGAGCCTGGGGCGCTCGGCTGGATTGGAATAAAATTGATCGAAGGGAGAAAACTCGCAATCGTGAGGTAAACCACACGGTTATTTTTTAGATGGACTATCAGCGCAATCATGTTTAGTGAATAACTTTCGTGCTTCTCTGAGGTTCTCTTGCTCCATCGAAATATGCCAAGAACAATGGCCACAGCTATATCTGACACCGACAGCGGTTTTTTCCCACCCCAAGGCTCTTTTGACCGATTCGTGTTTCTTTTCCATGTGGGCCGTCCTTCCTACTTGTTTGTAGAGGCGTGAGGCTATAACACAATCTAAGTACCGCGCAAGGGACGGGAGAGTTATGTGGAAAGCGAAACGATCTGCTTATTCGCGCAATCAAGTATCCCAAAAAGTCGGGCCATCGAACGAATGAACCCAAGTTCAATTTCCCCTTGTTTTGGGAGGTTACGGAATACCAATCCGTTGTATTTGACGACGCGACTGTGTTTGGAAACGCGGTGAGTCCATCCGGGCGCACAGGAATCCATCATTTTCTCAACTTCTTTGAAGGATACCGATGCGGACATGCTCAGGCCGCAAGAGGCAATTCGAACGTATCAGCAACGTTGTGTTTTGACGAGAAACGGTTGCTCGCTTTTTGATCAAGACGTTCAACCCTTACTTCGCAGGGTCTGGATTCTGGCGAATGGCGCGGCAATTTTGAGAACGGTTCTTCCGGTACTACCTTCCCGTCGCGGAACGCTTTAGCAGCCGCTTCCCACCGCGTTTCTTCCCCTTCACCACACTGATTGTAAAAAAGTTCAACTTCGGTTTTGAATGCATCGAAGTTGGAAGCCTCTTCGGCGATATCAAACAAAACAGTTTTGTAGCTCGCACGGAAGTTGGAGAATGCTTCCATTGCGGATTCACCGAAGTGGGCCATGCCACCGGGGTGGACACCATAGACCCACCACTTCCCGTCATTTTCCTTACACATCAAAGCACGTCCCGACATCGTGACGCCCGACAGGAAACCATTGCCAGACACAACATCCTGAAACGTGAACATCACTGGGTAATTCGTCATTTACACCCTTCTGAGAGGTTGGCCGCGCTATTGGGCGAGCGAGTGGCGGCTCAACATTGTTTGCATCGACCCCATTACGATGCTGCAATCGGAGCCTAACTTATCGAAATGCGATAATAACAGCAAGCGGACAGTCCTTCAACTGGCCATTTTGACAGCATGTCCCTGTCCTCGCGTACTAGAACTATGTCTCCAGCCGAGTCAGTGTAGAATCCCCTCTCCTGCCTCTACCGCATTTCAATCCTAAACTGCGGGGAATCCAATAGACTCGGGTTGCTATGCAATAAAGTATCGGTAGGGATTGCCATTGATGCCCTTGCCGATCCGTTCGATTCTCTTTTCGGAAAGCAGCCCCTTAAGCGCTACCTGGAGGGTCGCCTTCGATGAAATAAGCGCGTACTCGCGGAGTTCATCCTGCGTCTTTGCTTCGGCCTGGGAACGCGGCAGAAGTTTTAACAGGGCCTCTTTTGCCGCCCTCAATGTCACGGCGGCACTCTCAGGCGGAATGCCCATCTCCGCGAGTATTGCCCTGGTTTTCTTTTCCCGGGCGCGCTCAAGCGATGCCAAACTCCCGGGCTGGCGTCCGTGCGTGCTTTCCGGCAATTCGCCGGCGTAGAGGTATTCGCGGCTTCCTGGATTGGAGTCGAGCGCCTTCTTCTGGCTTGCCCGAGATCTCGCAATCGCCAGGTGTTCCGTGCAATAGCGGACGGAGTTTCTGTCTTGCGGCTCCGGGCAATAGCAGCACTTACCTTCCGCAATGTTCCGCTCCTGGTAGCGCAGGGCGGCTGCAAGGTGCGCGGCTCCTGGTGGCAATGGCGGACGCGGGATTGATTCGTTCTCCTCTTCGCTTCGCTGGCCTTCCCGGACCATTCGCTTCGCCCATTCGAGAGCGCCTTCCTCGTTTTCGATGGCGTACTTAAGTGCTGGCCTGTCCATTGCCCGGAACCATGCCGCGAGCCACGCCAAGCCCATTTGATCGCGGATTTGATCCTCAAGGAGCTGTACCTGCTTGCGAAGCTCGGCCACTTTGGCTAACGTGGCCAGCTCGAAACTGCCAACCTCTGAATCCGACCCGCCGAGCAGGAAGTTGATCGGCACGCCCTTGGAGAGAGGTTGTGGTGGTTTGCGGGCTAGGAGCCTGTGTGCCTTTGTCATTGTCCACCTCCCCGGACTGTTCCCGATGCGAGGTTCACTCTCACCCTGATACCGAAGATCACGGCGCACACGGCGCGGCGCTTAGGCTTCCACAGCCAGTTATTTGGGTCGTTGAGGGATTTCCAATGCCTGATATAGACTGCGCGGCTCATTGCGCGCCCCGAGGGGCAGGCTTACCGGGGAACTGATAGCCGTTGCGAATCCACTCCAACACTGTGGCCTTCGGTTTCGGCTTGTCTGTTTTCTTGTTTTTTGGGGGAGTGCGTTTCGATTGCTTGGGGAAATAAATTACACTGCTTGTAGCTTGCATGGCGGGTTACCTCCGCTCTGTGGGTTAGGCTCCGTCGAGTGTTGACGCACTCGGCGGGGCCGTTTGCTTCTTAACTACTGTCCAGACATGGTGATAAAGATTTTCCAGAGAAAGCGCAAGGCAGAGAAGATAATCAGCGCGATAAGGACAGCCGCAATCATCTTTAGCATGGCTTCTTTTTCCTCCCAGGCTTGATACCTGCTAGGACTTTCCGGGCCTTCTCAATATCGCGGGCGCTCCAAAGACGGACGCTCACACCCCCGACTTTCTGCAATGGCGGGGCGGCAACGGTTTTAGCCGCAACGTGCCTTTGCAGGGTTAGGATGGTGACGCCTAGTTTCTTGGCAGCTTCGCGGGTTGAGAGGCGCTCTTTCATACATACACCTATATCAGAATGCCAATAAAGAGGCAAGCAAAGCGCATTGCACTTTTCGTTGCACAGTGGACCGGCGAAAGGTAGCGAAAGGCAGGGAACAGGAGAGAATGGCGGAGAATGAAAGCAAAGGGGATAGAAGAAAACGACTCATTTCGTAATCGACAGGTCGTGGGTTCAACTCCCACTCTCGGCTCCAGAAATTTCGCGAAATCAAAAGCCTGACTCTGATCGAGTCGGGCCTTTTTTTGATGAGGGCGCGAATTACTCCGAGTGTGCCCTGGTCCGAAGTTCACAACTTCGGGTTACACGAATGGGACCTAGCTTGGTTCTTCGGATGAACTCCTGGACGGCGTGACGAAGCCTAAGATACTTTGCCAGACGCACGCCATTTCGGACGACCCGTTTCCAGTGTATCGACCCGCTGGTTTGTCAGCACTTGCAGTCGTCCCGTCTTCGGCATATATATTGCCTGATGGAGGTGATCATGTTTGAAGTACCGGTGGACAAACAAGAATCCAAATTAGGATACGAGCGCATTGGCATCTCCGTCCTGGTGCTGCTGGTGATTGCCGCCGCCGCTTTTTATTTCCTTACGAAACAGAGCACCAGGCAGCAGCCCGCCCCTGTCGCCGCTGCCCCCACCGCACCTGCGGACCCGGTCCACGATTTGAAAATTGTCCGCGTGACCATGAATAAAGATCCCATGGGAACCACTGCCGTCTGGCTGGTTACCTTGCAAAACAAATCCGAGGGCTACACCTACACCAACATCCGCTATGAAACGAGCTATATCGGCGCGGACGACAAACCGATCGTCGTGAATAAAGGCTCAATCGCGGACTCCTTCCCCCCCGGCGACACACACAATTCTCAAGTTCGCGACACCCTCTATCCTAACGGAACCGCCTGGTACAAGTTTAAGATTTTGGACGCCAAAGCTTCGCCGCGTTAGTGGAGAAAGAAAAATCCCTAATCCTCTCCGCAAATACCGGCATCGGGTTTCTGGCGATCTCTCCGACGCGTCATAGCGGCTCCTCCAACCGCAGCCACCTGCTCTCAGAACGCGAATCGCGGAAAGAAACTCGCTAACACGGCCGCAAGAATCATCCCGGGCGATGATGCCTCGCCTCCCCATTTGACGGCGCTTCCCTGGAATTGCAACCCGACCGCGAAATGGCCATCCGAAAGCCTTTGGCAATACACAACGCGAGCAAGCCTCCGCAAGTCGCCCCTCAGCGAGCTGATCATCAAGCGTTCATTCAGTTCGCGCGCGCGATCTGTTAAGAGCCTTACCCCCAACGAGCATACGTTTTCCGTTGTAGTGCGCTCCGCTGCATCCGGGTCCAGTATTGTGGAAATCTGGAGCGGGATTGCTACTTCAATTCGTTTTTCGATTCTTCCTGATCGCCATGGCATTTGTGGTGAACCTTCCCAACCGGACTCTACCGGCCGGCACCGGGCGGGGCGGAGCTAACGGCTGGGTCGCGCCACTATTTCTCTAATGAACATAAGCGTCGCGGAATTTAACTCAATCGGGTGAATCCCCTATTGGGGATAGGGATAATCGTGGAAAGGTGCCAGGGCAAAACCTGATTGAATCATGGCTGGATCAGGCCGTTTCGAATTGCGTAGCGAACCAGGCTGGCTGTTTCGTGGATATCCAGTTTTTTCATCAGGCGCGCGCGGTGCGATTCAGCCGTTTTTACGCTGATGCCAAGGTGCGTCGCAATGTCTTTGGTGGACTTGCCTTCTCCCACCAGTTGCAACACCTGCCGTTCGCGTCCTGAAAGCGGGTCGGTGGCAACATAACTTTTGGACAGATAAGCATCCACCACGGCGCGCGAAATCTTCGGGCTCAGGTACACCGACCCGCGGCACACTTCCTGGATCGCATGAATCAGGTCGGAGCCCGCCTGGCTCTTCAGCACATAGCCCTTCACTCCCGCTCGCAGCGATTCCGTCACGTACTGCTCTTCATCGTGCTGCGTCAACAGGATCACTTTTGTTTTCGGGGAACATTTCTTCAACTCGCGCGCCGTATCCACGCCGTTCAGCAGCGGCATGCTGATGTCCACGATGGCGACATCGGGGCGCGCTTCCATCACCGAACGCAGCGCTTCCTGGCCGTCCGATGCTTCCGAGACGACTTGATATCCCTGCCTCTCCAGCAACGCGCGCAGCCCCTGGCGAATCAAGGCATGATCATCAGCAAGTAGAATTCGTATAGGCATAGTCTCGCGCCTAGATTAGAAATATCACTTGAGATCATCAATCCGGTGGTCTCCGGGGTTTTTGCGGGGGTAAAGACCTGAAATGAAATTGGCCGATGACACGGCAACCTGCATCAACCAGAAATAAGATTGAAGCACCGCATCGCGACTGAATGCCCGGCGGGGCTTGCTGAACGATTTGGCGGAATTCGCTTAGGGCTGGATCAATCCGCGTCGAACCGCGTAACGCACCAGGCTCGCGGTCTCATGGATATTCAGCTTTTGCATCAGCCGCATTCGATGCGATTCGGCCGTCTTCACGCTGATGCCCAGCACCGACGCGGTGTCCTTGGTGGACTTTCCTTCGGCAATCAGTTGCAGCACCTGACGTTCGCGAACCGTCAATGGGTCGGCCGGCCTGTCCGATTTGTTCCGGTAGGCTTCCATCACCGCCCGCGAAATTCCGGGGCTGAGGTAAAACTCCCCACGGCAGACTTGCCGGATCGCCTGGATCAAGTCATTCGCCACCTGACTTTTCAAAACGTATCCTTTCACACCGGCTTCCAGCGCTTCATGGATGTACTGCTCCTCTTCGTGCTGGGTCAGCAGAATCACTTTCGTCTTCGGAGCGCTCCGCGACAACCCCCGGGCGGCATCGATGCCGTTGAGCGTCGGCATGCTGATGTCCAGGATCGCGATATCCGGCTGGTGAGCTTCGGTCAGTCGCACCGCATCCTGTCCATCGGATGCCTCCGCCATCACCTGAAAGTGTTCCCGCTCCAGCAAAGACTTTAATCCCTGGCGAACAAGCACGTGATCATCCGCGAGTACGATTCGTGTCGGCATCATTACCCTCCAGTGGAAGTCGAATGGAAACTTCAGTTCCGTGGCCCGGGCGCGATTCAATCTGCAGTGTTCCGCCGATGGCGCTGACGCGCTCCCGCATAGCGACAAGTCCCAGCCCCTTGCGAGGCGTTCCTTGTCCGCCGCGTATTTTGAATCCCGCGCCATCGTCCCGGATCGTGCAGCACTGCGTAAAATCCTCTCTCCAGGCGCGAATCCACACATTGCTGGCCTTCGCGTGCTTCACAGCGTTCGTCAGCGCTTCCTGCACCAGGCGATACAGCGTCGTCTCGGTTGCGGTGGGCAGGCGGCCGGAAACGGTTGCATCAATGTGGATCGGCAGATTCGCTCGTTTCGAAATTCCGTCCGCCAGAAAACGAACCGCGGGAATCCAGCCAAGATCATCCAAAATCGTCGGCCGAAGTTCATGCGAGTACCGGCGCAGATGTCTTTCTACTTCGTTCAACAACTCTTTAATCCGCGTGAACTGGGCTTGTTGCTCCTCCGGCATTCCCAGCGCAACTTCGGCCAATGCGAGGTGAACAGCCACCAGCAGTTGACCCGCTTCGTCATGCACCGCGTAGGCGATACGTTTGATCTCTTCCTCAAGCGTCTCATTCAGCTGCCGCAGCGCCTTCACGGCATCCTGAAATCCGCGATGGGCCATCTCGTAAGGCGAAACGCACTCCGCAAGAAATTCAGCGCCCGCCCGGAGCAATTCTTCTTTTTGCGGTTCAGTTTCCGCTGTGCGAACCAGATCAATCACCGCGAGATGATGTAGGGAGGCCAATTCCACGACGCTCAATTGCTGCTCCAGCGCCCGCCGCCCAAGTTCATACGCCCTGCCCAAAGCCAGTTCGCCTCCCTCGGTCGCATATCCACCGAGCGCGGAGCGGTAGTCATCCTCAAAATTGTCCGGCTTCCCCTTTCGTCGCGTCGCCATCTTCATGAGTTTATTCCCGTCAACCGCGCCACCAGCACCAGCGCATCATCATTCCGGCTGCGATACTTGCTCAGAATTCTGTCCGCAGCCCTTTGTGGATTTTCCCGCGCGCTTAGGCTTGTCGAAAAATCGCTCTGAATTCCATCCGTTGCAAAGACAACAATGTCCCCTTGGGAAACGGGAAGCACGCTGGCCTGCAGGGAGGGCAACTTGGAGCCCACCACGCCTGCCCGCAACAGAATCGACTCCTGTACATTTCCTCTTTTTGTATCCGCGCGTACCAACACTCCTTGTACGTTGCCGACCCCAATCCACGTCATCATTTTCTGTTCCGGGGAAATGAACGCCAGGCTCAGCACCGCCCCGCGCGTCCCCTTCAGTTTTTCGTGACACCTCTCCACCAGCGAAATCACCGGCTCGTCAGCCGAACTTCGCAGCAGCGCCGCTGCAATTTTGGCGGCCTCGGCCGCTTCTTCGCCGTGACCGATACCGTCAATCACGGCAATCAAAACTCCGTTTTGATTGCAGCAAACCATATGCAGATCTCCGGACTCGCCCTCTCCCACATGTGCATGTTTCGCCAGTCCGTATTCGACCATCGGCTCGTTTATTGTCTCCACTTCTTCACCGCCACCGTCGTTCCCTTGCCGGGCTGGGAAGTGATTTCAAACTCGTCCATCAGCCGCCGCACTCCCGGCAGTCCAAGCCCCAGGCTCCCGGAAGTGGAAAAACCGTCGCGTAGAGCCTGGCCGATATCTATAATTCCCGGTCCATCGTCGGCGGCGATGACCAGGATCCCGATTCGGCTTGATCCGTGGATTCCTTTCAGTTTGATTTCGCCCGTGCGGGCGTAAGACACGATGTTGCGCGCCAGTTCGGAAATCGCGGTGGCAATCAGGGTGGCGTCACCCGAGGAAAAACCGAGTTCGTTCGCTAGGCCCCGTCCTTTTTGGCGGGCAACGACGATATCCTGGTCGGAGTTGATTTCCACCCGAATTTCCCCAACCGCCACAATCACTCACCTTCTGTTCGTGATTTTGAACTTCTCGTTCAGGTACGCCAGGCCCTCTTCCAGGTCTAGCGCGGTCGCAACGCCTTCCAGCGTCAACCCGAGTTGCACCATGGCAAACGCCACTTCCGGTTGGATCCCCACAATCACCGTCTCCGCCCCGCGCAATCGAATCATATGCGCAATCTCGCGCAGCGTGCGTGATGCGAAAGAGTCCATCACGTCCATCGCGGTAACATCCACAATCACCGCGCGCGAGCGAAACTTTACCACTTGCTGAACCAGTCCCATCCGCAATTGATTCAAGTCGGCATCGGAGAGAGCGGCCTGGAACGTTGCAATCAGAAACGCTCCCTGTTTGAGAATGGGGACTTCCACTAGCTTTTTCCTCCGGCCGGATTAATTGGGCTCTGTGATGGACGCTACTTTGTATCCCAGGAGTCTTTCCGCTTGTTCGATGCCGCCCTGCAGGTCGCCGACCGTGTTCATCTTGCCCAGGTCCACGCCGATCGTTACCAGTGTCTGCGCGATCTCCGGCGAAAGGCCCGTCACGATGACCGTCGCGCCCAGCAGCCTGGAAGCTTCCACCGTTTGCACCAGGTGGTTTGCCACCGTAACGTCCATCGCCGCCACACCCGTGATGTCAATCACGACGACTTTTGCGCGGTTGGTGCGGATACCCCGAAGCAGTTGTTCCGTTAACTGGCGCGCGCGTTGCGGGTCAATCACACCGATGATCGGCAGAATCAGCAACCGCTCGCGCACCTGCAACACAGGCGTCGAGAGTTCGCGAATTGCTTCCTGCTGTTGGCGGATGACGCGCTCGCGCTCTTGCACGAAGCCGACCGCCACCGTGTTCGCGATGCGGTTTGCCGCCGGTTCGTACGCGTCCAGAATGCGGTTCAATTTCTTGAAATCGGTCTGGTATTTGGCGAAGAGGGAACGCGCCAGCACGTCGCGCAGCAGCAGCACGATTCCCACAACTTCGTGCGTCTCAACGCCTCGGGGAATAATGCGTTCGGACAGGTTACGCGCGTAAGCTTGCAGCGCTTCGAACGCTTCCGTCTCAAGCGCTTCCACGTAGCTGTCATACACGGACGTTGCTTCCGCGAAAATTTCTTCCTTTGTCATCGCGGTCAGCAGGCGCGTCTCTGAAATGCGCACCACCCATTCCTCGCGCAATTGCGTCCGATTCTGTCGAAGGTGGGCGACAAGCTCGCGAAGCAGTTCGGATGGTTCTTCCGTCCGCTTCAGTTCGATGTCCGTGGGAGTGCTGTCTCGCTTCGCCATGAAATTCTTCTCCTGGGCGCAAATAGTCCGTCGCCGGGCCAATCCGCGGTTTGAATCCGATAGGGACTTGAAAGTGAATACCATCGGAAACCCAGTTCCTCAATCAAGTAAACTACCTCAAAATGCCTCAGGTAAACACCTTAGTATTCTGTTTTTGGGAAGTATGGTTTGAACCCTGGACTCTCGGTAACCTTTTTAAATTCAGTGGCTTAATTCTGCTTCGGTTTTTTCTGGCCAAGTTGGCCTTAAGGAGGAACGTGCTTCTATTCCCCGCAGGCTCGGAAATTTACCTGATTTACAACGCAAGCCCTTCTGCCCCCCCGGTGACCAGTCCTCGTGTTTTTTGTGGCTCCCGCACGCAGCATCGAGTTCCAAATCGAAACGAACGACGCAACCTGCCTGTCTACGACACCGCCGCTTTTCCGGCGGCGTGGGTCGATTCCTTCGCCCGGCTCGGCGTTGGTTCCGGCCCCGCCCAAACGGAGCGAAGTTCTTCCGCTCTGCGGATCACCCGCTCCGTCAAATCGCCCGACGGCTGCACGATCCTCACTGAATCCTTCTTCGCGTTAGCCGCGAAAATCTCAAGTTGCTCCAGTTTTTCGAACACCTGCTTCATCGCCCGATCCGGATTCCTCAGGAAGTCCGTGCCGCGGATTCGCGTGAAGATCCAGCCCATGCGTTCCAACACCGACTGCCGGTCCATGTCCTCGGGGATTTTTTCCAGTGGATGGTATCGGTCGCCGTCACATTCAATCGCCACCCGCCGCCGGTCACCCTCGACGACTAGATCGATCCGGAACGCCCCGACGCGCCACTGCGGCTGCACGCGATATCCCGCCGCCAGCAAGCGCTTCATGACTTCGCGTTCGAACAGTGACTGCGCGCGATTTTCTTTTTCTTCCAGCGCCCGCATCAGGTGGGTCGGATCCTGGGCGTGCTCGATCAATTGCCGCCGCAAGTCGTCGGCCTTCAGATCGTTTTGCGGACTCAGCGAATGCACCACCCACATCTGATCGCGCGCGCGGCTGGCGGCCACGTTGAACCGCTGCTTGAACAATTCCTGGTCGCGCAGGGAAAGCGGCCCACGCTGCGCCGTATCTACCAGCGAGATAAACACCACATCGCGCTCATCGCCCTGGAATTGCGCCGCATTCCCGCAAAGCAACCGGTGATGCTCGCAAAGATCCGGCGAAAGGTGCTTCCGCAGCAGATTGTCGATTTCCAGTGCTTGCTCATCACCCACCAGCGAAACCACCCCGAAGCTCGTCGGCTGCCCCACCTCATTTTTCTGATATTCCGGCTGCTCCATCGCCGCCGTCAGCAGCGAAGCTACTCCAATGGCTTCCTGCCGGTTAATCTTGCCGTCGCGGCTGGATCCGCCAACTCGGTAAGCAACCGTGTGAGGACGCACCTGCACCCGGCTCGCATCGCGCAGCGGCTTGATCCGCTGGTCGTAGGAAATCATGTTGCTGAATTGAATGATTTCCGGCACGCAGCGGAAATGCTCCACCAGGCAGGTTGTCCCGCCGAAGGATTGCCGCGCCAGGTCGTAAATCGAAATCTGCCCGTCATAGAGATCCGAATTCGGCACGCCTTGCAAATACTGGAAAATAAGATTCTGAATGATGCCCAGGTCCTGCCCCACCGCCGACGGGCTCACCTGCTCGTGGTCTCCAACCACCAATGCCGTCTTGCCGAGATAAAGCGCCACCAGCGCCATCACATCGCTCTGGCTCGCCTCGTCAATGATCACCACGTCAAACCGTGTGCTGCACGGATCAAAATTCTCCACCACGCGCGAAAGCGGCATCACCCAGACGGGAACCGCACTCCGGCATTCCGACATTTTTCTCGCCGCTTCCGTGCGCAGCAAAGAAACGCGAATCCCGTGCCCTTTGCCGATGCGGCGAATCGTATCCAGCCACCCAACCAGCGCCTGCCGCTGCCGCGAAGAAGTCCGCCGCGCCTGCGCTGACCAAGCCTGCGTGTCAATCAGCCCCACGGTCACGCGCCGCAGTTGCTCGCGCAGTTTTTCGCTTTTCACCTGCAAACTCTCGATGGAAACACTCGCACGCCGGTCCAGCTCATCGTTAAGTTGACGCCAGGTCCACGCCGCCGCCGGATCGCGCGGCGGCTCGCCACGCCCATGGGCCCCGGTCCGATTTCGAATCGCTCCGGCCCACGCGGGCGCCGCGCTTTCCAGCTTCGCCAGCAGCGCGCGGCGCAAATCCAGATCCGCCTGCTGGCTCTTTAGTTCCAACAGGCGCTCATAAGCCTCGCGGTATTCACTCGAATCCTCGTCAATTACAGACGAAAGCAATTTCGCCGTCGCTTTCGATGCTTTTGCCGCCCGGCCGGCCAACTTTAAGCGTGCTTTCAGGTCGCGCAGCCCTTCCTCGATCTGCAATAGTTTTTGCTTCTTGATGCGCGATTCGAGAATCGGGAGCAGGGAATCGGTCACAGCCTTCCCAATCCGCTGAAGCTCGCCGTGGGCGCCAACGACCGCCGCCTGCTCCGCCAAGAATTTGTCCCACTTGAAATCGAGATCGGTGAGCTGCTCCTGCAACGGAAGCCAGGTATGTTCATGCCATCCCAGGCAGTCCTCCAGCGCGTCACAATACTGCATCAACGTTTTCTCGACTTCCGTTCCCATCTGCCCGGAGGTCGGTGTTCCCAGCGTCGCCATCTGGCGATCCCAACGGCCGCAAAGATCCGAGCGCAGTTTCTTCAGACGAGCCAGTTTCATCAGCGCGATGAAATGCTCCGAATTGCGCGGCGGCGCCTTGTTCACTTTCGCCGATTCGATGAATTGCCCCCACGTTTTATGCGTGAACAGCGTGAACGAGCCCAGCTTCCCGCCGGTCTCCAGATGCGCAAGAATTTCGCCCGCGATCCGCTCCTGGTCCTCATACGCCGGATTGTCAGGAAGCTCGGGGCCATATTTGACAAGCGATTCCTGGGCATTGGCCGCGTCGCGATGGACCAGCCGAACGAACTCCAGTAATTGATCCCAGGGCTTCCGGTGAGCGCCGCCATATTTCCCGGCGTAGACGGCTTCCAGCTTCCACTTTTCTTTTCCTGTCAGCGGTTCCACGGCTTGCGTCATACTCGCCGCCAAAGCTTCCAATTCCTCAGGGCTGCCTTCCGGAACCCCGCTTCGCCACAAATCCGAACGCAACTCCAATTCCTCCATGCTCAGACGGTTTCGCTCGTTCAGCGAAGCTTCGAACTCTTCCGGCCTCGGCAGATCGTGGAGCTCCGGCAGGTGTCCGGCAAGCTCGACCTCGTCCTCGCGCGAAAGGGAAGTATTTGTGCGATACAAATCGGCCAACTCGCCGGGAGTGAGCGGAAGAGGAGCGACCGCCGCGACCGGGCCGGGAATCCAGCCGAGCGTCTCTTTGTCCTTCGCCACACTCCGTGCCGCGTCCGCCGGCGGCCACGTTTTGCCCGCAATGACAATATCGCGGTACTCGTCCGCCCGTGCCTCCGAAAGTTTCTTGCGAATTTCCTCCAGCTTGTTCAAAATCTCCGCGCGTTCCGCACTCAGTTTCTTCGCTTCCAATTCCAACGAACTTGCGTCCGCACGCGACAGCCTTTCAGCGATCGAGCCCACCGCGCTCTCCAACTGCTTCCGGCTCTCCAGGTCGCTCTCCAGCAGGCTCACGCACAGCGGCCGCAGTTCCGGCACGATGTGGTGCCGCACCATGCGCAACGCCTTCGTCGCCTGGCTGGTAACCAGCACGCTCTTGCCCTGCGCCAGTAAATGTCCGATCAGATTTCCGATCGTGTGCGTCTTCCCAGTGCCCGGCGGGCCTTGCACCAGCACTCCTCCGTGCAATTCCAGTTGCTGCGCTATTCGAATCTGCTCAGGGTTTGCAGGCTTGCTCAGCAGCACATCTCCCGCGGTTTCGGCCGCCTCTGCTGTGGCTGGCTCCGTTTCTTCCGTGGCCCGACCGGGCGATTCCTCCCCGACAATATTCAAAAGCGACCACGGCAAATCTTCCCGCGTGCGCAAGTCCGCAAGGATGCCTTGAATCGAAGCCGCGAAGCCCAGCGTGCGCGCCCGCAAAAATACCAGCGGGTCGCGTCCAATGCACGGGTCGCCCTGCTCCTCCGCCGGCGCCTGGTTCTCCTGGAACTCTCCCCGCGGCGACAACTGAATCACCAGCCGCTTCAAGAATGCCGAGGTCGAGCCATTCACCAGCGGATGAAATCCTTCCTGATCCAGTTCCTCGCGGCACCGGCCAATCGCGCGCCCGTCAACATCCGTCATCGTTTGAAACAACGCCGAATATAGTTCCACCGGATGATCGGCTTCGGAAAGGGTGAACTCCGGCACGGCGGCATTGAAGTGAAGTTGAAGGCGCTGCAGGAGAATCGGATGGTAAATATTCCCCTCAGCCCGCCTCCAGCTCAGGATGCCATCTCCCAATACCAACTCCACCCGCTCGGCCTCGCGTTCAATCCGCCCATAGAGCGCGTAAAACGTCTCAAATATCTTCATCGCCGCGCGTGCCGGTCTTTCGGTCTTGGCCCACTCCTCGCGCGAAAGTCTCCAGCGCTGCAGCGTCGCGACACGCGTCTTGTCTTCATCGAACCGCGTGATGCGGGGACTCCCCGACGAATCGGGTTCAGTCTGAGACTCTTTAAGAACGACTTCTTCCGACGGGTTGTCCCACCCGCCTTCCAGCCAATTGCCAATTTTGTCCGGCGGCTCAGGCGGCCGAGCTAGAACGGGGCGCTGAACTTTCAGCAGGAATTCCCCAACGCCATCACTCTCGCCGGTCTGGTTTTCCTTCGCGGCCTTGGTCTTCGAGGAACTGGATTTGCCCGCCCCCCGCTTAATCGTCGGATGGCTCGGTAGTCCGTGAAGCCACAGGCTCCACGGCTGCTCCCGAATCTGCCGTTTGGCAGGATTGCGGTGCTGGTTCAGCGCTTCCAGGTAACGGAAGACGCGGGTGAGTTTGTCGCGAGCAATACGAAGCTTTTCGGGGTCCATGTAGGCACACCTTTTAACGACACGGGTAGAAGCTGAATTGGGCTGTGGAACCCTCAGAGTAGCAACCTCACCTCTCCTTTCTCAATAGAACTCCACTAGTACCTCGCCGTGGCTGGGCTTAAGCCGTGGGAATCAAGAACTTGTAGGAGGCTGCCACTTCTTTCCCGCACCCTATATTTTCCCGAACCAGAGATGCCCTTTATTCATAACCGGGCAGCGAGCTATAGGGAGAGTTGGCTTTTCGAAGCCAGGCCGCTGTCCCGGCAGGTGCCCTTGTCCGATTACTAAAGAACGACACAAAACGCTCTTCAGGAGGATCAGGATGCGAGCAGCAACGGTGACAGTTCTGTTTTTTGCGGCGGCAATGGTCGTCCAGGCTAAGGAACCACCCGCCTACGAAAAGGCCGTGCTTATTCAAATGGATTCCTCGGCATGCGGCTACGCCGAAAAAGATGGGAAGACTATCGCCGGAGAAATTTTTGGGACAGACGGCCAGCACAAAAACACGAAGCAAGTGTTGTGTCAGGAGTACGTGCTGCAGACCGAGCGCGTGACCTATCGAATCCAGCCCAAGGATGACAAGCACCCGGTGCTCTTGCCCGTCGGGGAAACCGCGCAATTCCGTATTCACAAGGACAAAATGCTTCTTCGGGTTCCTGAATCGGACGGCAAGGAGCGCGAGTACATCGTTCTCTCAATGACCCCCCGCACCGACGTCGCAGCGGCCAATCGGCCGGCCACTGCGGCAGCGGCTGGGGTCCGCTAACCGCCCGGTCTATCGCGTTTGCCCGGTGAAAGCTCGTAATTGGGCCCAGAGAATTGGCTCAAGCTGAATTGCAGGGATTCCACCCTCCCGAATCCCTGCAATTCGCTCTCAGGCGCCCTCCGGATCGTCTTCCTGTTGTAACGAATTACCTTTGGTGCGCGGCCGCTGACGTTTCTCTTGTTCCTCTTCGCTTCCTGCCTCAACATGAATCGCAGTGGGGGTAGGCCGATTGTGGCCGGGCCATGGCGTCCGTTCTCGAAATCCAGAACCTTCAGGTTTCCTATCGGTCGAGCGAAGTTCGCTCTCGTCCCGTTTTGTCAGGCGTAAGCTTCGACCTTATGCCGGGCGAAATTCTGGGTGTCCTCGGTGAATCCGGATCGGGCAAAAGCACGCTCGCAGCGTCGGTCTTGCGGCTTCTTTCTCCGAATGGCCACATCGGAAACGGCGCCATTTTATTTGAAGGCAAAAATCTTCTCCGGGCCAGCCGCGAGGAGCTTCGGCAAATCCGGGGTGGCCGAATCGCGTTGATCTTTCAGGAGCCGTCGCTCGCACTCCATCCAACGATGCGTGTAGGTGATCAGGTTCGCCACGTGTTGGCCGCTCACCAATCCTTGAAGAAGGGCGATCTCAACCAGCGTACCCACGAAATTTTCAACCAGCTCTTTCCGGAGGAGGCGGACCGCATCCGGCTTTCCTATCCGCACCAGCTTAGTGGCGGCCAACGGCAGCGCGCCCTCATCGCCCAGGCCATCGCCTGCAATCCCGCCATAGTGATCGCCGACGAACCGACTGCCGCGCTTGATCCTGTAACGCAACTGGAAATCCTCAGCGTATTTCGGGCGCTTCGGGAAAAGCTTGATCTTGCGATGATTTTCATCACTCATAACCCCGCCTTGCTCTCCGGTTTTGCCGATCGAGTGCTGGTCCTTTACGCCGGACAAGTCGTCGAATGGGGTCCTGCGGAAACATTGCTTAAATCGCCGCAACACCCATATACAAAAGCGCTATTCGAATCTATTCCCGCAATCTCTGTGGAAAACGAGAAAAGCCGCAAGAATAAGCTGCCGGTCATTCCTGGTAATTCGTTGCCTTCCTCGTTGCCTCGGAAAGGTTGTTCGTTTGAACCGAGATGCTCCCTGAGAATGGACGTTTGCCGGGAATTTGAGCCGGTGTTGGTGAAGTTGGGGGCGCGACACATTGTTTCTTGTTTCAAGTACAAGGAGTAAGGTGGCTCCAAGCGGCCCAAACATGGAACCCATTTTAAAAGTCGAGAATCTCGTGAAGCGCTACGCGAAGCGAAACTTCACCGGCGCGCCGCAAGACTTCCTTGCTCTCGACGGCGTTTCCTTCGTAGTTTCCGCCGGCACCACGCTGGCCATCGTGGGTGAATCCGGCTCGGGCAAAAGCACGCTGGCATCCTGTATCGCCTGTCTCGAGACTCCAACAGCCGGCAATCTTTGGTTCGATGGCAGAAATCTTGCCCAGTCGGCGGAGAGCGACCTTCGCAAAATTCGTCCGCAGATCCAACTAATCTTCCCCGATCCTGTCAGTTCTCTCAATCCAAGGTGGACGATTCTTGGCCTTCTCGTTGAGCCGCTAATCTTGCAGGGAAGACTTGGCCGCAGGGAAAGGAGTACCCGCGCGTTCTCCTTACTCGAGCGCGTCGGCTTGTCCGCAGACATGGCCGAACGCCCAGCTACTGAATTAAGCGGAGGTCAGCGCCAGCGGCTCGCCATTGCGCGCGCCCTCACGCTCGATCCAAAGCTGCTCATCCTCGACGAAGCACTTTCCGCCCTGGATTGCTCGGTACAGGCACAGATCGCCAATCTCCTCATCGAGCTCCAGGACTCTCTCGGAATGACTTTCCTTTTTATCACCCACGACCTCGCTATGGCCGCGCACCTGGCGGACGAAATTGCGGTAATGAGCCACGGCCGAATCGTCGAGCACGGCCCCTCCACAAGAGTCCTGCGAAACCCCGGCCACGAGGCCACGAAGCAACTCCTGGCAGCCGTGCCGCAACTTCCTCGCGCCCCCTTGCCGGCGACGCCAGCATGACGCGTTATTTCCTTCGCCGCCTGGGGCACGCCTTCCTCCTCATAATCGGCGTCTCGCTTCTCGCTTTTCTTTTCACCACACTCGCCCCAGGCAACTACTTCGACGAGATGCGTCTGAACCCGCAGATTTCGCCTGAAACACGGGTGGCCTTGCGCGCCCAGTATGAGCTCGATCGCCCACTGCCGATTCGCTACGTCTCCTGGCTAAATTCCGTATTCCACGGCCAAATGGGCTTTTCGTTTGCCTATAACACACCGGTTGCTCCGCTTCTGCTGGTCAGAGCCAAAAACACTCTCCTGCTCACAATCACCGCAACACTTCTTGCTTGGGCGATCGCCCTCCCGCTCGGAGTCTGGAGCGCCGAACACCTCGGCCAATTTCCCGATCGCGTAATCTCCTGGAGCACTGCGGCGCTCCTCGTCATCCCCGATTTGGCGTTGGCACTCGGCCTCCTCGTGCTCACTGTAAGAACCGGCTGGTTTCCGACAGGCGGCATGGCCTCTGTAGATTTCGAAAAACTTTCCTCGTTCAACAAAATCCGTGACCTCGCAATGCATATGGTGCTCCCGGTCGCCGCGCTGGTGCTTTCGGCCCTTCCCCTGCTCGTTCGCCACGTGCGTGCAGCAGTCGCAGAGGTGCTCGAGGCCCCATTTTTATTGGCGGCAAAAGGTCACGGCATTCGGCGTCGCACACTCCTATGCCGGTATGCTCTGCGGGCCGCCGCAAATCCTCTGGTCTCTCTCTTCGGATTCAGTATCGGCGCTCTGTTAAGCGGATCATTGCTCATCGAAGTCGTGATGAGCTGGCCCGGCCTCGGACCATTCCTGCTGGAGGCGATTCTCGCTCGCGACGTCTACGTTGTTATCGGTGGCGTCCTGTTCTCCACCATCTTTCTCGCAGCGGGGAATTTCCTCGCCGATATGCTCCTTTACTGGGTAGACCCGCGAATTCGCACGGAGAGCACTTATCAATGAGCCGGCGACGCAAAGCCGGAAACTGGCTGCTCGTGCTCGGTGTCTTGCACGGCATAGTTATCTGCGCCGGTTTTTTCGCTCCGTATAATCCGGTTGAACAAGACCGCAAGAATCCTTATCTACCACCCATGCGACTCCATTTCATGGATTCCCGGAAACATCTCCACCTTCGTCCCTTTGTCTATCCGTTTCAATTGAGAACCGGCACGTTCGACCAATATGTGGAAGACACCGCGCATCCCCGTTCCCTGAAATTTCTTATTGCCGGTGACCGCTATCGCATGCTGGGCTTCCTTCCGGCCCGCTTGCATCTTTTTGGAACGGACAGCGAACGAGTCTACTTGCTCGGCACCGATGCCTTCGGTCGCGATCAGCTATCCCGGATTCTCTTTGGTGGGCAGGTATCGTTACTCGCGGGTCTCCTCGGTGCAGGCTTCACCCTGCTGATCGGTTGGTGCATCGGCGCCGTGGCTGGCTACTTTGGTGGTTGGCGTGACGATGTCCTGATGCGCGTCGCCGAACTCTTTCTCGCCCTGCCATGGCTCTATCTCCTGTTCGCCATCCGCGCTTTCCTTCCGCTCACGGTGAACCCCCTGCAAGCCTTTTTTCTGATCGTCGCCGTCATCGCCGCTGTTGGCTGGGCCCGCTCCGCACGCCTCGTTCGTGGAATAGTCCTCGGCGCCAAGGAGCGTGACTTCGTCCGCGCCGCCCGAGGCTTCGGCGCCTCGAATCTCTATCTCCTCCGCCGCCACATTCTTCCCGAGACCTCCAGCGTCCTCCTGACCCAGGCCGCCATTCTCATTCCGCAGTACGTCCTCGCCGAAATGACCCTCTCCTTCCTCGGCCTCGGCGTCCCGGAGCCCGTTCCAAGCTGGGGAAATCTCCTCTCCAACCTGCAGCAATACAGCGTCCTCGTCTCCTACTGGTGGATGTACCTGCCAGCCCTGATCATGGTGCCGTTCTTCCTTGGATACTTGGGATTAGCGAGCGCGTTGCAGGAAAGACCCGGGGCGTACAAAATGGAGCGGAGGAGTCTTGGGAGCCTGGCGTGAGAAACTACTCCGCGATAGTCGCACGCTGCAGGATTCTTTTCCGATTGTTCCTCGGTTTTTCCGCACTCTTTTGCCAGCCCGCGTTTGCCCATGCTCAGCAAAGTAGTTCGAACGAAGAATTGCTCGTTCTCCCCGGTGAAATCGGCCGTTCCGGCGGACGCCTCGTCGTTTCCCTCCGTGGCGAGCCCAAAACGCTCAATCCGTTAATCGCCGCTGACGCCAGGTCCCGCGAAGTCATCGGCGTCATGCAAGCCGATCTCGTCCACATCAATCGCGCCACGCAACTCACCGAGCCAGCCCTCGCCAAATCCTGGAAAATTTCTCCCGACGGCCTCACTTACACCCTCGTCCTCCGCAAAGGTCTGAAATTTTCCGATGGCCAGCCAATGGACGCCGACGATGTCCTCTTTTCCTACCATGTCTATCTCGACGAAAATACGCATGCCCCGCAACGCGATCTCCTGATTGTCGGCGGCAAGCCGATCGTTGTCCGCAAGGTTGACGCGCGAACCGTCGTCTTTCAAATGGCCAAACCGTACGGCGCCGGCGAGCGGCTCTTCGACGGCCTCGCTATACTCCCTCGCCACCTCCTCGAACAGCCCTTCCAGGAAGGCAAACTGGCCCAAATCGGATCCCTCAGCGCAGCCGCGAATCAATGGGCCGGCCTCGGCCCCTTCCGCCTGAGAGAGTATGTCGCCGGGCAACGTCTCGTCCTCGAACGCAACCCCTACTATTGGAAGTCCGACAGCGCGGGCAACCGACTGCCGTATCTCGACGAACTCGTGTTTCTCTTCGTCCCCAACGCCGATGCTCAAGTCTTGAAATTTGAATCCAGCGAAACCGACATGATCAGCCAGCTGGGCGCCGAAAACTTCTCCGTGCTCTCCCGCCAGCAAAACGGTTACACCGTCGCCGACGCCGGCCCGGGACTTGAATACAATTTTCTATTCTTTAATTTGAATGACCTCGGCGAAAAGGCATCTGCGGATTTGCAACGCAAGCAAAAATGGTTCCGCGAAGTAAAGTTCCGGCAGGCCGTTTCAGCCGCCGCGGATCGTGAAGCCATCGTCCGCCTCGTCTACCAGGGCCGCGGCGCGGCAATCTGGGGGCTGGTGACTCCAGGCAACAAGCGGTGGGGTGACGCCAATCTTGCTCATCCCGCGCGCTCTCTCGACCGCGCACGAGCCCTTCTTAAAGAAGCCGGTTTTTCCTGGACCACCGGACCGAACGGCGAATCCACGCTTCAGGATTCCGGCGGCAAGCCGGTGGAGTTCAGCATCCTCACAAGCTCCTCCAATGCCGACCGCGCCAAAATGGCCGCGATCCTTCAGGACGATCTGCAGCAGCTTGGAATGCGCGTGCAGGTAGTCCCGCTGGAATTCCGTTCCCTCCTCGATCGCGTCACGCAAACCAAGGAATACGACGCCTGTGTCATGGGCATCGCCAGCTATGATGCCGACCCTAACTCCGACATCAACGTCTGGCTCTCCGGCGGCGGCACGCACCTCTGGAACCCTTCGCAAACGCATCCTGCAACTCCGTGGGAAGCGGAGATCGACCGCCTCATCGAAGACCAAATGTCCGCGCGCACCTTCGACCAGCGAAAAAAACTCTACGATCGTGCGCAGGAGATTCTCGCCGACTATCAGCCCGTGATTTTTCTTGCCAGCCCCGACATCCTGGCTGGTGCCAAAAATTCCGTCGGCAACTTCCATCCTGCCGTTCTCGAACCTTACGTACTTTGGAATGTCGAGCAGTTGTATCTGAAGAATGGCCGGGAGAACGCTGCTCGATGAGCCCGGCCCGTACCAAGGCGTCAGACAAAGCGTCAGCCAAGCCGGCAACCAAGTGGAACGACAAGCGTCTTGTGAAAGAGTGTCTTTCCGGCAACGAAACCGCCTGGTCCCAACTTATCGACAAATACAAAGCGCTGATTTATTCCATCCCCATCAAATACAACCTGCCGCCCCAGGAAGCCGCTGACGTGTTTCAGGCCACCTGCGTGGAGCTGCTCGTGCGCCTGCCGGAACTGCGAGAGCCTCGCGCCCTCCCAAAATGGCTCATGCAGGTCGCGCATCACGAGTGCTACCGCGTGAAGCGTCTCAGCCAGCGAGTGGTCAGCAGCGATAGCGAAGAAAATACGCCCGAGCCGGAAATCCTGCCTATCGCCGAGAGTCTTGTGGTGCAAACTCAGGAAGAGCAAATGCTCCGCGAGGCCATGGCGACCCTTACGCCCCAATGCCGCCGCCTGGTGGAGATGCTGTTCTACGAATCGCCCTCTCGGCCCTATGCCGAAGTGGCTGCCGAACTCGGTCTCGCCCTCGGCTCCATCGGCTTCACCCGCCAGAAATGCATCGAGCGGCTCCGGCGCCAGCTCGAAGACCTTGGTTTTAACTGATGCCAGCCGCGCGCACAAAAATTTCCATGGAATCGAGGATCGCCGAGCTCGGGCAACTATCCAATGCCGCCGCCCGCCGCAAATTTCTCGCAAAACATCCGAAGCTGATCCACCAGTCGACGATCGAACAGCTCGCCCAACTCGTCGTCCAGCGGGTTCGCGTCAGCACAAAAGAAGCGCTCCACCTCGCCGAAGCCGCGATCTTCATTGCCAAGCGACTCCGCCGCAAGGAAGCCCAGGCGCTAGCCTTGCGCGCCATGGCCAACGCCCTCTATTCCACCGGCGATTATCGCGCTGCCATCGAGCATCACCACCGCGCGATTCAAATCTACGAATCCCGGCGCGCTTGGAAGGAAATGGCCCGGACCCTGAGCAGTTCCATCCAACCCATGATCCTCGTCGGCGAGTACGATCAGGCCTTTCAAGCCGTTGAACGCGCCCGCGAAATCTTCTCGCGTCTTGAAGACCGTTGGCGTCTCGCCCGCCTCGAAATTAACGTCGGCAACATCTACCACCGCCAGGACCGCTTCGAAGAATCTATCGCCCACTACGAAAATGCCTACCGCGACCTGATGCCCTACAAAGATGCCGAGGGCATCGCCGTCGTCCTCAGCAACATGGCCGTCTGCCTCATCAGCCTCAACGATTTTCCCCGCGCGCTCGCCACCTATCAGCGCGCCCGAGCCTTCTGCCACGAATACAACATGCCGTTGCTCGTGGCCCAGGCGGACTACAACATCGCCTATCTCTACTATCTCCGCGGTGAATACAGCCACGCGATCGAAGCCCTCTACGCCGCCCGCCGCGCGTGTGAAGCCACCGGCGACGCCTATCATTTCGCTCTCTGCCATCTCGATCTCTCCGATATTTACCTCGAACTGAACCTCAGCGAAGAAGCCCGCGAAATGGCCCACGAGGGTTTTCTGCGCTTCGAAAAACTCGGCATGGGCTACGAAGCCGCGAAAACCCTCGCCAACGAAGCCACGGCCTACGCTCAGCAGGGTAAAACCGTCCAGGCACTGGAGCGTTTTGCCAAAGCCCGCGAAATGTTCGGCCGCGAAAAAAATCTCGTCTGGCCCTGGCTCATCGATCTCTACCAGGGCTTGCTGCTCTTTCACGAAGGCCGCTACTTCGAATCCAGGCGCCTCTGCTCTGCAGCCGCTGCGTTCTTCGATCAATCCGTGCTTCCTGGGAAGGCCGTGCTCGCGCATCTTCTGCTCGCGCGAATTGCGTTGCAGGTGGGCGATCCCGCCGAAGCCCAAAATGAAACCGACCTGTCTCTCTCTCGCTTAAAACTGCTTCAAATGCCAGTCCTTGCGTATCAAGCTCACCTGCTTCAGGGACAACTGGCTCACGCTCGCAACGACCGCCCCGCCGCTCTCCGCGCTTTTCTCGACGCAAAAGAATCGCTCGAAACCATGCGCAGCCGCCTGCATGGGGAAGAGCTGAAAATTTCTTTTCTCAAAAACAGGATGCAGGTTTATGAATCTCTGTTGGATCTTTTTATTTCCGGGGATGGCTCGGACGCCACAACGGAAGAAGCGCTCGCCTGGATGGAAGCTGCGAAATCGCGCAGCATGATCGAAATGATCTTTCAAAGCGGCCAAAGCCTCCCTCTGGGTGAGACGGGGCAGAGCGATTTGGTTCGCAGGATCAGGGACCTGCGCGAAGAACTCAACTGGTACTATCACAGGATCGAGCTCGAACAGCTTCGCCCCGAGGAAAAATCCGGCGAGCGCCTCGATACCCTCCAGAAAAAGGCCCAGAGTCACGAGAAAGAACTGCTGCGAACCTTGCGCGAACTTCCTGCGCGCGACCGTGAAAATACCACTCTCGAAGCTCCCTCAGGCCTTTCCGTCGAACATCTGCAATCCGCTCTCCCTCAGGACGCCACTCTCGTCGAATATTTCTCCGCCGGCGACCGCATTCTCGCCGCGGTTATCAATCGCGACGAAATCCGGATTATGCCGGTGACCGTGCTCCCCCGGGTCACGCATATTCTTCAATTGCTGCGGTTCCAACTCTCAAAGTTTCGCATGGGCAGCGAGTATGTCCGCCGCTTTGAAGATCCGCTGCTCCGCGCCACCCAAAGCCACCTCGAATCTCTCTATGACGAACTGATCGCCCCGCTCCGCAAATACTGTCCCGGGAAGCGTCTGATCATCGTGCCTCATGGCCCGCTCCACTTTTTGCCATTCCACGCTCTGAGAAGTGGCGAAGAATATCTTTGCGACGCCTTCACAATTTCCTACGCTCCCAGTGCCTCGGTTTTCTTCGCCTGCCAGGAGAAGTCCGCCAGCGCCAACACCAGCTCTCTTGTCTTCGGGATCGCGGATGAACGCGCGCCCCAAATCTTAGAGGAAGCCCAGTCCGTCGCGGCGTTATTGCCGCAGGCCACCCTCCGCGTTGGGGCCGAGGCCACATCGGCCTTTCTTCGCGAAAAGGGCCCGCATTCTGGCTTGCTCCACATCGCCACCCACGGCGTCTACCGCCAGGACAACCCCATGTTCTCCGGAATCCGCCTCGGCGACGGCTACCTGAATCTGTTCGACCTCTACCAGATGCGCTTAAACGCCAATCTCGTCGCTCTCAGCGGCTGCGCCACCGGCATGAACTTCGTCGCTGCCGGCGATGAGCTGCTCGGACTACAACGCGGCCTTTTTTATGCCGGCGCGTCCACGCTTCTCCTTTCTCTGTGGGACGTCCACGATCAAAGCACCTCTCAATTAATGCAACTCTTCTATCGCGAATATCTCCGCACCGGCGAAATGGCCACCGCTCTTCAACACGCCATGCAGCAGCTCCGCCAGCAAAATCCCCACCCTTATTTCTGGGCCCCCTTCGTCCTCGTTGGCAAACTCACTGATTTTAGAAGACTTAACTAGCTGTAAATTCCCTATATTTTTTCCCCGCCTCTCTCCCCTTATCCAATGAGGGTAAAACTTTCATCCCGTCCACTGGGGAGTGTATGGGGTGCCGAGAGGATTCTGGGGGAATGATGGAACACTTTAACGTGGAGAAATGGATCGACTTTGTGAATCAGGCCGTAACCACTGACGAAAGAGTTTTGATGGCCAAGCACCTAAAACTTGGCTGCGTGCCCTGTCAGGAAACCGTCTCGCTCTGGCAGCGCGTTCGGGTTTCGGCGGCCGCGGAAGGGAATTACCAGCCACCGGATAGCGCCGTGAGAATCGCAAAGGCAGCATTTGCTGGCGCCGGGCTTGGTTCCAAGAAAAAAGGAGCGGACAGCCGTGTAAGAGTCCTCTTCGACAGTTTTCTGCAGCCTATCTTGGCGGGAGTCCGCTCCGCTGGCACGAGCACGCGGCAGATGCTTTATCGCGCCGACCCCTACCAGATCGACGTGCAGCTTGAAATGAAGCCCAGCGGAAATCGCGTCGTCGTGACTGGCCAGCTGCTGAGTTTGAGCAATCCGAAAGTCACCGCCGACGGCACCCGGATCCTTGTTTCGAATATGCACGGAGACGTCGTTCATTCAGTCGCGAACGAATTTGGTGAATTCAGCGGCGAAGTCAGGAACAGCGGAGACCTTCAGCTGACCTTTGCCACCCCTTCCGGCGAGCCGATTGTGATTTCGCTCCGGGAGGCGCTGGGGCGTTTGCCGGAGGAAAAGGCATGAACCACGCCCACTTCAACGAGTTTCCCCGCGTCCCCACTTTGGTACGAAAGTACCAAGGAAGATGGGAAGTTTGTTTAGTCGAAAAGAAATGCTCGTACCATTGGCTCAAAAAGTCTTCCCTTAGAAACTTCCAGGGAAACGATTTGCGCCAATCTAGCGAGTAATCCACTTGTGGGAGAACCCCTTAGGGGTTGCAACTATGAAACGTATCACCCTCATCGCAGCCATCATCGTTTTAATGCTCTCGGTCCCCAAGCCTGCCGCGGCTCAAAACCGGTACATCGTTCGCAGCACGGGCGGCCTTTCCTCCGTCCTCAATCTTTGCAACCTTCTGCAGTGCCAGGTACAGGGCGGTCTCGACGGCCAGGTCGGCCAGACCTTCCTGGTCACCTCGTCCAACAACCTCCTTGCTAATCTTGTGAATGGCGCTTTGAACCTTGTCGAATCCCTGCTCGGGATCGTCAGTGTTGAGGCGGACCGTCTGTTGCCCATCCCGCAACGGCCTCTTCCTTCCATTCCCTCGGGCCTCTACGACACCGCCCCGGTGAATTACTACGGCACCATCGTTTGGCACGGCTATGCCGCTCAGCCCGCGGCCCAGATTATCCGCCTGCAAGATGCCCAGAACGGCTTCCGCATCAGCGGCACCGGCATTGTCGCCGTGATTGATACCGGCGTGGACGTCAATCACCCCGTCCTACAGGCCGTCCTGCTCCCCGGCTACGACTTCACCCGTAACCAACCCGGCGCCTCAGAATGGCTCGACGTCAGTGAATTGCAAAACGGATATATCGACACCAACTCTCAAGATCAGCAACCCGGCTACGTACAGCAGTCGACCGCGGCGGTTCTCGACCAATCCACCGCCGCCGTCCTCGATGGCCCGGACTATACCGCTTTCGGCCACGGCACCATGACTTCCGGCCTCGTCCACCTCGTCGCTCCCAAAGCCCAGATTCTTCCTCTCAAGGCCTTTTCCTCGAACGGCACCGGCTACCTTTCCAACATCGTCGCGGCTCTTTATTACGCCACCCAGCACCACGCCAACGTTGTGAACATGAGCTTCGACCTTACGTCCAATTCGCCGTCGCTCACCCAGGCCGTCTCTTATGCCAATAAAGCCGGCGTGGTCCTCGTCGCCGCCGCTGGAAATGAAAACACCAACGCGGCCGTTTATCCGGCTGCGTTGAACAACTACGTCGTTGGCATCGCCTCCACAACCAACTGGGACAGCCGCTCCACCTTTTCCAACTACGGCTCGGTCGACGTTTTGATTGCCGCTCCGGGCGAGAACGTTATCAGCACCTTCCCCGGCGGCACCTACGCTAGCGCTTCCGGCACCTCGTTCAGCTCGCCGCTCGTTGCAGGTACAGCCGCCCTGATGCTCAGCGCCAGGTCCTCTCTGAATCAGACTCAGGCCGCGAATGCCCTTTCCCACGCCATCAAACTTACGCCGGATCTCAATCACGGACGCCTCGATGCCTACCAGGCCGTTTCCGCCTGGGTGAACAGCTCGGGCTCTTCGTCCAGCTCGGGCTCCGGCAATTGCCTGTTGTTTTGCAATTAGCTGCAATGTCGAATCACCAGACTCCAGCGCTCACTGAAGGAACGCCCGTATCCGCGGCGCTGGAGTCTCTCCGTATCAAGCAACTTGAAGAACAGTCCGCCGCGCTGCGCAATTCGGTGATCTGCGCTTTCAATCAACTCCTCGATCTCAAGGATCTCAACACCGGAGTCCATAGCACGCGCCTCGCAGAATGGGGTATGCGCGTCGGTCAGGAACTCGGCCTCGAGGAATCCGAGCTTCAGAATCTCGAAATTGCCGCGCTCCTCCACGACATCGGTAAAGTTGGTATCCCCGATGCCATCCTGCGCAAGCCCGGACGTCTCGACGCGGACGAATACGCCCTGATGAAAAAACATTCCGAATACGGTTGGGCCGTGTTGCGCATGCTCCCTGGTTTCGAGCGCGCAGCTCTCGATATTCTCCACCACCACGAGTCATTTGATGGCAAAGGCTATCCGGCTGGCCTCAAGGATTCGGAGATCCCGGTTGTCTCCCGCATTGTCTGCGTAATCGATGCCTTTGACGCCATGGTCTCGTCGCGACCTTATCGCAAAGGGCTGCCCTACGAGGAAGCCGTCCGCCGCCTCAACGAAGCCAGCGGCACACAATTCGACCCCGTCGTCGTCCGTACGTTTCTCTCCTTTGCCCAGGCCGAAATGTCCACCGTTTTCGCCGCCGCCGGCACTTCCGTTTCCTCCGCCTTATAGCAATCGATTCCGGGTCGTGCGTAGGAGATCCAGCCTCAGGTGTTCACCTTAGGGGTATTTCCGTATTTTCCCGTCTAGGATTTTCCTCCGTTCTGGTTTTGTTTATCTGCATGCTGGAGTTTGTGTGCGCAGGGATCGCCTGCGTTCGCGCAGTCGTCGCCCCGCCACCAGAAACAATGGACCGATATTGATTTAAAACCACGATCGAACCAGGGCCGAGGGGACACCGCGAAGGGAATTGCAAAGGAGGAAAACCCAGTCATGAAACGCCCTATGTGGCTTGCGGCCGCGCTTCTAACTTTAATTTCCACGACACCCGCCCAGGCCGATAACCGCTTCATTGTCCGCTCCACGCTGGGCAGCAGCGCTCTGACACAACTCTGCCTGTTGCAGGCCTGCACTGTGGCAACCACCATTGATGGAACGTTGAACCAGGTTTTCCTCCTGACCACACCCTCGGCAATCGACCCGACAACTTTTCTGACTCTCTTGCGCAACACCCCCGGCATCGTGGACGCCGAACTCGATCAGGTAATCAACCTCGTCGGTGGCCTCAATGTGGTTACTACGCCGCCCGCCGGACTCACCGACAGCACTCCCGTAAATTATTTTGGCACCTCGGTCTGGAACGGTTACGCCAACCAGCCTGCCTCGGGCATCGTCCACGTCCAGGACGCGCAGAATACTTTCCAGGTATCAGGCAAGGGAATCGTCGCCGACATTGACACCGGTGTTGACCCCAACCATCCCGCCCTGAAAAGTGTTCTCCTCGCGGGCTACGACTTCACGCGCAACCAGCCGGGTGGCTCGGAGATGACCGATTTCACTTCGCCCGCGCCTTCTCCATGCCCCAGCTGCCAGCCGGCAATCGTGAATCAATCCACCGCCGCGGTGCTCGATCAATCCACCGCTGCAGTTCTCGACGGCAATCTCCAATACGCCGCCTTCGGTCACGGCACGATGGTAATGGGTGTGATCCACCTCGTCGCCCCGAATGCGCAACTCCTGCCGCTGAAGGCGTTTCATTCCGACGGCACAGGCAACCTCTCCGATATTCTCCGCGCCATCTATTACGCCGCCCAGAACAACGCCAACGTCATCAACATGAGTTTCGATTTCAAATCGCCGTCCCCGGAACTCTCCAACGCGCTCGACTACGCAAACAAACTGAACATCATCTGCGCTGCCTCCGCGGGGAATGACGGCGCCATGGAAACGGTGTATCCCGCCGCTTTGCAAACCGATGTAATGGGTGTCGCTTCCACCAGCGACCTCGACACGCGTTCAGCCTTTTCCAATTTCGGCAACGCCATCGTCTGGGTAGCCGCTCCCGGCGAAGCCATCATCACTACCTATCCGTTCAGCACCTACTCCGCCGGATGGGGAACCTCGTTCAGCGCGCCCTTCGTTTCCGGCGGCGCTGCTCTCTTGCGCGCCCTCAGGACCGACATCAACCAATCCCTGGCGTCCGCCGCAATCGCCCACGCTCAATTTGTCGGCGCCGATATGGGCAGTGGCCGCCTGGATTTGCTGATGGCCCTCACCGCTCTCCCATCGGGAAGCGCTTCGCCGGACTACAACGTCGCAGCCGCTCCCTCTGGCGCAACGATCACGGCCGGGCAAATGACAAACTTTTCGGTGTCCGCCGCGCCTACCGGTGGTTTCAATCAAACGATAACGTGGACGTGCACGGGAGCGCCTATGGCCTCCTCGTGCTCCGTATCGCCCGCTTCCTCTCCCATGGACGGCTCAACCGCTGCCACCTCAACCGCTACAGTGATGACAACCACGCGTTCGAGCACTTTGCCAATCGCCAGGCCGCGCTTTGTCCCGCCGCGGCTTCCGCGCCAGGTTCTCCCGGTATTCATCGCGTGGCTCCTGGTTGCGCTGATTTTGTACAAGTTGAAACGTTCGCAACGTGCCAGGCGGTTGATCAGCGCGTCAGCCGTCCTGGTTCTCGCAGCGCTTTGCGCTTCCTGCGGTGGCGGTGGTGGCGGCACCAACACCGGTTCACCTCCGCCACCCACACAGGGCACTCCCGCGGGGACCTATACGATCACGGTGACCGGTACTTCAGGCAGCCTCAGCCACTCCGCCTCGTTCCAGTTGGTAGTGAAATAATCGGGCGCTCCCCAGCCCCGCCTCGCTTTCAAAACAATCTAAACTTCGGCTAACGCCTTTCTGGCCCCTCACAACCTTTGCGTTTAATCCGCGGAAACGATTTTCTTGGCCAGCTTTCCCTGCGCGACATTCCGCTCATCGGGTTAAACTGGCAGCACACGATTTCACGCGCAAGGAGGACTCCGATGAGTGATGGTGGCGGCGGGCGTTCGGCAGGCGTCGGCGTCTGGGGATTCGGCAGCATGCTCTCGATAACTTTGTCTTGGAGTATTCACCATTCCATCTTTTGGATGATCTTGCACGGCATCTTCAGCTGGTTTTATGTTGCATACTACGCGTGGATGAAGTGATGCTCGTGCGGCCAAAATGACGAATAACGGAGCTCACCTGCCGCCCGGCCCCAAGGGCTTGCCCATTCTCGGGCTGGCGCTTGATGTCCGCAAGGACGCCCTCGGTACGTTGCAGCGCCTCGCTCGCGAGTACGGCGACATCGTTAGGATGCCTGTGCCGGGCATGAACCGCATCCTTCTTAATCGCCCCGAATACATCCAGCAACTCTTGATTCTCGATCATGCCAAACTGCACAAAAGCACGCTGACGAAACTCGTTGTCGGCCCATTGCTCGGCCACGGCCTGCTCATTAGCGAAGGTGACTTCTGGCGTCGCCAGCGCCGCCTCGCACAGCCTGCCTTCCATCGCTCGCGCACCAACGAATATTCGCCGGTCATGGTGGAATGCGCGCTGGAACGGATGAGGAGTTGGCGCTCCGGCGAAACGCGAAACATCGCCGAAGAGATGATGAAGCTTACCCTCGAGGTCGCGGTCCGCACACTCTTCGGCACCAGCCTCGCCGGCGATTCCGACTCCATCGGAAAGGCCATGACCTTTTTGATGCGCCACTATCTCCGCCGAGCCCGCACTCCCTGGCGCGTCCCGGAAAGCTGGCCCACGCCTGCGAATCGCCGTGCGCGGCGCGAAGTGGAGTACATGGATTCGCTCATCTACGGAATTATTTCCGATCGCAAGAAAGACACTCGGCCGCGCAACGACTTGTTATCCCTCCTGATGGCCGCCATGCACGAAGATGGCAGCCAGATGACCGAGCGTCAGGTCCGCGACGAATCCATGACCCTCTTCGCCGCCGGCCACGAGACAACCGCTCTCTCACTCTCCTGGACTTGGTATCTCCTCGGCGAAAATCCCGCTGCAGAAGCGCGCCTGCATGAAGAACTCCGCGGCGTCCTCGGCGGCCGCCCTGCCGAAGTCTCCGACCTTGAACGACTCCGCTACCTCAACGCGGTGATACTCGAATCGCTCCGCCTGTACCCTCCGGCCTACATGTTGGCGCGCATGAATGTGGAAACCGTCCACATCGGTGGCTATGAAATTCCGCCGCGCAGCACGTTGCTAGCTTCGCAGTGGGTAATGCAACGCGATCCCAGATTTTTCGAGCAGCCGGAGCAGTTTATTCCCGAGCGTTGGCTGGATGGACTTGAATCGCGCTTGCCTCCCGGCGTTTACTTCCCATTCGGCGACGGCCCGCGCCGCTGCATCGGGCAAGGATTTGCTCAACTGGAAACGGCGCTGGTCATCGCCGCCATTGCTCAGAAATTCCGGTTCCGTCTGAAAAATGGCTTTCCCGTAATCCCCGAGCCATTAGTCACTCTCCGCCCAAAATACGGAATCACGATGTCTATCGATTCGCGTTGAGCGGCCCCAAGCCGGCAACCCATACTCAAAATTTGCGCAGTGCATCAGCTCGGGAAACCATTCTGAAAACCCCGGTTGACCTCGCTGCTCGCGTGGTCATATTGTTTTCAGCGGTCGGCTCCCTCCCAGGTGGAATCCCCTCAGGGAGCTTGCCCAACTTCCCGCGCTGGGGGTAGTCATGAGCAATTTCCCGATCCATCCGTTTGCCCGCACTTTTAACTTTCACTGGACCCCACGGGGCTGGAAGCAGAGCGACTCACCTGCGCCTTGGCGGCGAATTCTGGTGCTCGTTTTGCTCTTCGCTCCTCTGGCAACTTTCCTCGCATCGACGTCACGAGCCCAGACGCCGCAAGAACTTCAGAAGGAACTCCAGCAACTGAAATCGGACTACGAGTCCAGAATCGCCGAGCTTGAAAAGCGCCTCTCGCAATTAGAAACTGCCTCGACATCCTCCCGCGCCGCGGCAGCCACGGTCCCCTCTGCCGCGCAATCGACCTCTCAGAATCAACCCGCTCCCAACACAGCCCAGAAAGTGGCGCAAGGCACCTGGAAAGTCGTTCAAGGTGGGCAAACTGACACCGCGGACCTGCAAGAGCAAGTCGGCTCAGGTCTCGAGTATGACCAATTACGCGATGCTGACGTTCGCCTCAAAAACCTTGAGGCACAAACCAAGGCCTTCGAATTTCACGGTTACCTTCGCTCTGGTTATGGGCTGAACGGCGACGGCGGCCAGCAGGTTGCCTTCCAGGCTCCAGGAGCGGGAGCAAAATACCGCCTCGGCAATGAAGCCGAGACCTACGCGGAATTGATCTTCGTCAACAACTGGATGAATCCGACTCACGAAGCAGGCAAAGCATGGTTCCGTACCGAATCGTTGGTGGAGGCCGATACGACCAATTCATCGAACTACGACACCACCGACAAGTTCCGCTTCCGCGAGGCATTTGTGCAGGCGGGAAACCTCCTGGATTTCCAGCCAGACGCCAAATTCTGGGCCGGAGAACGTTACTACCGCAGGCAGCACATCGAAATTGATGACTTCTACACGCTGGACATGAGCGGTTATGGCGGTGGAGTAGAAGATATCAACACCAGAATCGGGCACATGGCCGTTTCCTACCTTGCCGGGGCCAGTGACACCATCACTACTCCCAGCGGGCGATTGGCCAAGAGCAACATTGATGTGCGCATTTACGACATGAAGGCACTTTCGGGACGCTTCGCTGTCTGGTACAACTTCGCGGCTTCGAAGGGAGGCGTATCCAACGGCTCTCTATACCCCAGTACGCAGGGGAACGCCTTCGGGTTCTACTATTTGCACCCCGAATTTTACGGCGGCTACCACAAATTCACCTTCCAATACGGAAACGGCGCCGCCAGTGATTTCAACACTTCCATCGTTCCGCCGACACCTTTCAGCCACGATGCCAACACCTTTCTCATCACGGAACAGGTGCTCGTGCAACCGAACAACCGGTGGTCCATGATGCCCATCTTCATCTACCAGCGCACGAAGGACGGGAATCCCGCGCATGGCGCCGACACCTGGCTCTCTTTTGGCGCCCGCCCGATCTTCAATTTCACCGATCATGTCTCGCTCGCGTTTGAGCCGGGAATCGATCACACCACCAGCGGACAAAATCTGTACAGCGGCTGGCTGGTAAAGTCCACGGTCGCGCTGCAAATCGCCAGCGGGCGCGATTTCTTCAGCCGTCCCGTGGTTCGCGCGTTTTTTACCTACGCGAACTGGACGGACGGCTACAAGGGATTCGTCGGTGGAATCCCCTACCTGAATCAGAATGCGGGCCTGTCCTTCGGGCTCCAGGCTGAGTCGTGGTGGTAAAGGAAACGCCGGCCGTTTTCCCGGATTTCACTCAATTGTTTCACTCAAATGTGTTACTCGATGCCGAGCTTATGCTGCAGCTGTTCCAGGCTGACGCCCTTGGTCTCCGGATAAAAGAAGAGCACCACAAAAAACTGCAGCAGCATCATCACTCCAAAAAGCAAAAACGGAGCCCCGCCCGAACCTTTCGCGACCTGCGGGAAAATATAGGCGATCAGCGCATTCATTACCCAGTGTGAAGAGCTGCCGAGTCCCTGCCCCTTCGCGCGCACGCGGTTTGGAAAAACCTCGCCGATGTAGACCCAAATCACCGCTCCCTGTGAGATCGCGAAGAATGCGATGTACGCGACGAGCAGCCACAGCAGGGCGCTCTGGTGGCTCTGCGTATAAAAAACTGCCGAGACACCGAACAGGCAAACCGCTGTCCCCACAGCACCTATCAGCAACAGCGTCTTGCGGCCAAGCTTGTCAATCATGGTCATTCCCAGCAGCGTCGCCACCAGGTTCATACTGCCGATCGCCACCGCCTGCAGACCTCCGGAAATCTTACTGAAGCCGGCAGCTGCAAAAATATCGTTTAGGTAGTACAAAATGGCGTTGATGCCCGAAAGCTGGTTGAACATGCCGATGGTGATCGCCAGAAAAATCGGCAATCGGTATTTCCATGCGAACAGCGGTTCGGACGTCTGCAGCTTGTCCATGTGGATGGATTCCACGATTTCCCGCAGCTCGCCTTCCGCATCCTCCGCGCCCATCGATTGCAGGACGCCCCGCGCTTCGTCCACTCGTTTCTTTGTCACCAGCCAGCGCGAGCTGGGTGGGATGCCGAAGAGCAAAACCAGAAAAATACACGCGGGGATCGCGGCGATGCCAAGTTGCCAGCGCCACTCTGCATTTCCAAGCCCAAAGGTGCCGATGATGTAGTTCGAGAGATACGCCATCAGGATGCCGATGACGATGTTGATCTGAAACATCCCCACCAGCCGCCCGCGCAGTTTTGCGGGCGCAAGCTCCGCGATGTACACGGGCCCCAGCACCGACGATCCCCCAATCCCGATCCCGCCGATGAACCGCGCCGCCAGCAGCACATACCAATTCCACGCGAACGCGCATCCCAGCGCGGAAACCACGTAGCAGACCGCGAGGAACCGCAGCGTTTCTCGGCCGCCGTATTTCTGTCCGGGGATCCCCGCCGTCATCGCACCGATCACGGTTCCGATCAGCGCCATGGAAACCGTTAGGCCGAGTTGCTCCGGTGTGAGGTGATAGACGGCCGTCAGGGCCTGCGTAGTCCCGGAAATAACCGCCGTATCAAATCCGAAGAGGAAACCGCCCAGCGCTCCAACCGCCGCTGCTTTTGCCAGATTCTTGTTCACTAGGTTGACCTCGTTTCGCCGCCTGACTGTACACCGAACAGTGCCCGGAGGCCAGCGACCAACGACCAACGACTGGTGGGAATGCGGAGGGGAAGTGCCGTCCCCTCTTCACTCTGATTTCATCCGGGTTTATTCCTTCACACCTTTTTCCGGATCCCAGGAGCCCTGTTCCTTGCGGACGTAGATGATCTGCCCGATGTGGTATGCGTTGTGAGCGCCAATGTGTTCTATCGTGGAGTACCACGACTTCAGCTTGGCATCATCCGCGGTTTCCACGGCTTTTTCCCACTCGGTCATCACCTCGTCCAGTTGCTTGACGGTGGCGCTCCACTGCTTGCTGTCAAAGCTTGTGAACGTTTCGTCGTTGCGGCCGTTGAATTTTTCCAGCGACTCGCCTTTGAACCTCGCCAGGTTGCGGCGGTTCCAGAAGATAATGTGGTTGGCGAGTTGGCCGACGGAATGATTTCCTTTGCCATCGGTCCAACTGGCTTGCTCGGCCGTAAGACCTTCGACGGCCGTGTTGGCAGGCACGAACCATTCCGCTTTGTTGTGCGTGGACCGCAGCTGCTCCAGCAAAATGCTCTTGAGCGTCGGCGGAGGCGGTGTTTGTGTATCTTGTGCCAGAGCCGGCAACGCGACCGCGAATAAAATCAGCAACAAAGTGTGCTTCACACCAGACCTCCTCCGAAGATCGAAATTCCCGCCTGAGAGGCGCACCATGCCTCGCGCCGGGGATGATAGCCCTTCCTAGTAGACGAGCCTCCACCGCGAATGTGAGCTTCTTGGAAATTTGTCGGCCACACGAAACGAACAGTCGAACTCCCGGTGAACTTCTTAACCTAACGCGCCGAGTTCTGGCTAGGTGTGTGTTAGCCTGCGGAACAACTCTGGCATGCCCCACTGCCAGTGCATTTAGAGTCGCGTTCTTTCCAACCGCGTCACACGGTAAATCACGCGTCGAGTAGCTTGGCAATCACATCGGCGGCACTGTAATCCGGACTGTCTGGTGGCAGAAAGGAGGGAATTTCGCTCAGGTCATCTCCGGCAGTGACCAGGCCGGTTTCAACGTACTTACCGGCGTGTACCTGTGGAAGTCCAACGTTCGCTACCAGCGCGTTGCAAAGGCATACTCGGCCCACGGTGTCTTCGATCTTTCCGCCCTTGGAAAGGTATATGCTTACCGGCTGCGCAGCACAGCGATAATCAATCGTGCCCGCTGCGGTCCTGAAAGGTTCGCGGAGATAGCCCAGATCGCAGATGCGTGGTCTGGCCAAGTAAACTTCTTGATCCGAAATCGTGCCTTCCAACTGCGCAACTTTGAATGGATAACCCGTCGGTGACGCCGAAGAATCGGTGAAAACCTTGACCTCGCCGCAAAGTGCCTTGCTCAAGAGCGCCTGCTTAAAATCGGCGCGCAAGTCCGACTCGGCGCAAAAGGCAAACGCGGTTCCCACTTGCACCCCGGTTGCGCCCGCGGCGACGGCTTCGCGGAGCTTTTCGGCGCTGCCGTATCCGCCAGCGAGCCAGAATGGCAGGCCCAGTTCTCGCATCTTTTGCAAGTCAACTTTGTCGCGTTCTCCATAGATCGGCTCGCCTGCTCCGTTCCGCTCTGGCTTTCCGCGCGGCGGCGCGTTGTGTCCGCCGGCTGTGGGCCCTTCGACGATAAATCCGTCGATCCTGCCGTTGGCCTTCCGCAGCAAGGCAACGGCCAGCGTGTTCGAGGCGACGATGGGGAGAAACTTTGGGCGAAGCAGTGGCGGAACGTCACACTCTGCGAAATCCTGCGGCACAAAAGTGATCGTGGTCTTATCAGTCCCTTGTGCGCCCGTGACCTGCAATTCATAACTGGCAGGCTCATGATTGGCCAAGCGGTCGAGCACGCCAGGAATTCTTAGGGGGATGCCAGCCCCCATCAGCACATACCCGACTCCTGCGAGCATGGCTCCGTATAGGGAAGGCAGGTGGGGAATCTGAATCTTCTCCAAATAGTTGATCCCCACAGGATGCTCATGACCTTCGCGGGCCAAACTTACCTCGACAAAATTGGCAACGATGCACAGCTCGATCAGTTCGCGAGGATTGTCCAAGGAATATTTCGGCAGGCTTTTGTAGGGCTGGTTTTCCAATTTGCCGCCAGGGATGTAATACGCTTCCCAAATGCGCTCCGCCATTTTGGGGAAAGGAAAACGATCGAGGCCGCGCCGCATATGTCCGCCGGGGTCGCCTTCTTGCAGCCGCCTGGCCAGAATCTGATCGATGGCCGTACCGGAAACGACGCCGAGTTGTCCGAGTCGAGATACCGCGCGTGCGAGTCGCCAACTGGACACGCCTGCACCCATACCGCCTTGGATGATGAGTGGAAGTTTATCCATATTATGCAATTATTGCATGGCTAGATATTTTACTGCTGTCTAAATGGCGACGTCGTCGCGGATTGTGCTTCATTCATACTTTGCACCGACCGTCTGAGCCGGCAGCGTCTACCAAAAGTTATGCCGGATTGGTGCTGCGAGCAGCGCGGTTATTTTCCCCAAGCCAAGAAGATATTTGTTAACGAGGAGCCGTGCTATTCGACGCACACTCACCGCGGTGCTTATCGTCCTGTTGTTCGCCCGAGAGGTCGAACAGCGCTAATCCAATAAACAGAAACGAGAACCACCAAAGGAAATAACCAATTCTAAGGTCCTTTCGGTCAGAGCCGAAGAGAACATACCAGTGCGCGTTGACAATGAAAGCAGAAGTCGCGATCCACGCAACCCCATGGCGCAGAGTGTTCGACCCGTGCGACACAACCCACACGGAACCAAGGATGAACAAAAGTGTTGTGGCCGCGCTTATAGTCGAAAGTACTGGATTAAGCGCAAAGTTCTGGGGCAAAGCAGGGCTTATCCATATAATATCCAACTAAGTCCCATCTGATTAACGAATCAGGAGCTGGCGCCCAGTCTGCGGCACCCGGCATCTAATTTTTGAATCCGGGCGATGCCGGACGCAAAATAGCTTGGAGGTGCAATCATGATTGAATCTTCTGATCTGCGGATGACGAGAATTCCACTCAACCACGGAGCCGGCCGTATGCCCGCACTCGGCTTTGGCACCTTAATTCCCGACGCAGCCGTGACCATAACTGCGACCAGAGACGCATTGGAAGCCGGATTTCGACACTTCGATTGCGCGGAACGATACGGAAACGAGCGTGAGGTAGGCGAAGCGTTGCAGGCTGGACTTGCCGCCTGTGTGATCGCACGCGAAGACATTTTTGTTACCACAAAGCTGTGGAACTCCAATCACCGGCCCGAGCGCGTCCAACCGGCTTTCGAGGCGAGTCTGGACAGACTCGGCCTCGACTATCTGGATCTTTATCTCATTCACACTCCATTTGCATTTCAGCCCGGGGACGAGCAGGATCCGCGGGATCAAAACGGCAATGTTCTTTACGACCACGGCGTGACTCTGCTTGACACCTGGAAAGCGATGGAAAGTCTCGTGGATCATGGCAAGTGCCGCGCCATCGGACTTTCGGACATCACTTTAAACGAACTGAAACCCATCTTTGAATCCGCGAGAATCAAGCCAGCCGTGGTCCAGGTGGAATCACATCCTTATCTGCCGGAGACGGAGCTATTCGAATTCTGCAAGCAGAATGGCATCGTGTTTTTGGCTTTTGCACCATTGGGTCACGGGATGAAGCCGGGGCTACTCGAAGATCCAGTCATCTCGGGTGTCGCCGCGCGGGTTGGGAAGACGCCGGCGCAGGTACTGCTGGCTTGGGCAGTGCAGCGCGGCACGGCCTTGCTCACCACGCCCAGGAGTGCGGCCCGAGCGAGAGAGAACTTCGACATTTCCAGCCTTCCGGAAGACGCACTTGACGAAATCAATCGAATTCAAACCAGACAGCGGCTGAATCCAGTGGTGAATAGCGGCGTTCCAGGTTTCATTCCGAAAGGAGGATGAGGTGTCAATGACGAAACTGACGAGCTTTCAAGCGGACATTCGCCCGCTTTTTACGGAGCGAGACATTCAAGGCATGATCAAGGGGTTCAACCTGGCAAGCTATGATGACGTCAAAGCGCACGCGGCCGCCATCTACGACCGCATTCGGGGAATCGGTGGCGCGGTAATGCCGCCGCCACCGCCAAGAGGAGAAGGTCCTTGGCCTCAATCTCGCATTGAACTATTCGCAAAATGGATGGCGGATGGGTGCCCACCTTAGGCGGCCTCAAAGCGCCCGGGCCCTTCTACTTGGCTTTGAACTACGCTTTGGAGCGAACCGAGGAGAGCGACGCAGAAAGGAACGTCGCATGCCGATGTCCCCTAAAGCAAAGAAACCTTCAGACCAGACAGAGGCTGAATGAAGCGGTGAAAACCGGCATTCCGGCTTTATTCCGAGAGGAGAGCATGTATGAGCGCGAAACCGCAGCCCGGGCAGTCCAAGCAAGACGAACAAATCCGAGCGGCACTGGATCAGCACTGGGCGGCGTCCGATGCCAACGATTTTGAAACGGAGCACCGAATCTATCACGAGGATGCAGTGCTGGAATATCCGCAGTCAGGCGAGCGAACCCGCGGTCGAAGCAACATACAGAACCAACGTGCTAGTCAGCCGAACAAAAAGCGGTTCTCTATCCGACGCATCATTGGCAGTGGTGATCTTTGGGTTACCGAATTCATCCTGACCTATGACGGCAAGCCGTCCTACACCGTGAGCATTATGGAGTTCAGCGACGACAAGGTTACGCGGGAAACACAGTACTTTGCCGACCCATTCGTGGCTCCCGCATCGCGCGCTCAATGGGTCGAACGGATGGACCCATAATCTCGAGGCGCGAGCATTCGCTGACGACACCGCCATTTGCGGTTTGCAGCACAATTGTCGCGAATAGAGATTAACGTCAGAGACCCGCTAAGTCCTAATTCACGTGGTTACCGGAGAAGTCGAACTGTAGGATAAGGGATATCGTTACAGTATTTCCTCCGACGGAGGGACAAACGATGGATTGGAAACGATTGGTCCAGTTTGCGCTGCAGGGTAACAACGATTTGGAACAATATGCCATCCTGCTGATACGCATTTCGATCGGGCTGTTCTTCGCCATCTCCGGGGCAAACAAATTGTTTGTCGCCGGTGGCACGAAACCTGTTTACGAAACGCTCGTTCAGGCCAAAGTCCCGTTTCCCCACCTGATGGCTTATTTCGTGTCTGGTGTCGAGTTCGTTGGCGGATCCCTGGTGACCGTGGGGTTTCTTGCGAGCCCGGCCTCTGTGGCTTTATTGATCGATATGATTGTCGCCACCCTGACCACCGCCGTTTCCACCCTGCCGAAAGGACTTTCGCCTCTTCGCTGGCTCGATGATTTCCTGTACCTTCCGGAAGTCCTGTACGTGCTCTTCTTTGTCTGGCTGCTCTGCTCTGGTCCGGGAAAGTTCAGTGCCGATTATTGGCTCGCCGGCAAGTTACTGAGGTGATCGATCGACGAAGCAGCTTGTTGCTAGACAAGAGCTCGATGGCTATTGCCAACGTCTACGGTCAGGATCTAATTCCACTAAAATCCAATTTGCAGGTTGGTCTTCCTGCCGGCTGCTTATCTCGTTGAGGGGCCGCTAACGAACGGGCTGCCCGCCTCAAAGAAACGCAACCGCCGGCCCACCTCATGCGTGATGCCGATGCGCACAGCTGTGCTAACGTGCGCAGTCTCTCGGACCGCGGTCCCAAGCCAAAGCGGACCGTCGGCACACAGGTCAACTCCGTCCAGCCGCTTATCGACTTGCAATGCAACTGCAAGCCGTCCCGGCCCTCTCGCCAAATCTGTGACTTTGTCGGTTTTGCGGAACCGTTTCATTAGGTTGATTCCTTCAAGAGGCTCAATGGCGCGCAACAGCACTCCTGCTCCAACCCCCGGTTCTTCAGCCGTCACGTTGAGCATGAATGACTTCCCATAGATGAAGTACACATAAGCAAACCCCCTGTCCACAAATAGGGATTGGTTTCTGGCCGTTCGTCCATGATAAGCATGCCCACTCCGATCGCCCGGTGGGTAAGCCTCTGTCTCGACAATACGACCGCTAATCCTGTTTCGCCCGGTCTTGCGCACAATGGTTTTTCCGATGAGATATCGGGCCAGCTCAACCGTGTCACTTGGCAAGCTGGCCCGCGATAGGCGCCGGACGTCGTGAGTGAGATGAAACGCATTCCGCAATGGAATACCCCGATCCTGTCTGCCAGGCCCACTTCATCCAGAAATCTTCATCGCGGCATCATTTGGAAGCCGCCAGTGTTGGACATCTGTCTCGAATTGTTCACTAGTAGCCGGGTGTCTTCAAGAGGCATCCTATGAAGGTTGAGTCGGCTATCCGGCGTCCCTTCGACGATTGGAAGGTTCGTGCGGGAGGAATCCTAACGGTATGGCTCGGCTGCTATCGGTGAACGTCGGGTTACCACGCGACATCGCGTGGAAAGGCCGCACTGTACACACCGGAGTTTGGAAGAATCCGGTGTCTGGTCGGTGTCGCGTTGGCCGCTTGAATCTTCAGGGTGACGGTCAAGGCGACCTGGCCGGTCATGGAGGCGAGCATCGAGCCGTCTTCGTGTATCAAATTGAATCCTATCGCTATTGGCAGGAGCAGTTGAAACGGACTGATTTCGTCGACGGACAGTTTGGCGAGAACTTCACAGTCGAAGGGTTGCCCGACGATGTCGTATGCATCGGCGACCTTTATCAGATCGGAACCGCACTTTTCGAGGTCACCCAACCTCGCGTCACATGCTATCGCGTCGGCATTCGGATGAACGAACCCCGGATGGCGTCATTGCTCACATCTAGCGATCGGCCGGGTTTCTATTTCCGCGTTCTCCGTGAAGGTGAGGTGTCTGCCGGCGACGAAATCGTGAAGGTGGGAGAGGCGGGAGAGCGCATGACCGTCGCTGAGATCAACGCGCTCCTCTATTTTCCGGATCACCCACGCGATCGTCTGGAGCGCGCCTTGCGGATCGAAGCGCTTTCGCACGGATGGCGTGGCTCGTTTGAAGCGCTGCTCCAGAGTCAGCAAAACGGGGCGGAAACGGGAAACGCGGGGCTGGCGCCTGCCGCGGCGGCCCATCCGGCCTCGCCAGGATTTCAGTCGCTCGTCGTGACCTCAATTGATCGCGAGTCCGCGGACGTTCTTTCCTTTGCTATGCAGAGCGCTGACGGTCACCTGCTTGCCAAGGCTCTGCCCGGTCAGTACGTCGTTGTGCGTCTTAAACCCACCGCCGGTGGCCCGGCGTTTTTTCGCAGCTACTCGCTCTCGGGTCCGCTCTCAACGGAGCGTTATCGAATTAGCGTGAAGATCGAGCCGAATGGAGCGGCTGGAAAGTACCTGCGCGAACATCTCCGTGTAGGCGACCATCTCGACGTCAGCTCGCCGCGCGGAAGTTTTGTTCTGCAGCCGGGAGAACGGCCGATTGTACTGCTCAGTGCCGGGATCGGCGCGACACCCGTTCTGGCGATGCTGCACGCACTTGCGGCCGCACGCTCTGCACGTCAGATCATGTGGTTTCACGCAGCCCGTGATGGGCAGCATCATCCGTTTGCCGGCGAAGTGCGCCGCCTCATGAGCGCGCTAACAAACGGCCGCAGCTACGTCTGTTACACCAGACCGGACTCAATCGACAAAACGGATCAGGATTTCAACGCGACGGGTCGCTTCTCGCGATCGGTTTTGGATGAACTCGGACTGCCACGAGACGCGGACATCTACCTTTGTGGGCCAACCCGATTCATGGCGGACATGAAAGAGGTGCTCACGGCCTTAGGTGCGGCGCCAGAGCGCGTTCATATTGAGATCTTCAACGGCGGAGAGTCAATGACCCCTGGCGTGGTCGACGCAATGACGCGAGCTCCGCATACGCCTGGCGACGAGGCAAACACTGGCCCGTTGGTATCGTTCGCGCGCAGTGGCATTTCCGCGCACTGGGACGCGTCGCGGTACGCAAGCATCCTGGAAATGGCCGAGGCGTGTGATGTCCCCGTCCGTTGGGCGTGTCGAACCGGTGTTTGTCACAACTGTGAGAGTGGTTTGGTTTCAGGGGCGGTCGTCTACGGACCGGAGCCACTCGACAAACCGGCCGATGGGAACCTCCTCGTCTGCTGTTCACAGCCGACTAGCGATCTCGTCATCGATTTGTGAACCAGTCCATCTGACGAAAACGCGCTTCCCGCGGAAGCGGCCCTTTCTCTTGCATCCCGATCCAAGCCGCCCAACGAGATAGTCCGGATTGTCGGCAAGGCAGCATCAATCGCCTAGCTCCCGATAAACGCGGCTTACCTGACAAGTGGATCCCAGTACCCAAGTTACCGGCAATACGCCTCGGGATTGATCCCGCTTTATCTTTGTAGTGCGGTTCAATGTGATTCCGGACCAACGCGCCTTGTCCCGAGTGGCCTCGGTAGAACGCAACACTCTTTGTTCGCGCGCACAACTTCATCCATCAGCGCAAACCCAGTCCAGGCTGTTATTCTGGAATACGACGGCAATGCCAGACGCGCATCCCCAGCCACTGCCTCCGCCTCCGCTTCCGAGGAGCTCCCTCCGATCCTTTGTTCGATGGCTGGTCATCGGCGTGGCGCTTCTTTGGTCGCTGGCAGCGCTGATCCTTTTGGCCGCCCGGTGGATCGACCCCCCGACAACCGCGGTGCACATGCAGCGCCGCTTGCAAGCCTGGATTCACCACAAGCCATATCGCGAACGTTACAATTTCATTCCCCTCAGCCAGATCTCGCCCGATCTCCAGCATGCTGTAATCGCCGCCGAGGACGGGCGCTTCTACCAGCACCATGGATTCGATTGGCACGAGATGCAAATCGCTGCCGAAGACGATTTGGAAGGTGAGCGCACTCGCGGAGCTTCCACCATTACGCAACAACTGGTAAAAAACCTGTTCTTCGGAACGGGCCGCTCTTTCCTCCGCAAGGGCGTGGAGGCCACACTCGTGCCGGTGGCCGAATTCGTTCTCGGCAAACACCGCATTTTGGAGATCTACCTCAACGTGGTCGAATGGGGCCCTGGTATTTATGGCGCAGAGTCGGCCTGCCGTTATTACGACGAAACTGCAGCACGGAATATCGGCCGGCAACAGGCGGCACGGCTCGCTGCAATTCTGCCGGCTCCCCTGAAGCGACGCCCCGAGCGCATGAATAACTACAGCGCGATTATCCTGAAGCGGATGGGCCAGAAGGGTTGGTAACCGTGGCTAACATTTTACCCACGCGGCGGCTTTTATGACTCTCGCCCTGGACGCAAAACGCGGTTCGCTCAGGGCAGGCTGGCTGGCTTGAAAGTCAGCGCTGCACGTTAGAAGGAAGAGGGAAGAGCCGCCTCGGGTAGGTAAAATTTTTCGGTTGTCAGGCCACAAGGAACATGGCATTGTCTCCCCGCCGGGCAACCGGGACACAACGGAGCTCCGAAAACATCTTTTCAGAATAGGTGTACGAGTGCGCGGCGGACGGGTGACAAAAAACAGATTTAAGGGGCGCGGAAAGGCCCAGGCAAAGCCCGAAATGCTTTTGAAACTGGAGTTGCAAAGCAATCCGGAAGCATTGTGCCTCGTTCGCGCTACCGTGGAACGTGCCGCCGAAGTCCTGCACTTTCAAGACGCCGAGACGCGCGCGATCGTCCGCTCCGTAGATGAAGCTCTCGCCAATGTTTTGCGCCACGCTTACGGTGGGCGCCCGGGGCTCCCGATTGAAATGAGCTGCCGCAAGCTGCAGGGCCGGGAACCGCAAAGTACGCAGGGTGGAATCGAAATTCTGTTGTCCGATAAAGGCGTGCCCCTGAAACCAGCAACTCTCAAGAGCCGTCCGCTCGACGAAATCCGTCCCGGTGGCCTCGGCCTGCATTTCATCCGCGAGAGCATGGACGAAGTTGAATTTTCGCGCAAGAAAGGCAAGAATCTCTTGCGCATGGTGAAATATTTATCACCAACTCCCCAGGCAGCAGCATCGGAAGGAGAATAGAAAGTGCAGATAGCGGCCCGACCGGCAACTGGTGGCACCATCCTCGATATCACCGGGGATATTGACCTGGCGCATTCGCCGGCCATGCGCAAGGCGTTGCTTCAGGAAATCAAGGAGAAGAAGACCCCCAAGGTGTTCCTCAATCTGGAAAAAGTTCGCTATATTGACAGTTCCGGCATCGCCTCCCTCGTCGAAGGCCTCAAAGCCTCCCGCGACCAGGGCTCCCGTCTCATCCTCTACGGCCTCAGCAAGACCGTTCGCGAAGTCATGGAGCTTTCCCGCTTGCAGAAAATTTTCGAGATTCACGAGAGTGAAGCTCAGGCGCTTGCTTCCTAGCGCCCGGGCCAGGTCTGTTCCCCGCAAAGGTAGCCGGAATACGTGGAATTCTTTGGGAAAATAGGCAGCTCTGTTGAAGGCAGCTTGGCCTACGTTGGCGCGCTGACGTCGCTGGCCGGCCGCGCCGCGTATTTCACGTTCATCGGGCCGTTTCAGGGCAAGCCGCTGCGGTTTCAGCGCGCGGTTTCACAGGCGATGGAAGCGGGCGTTCGTGCCCTCCCCATCATCTCCCTGATCACATTCTTCATCGGCTTGATTCTTGCTCTCCAGGCGGCTTACGAACTCCGCCGCTTCGGTGCCGTTAGCTTCGTCGCCAGCGCCGTTGCTCTTTCCATGACCCGCGAGCTTGGCCCCCTCATCACCGCGGTCATCGTCATCGGACGATCCGGCTCGGCGTTTGCCGCCGAACTCGGCACCATGAAAGTTTCCGAGGAAATTGATGCGCTGGAAACCATGGCCATCAATCCCGTCAGTTTCCTGGTCGCGCCGAAATTTGTGGCCATGATTCTGATGCTTCCGTGCCTCACCATCTGGGCCAACTTCATGGGCATTCTCGGGGGTTCGCTTTTTGGCGTCGCGCAGGCCGACTTCACCTTTTGGCGCTACATCCTCGCTTCCCTCGATGCGCTTTTTATGCGCGACGTCGTCACCGGTCTCATCAAAAGCTTCATGTTCGGTGTCACCATCACCGCCGTCGGTTGCCTCGAGGGCTTGAACACCACCGGCGGCGCCGAGCAGGTCGGCCGCTCCACCACGCGCGCCGTGGTCATGTCCATTTTTCTTGTGATTCTGGTCGACCTTGTCTTTACAATGCTTTTCTACTTCCTGGGAGAACACTAGAGCTTATGGCTTCTTCGGTGGCAAATCTGGGCGTGGACGAGTCGTTTGACGGCCCGATGATCTCTCTCCGCAACCTCCGCGTCAGCTATACCGGCCGGGAGATTCTGCACGGGATTAATTTCGACGTGCAGCGCGGCGAAACGCTGGTCATCCTCGGCGGCTCCGGCTCCGGCAAAAGCACGCTCCTTCGCACATTGGTCGGACTCGAACAGCCGACGTCCGGGGAGGTCTGGATTCGGGGCAAGAATTTCTCCGCCATCTCCGAAATCCAGCGCGACGAAATTCGCAAGCGCCTGGGCATGTCCTTTCAGGGCGGAGCGCTCTTCGGCTCCATGACGGTCGGTGAAAACGTCGCTCTGCCACTGCAGGAACACACGAAGCTGGAACCAACCACCGTCGAAATCATGGTTCGCCTGAAGCTCGATCAGGTCGGCCTCTCCGGCTTCGAGGATTTTCTTCCTTCGCAATTGAGCGGCGGCATGAAAAAGCGCGCCGCGGTCGCTCGCGCGCTGGCCATGGACCCGGAAATTCTCTTCTTCGACGAACCATCCGCCGGACTCGACCCGATCATCGCTGCGGGCATCGACCAGCTTATCCTGGAACTGAAAAAAGCCTTTCACATGACCATCATCGTGGTGACACACGAGTTGGCCAGCGCGTTTCTGATTGCCGATCGCATGGTCCTCATCAACAAGGGAGACGTGGTCGCGCTCGGCACCACCGAAGAAATGAAAAACAGCAAGCATCCCAAGGTTCGGCAGTTTCTCGACCGCATCCCCGAACCGGCGGTTGCCCAGGAACTGGATTATCTGCAGATGCTGACGGAGCCCTCCACAAGATCCGGTGAAGGCCGTCAGGGGAAGAGCAGGTAGAGATGGAAGCAAAACGCGAGCAGGTCTTTGTAGGACTCTTTGTCGTTATCGCCGTGGCGCTGCTGATCGCCACGGTGTTCTCGCTCTCTGGCGCGTTTGCCGGCCCCGCGCGCCACTTCCACGCCAAATTCCACAACGCCGCGGGACTTGAGCGAGGGGCTACCGTGCGCTATGAGGGAGGCCCGAAAATTGGCCGTGTGGAAGGCGTCAAGATTGATCCCAAAGACCCGACCTTTATGGACATGGAGTTCAGCGTCAAGGAGGACCTGCCGATCAAGACGGACAGTCGCGTCGCGATCCTCAGCTTCAGCCCGCTCGGCGACAATCACCTCGAGATCCGTGCCGGCTCGCCCGCCGCCCCTCGTGCCGCCGACGGCACCGTTCTTCCCGCGGATCAGTACGTGGGCTTCAATGAGCTGACCGAGCAGATCAACAAGGTCATGCCCCAGGCCCAGGAGTTAATGGCCAATCTCAACGTGCGCGTGAACGAGTTGAGCGTGACCCTTAAGCGAGTCAACGATCTTCTCAACGACCAGAACCGCGCCAACATTTCCGCCAGCATCTCCGATCTTCAGGGAATGTTGCGCGAAGATCGCCCGGTCATCAAATCCGCTCTCAACAACGTGAACGGAGCCAGCGCCAAGCTCGCCCCCATGCTTGACGACTTGAGGAAGACGTCCGATCAGGCCAATGAGACCTTGAAAAAACTCGATTCCATGCTCGGTGAAAACCGCGAGGACCTCCGCGCCTCCATCAAGAAACTTCGCGAATCCCTCAACATGGTGTCCGACGTCACCCGCCGTATCGACCAGACCCTGGACGTGAATTCCGAGGTCATCGACGAACTGCTGATGAACATGCGCGACGTTTCCGAGAATCTCAAGGAATTTACCGACATTATCAAGACCCGGCCGTCCGAATTGATTCGATCCACCAGCCCCCGTCAGCACAAACCCGGAGAGCACCCATGAGACTCAGCGATCGCAGCACTCAACTGAAGCCAGCTATCCCGGCCCTCAGCCGGCGTTTCGAGAAACTTTTCGGCGCCCTCGCCGTTGGTGTGTTGCTCGTAGCCGGACTCTCCGGCTGCGGCAGCATCAAGCCGGTAAAGTATTACCAGCTCACTCATCCGCCCACGAGCACTCTTGGCGCATCGCGGTCTCCGGTCGATGCCGCTATCCTCATCCGTCTATTCCAGACCTCGCATCTCTATCGCGAGGATCGCATCGTGTATGGTGGGGAGGCCGAGCAACTCGGCCTTTACGAAAATCATCGTTGGGTCGAACCGCCCGCGGAGATGCTTCAAGATGCCCTCGCCCGCGGACTCCGCTCTTCGGGACATTTCCGGGCCGTCACGACGCTCCGCAGCGACGCGGGCGCCGAATTCGGTCTGAACGGCCACCTCTATGCTTTCCGGGAAGTCAGCACCGGGAGCGTTGTTGCCCGCCTCAATTTTGACGCCGAGCTTATGGACTTGAAGCTTGGCACGGTCATCTGGCGCCACACCTACAACCATGATGAACCGGCGAACGGCAAAACGGTCGCCGACATCGCCGCCGCCATGGACAAAAACGTCCAACTCAGCGTCCAGGAAATGCAGGACGGCGTCCTCCAGGCCCTAGCAACTTATTCCCGCAAGTAAATCCGCCCCGTCCGAAGCATTTGTTGGGCCCGCGCCTTCTGAGGCGGGCGCCTTTTTCTTCACTTCTACATGCAGCGCTGGCCTCTTAAGCCAGCCCGCCGCGGGACGGCCAGCCCGCTCGCCAACACGCATCTCCCAAATTCCATCAATAGAGGCGCGCTTGCCGTACAATAAATACAGGAGCCGATCCAATGTCTTCGCCCGCCAAGCGCGCCGAAAACTCTCCTGCTGAAGCACCGCGCTTCGACTTCCTCGATCTCCGCGCACAATTCGCCACCATCCGGGACGAAGTCATGCAAGCCGTCAACCAGGTCTTTGAATCCCAATATTTCATCCTCGGTCCCGAAGTAAAACTTCTCGAAGACGAAGTCGCCACCAAGCTCGGTTCAAAATTTGCCGTCGGCTGCGCATCGGGCACCGATGCCTTGATTCTGTCCCTCCTCGCCGCCGGTATCGGCGAAGGCGATGAAGTCGTTACCACGCCCTTCAGTTTTATCGCCACTGCCGGCTCGATCGCCTACGTCGGCGCCAAGCCGGTCTTCGTGGACATTGATCCAGTCAGCTTCAACTTGAATCCCGCGCTCCTCGAAGCCGCCATCACACCCAAGACTCGTGCCATCATGCCGGTCCACCTCTTCGGCCTGCCCGCGGACATGGATCCCATCGTGGCTATCGCGCGTGCCCACAGACTTGTCATCATCGAAGACGCCGCGCAAGCCATCGGCTCCCGCTACGCCGGCCGCTTCACGGGCACCTTCGGCGACTACGGCTGTTTCAGCTTTTTCCCCTCGAAAAATCTGGGCGGCGCGGGTGACGGCGGCTTGATGACCACTAACGACCCGGCAATTGCCGAACGCCTTCAAATGCTTCGCGTCCACGGCAGCAAGAAAAAATATTTCCACGAAATGATCGGTACTAACAGCCGCTTGCACGCGCTGCAAGCGGCCGTTCTGCGCGTAAAACTTCGCCATCTCGATGCCTGGCAGCAGGGAAGGCAGAACCGCGCCGACCGCTACCGCCGCCTCTTCGAATCCGCTGGGCTTTCATCCTTCATTTCTGTTCCGCCGCGCCCGCCCGCGAAATTCGAACACGTCTACAATCAATTCACGATTCGCTCATCCCAGCGCGACGATCTGAAAACATTTCTCCACACGGCCGGCATTCCTTCGGAAATCTACTATCCCCTCTGCATCCACTTGCAGGAAGCGTTCACCCATCTTGGCCACGCGCCCGGCGATTTTCCCGAGTCCGAAAAGGCCAGCAGGGAAGTCCTTTCGCTCCCGGTCTACCCCGAACTCCCCGACGCCCGACAAGACCGCGTAGTCCAAGCCATCGCCGATTTCCGCTCTTCCCTCTAGCGTAGCGGCCACCTTCAGGTGGCCCGTTCCGCTGCCTCGGTCCCCGTCAGTTGTCATCCCGACCGGAAGGCCGCGCCGTTTGCGGCCTGGAGTGGAGGGATCTGCTTTTTTCTAAATTATCGTGAATAGAAAATTCTTCTCGTCGCGCGCCCGCCCAATCAAACTCTATGCCGCAACCTCGTCGCGCGCTTTCCGCCGCGGCACAATGCTCCTGACCACCACATACAGCATCGGAATAAACAAAAGGTTCAAAGTCGTCGCGGCAATCATTCCGCCAAACACCGTCGTTCCCACGGAGACTCGCCCCGCTGCCCCGGCTCCCGTCGCCACCATCAAAGGCACGACGCCCAAAATAAACGCCAGCGAAGTCATCAGAATCGGCCGCAACCGAATCCGCGCCGCCTCAATCGCTGCATCAATCGTGCTCAGCCCATCGTCCTGCAACTGCTCCGCAAACTCTACAATCAAAATCGCATTCTTGCTCGATAGCCCGATCAGCATCACCAGCCCGATCTGCGCATACACATCGTTGCTCAGCCCGCGCAGTGCAATCCCGCCCAGCGCTCCCAGCAACGCTACCGGCACCCCCAGCAAAATAATGAACGGCAGCACGTAGCTCTCATACTGCGCCGCCAGCGTCAGGTACACGAAAACAATCCCCAGCCCAAACAGGATCATTGCTTTTCCGCCCGACTCAATCTCCTCCAGCGAAAGCCCGCTCCACTCGTAACTCATCCCGCGGGGCAGCTTCTTCTTCGCGAGCGCTTCCATTTCCGCCAGGGCTCGCCCGGAACTCAGCCCGGGCGCTGCCGAGCCGTCAATTTCTGCCGCGCGGAACAAATTGTAGTGGGAGATGACCTGGGGATTTTCCGTCTGCTCGATCTGCACGACGTTGTCCAGGGGAACCATCTTCCCGGCATCCGAGCGCAGGTAATAGCCGCGCATATCCTTGGATTCCGAGCGGAACTTCTGGTCCGCCTGCACATAGACTCGATAGGAGCGGTTATTGAAATCGAAGTCATTCACGTACACGGACCCCATGAACACTTGCAGCGCGTCGGTGATCTGGCTGAAGGGAATCTGCAGGCTCTTGGCTTTCTCGCGATCGATCTTCACCAGCACCTGGGGATCATTCGCGGTGAAGCTGGTAAACAGCCCGGTAAGTTTCCCGCTCTGATTCCCCGCAGCGGACAACTGATTCGCGGTGTCGGCGAGGGTTTGCAGTGTGTTTCTTCCCAGGTCCTCCAGCTCAAACGTGAATCCGCCGAATTGCCCCAAGCCCTGCACCGAAGGCGGATTGAAGGGAATCACCAGGCCGCCGGGAATCGCCGCCAACTGCGCCCGCATCTTCTCCACAACGGCCGGCCCGCTGTGTCCGCTGCCTTTGCGGTCCTTGAAGTCCGCCAGATTGAGAAAAACCATCGCCCGGTTTGACGCGTTTCCGGTGAAACTGAAACCCACGACGGTAAATGCACCGGTGACTTCCGGAACATGAGAGACGGACTCTTCCACTTTGGCGCAAACGTCCTGTGTGAACGCAAGCGACGCCCCTTGCGGCGTTTGCACGATCACCATCAGGTAGCCCTGATCGTCCTCAGGAATGAAGCCCTGCGGGATGTGCCGGTACAGATAAATCGCTCCCCCGAGAACTACCGCGAAAGCCAACAACGCGGGGATCCGGTTCTCCGCCACGCGCCGCACGGTCCGTTGGTAAACTGCCGCGCCGGCCTCAAATGTCCGGTTGAACCAGCGGAAAGCCGCCCATTGTGCTCTTTCCCGGTGGTGCCCCAGGAAAATGGCCGAAAGCGCAGGGGTCAGGGTCAGGGCGTTAAACGCGGAGATGGAAACCGAAAAGGCGATGGTGAGCGCGAACTGCCGGAACAAGATGCCTGTTGTCCCCGGAAACAGCGCCACCGGCACGAACACCGACACCAGCACCAGCGAAGTCGCCACCACCGCGCCCGCCACCTCCTTCATCGCCACGCTCGCGGCGTTGTGTGGCTCCGAGATCCCTTCGGTGATGTGGCGTTCCACGTTTTCGATCACCACGATGGCGTCATCGACCACCAGGCCCGTTGCCAGCGTGATGCCGAACAGCGTGAGGGTGTTGATGGAAAAGCCGAGAAGCTTGACGAAGATGAATGTTCCAATGAGAGAAACGGGAATGGTGACGGCCGGGATGAACGTGCTGCGCCAATCCTGCAGGAAAATATAAATCACCAGCACCACTAGGAAGATCGCCTGAAGCAGGGTGATGAGCACGTCGCGGATCGACTCGGCGATCACCTCCGTGGTGTCAAAAGCCACCGCAAATTTCAATCCCGGGGGAAAATTCTTGGAAAGCCGCTGCAGTTCCTCCTTGGCCGCGCGATCCACATCCAGCGCATTAGCGCCCGGAAGCTGCGTCACCGCAACACCCACCGCGTCGTGCCCATTGAATCGCAGGATCGAGCTGTAATCTTCCGCGCCAAGTTCCGCGCGCCCCACATCCTTGATGCGCACCAGCGTTCCATCCGTGCCCGTTTTCAGAACAATGCTTTCAAATTCCTTGGGGTCGGAAAGCCGTCCAATCGCGCGTACGCTGATTTGATAGCTCTGGCCCGGATTGGAAGGCGGCTGGCCCAGTTGCCCCGCGGCCACCTGGACGTTCTGCTCGTTCAGCGCGTTCAGCACGGTGGTGGCGGTCAATCCACGCTGGGCAAGCCGGGTCGGATCGAGCCACAAACGCATCGCATATTTGCGTTCGCCGAAGATGTCCACTTCGCCGACGCCCTTGACGCGTTTCAGCGAGTCCCGCACATACACGTCCAAATAATTGCTCAGAAACAGGCTGTCGTACTGCCCGTTCTCCGAATAGACGCCTGCGCCGAAGACGAATCCGGAAGTCTGTTTGGTGATGATAATGCCGGTATTCTTTACTGCGTTGGGGAGGCGTCCCAGCGCCTGGTTCACGCGGTTCTGCACGTCCACCGAGGCCAGGTCCACATCGCGGGAGACGTCAAAGACCACAGTGATGTTGCTCGAGCCGTCATTGCCGCTCGACGACGTGATGTACTTCATCCCCGGCACGCCGTTGATGGCCTGCTCCAGCGGAATCGTCACCGCCGACTCCACCGTTTGCGCGTTCGCGCCAATGTAGGAACTGGAAACCACCACTTGCGGTGGGGCCAGGTCAGGGAACTGTGCAATCGGCAGCGTCGGAATTGCGATCGCGCCGCCCAGCACGATCAGGATCGCGCAAACGGTCGCAAACACCGGCCGCCGGATAAAGAAATCGACAAACAAGCCTGTTTCTCTCTTTCCCCTCTAAGCGTTGATTTCTAACCACACTACGCAGAAACTGGACATGCTGTCATCCCGAACTCGCCTTTGTTGTGCGGAAACCGGACAAGATGTCATCCCGAACCCGCGCCTTTTGCGGGTGAGGGATCTGCTTTTTCTTGGTTTTATTTCCCGGTCTTGGGCGTGCTCGCTATCTTCGGCCCTGACGTTTGTATTTGTTCGCTCACCGGCGCTCCGTCCTGCAGGAATTGTGTCCCGGAGACGATCAGGTGGTTGCCGGGTTTCAATCCATCGAGCACAGCGTAGTCGTTGCCGAAGATCTCCCCCACCTTCACGACGCGTTGCCGCGCAATCATCCCCTTCGCTTCCTTTTCCGCCACGAACACAAAAAATTGCCCATTGATTCGCGTCACGGCGAGCACCGGGACGACCGGTCCGGCGGCGGTCCCCCACACCACTTGCGCGCGCACCTGTTGGGCAATCCGCAGATTCGCTTTCGGATTCGGCACCGCGGCCTTCGCCAGCACGGTCTGCGTGTCCGGGTCCACCTGCGGTGAAATAAAGGTGACCTGCGATTCCGTCCGCACGTTTCCCGCTTCGTCCAGCAACTTCACCGGCAGGCCGAGCCGCAAATCCTTGCCACGCGCCGCGGGAATGTAAAGATACGCTTCCAGCGCGCCCGGCTCATCCACCGTCGTCAGCAGCGTCGAGACGATCACCCGGTCGCCCACGCGTACCGGAATGTCTCCAACCACGCCGGCCATCGGCGCGCTCACCCGGTAATAGCGCAACTCCACCTTTTGCTGCTCCACTTGGTGTTCCAGTGATTTCAGCTGCGCCATGGCGGTGTCGTAATTCGTCTGCGCGTTGTCCAGGTCGGATTTCGCGATCACCCCGGCTTCCGCCAGCTTTTTTGCCCGGTCCAGGTTCACGCGAGCAAGATTTACGTTCGACTCTTGCGCCAGTCGCGTAGCGTCCTGGCTGTTCACCGTGGCTTCCTGTTTCAGCGGGTCAATCTGTAGCAGCGCCTCGCCCGCGGCCACATGGTCGCCGGACTTCACAAAAATCCGCGTGATGTAGCCTTCCACCTGTGGATTAATCGTCGCCGAATGCCGCGATTTCAGCAGCGCCAGGTATTCCGTCGTCTCCGCAATCGCCTTCGCTTCGACCAGTTGCACCTGGACGGGCATGGCCTCGCCCGCCCCGCCTTCGCCGCTCGCACTTACAGACGCCGATTTCGCTCCGCAGCCGGCCACAACCATCGCGGCCAGGCTCGCCACTGCCAGGCAGACTACGGACAGGCCATATTTCGATTGGTTTGTTCTCACGAGGGTCATCTGCTCACACGGGCGCGGGCTGCGCAGCTATTCATTTTACGTCAACGAAGTCGGAATCGAAATGCCAATCCGTATCACCATTGGACGCGCCAAGAGTTCGTTCGTTTAACCTGCCTTGGGGGGATTTATTCAAGTTGAGTGGCCGGCCTCCTACCTAGGTGTACGAAGGAAGCGGGCGGCCCGTTTCAGCCTATGAAAGAATTTTAATACATATCCGTTGGGTCAATCTTCTTCCCCGACAGGCCCAACTGCAACACTTCGATGTTCTCCGGCCGGTCGAACACTTTCCCGGGAAACAACCGCTTGATGATCACGCGAAACCCGCCAAACGCAATCCCAATCCCCGTCGCCACACCCAGGAATAATCCCGTGAACAGAAAAATCTTGTACATGATCAGCATGATCGGTGGGTCCGTCGCCTTTTGCCCGCGCTCGTTCCAGGTCACTTGCGTCTCGTAGTTCACCGCATCCCGCATCGCTCGCGCGTATTCGGCCGATGTTGCCGCGAACACGATCGAAAGCAGGGACGCCTTGCGTTCCACGCTCACCCCCGCGCGCTTCGCAGCCTCCGGCAGCGCCTGCTCCAGATGGTGCAAATGCTGCTCCGCAAGCTGCGGCGTAGGGTAGTCCAGCAGCACCAGCACTCCGCCGCCATGTTCGCCGTGATATTTGGCCAGCATCGCTTCCGCGCCATTCTGAAAACCCACTGCGTCGGTAAGGTCCTTTGCCGCGTCTTGTTCCAGCGAGATCATTGCCGCTCGAAATCCTTCCGGCCCCAACGCGTATTTCTCCGAGCCGAATGTCCGCCCGCGTTCCGGCAGGTAGTTCTTCACCGGCGGCAGCGGCGTCTGATCCGTCTTCGCCTGCAGCGCGGTCAGCAATTCGCTCAGCCCTTCCACTTTTGCTTTGGGAGAAATTTCCGCCTGCACCACAATATTCCCCACCAGAAAGCGCGCGTCGTGCTCGCTACCCGCGGAATCCCCACCCATCCCAAAATTCTTCAGCCCCGGCGCCAGCAGGAATGTGTATACCTCAAACGCGTTGCTCGGATCGCGCAACACAAACGCCCGCAGCGTAATCTCATCCGCGCCATTCTTGTACGCGCGCTGCTCAATTCTGCTCACGCCAGCCTCCGCCAGCACGCGTTCGCCGTTCGGCCATTGCGCCCAGCCCGCCCCCAGATCCTGCACCTGCAGCGTCTTCGCAGGCGCCTCCGCCTGCCAGGGTCCAAATTGATTGGGGAGAATAGAAGTATCCGCAGCAACACCCATGGCGCAGAGTACGCCAGCCAGCACGCAACCAAGAAGGATTCGAGCCATACCTGTCAGTATATTAGACGCCGGGAACTTATTGTTGGTTCCTTGACTGCTCTACTGCCGCCAGCGGGGCAGGACGCCCTGGCTTGGCCGTGCCGTTGACCGCCATGCTGTTCATGCTTTGCAGGTAGTCCGAAACGCCCTGGTAAAGCCCTTCCGCCACTCGCTGCCGGTATTCCGGCTTCTTCAGCAGTTGCTCGTCGGAGGGATTGCTCAGGAACGAGATCTCCGTCAGGATCGAAGGCATATCCGCCCCAATCAGCACCACGAACGGCGCCTTGCGCACCCCGCGATTCTTCACCGGTTTGACGGCTTTCTGGATACGCTTCGAAAGAGAATCCTGCACGTCCTCGGCGAGCTCGCGCGATTCATCAATCTTTTCCGTTCGCGCAATCTTCTTGACCACTTCTTCCAGGTCGTGAATGCCTTGCTGCGAAACCGCATTTTCTCGTGCCGCCACTGCCATCGCCTCGGGCGACCCCTTCATGTTGAGGTAATACGTTTCGATGCCGCGCGCCCCGTGGTCCGGGCTGGAATTCGCGTGAATGGAGAGGAACAGGTCGGCCTTCGCCTCGTTCGCGATGCGCGTGCGATCTTCCAGCGGGATAAACGTGTCGTCCGAACGCGTGAATACAATGTCCGCGCCCGGCAGTTTCTGCTGGATGATCTTCCCCAGCCGCAGCGCCACATCCAGGCAAAGATCCTTTTCCATCAAGCCCGTCGGCCCAATCGTTCCCGTGTCGTGTCCGCCATGCCCTGCGTCAATCACGATGCGGCCGATCTTCAGTCCCAGCGCGCGCGTTAGCGTGGATTGCCCGTCGCGCGTCGGCACCGGCGCGGCCACGGGCGGTTGCACAAGGTCCGGCTTCGAACTCGTGCCCGTTTTGCCGTGGCTCGTATTCAATATCCTGACCGGCGGAGGAATGGGTTTCGGTGTCACTGGCGCCGGCGTTGTTTCTTCCATTGGCCCGGCTGGTTGAGGATTCTCGTTTAGCACGGGGGCGTTCATGGCGATCGTTTCCGCATCGGTCGCGCCATCCGATTTCTCATTATTCGAATTCTTCGCACTAGGAGGCGTCGCCTTCACCGATTGCACTGGTGCATTGTGCGCGCCGCCCGTCCCGTAAAGCTCAATCACCAGCCGCGACGGCTTCTGCATCAGCGAAGCCGCATAATCCCGAACGCCGTTCACATCCAGCACCACGCGAACCACGCCACCTTGATTTTGCGCCACCCGCACTTGGCTCAAGAGATCGCCGCTCACCCGAATCTTATTTCTCAGCAGCGCCGGCGAAAGCCGCGCCGCGTGCAAATCAAAATAAATCCTGTCCGGATTCGCGATGCGTCCCGATACGTATTGCACCGCGTCCTCAAGATCGATCACCACTTCGGTTCCATCGGGCGTCAACGTGCTTCGGATATGCTGGACGCTTGCCACTCCCCCCGACTTCGGCTTCTCGCCGCCGCTGGTGCCGCCCGCGCCTCGCGCCACCGGCTGCAAATTTTCTTCCTTCGCTGCTCTCACCGGCGAAGCCGCAGGCGCGGGAGCGGGTTGCATCGTCTTTGCATCCAGATTCCCGGACTCTGCATTCTTCAATAGCGCGAGTTCCGCCAGTGCTTCCTGTACCTCGCGCTTGTGCGCCGAACGCGGATACTTTTTCTGGAAATCCTGATAGGTCTTTGTCGCCGCCGCCGGATCTCCCAGCTGATCCTTCTGCAACTGCGCCGTCCGCAGCATCGCATCCTGCACCAATTTATTGGTGGGATATTCGCGAATCAAAAATTGGTAAGCTTCTGCCGCCGCTTGGTAATAGCTGCGCCCGAACCGGTCGCCCATCTCCGTGTTCAGTTCGCCCACGGCCACCATCGCATCCGGCACTTCCGTGGCATGAGGGGTAATCAGGTAAACGCGCTGGTAGGTGGTGACAACCCGCTTGTAGTCGGCCAGTGTGCGCTTTTCCGCGGCCTTCTCATTCAGCGCCGCGCGCATCTCCTGCGCCCGCGCAAATTGTGAACTCGCCGCCTCGCGTTTCGCGGGTGTGTTCGTATTTGCGGCTCGTGTAGGGCAGGGAACTACGCAGGCCGCCAGCAGCACAATACCCAGCGAAACGCCGGCGAAACTCCTGTGGATATTTTTCCCCGCCGTACCCATACTTCCCCGGTATTCCCCCAACCAGTTACAACTACTCCCTGTTACTAACCCCAACCACCGAAATTTGATGCGCGCTCTTACTCGTTCGTGAAAATAATCCGCCCGTTCTCATCCACCTGCCGGTGAATCCGGCTCGACCGCGTATAGGCCTCATCCATGCGCCCCGATCCGGGCCGGTAATACGCGTCCTGCACCTTCCGCACATAACTCTGCGTCTCCTGAAACGACGGCACGCCGTGTGCGCGATCCACCGCACCTTCACCAGCATTGTACGCCGCCAGCGCCAGGTCCAGGTTGCCGTGATACCTTTCCAGCAACGTCTTCAGATACTTTACGCCCGCATCCACGTTCTGTCTCGGGTTGTACGCGTCATTCACTCCAAAACGCATTGCCGTCGATGGAATCAGTTGCATCAATCCCACCGCACCTTTGTGCGATCTTGCGGCCGGGTTCCAATTCGATTCCGTTTCAATCACCGCGCGCACCAGCGCCGGGTCCACTTTGTGCCGCTCCGCCGCTTCCCGCACCAGTTTCTCCGCTCCATCGCGGTCCAGAAACACTGCCGGCCGGTCCGTTCCCGTGAACGAAATTTCGCTCTGCAAATAGATCGACTGGTTCGCGGGCTTGTGAGCAGACAGCTTCGCAATCACGCGAGGCTCTGCGTTTACGAACAGGCGCCGCCCGTCCGTCGCCGTTGTGGTCGCGATCTGTGCGTTGGCGGGCCGGGGAGCGCCCAACACGCCGATGAATACAACTGAAAGCACCAGGACAGTCCTCACGTTCATGGGAGTTTGTAGGCCGTTCATGCGCCTTGGGGAAGGCATAGGTAGTAAAATCCGTTCGCGGAGCTGGCTGCCTCGAGTGGGGCCCTGAGTCACCGCGTGTCGCACTTGCGAAGCTCCACCCTTCTAACAAGTGTAGCCGAATGCTGCACTTGCGAGGCAACGCTTCCGACGCTGCCCCTGATTATAGCAAGGATTCCAGCAGGCCGGGGACACTCTGCAAGGCACTTTTTAGGGCGGATGTGTCTTTTCCGCCAGCCTCAGCCAAGTCCGGCCTTCCGCCGCCCGAGCCCCCCACCTGCTTGGCCAGAGCCTGTATCAGCTTGCCAGCATGGACTTTACCGGTCAGGTCCTTGGTCACCCCGGCGATCAAGGCCACTTTTCCGTCATCCGGCATCCCCAGGGCTACCACACCCGACCCCAGTTTCTGCCTCAATGTGTCCACCAGCGCCCTCAGACCCTCCCGGTCCACGTTGGCCACCTCACCCACGATCACCTTCACGCCCTTGATGGTCTGCGCCTGCCCAAACAGCTCGTCCACCTGGTTCAGCGCCCCTTTGCGCTTCTGCGCTTCCAGTTCCTTCTCCAGGTGTCGCGCGGTGTTGGTCAGTTTTTCCACCGTCGCCAGCACGTCATCCTCGCCCACGTTCAGTTTGCTCGCAACGTCCCGCAGCGTCTGCGCCTGTTGCTGGTAATGTTCCAGCGCCCCGATTCCCGTCACCGCCTCAATGCGCCGCACGCCCGCCGCAACCGATTCCTCGCTCACAATTTTTAAAACTCCGATATCGCCGGCGCGCTTCGCGTGCGTTCCGCCGCATAGCTCCTTCGAATAAAACCCGCGTGGCGACCGTGGATCGGGAATCGTCACCACGCGCACGTTGCTCTCCGGATACTTGTCCCCGAAAAACGCCAGCGCCCCGGAATTCAGCGCCTCTTCCAGTGACATTACTCCGGTTTCCACGCAGGTGTTCAGCCGGATCTCGTCGTTCACCTGCTGCTCGATGTCGCGCAGCTCCTCATGATCCACCGGCGCAAAATGTGTGAAGTCGAACCGCAGCCGCTCCGGCGCGTTCAGCGAGCCGGACTGTTTCACATGCGTCCCCAGAATATTCCGCAGCGCCGCGTTCACCAGGTGCGTCCCGGTGTGATTCCGCATGATCCGCGCCCGCCGCTCCGCATCCGCAATCACCGTAACGCGGTCGCCCACCCGCAAAGTCTCCTTCGCCGTAACCCGGTGCGCCACCAGCCCCGCCACCGGATAAAACGCGCCCGTCACCTCCGCCAGCACCTGCGACTCTGCCGCATCATAAAATTTCCCCGTGTCCGCCATCTGCCCGCCCGACTCCGCATATATCACCGTGCGGTCCAGCACCACCTCGCCAGATTCGCCAGCCTTCAGTTCTTTCACCGGTCCGCTCTTCGTGACGATCGCTTCAATGCACGCGTCCTTCGCGCACGTCGCGTGATAAAAATCCGGCTCCGTCTTAAACGTCTCCCCCAATTTCGCAAACGCCGGATTCGCTGCCTCCTTCCCGGTGCCGCCTTTCCACGAAGCCCGCGCCCGCGTCCTCTGCTCCTGCATCGCCTTCTCAAAGCCGGCCTCATCGAAGCTCACTCCCAAATCTCGCGCTGCGTCGATGATGAAGTCACTCGGCAATCCGAACGTGTCGTACAAACGAAACGCCATCTCACCCGAATAAACGGCACCAGCCTTGCCGGCCAACGGCCGGAGTTCTTCTTCCAGTTTTCGCAACCCAATATCCAGCGTCTGAAGGAAGCGCTTCTCCTCCGCCAGCACAATCTCCGGCACACGGGAAACGCTCGCTTCCCGTAATTCGGGGTACGCTCCGCCCATCAGTTGCCGCACCGTCTGCACCATCTCAAACAAAAATGGTTTGTTTGCCCCCAGTAAGCGTCCATGCCGGATCGCGCGCCGCATAATCTTGCGCAGCACATACCCTCGCCCCTCGTTCGAAGGCAGCACGCCATCGGTAATCAGAAACGTTGTTGCCCGTGCATGATCCGCAATCACCCGCAAAGACGCCGCCGACCGTCTTTGTTCCTCTGCCGCTAGCTCTCTCTTTTCGTCGACGCCAATCAATTCCGCCGCCCGATCCAGCAGCGGCACAAACAAATCCGTGTCGTAATTCGAAATTACGCCCTGCAGCACCGCCGCAACCCGCTCCAGCCCCATCCCCGTATCCACGCACGGCTTTGGCAACGGCGTCAGCGTTCCGCTCGCATCGCGGTTGAACTGCATGAACACTAGATTCCAGATCTCCACATACCGCCCGCAGTCGCACGGAAATTCGCAATCCGCATGGCCTTCTTCGGAAGCTGCCGGCCCCATATCATAAAAAATCTCGCTGCACGGCCCACAAGGCCCCGTATCGCCCATGGCCCAGAAATTGTCTTTCAGCCCAGGAACCGCAACAATCCGGTCCGCCGGCACCTTCTGTTCCAACCAAAACTTCTTCGCCTCTTCATCCACTCCGAGGGCAGTTCCCGGGGCCACTTCCGCGCCACCAAATACGGTCACGTACAATTTGTCCTTCGGAATCCCATACCACTCGGTCGAAGTAATCAGCTCCCACGCAAACGCCACCGCATCCTTCTTGAAATAATCCCCAAACGAAAAATTCCCCAGCATCTCGAAAAACGTGTGATGCCGCTTCGTGAATCCCACATTTTCCAGGTCGTTGTGCTTCCCGCCGGCCCGCACGCATTTCTGCGCCGTCGTCGCCCGCAAATACTCCCGCTTCTCCAGCCCCAGAAACACGTCCTTGAACTGGTTCATCCCCGCGTTCGTAAACAGCAGCGTAGGATCGCCATGCGGCACCAGCGATGACGACCGCACGCGCCGGTGCCCCTTGCTCTCGAAAAATTCCAGGAATTTCTCGCGGATCTCGTTCCCCGTCATCTTCTTTGTGCCGTTCTCCGTCACGTCCGCCTCGTCTCCACCACCCAACGCGAAACCAAATTATCGCACATGTAGGGCCCGCCTTCTGAGGCGGGCCGCTCTAACTTTGGAGTGCGGTGGCTCTGCCACCGCTTTCGCAAATCCAACCCAACCACCCAACTTCGCTGGTGGCACAGCCACCGCCGCCCCATCCCGCACTCTTTGCGGGATGATTCCTTACCGTGCGTTTTTGCCAATTCCTCCCCCAACCCATTTGCAAAATCTCGTGCCATTTGTACCATTCCAATGCATTCCCGGGAGGCCCAATGTTCGAACGAAAACTCACCGCCGGCTGGGGCGACATGGACTTCAACAGCCACATGCGCAACACCGCGTATCTCGACAAGTCCGCCGACGTCCGCATGATGTACTTCTCCGAAAACGACTTCCCCATGGCCGAGTTTCATCGCCTGCGCATGGGCCCGGTGATCCTGCGCGACGAACTCGATTATTTCCGTGAGGTAGGATTGCTGGAAGAATTGCGCGTAACTCTCGAAGTCGCAGAACTCTCCGCCGACGGCTCGCGCTTCCTGATGCAGAACACTTTCTACCGCCCTGATGGAAAATTGGTCGCCCGCGTCCGCAGCAAAGGCGGCTGGCTCGATCTCAACGCGCGAAAACTGGTCGTCCCGCCCGACAAACTTCTCGCCGCCATGCAACGCGCCCCGCGCTCTGAAGACTTTCAGGAGGTCCCCTCCAGTCTGAAGGAAGGGAAGAGCTAGGCCGCCCTTTGGAGTGCGGTAGCTCTGCTAGCGCTTTTGCGGACACAACGACACCACCAAACTTTCCCATCGCCTCGCATCCCGTTACTCACCCTCTTCTATCTCCGGAATTTCTTCGTGCGTAATCCGATGCAATTCCTTGCGGATCAAATCCGAAGGGAATCCCGCCCCAATCAGCGACCTATATAACGACGCCAGCTTCCGCTCGGTAATCTCGCCACGAAACAACCGCAATTTTCTTTCAACGCGCTGCCGGATAATCGCCCCAGGATCCGACCCCGCCGCCACGGCATCCTTGATCGCCGTCTCAATGTGCCGGTCCGGTATCCCCCGCGCTCGCAAATCCCGCGCAATGCGAAACTCGCCCTGCTTGCGCGACTCCGTCCGCAGCCGCGTGAACTGCTTCGCATACCGCGCATCGTCCAACAGGTTCTCCCGCTTAAGCCGCTCCACCACGCCGCGCACAATCTTGTCGTCCTCGCACCGCCGCGCCAGCGCCTTCTTCATCTCGTGCACCGAATGCGCCCGCCGCATCAAAATATTGATCGCCGCGTCGTACACCTGCGCTTCTGTCTCCAGTTGTCGCGGTTTCCCAAACATACGTCAGAGCATGGAGCAAACAACCGGCGAAGTAAAGAACCCGCACTGCGGTGCGCGTCCCTTTTGAGTGCGGGAGCGAAGCTCCCGCTTTTGCGGTGTTATGAGTTAGCGCGAAAACTATCTTCGTAGGGGGGCACGCCGTCACAGCTATCGGGGAAGGCCTCTCTTTAGGAGGCCGGGGCTTCAGCCCCGGCGTAACGCAACGAAGAAGAATGGGCTTTAGCTGTGAAGTTTCAATAGGTTGTTGTCCATCCGGCCGAGAACTGGGAAGCTGATGTTGCGAAGCAAAAGCCAACCAGGAGGCCGAATGGACTACCACCATCATGCTCGACTCACGA